>Ga0247810_10000308_pt1 | contig 66592 bp, 58 predicted proteins | sample UWRJL119311C1_FD_179918 | JGI IMG/M metagenome (GOLD analysis project Ga0247810, IMG submission 179918) | Plant litter microbial communities from Arlington Agricultural Research Station in Wisconsin, United States - UWRJ-L119-311C-1 | ecosystem: Environmental > Terrestrial > Plant litter >...
TGCGCATCAAGCAAACTAAAGGATCAATTCCTTGGCTAGCTAAGAAAACACGAAGTCTGCATGACGGATGCAACTGTAAATTGTGACTAGTTGATAATCGGGGGTCGTGGAAAGCTACATAAGGACTAGTAGGGAATAACCTGATAGTGGCAGTGTCTAGTCAGCTAGTTGACCACGAATGCTGCCTTGAATAAATCGTGCCAGCTTAAGCTCGTGGCTTTAGACAATGGATGCTACAGGTTGATATCAGGAGTACTATTTTAAGGATATGCGTACTAGAAAATCAGCCGAGAATTTTAAGGGCAAGTATCATGTGAGACTAGTAAGATAAGTCATGCTGTTTAGAATCAGGATTTTCTTCTCTAAGCGAAATATAGATGGCTACTAAATGACTAGAATTATTATTGTAGCTCTTATCCTTAATCGTACGGAATAAGAGATCCTAGACCTCTAAGGGAAAGAACAAAAGTCCTGCTAAGTGGCGAACTGACTCAATAAGCTGCAAATATATTGCATATCCGCAGTTCGGCTATTCTTGACGTATTAGGATGATATTAGCAAGGATAGTCACCAAGAGGGGTAGAGTGGAAAGTGGCGAGGTTTCTACTTGATAAGTAGTCATTTTGGATATTGCCTCTTGGCTATCAATTTCTATGGTCTGTCTTTATTTTAGCGCGAGATTGTGTAGATCACTGCTTTGTGTTTTCTATATAAGTTAAGACAGATCCCCCTAGATACAGAACAATCCAGCAGCAATCTAGTCTAAACTATATCACCTTTACCATTATATTGCCATTACTTTGTATGTATTTCCAAACCATCCGACACCTTGTCATTATATTTCAAGCTTGATTTTGGACTTCGGTATAATTTTGTATTACCGCTATAAGGAATCTTAACTAACTCAGAATAGAAATCAAGACCACGATCATCATCATCTCAGTCGATATACTTAGCGATATATAAGCAAGAGTCGACTATCAACAGGCGTCCTTATTAAAGACATGATGAGCTACTCTACGTTCACAATATTATTCTCGAGAATCAGAGAAGAAAAAAATCTATATACTTTGATATTGCCGACAACAGTAGTAATACTTATGGCATTACTGCTATATTGTGAGCTGACTATCGTCAACCTTGTGTTACTTAAGCTGATATCTTTAGTCATCGTGTATCTATATCAAAAATGTCCCCGCGGGCATATCCCTTATAAGCCTTACTTGATCGATATTGATGTCAAGACGGAAGATCTTATACCCCAACACTACAATCGATCTCACCCGCCTAAACCATATCTCGTACATAAGATTTCAATTGGGAACCTACAGGTGAATCTTCGAGACGGTTGGTGTGAAACCTCAGCAGTATCAACCGTTAAAGTCTTCATTCCAGAGATTAAGGAGGTGCACGAAAACTCGAAGCTTCTTGACTTTGTTGCTTTCAACTATCGACTGGAGCAGAGATCTTTCTGCTGTTTGGATCCACGAATTCAAACTGCAATAATATGCAGCCATTTGCTGAAAAACAGTTATAAAGTCACCCAGATAAAGCTCCAGCTACATGATTGTATTTATCATTTTCGGGCTCAAAAGAATCGAGATGATACTGGTTGGGAACTTACTCAGGTATCAGAGAACTCTGACCATATGCCTGACTATTATAGGTTTAGTGTGTGGATACCTTAGGAAGTGAGTGATGATAATTTTGTCTGAGTATACTAGTTTGCTCTGGGGTGGAGCTTGCTTGGGTTGCTTTTCAATAATACAATTTTATTCAAACCTTATAAAATCATAAATACTTCTTCACAGCCCAAATTCTCCTTACAGTGCAACTCATATGTTGGTAGATAATCAAAAGTCACCAATTCATCTTAGTGGGATTATTTTGACTCAGAATATCATATTTAAAGCCTTTATGTTTCTCTATAAGAGAGAAAGATAACAGCTCAGCCCGGGCCGCAAGTTGAAGCTCCTGCCATAGAAAAGCAGCTCTACTGATAAACCCCTTAAAGTTACTAGTTCAGCTGCCATATAGATATAAAGGCAGATATAGAGGGTTTCGAGGCGGCAGAGGTGTCAGTTTGTCAACATTCGTTCCATCAACCTCGACGACAACTTCATGAGAAGAAGTGGAAGATTAGTAACGGATAGGGGTAAATACTTTGCACCTCTTACTAGATTCACGCCTCAGATAGTAAGTCTGCCTTGCAGACGCATACTTCCCCAGGCCTTGATTGGTACTTCATGCCGGAGGAGCAAGCGTGTTTTGCTTGACGGTGGAATAGAAGTCCGAGAGAAATCCACAGCCACTTGCTTCTTATGTCTTAGAATATCATAAGGACAAGCTCATTACTCGTGTTTATACGGTAAACCAATTCCACATCAATGCACCTTGCTGTCGGCGCAGCGGCAAACCGCCGATCAAGGCGTGAGCTTCAAGTATAAGAAGGGCCGCTTCCTCCCATATCATACTCTTCATATCACTTACTATTATGCCTACACCGTCCTCAGATCCAACTTCAGCTATGAATTACTGCCAACATGAGTATGATTACTCTACTGGCGATACTTCTCCACCGGCATATGACTTACTACCCGAATATTCTTTTAAGCCTTTGTTCGGGATGTCCCAACATGCAGACGGACAATTGGTCGGTAGGGCCTCCTATAGCTGCCTTAATTCTTGTGAGCATGTCTATCATTTTGCGAACATGGCAAGACGACATCGATCGAAGATTACATCGCTATCATGGAAAATACAGAGCATCAAGCAAACATTTAACTCTTACTACCAACCACAAATGATGTTTATGTCGCTTCCTTCTATCATTATTCATGATGTTGTCGCAATACCGTACCATTTTACGCAGATGGTAATGGCAACATTTCGGAGCAGATATGAAAGGAAAAAGGCTCATGCGGAAATTTTGGATGAGATCATGGAAAATCTTTGGTTGAGTGTGGAAGTTGTTTTGAGAATAGTCACAGGGCTCGGTCTAGAAACGTGTGAAACTGTGGAGTGGCAGATTTGTAATGGAGGTGGCGCTATATATTTGACGCTAGCAAGACTCCTGGAAGCTTATGGATCACGCTTTGCGCCTTTGGGAACTGTTTATCTCATTTCACAAAAAAGGTTGCTAAAGGAGCAATGCTCTGGTACTGCGCGGCTTCATTATGAACAAATTCATAATTTGAAGGAAGCTCTCAAATTCGCCGATATATTTCCAGTATACAATCTTCTAGATGCTTCTATAGTTCTTGAACGCTGGTTCCGCAAACTTTTTCCCGCTCTGAAGGAACGTTTCGTGGATTCGAATGAGGACCCTAGCTTTTCCCACGTTGTACAAATATTACGCCATATTCAAAATGAAATGCCAGGATTGATACCTACTAGAGCTTGACTGCTCAACACCACTATTAGTAAATGTCAGGTTATCTCCAAATACTTGTATACTAGGATTTTAGGATTGTGTTTAATTCAAGATATTCACAAAGTTAATAAATAATGAGTTTACAGTGTTTCAATGATCAGTCTTAGGGGAACAGTCTACCGAAATTTCTATTGTAATTCTGGGCCTTCATTTTAAGGATGATAGAAGTATGGAGCTTGATAAATGTGGCGTGAATATGGTAGGAACAAAGAATTCATATTGTTACGCTTTGGGTTAAGGTCCTAACTTATCTTTATAGATTTGGAAGAGAGTCTGCTGAAAAACTATGGTTGACAATATTAGATGCAGTGGATGACACACCAGTCCCTTCAGCTAGCTTCGGCTACCTGGCAAATTGCAGGTAGAGAATGAAATTGAAATGTGCTTCATTCACCATTTTGGCTTTGCATAAATAATGAAAAGATCTCGAAAGTTCGTGATAACCTGCTTCTTCAAAAGCTCATTTCTCATCAAATAGGTTGGGTAATGTTTCAGGCACGCTTCATGCAACGTGCAAGTAAAGAACGAGGTCTATAATGGTGGAGGCCCAGTATTACTAATACTTCTTGTGCCACCTAAATCAAGGATCAGGTCCGCCGGCTGAGGGGGATACAATTCACAGCTGCTCGAAGGAGCAACGGAAGATACTTGCCGATCAGTTTTTGGCCGAAAAACTGCCTCAAAAAGCTGCCGATCTACTGGGCAAGTAGGCTATGTTCACGTTCTAGCTTGCATCCTGAGTAGGTGATTAGAAATCTGCATTCCTTACGTTCACGTAAGCGTGTTTGAGTCTAAAGAGACAATAGAAATCTGCAGGTGTTTCTCACAATCCTGCAGATCTACATATAATTACCTGAATATTGTACAATAATCAATGTCAATAGTGTTAGCCACAGCAGCCACTGGTCGGTTGTTCTGCCAATCTCTCAATGAAGCTAGAAGATACCGCTCGAAGAGTGGACTTTTGCCGAACCATAAGAGCCTTGACCGCCGGTTCACTACGGCTAAATACTATTTGCTAAAGCTCTTAAGCTACTGGATACGCTGGTTTGTATGAAGCGTAAATATCAAGAATAAATAAGCTTATTTTCATCATCGTGTTGAATGTTTTCATTGGTCGCATGGCGAATTCTCATGTGATGTTGACCCTGGCTCTTCGCTTCAGAAAAAGCCAATTGAAGGCATAATAGTAATGCGTGAGCTCTCTACCAGCGATACGAAAAAGAGGAATTTTGGAAAGGAAATGACTGAGGCTCCTAAAACAAGCTTCCGGCAAGTCCTCTGCCAGGAGTCTATAACTTGATGAAGAAAGCGAACGGATGCTATGCGATCCAAGATAATCATTTCTAAGACGAGCTATAATAAGGAAATGAAGGTCGGGTGTACTAAATTTTGATTTCCAAGCTTGCCTGCATGTAACTAACTCATACAACGGCGCTTACATGTACCGCTTTGCAATTCATAATTCAATAAAATATCGTCCATATTATCAGGACGAACCTTCTCCTTCATCATCCATTGTAGCACATGTTGGAAATGGTCATAACCCCCAGATAGAAGCTTTGAGGAAATAAACTCAAGTATGACTCCATCATTTAGGCCAACTTTCCTTTGCGTTCCTTTCACTAGGCTACCCCATGGCAGGTTTCTTCGGGGAAGTCGCCCTTCAATCTGTCGCTTCGATTTGCAGATTGGAGGAGTATAAATTTTCAGCTGTTGCAGGCTAATCATCGCTTCAAGGCCCCTGAGGAATGGAACTCTATCAGATAGATCAATGGTAAGGTGTTTGATATTCTTGTAAACATCTGGTTCAATATCCTCGTGGCCTTTTCGTTCAGCGATCATTTTCATAGTGACCTTGTCAAAACGTAGTGAATCAAATACTCTGAAAAGGTTTAGACAATCCGTTTGGAGATGAAAAGTATCGTGTGTGAGATTAACATAGAATGTTGGCCTTTTCTTTCGTGCTGAGAGACCTTTAGGTAGCTCTAGAACAACTCTGTCATCGATCTCAACTACCAGATAGTCTTTTAGGGCCAGTTGTCTTGATTCTCTGCATGTATGCAGAATTGATGGGACTTTGATATTCTTGATATCGTGCCTCCAAATCTCTTCATCCAAGAGATCCAAACCATAATGACTTTTCTGGCCAATGGAAATTGTTTGTGGAGAATAAGCGAAACCCCATATTGAGATGCGGAGTTCCAGTGGCAAGTCAGAGAATTGATAGAATCGCCGAGGCTGAGTAGTCCGCTGCTGAACAAATAATTTGGCGGCAGAAGAATTGAATGAGCGTTGCAACGCGCGTTGGGGTCTGTTAGATGCCATCCTTATCGACTTGTAAGATGGTAACTCGTGTATGCTCTGGTTTCTATTGCGAGTCAGCTATGATTCCAATTGCATTTAATGCAAAATTTATACCTTGCGAAAGTTAAAACTGACTTTGGAGTGTAACAAGGAGGTATAGGTGGTCCGGGAACAAACACAAAGTGACGGCGATGTAATATAAAGGTGATTCGATTAGAACTGATTATGTCATATTCTAGATTGGTTGCTTGATTTTCTAGATCTAAGGGGACCTGTCTTGCTTTATATACAAAACACAAGATGGCTAGGTGATCCACACAGTTTCGCACTAAATAACAGACTGCATAAATTGATAGCCAAGAGACAGTATCCTAAATGACAGCCTATCAAGTAAAAACCTCCCCACTATTCCACTTTACTCCTCTCGGTGATCATCCTAGTACGTCAAAGACACACGAACTGCAGATGTGCATTATATATGCAGCTTCTTAAGTCAGTTCACTGCTAGGCAGAAATGTTAGTCTTTCCTTTGGAGATCTAGGATGCTCCGCTTGTTCATATTCTTTTAAACTTATTAAGGATGAGAGCTACTCTAATTATTCTAACCATTCAAAAGCCATCTATATTGTCTTAGGGTCCTACCTCTAAACAGCATGACTTGTCTTAGTAGTTTCATATAATACCAACCCCTTAAAGTTCTCGGCCATAACTTTAGGACCAATGTTTCAAAATAGCAATCCTGAGAACAGGTGTAACATTCCTTGTCTAGAGCCGGAAATTATCAATGCAGCCGTCATCACCAACTAGAGGTGAGAAAGCAGCGCTACTGTCAGATGATTCCCTTCATGGACATGCAGTTCCCCTGTAGCCTTCCCACGACCCTCCAATTATCAGCTAGCCACAAATTACAGTTGCCACTATCCATCATGCAGACTTCGTGTTTTCTCAGCTGGTTAAGCATGATCGCTCCTTCACCTTCCTTGTTACGCACCATACTCCCAATAAGGAGTTGCCGAAGTTCCTTGCAGATTATTATAGCTCTCAGCCACGCAAAACTCGTGTCTTTCAGCTAGCTAAGCATGATCGATCTGTCAATTTCCTAGATAGGTATAGAGATGACGACTGCCTTATCTATGCTAGACACTTCTTTGTCACAGATCACGTCAGGCTTTCCCTTTTGAAGTATTGCTTACTCTACAAGTTGGCAGCAGTGGGTCTCTCTGCCTTGCTGCGCTTCGAGGTGTTACGTATCTTGCAACAAATTGTAGACAAAATCAGTTATTTCTAAACTGCTTATTAATATATAACTGCGAGGAAAGTTTAGCCTACATTCACGTTTCAATAAATCTTGTAAAGTTAATTGCTTTGTAAAATTTACGTTGCTCTCTTTCCTCCAACTTAGTTATTACTGCCTACTTCATTGCCAATTCCTATAAAGATGGCATTTGAATTATCTAAACCGGTGCTAGAATGCTCACTCGGTTCTGCTTCTACTATTATATATAATAATCAACAGGTTATATATCCTCAGGCGTTTTACTATTTCCCAAAATTACCACCAGAACTCCGCAATTTAGTGTAGGATATGGCATATTCTCTACAGGAAATTTATATTCGCCAGGAGATTTTTGACTCTTTTGTCTAAGGCTCTATTTCAAGGCACTATTTTGAGTATATCAGTGTACTATCGGCTCTGCATGTTTGTAAAGAGTCAAGATATCTAGCCTTGAAGTTCTATAAGCTAGTTGAGGTCAAATATTTTATTTTTCAAAATCAATCAAGAAATCTGAAGTTTTATTTTAATTTCACACACGATGATTTTTGCATATATGCCAACAATCTTTGTTTTAACAAAATGTTTGCTTTTATAAAATCTATCAATAGCAAGTCTGTTTACTCGAAGGTTCGATTTGGGTGCTATGACTAATTTTGAGAGTGGATGACTAAGATTGTCAGTTGTGATATTACATGTCTATAGCATCAAGTGAGGGGTTAGGTGTCGTTTCATAAAGCGTAGTTATATATATTACCACTATTGATCTGAAAATTACAACTAGTATATCCAAGCTTGATACATGGCACTCATATTGTTTTTACAGCTCGACGTAAGCAGCCGATTGTTCACGTGATGTTAGCCTGACTCTTCGCTTAATAAAGGGGTATTTTAGACATGAAGTTTTACGCTAAGACTATCAGATAAATACTGTCAAGAAGTGATAACCAGTCTTCTCAGATAGGACCAAACTCTAACTCAAAACATCACCTCTGAAGACTAGATCCATCGCCATAGAGCAAAGCCTCAACTAGAAGCCTATATTGAGCTTTGCTAGCTAGTTTCCTTTCCAGATACTTGCGGCAGTGCAACCTTTATTAGTTGTGCAAATGGAAATAAACTGAATGCGGTTAATCATCATCTCGTTCTTATTGGGTGGTGATCGGTTGTTCTATTAGACTAGATACAAAGTAGGGTAGTTATTGACTCTTCGGAGTCACGTTGATCCGCTCCAAATGACCACTAATCGCTTAGTACCAGTACAATGTTATCAAACGGATTTTCTCCGCAATCCTGAAGATAAAGTTCAGCCTCTAAAAGGCGATGGGCGGCTGGACCGATTGTTGTCCATATAAAACTCAAGCCGTCACCATCCTCTTCAAGATTTTCAAGCCTGACATTAGTCAACCTAAGATGTTCCTTCATCTCCTTCATCAAATTTTCCCAACCCCCACCAGATAGATGAACTCTATCGAGCTCTAGTGATTGTAAAGTCTTCCAATGGTTTTTACAAAACCTGAGAAACGATTTGTAATCGATATTGACCAATCCTAATTTGAGGTGACGAAGACTCGGCCATGTAACATGAAACATTTTAGAATCCTTTATTGATATCGACGACCAAATTCTCAGGTCGATTTCTAAGTGTTCGAGCTTGGTTCCAAATAAGAGGTGATTTTCTATTCTCTTTAGCGCCGTAACATTTTCCATTGTCAAAGCAAGCTTTTTTATTGGGCGAAAGATTTCTTGAGTCTTCTCTAAGACTTTTTGTAGACACCCACCGAGCTTATCTGGCTCTGCTTGCATAATTGAAGATAGTTCAACTCCGCTGTACAAAAGTGCAGAGGTCATTGTGTTGAACCCGTGTGAGGGCTGGGATGGCAAACAAGAGTACTCGTCTGGAAGCCATATCTTATGTAATGGATGAGATACTGTCCATTTATAGGTTGATATTGCTAGATGCTTGATATTTGGCATGCTGCGTAAAGCTTTTCGGATCCGAATCTTATCCTCACCCTTCTGCTGGAGATCTGCTTGTTCCTTGGATAGTCTCTGATAGTCTTGCCAATGTTGTTCACATTGTTTAAGCGGCGGAGGAGGAACCTTTGTCGCCCATCGCCAATGAGAATAAACCAAGCTGCCATGGTAGTCTTTAACAGTCTCGTATTTCTCTTCAAATGAACATGTTGTAAATACCATGGTCTTAACAGTTTTGCTGAATATATTATGATTTGCAATCTCTTCAAAGCGGTCTAATGTTTCTTTTTGCGAGCCTACAAAGGCTGTATCAATCAAGTATGGAGTTGCCCAAGTACAAAAGACCTTGCAGACTAGTCGATCTGCTTTGATATATTGTTTTGTATGGTAGGAGAGGATCATAGATATGACTTCGGCTGCGAGATAAGTTCTCTTGCCGGAGTGGCCCATAGAAACGTTCATATTGTATATGATCGTTCTTTGTCGATTTTGAAGCATAGACTGAGATTGGTGTAAGCTTGATCTTGTTAGGGAAGCCGAAAATATCCCAACTGCTCAGTAGTAGAAAGGAAGAAGTGTGTTGGTGGCGATATAGATGCTCAAAGTAAGAAGTATTGATTTAAATTTATCAAAGACCAGATAGAGTCCTTGATTCTTAGGGGATCCCGTCTGGCTTTATATACAAAACAGAAGAGGGATGTTAAACATCTCCACGCTGTTTCACACTACAAAGTAGACTGTAGGGAAAACAGAGATAGGAACTAATAGCCGAGGGGCAATATCAGAACATGATCGTTTGCCTAGCAACACCCTCGCCATTTTCCTGCTCCACCTTGCCCGGTGACCAGAAGTAGCTCCAGAGGTATTTCACTCCCGCGGGTTAACTCCCAGGCTTTGCTATATGGAGGGTACCGATGAAGTCCTGCATAACTGTGCCTCGTCTCGTTGGCGTGTGAGAAGGGGCTATGTGTGACACGAATGGCCAAGCTGCCCTGTGAAGCTTAGCTAGTAGGGTGGAAGCATGATGAAAGGAGAGCACAATATCTTAGTGGGTGGATTTTATCAGACAGGGACTGTAACAGTTTAATCTTCGACTACGCTAGCGCGCTTAGAGAATATGCCTCCTCTCTGAATGGATAGTCTTAGGAATTTTACCCTAGGGCTTTCACTTTCATGCAGTGCTCTTGGGTCTTTCGCAATATTCCGGCAGGATCAGCAATCAAGAGTGTGATGAGGTTGAGCAGTGCATTGGTCGATTATTGCAAGCGCCAGTCACTTATCTCCTGAACAGTAGTTTGGCTTGGGTACAACTCACCAGACCGGGTACGAGCTTTGGAGATGTTCATTCAAAATCCGAATTTATCTACAGCTGCAAATTGCAAGATCCGCAAGAATTCAGGTGTTGATAGCTCCCAAGCATTACCAATATTCTAAGCGAGAAGGCTCAGGGGCGTCATCACGTGATGTAGACTCTCACATTTCGCTCGCCAATGCCAACCTCCTTCCACCGAATGAAATAGTGATCTCGAGCAGCTGATAATGATAAGCGGAACAACTATGCTTTGATAGGATACTAGTCAGAGTGACAGTGCCAGTGACCAGCGGTAACTTGCTAGCACCCCACCAGCATCGGGCAGTGTTTGTGATGAAATTTGCCCTTCCTAGTGCACTTGCTGACAATTCGACGGTCTTATTAAGAATTATCATCGGCGGTACTTCCAGTTTCTGTACTCTGTTATGGTATGGATGAGTATAAGGCTGCACCACTCCTCTCTTCTCTGATCTTAACCTCATTCTTTACCCCTTACCTTACCTTCCATCTATGCTATGGCTCAAATTCTCTTTATCACAGTATCTGCGATAGCTGCGTACCTATCTATATTGAGTACGATTTTCACTTCATTTAACATATACGTATCGCTAGAAAGCCTGCCTAGACGTCGCTGGAAGAGAATCATCTTCAACGAGTTAAACCTCCTCTCAGCGGTGACATGTTTGGCTTACCTCGGAACTAGCCATGCCTTGCTATTTTACTCAATTTTCTGGAATAGACGGCTGGTTGAGGTTCTGGTTGTTTGGTTTGCAAGGGTGCATTTGGCTAGGCAAGTACGTATACCTGTTCTGTTCTCTGCTTTGAGGAGAACCTCTAACTCTTGTCACTAGGCCGACTTCTTCCGAAACTTCTTACCATGTCTCGGGAGTTACCACATTTCCTTAATGATCTACATTCGTTGGGCAGTAATGTGTGTCTCAGTTATCTGTCTGGGATGTACTATATTAGTCACCTACGGATTGGCAGTTTCGAGTCTTCACGTTGACATGCATAAGCTGTACATGTTACTGATCGCGGGCGAGTCACTAGAGTTCTCCTTGATCTTCTTATATGTAATTTGGGTAACGAGATGGCGTGGTAATTTATTACGGTATTTAAGTTTAGTACTGGGTTTACCGGTGAGCCTCTTAGGATTTGCTTGTGCTGCCACCCTTTATTGTGTTATGCTATGGGGCCAGTTGAAATCAGATCTGGCGTTTTTGGTAAGTTATCGTTTCTGCTTAAAGATCAGATTTTGACAATTTCACATAGGTATTATTCGCAGTCAACGTTCTTGGGCTAGTTCGTACATTCTGCCTAGGAATAGTCAGTTTCTCCAAGCGGTTGCAAGATAAAAGGGCTCATGACAGAGGGGATTGGATTGGGCTGGGGTCCGTTTGAATCAGGACATGTCAGTCCTTAGGTGCAGCAGCTAAAATCACTAAAATTGTATGAGTGGATCTTTTGTTCGTATTTTGACCCAGTTTCATCCTTTCACTTGTGCTGCTAAGGCATATTTGACTCCCATGACGTGCAATGCTTTTCGTTCTGCATGCTTCTGTTCACCTTTCCCAATATCATCCACTCGGATCTATTCCGTTGCCAAACGGTGCACAGGCTGCCAAAGCACGCAACAACTGCGGCATCGCTGATCATGCACGATGGAAACAGTCTCCAAGGCAGCTGTCTAAAAGTGGTTCTTGAAACTTTAAGACGCGCGCTATCCGTGCTTAGATAGTCAAATAAGCAGGATTTGATGTCAGCACTGCTTGTCAAGTTATGTTACTGCATGAAGATTAACACCCTCAACTTAGCGCTGAGATATGAGTACACCATTAGTCTCTTATGTTCCGTGCATACCTAGTCTGTCTTTGCATATCCTCGGCCTAAATGGTGGTTCCGTTTGCTGAGCCTCCTATAAAGGCGTCTTGGATTGATTGCATAGCGAATGAGACGATAGAGCTAGATTTCTCGGCCATGGAAGCATATGTGGCTAGTATGCACATCCGCTGCCAGGCAATTGCGCAGCATTCTCTGACCAACTTGCCGATGCAATATAACTAACACTAGATGTCTGCCATGGCTAATTAGGCCGAATGAATCGAAAAGAGATGTGAAAGCAGGGGTCTTGCACGCAGCTACCTTCTCCCATGTTCGTGATGACGCTGAACTAGAATAATCAAAACACCAGGGGAAAGAGTGATGGAGCCAGCTAACGTCTCTGGGCGATGATTTAATCCTGAACAGACACTAGCCACAACAAGCACGGTAACATCCGCAAATTTCTGGGGGATCAGGTAGCTATAATCGTTATATAAGTAGTGTCATCTTCACCGTTCTACCCCAAATGACACGTAAATTACAAAAGATTCCTCAGTCCATCATTGTTAACAGCATTTTACACATTTGTTCCAAAATGAGCGTGCCACCACTAGACGAGACCGCAAACATTGCAGACGCAGCCACTTTCTACGTAGGTTCCATAAGTTCTAAGAAGTGGAAAATTTGTTGACAAGATAGAACCCCACCCAGAATTTGGAAGGAACTACGCCCTCCACCAAAGTATTTGGAATCCTCCTTGCCATAGTGGCTATCTTAACTAACAGTATCTCTATAATTATACGCAAGTTCCAAGTTTAATGTTGGGTGAAGATGCTCGAGTTGTTCAGCTTCAAGGTAAGATTTATCAAGTTCTGATGCTGACCGCTTCTAATCCCACAGTATGCGAACATACATTTGAAGAACTGAAAGGAAAGCCTGTTGGCTCCGACTTTACAAAGCAGGTAGCGAGTTCAATATCAAGCATAATAAAGAGTTGGATTCGTGAGTCTTAAAGGTATGTAGAGCTAGTTCTGCGCTTACACTTTACCAGAGATTGGGGAGCTTCAACGGGGTAGCTTCAGACCCGAGAAGCAATACCTAAGCAGGAAACGCAAGCGAGAAGAATAGTTCGGGAGACAGGGCGATAGGCAGACGGCATTCTTGGGATCGGTACCTATCATGTTTTTGAATAGAAAGCGTGAGACGATAGGAGCATCGCCAAATTTAGAGAACACTGTTATCCAGCGTGCATATTCCTTTCACATGTCTCAAGCCTGGTTTGGGGCGGTGCTAGAGGTATACCGCAGCAGCCGCTGTGATTGTTAGATCAGCGGTAAGCCTTGAACTGTTTAAAGAAGACTAACTGAAGTTGTTTAGTGACGGGCTTTATCCGAATAAAGTTAGTAGCTTTCCATGCTTTGCAACTCTACTGAGCCTTGGACTTGAGTATAAGTACCTGGGCTTCCCCTCGTAAAATCAGTCGACTCTCATCTTCACAATTTAGTTGTTTCCTTACTAGAACACTTTGCCTTATCAAGATATACGCCCACGTACAACAATATGAACACTACTTTAGCTCCTTCGAATTCTCAGAAGAGGAAAGCATTTGAACAGGACAGTTACCAAGGTAAGTTCTATACCATTTATCCTGCATGACTTACTGATTATTAAATAGGCCAACCTATAGTCATTGACGACTTGGAATTACCAAAAGAGAGAATCAGCCAAAGACCACCGAACAAAAAAATACGGAGGGCTCAAAAAAGCGCTCAAACATCTCAGAAGACTTCCCCAACTATGACTACTGCTGCCCGTGTTGTTGAGCTTCTGAAATCGAGCCAAAATATCGTCGTGATCAGCGGTGCTGGTATTTCGGCCAATGCAGGCGGTAAGTCTTTTGAATATCTCTACCACGGCATCTCTGACTTTACGCAGTTCCTACCTTCCAGAAAATGAAGAAGAGTCGAGGAACCTCTTTTGATCGTACTGTCTACTATCATAAAGAGGCTCAAGCTAAATACATGTCTACAGTCTCTAGCATGTTAAATGACTTGCACTTAGGGGTTTTAAAGCCTACATTATTCCACAAGTCGTTGGAAAAGCTAGCTCGTGGTGGCCAAATGTTGCAACACTATACACAAAATATTGATTGTATTGAGCAGCTATTACCAGATCTCGAAGCTAAGACAACTCGTCTTCATGGCCAGGTTGACCAAATGAGATGCTCTACATGTAGCACCGTCTTCAAGGTACAAGCTCGGAGTTTTGATGCCAAGTTTGTGCAAGATTGTTCGAGGTGCGTCGAATCAAGTCAATTACAGGTATCAAAAGGACGACGTCCTCCCCGGGTTGGCAAACTATGGCCAAATATTGCTTTGAAAGACGATCCCCACCCTGATGATACAAAAGTTTGTCAAGCTTACAACAATGATCGAATGATATTACCTGATCTGGTTTTAGTAGTTGGAACGAGGCTGACTGCAGAGGGCACCCGATCTTTTGTTAGAGACTATCATCAAGCTACTCGAAGCAACAGTGGATTAATGGTCTGGGTGAATACTCAGAAGCCTACTGCAAATATCCAACGGTTTTTTGATCATATGCTCCAATCAGACTGCGATGCTCTTACATGGTCGTCTGTATGTGTCTACTATCTGTCTAATTTTATTTTCAAAGCTCACATTTTCTAGTCTGCATCTCTTGAGATTCCTGAGGTTTCTGAGGATTGTTGGGCTACAACGTTTACTTCTGCGCCCGTATCCATAGTAAAGTACGCTCTACCGCAAACTCCAGCACAACAGCTCTGTAGTTATGACGATATACTTACAGATATGCTCATTGATGGGGTAAGTTCTTCTACACCCGGCTGCCATAACCCTCGCTAATTATCCTAGATATACTATGAAGGAATTGTGCGGAAGTTCTCTGATATATACACCTCGGTAAACAAAGAGCAAGAACGTGTTATATCGATATTACGAGATGTTGTTATTAAAGACAAAAATCTCTCCAAAGCCGAAGGCTTGCTACTCTTGTTACCATGTATTAAAAGTTTCTACGACAATCTCAATTCGGCTATAGAGAAAACCGGATTCCGAGAGCATATGAGGAAATATCTCAACATCTATTTGCCAGACTGCGCATTTGAGATCTCAGGAACAAATCGATACACGATCACTACACACGAGGCAAAAATCATTGCACGAAAGTCTATTAGAAGGGGTGAGGAGATCAGATATCTCAAAGGAAGCCGAGCTATCTTAACGGCTATGGAAGATAATGATAAAAAAGGACAAAGCTTGAGCGTGATCAAGACTTCTCGGAATGACGCCACTTCTGCCTTAGGTGGACCGGTAGTCCGTGCAAATCATGACTGCAAGCCGAATGCTAGATTTATTACTATTGGAACATCCAAGATAAGTATCATAGCTACAAACGATATTGAAATTGGTACAGAGATCACGGTTTCCTATGACAAGCATTTTTTTGGAACAGAAAATTGCTATTGTCTTTGCAAGACGTGTGAAAACTGGTCCCGGAATGGTTGGGAAAAGAAAGATCAGGTTGACAACACTATGCAAATTGAGCATCGGTATCCATCTCGACAGGAAAAGATTAAGCCCAAGGGCATTGTCGGCACTTCCACTCCCTCGAGATCGCAGTCAGGATCACACTTGCCTGTAGACCGTCGAACTTATAGAACCAAAAGCTCTCATCGAGTTTCGGGAGATTATCTGTCTTTCAATTCCAAGACTACCTGGACCCATTCCAAACAATGCCTAGTAGACCCATCTTTGCGATCAAACACCAAACAAGACTCATGCTCTGTGTGTGGACGTCATAGACACCTGTACGGATACCATTGGCCTAAGACGGCGCCGAGGGGTAGACTGGATCTTGAAGAACGCCGATACTTTGAAAGTGCTAAATAGAGCGAAAGGGGGGGAGTTAAGGCTTACTGACCTCCTGCTGAAAGCCATCACTAGCTATTTCAAAGCTGAAGCCACAGAGTAAGATACAAGGGACGATCAAGAAAGATGATAGAAAAACCTTATCAGAAAGCAATTTAAAATAGATTTTCTACTTGCTACAAGGCGGGCTGTGTATCATTCTGCTTTTATCCCTTCATCCCAATTACCACAGGTCGAATGGTCACAAATCATCCGCATAACGCCATTAAGAGTTTCAATAATACACCTTAGTCGCAGGATCTCCTGTGATAGAGCCATGTTCGTGTTCGTGGTACCTTGAATCTGCTCCCGGGCACGCAAAATGCTATTGCCATAACCACCGACCTGAGCTTGAAGTTGTCGGCATGCCTGTTTCGCCCGTTCATACTTCTTTTTCTCGGCATCTAACGCTTTGCTTGCAGTATGAGCACGAGCCTCCCAATCCTTACTATCAAGCCTTGTGTGCAAAGTAGCCATCACCTGCTCCCAGCATTCTACATCTGTCATCTGAGAAGCCGCATGGCCGGTCTTCACCTGCCACCAACGCTCTTCATCAGTCAGCTGAGAAGTAGCTCGCATAGCCTTTACCTGCTGCCAACACTCTTCATCGGTCATTTGAGAAGCAGCACGAATAGCCCTCACCTCCTTCCAACAGTCTGAATCAGCATCCATATAACCAGGATGCTTCTCTAAAAACTTCTCGCGATGGTGTTCTTCATCACTGAAATCTAGTGGCTCAGCGGTTTCCACTGTCGCATACAGAATCTCACTGGTAGGATCAGTCTATTGTTCTGTTAGTAGGAAGATTGATCATTGAACACATCATAGTACCATTGCCATAGCTTCTGCTTTCTTGGTATCTCTCAGTTCCTTATTTAGGTAGTTGGAACGTGTCTCAAGAAAGTTTATCTAACATACGATTGACTTGTTCTTATATCAGTAATATACAAGATATTTCTGCTGGCCATCATGTTTCTGCTGGCCATCAATCTCTACTTTATTTCACATCTATGCCAATCCGCTATTACTACCCATAGTATCCTTATCCGTGTATCAACCCGTACATTTTACGCGTTTCATTCAGATTATATATCACCAAAACAAGAATAAGACTAAACGCCAGAAAATACAAACTGTGAAGTGATGGCAATATTTGCTTTCTGGTAAGCGAGAAGCTTTGGGGGTAACATCACGTGAAATTTGTTACGCATTTGCCAAGGCCCGCATATCACGAAAGTGGACGGTGCCTCAAAAGGTGTTAGAAGGTCTTATATAAAGTCTAGCCTAGAGAGAGAATGATCTTCGTGATGAAAAGATATCTGATACAGGAGTAGCGGGGTTGATGCCAGGTAAAGCCTTAACAGCATATTATCAACTACTTTTGTGATCAATGGATGCTTTATATGCTTGCAAACATCACTGACTTATTTTTACAATGGTGAGTTAAGAACATGAAGTTCTGGCGGCATTTTTTTACTCAGAGATTCAAATCTTTTGTGGTAATACATATGTAATTATGAATTTAAAGCAATAGTCTATGTGATGAGTAAGAAGAAAAGCAGTGGACAGATGTGATACGGGATAATGTAAAGAGATGCGCTGCGTAAAAGATTCCCAAACTAAGAGTCAAACGATATGCCTAGCCTACTGGTTTTCTGATTTGAACTTCGTCATACAAGCCATTCGATCGACCATGGTCATTGTTTCAAGCTCTACTTGATTCTCAAAACACCACAGCTCTTGATATGATTTCAAGTCAAATTTGGCCGGAGGAGTTGTGCCTGGAACTGTAGAAGGAGGAGTTGCCGGAGGAGTTGTGCCTGGCATTGTAGAAGGAGGATTTGCAGGAGGAGTTGTGGCTGGAACTTGTAATGGGGGATCTGTGGCTCCCGGTCCAGGTGACAGCTGGTTGAAATGCGAAGGAGAACGCTCTAAACCCACACGCTCGCCATTCTGCCATGCTTCGTATTTTTCCTCTTGCACTTTTGCAGCCTCATAGATGAAAGTGTCACCTATGTCGTCTGTAAAAATTCGTCTGATGGTACTTCTAGTTTCCCAACTATACTTCTTGGTTCCATTAATCCTCCATTTGACTTTAATGGCAATTTCAACCCGCTTCGCTTCGCTTGGGGTTAGGGTTCCCTCACGTTTTCTTTTACGCCGTTCATCCCGGGGAATTGGAATGAGCATGTTCAACGGTTCCTTCTCCGAATCCCTGTAGAACCATGCGACCCCCTGAATTTGGGGTTTGTTATGTATTCCATAGAAATGGCTCTTATTGTATTTTTCTTTTCTCCTCATCTCTCCCCACCTATTCTGGGTAATATCCGGAATATGGTCTTCGAGTCCTATACCACCCAGTCCTGAAAGCCGTTCCAGTCTGTAAGATGTGGAATTTTTAGGGCCACGACCAGTGACAGCCGTTGTGCCGCGGCCTAGACCTCTATATCCTTCCAGACGAAATTTGTCAGGAGCCTTACCTGCCCGTTTTCGAGCGATCGCAGGACTGTAAAGATCTTCTGGGTCATCTGAATCTTCTTCTGGATCATTTGAAGCAGCGATTGGATTCGAAACACCATTCGTATCCTCAAAACCGAGCACGGGAATGTCAGGATTTAGAGGAACAAAAAGCCCATCACCTGCACCATTAGCCGTCTTCAATTCTTCTTCCAAGTTCGAGACACCATTTGTATCCTCAAAACTGGGCACGGGAATGTCAGGATTTAGAGGAACAAAAAGCCCATCACCTGCCCCATTAGCCGTCTTCAATTCTTCTTCCAAGTTTTTCAGGTAGTCCTGGATTTCTTGATCAAGCTTCTCTTGCGCTTGGTTGAATTCAGCAAGCTCTTCGTCGCCGTCCTCTTCCATGGCGTTAGTCCTCACCTCGAGGTCCTTTAAGACTCCATTAGCAACGACCACATCTATACTCAAGTCTTGGAGCTTTTCCAATTTCGTGCGCAAAACCTCTTTTGATTCTGGCGTTGTTCCCTTCCCATGCTGACCAATATATTTCCGAATACTTGCATATTCATCATCACTATCCTTGCGTAGTTCATCTAAATGTCCTCTGGCGATGTCTTCCCATTCAATGAGATCTTCATCTTTGAACTCATCCTCGTTGGTAAAAAGCTTTATATCCTCCTTTGATGCTTCCATTACTTTGTTAGTGGCATTTTTCACTCGTTTTTGGATACTGTCTAATTTGGATTTGTCCATAGGGTTTGCTGTACGTTCCCATTTGCGACGAGCTTCAAGTTCCTCGACATCGTACTCCTGAGATTTTTCTTTCAACTTGATGCGTTTCATTTTAGCAGCTGCCTTTACCTCCATAACTTTTTGTTCAGCTACTTCACCAAGGGGTTCCATGGTTTTCTTAGTTTCGCTAAAGCTCATCTTCTTGGTTAACTGAAATTAAAAACTGATCTTGAGGATAACCAGCGACTCGTAGATGAGAGGCTAATGGTCAATATCACAATCTCTATATGTTCTTTTATATCATCCATCACAGGTCCCTTTGGTTACGATGGCCTCATTTGTGCATGCCATCATGTTTACGATGACCACCTCACTTGTGCATGCCATCATGTCTACGATGGCCACCTGGATTATGCCTGCAATTGAGTATAATTATCTGGATCACCCACCTCTATGTAAAGACTATGGCCATTTTACCAAGTCAAAGGCAAGAAGCAGGGACAATATGCGCTGGATTTGGAAAGCTGATGAACACCAGCTTTATCTTCACAATGATGAAATTAGTTTCGGTAGCAATTGGAAAAATAGTTACACTACTTTCGTCCAACCCGTTTGCCAGAAGTCACAATCTAAGCAGCAGTTCACGGCCACAATCGAGGGGGAGACAGCGCTGCAAGTACATGTTGTTTCTCAGAAAGCCATGCCTATTAATACGTAGTAGTTCGCAACCCCGTTCACAACCAGAGGAAGAGGAGCCACAATACACTTTGACTATCGAGCCTTCTCCAACACTCGCTTCTACTCTTCTCATCGATACGACTCTAGGGTCTTGGAATGGTAGCTCTGACATCTCTATGCCAAGCTCAAGCCTAGCTATGCAAACTAAGGCACCACTGTTGGTCGTCGGTGTGGCACCCATGTTTCTGATATTACCATATATAGACATGTAATAAGGAAGGGGAAGATTAAAGTTATATACATTGGAAAATTGTGAATAGCACCCACACAAATTACGCCATCTAAGTAGCGATAATATAAGTAGGAATTTCGGATCTAATTACTCGAGATTTCAAACAATATTGAAGACGAGCCAGATTTACAGACCTGAACAATAGTACAAAATCATTTTAGCATCAGATTATACACGAACATGTTTCCTACTCGGTGGCCCACTCAGTGGTTACTACTGTAAGCCTTCATTTTTGTATGGCCAAGTTTCTCGAGCGTGATTACGCTTGGTATTCGAGCTAGGTAAGCTTAAAATTGTGAGTGCCCACTATCAAGGTGAATAAAGCACATAAACAGGGCAAAAACTGACAATTCTAAATCACCAGCTGGTGCTTCATGTATAGTTGCTTGAATCCACGCACTTATAACTCCATTTGTCAGGTTAGCCAATGTAGGTGCTGAAGAGAGACACGCTGGTCATGGACTTGCTGTACCTGGAGGCGGCCCTGGGACTAGTCTTGTGGAACACAATATGTCGACGATGTGAGGTGGTGGGTCGTTATGTAGAGTTGGGTCATCAAAATCTGCTGCCAACCCTTAAGCCAACAATATATTAGACCTATTTAAGTGACCACCCCACTTTAACAGAGAACTCCACTTTTAGTGACAACCCATCTCGCAACAGTAACCACCCCACTTCAGGTAACCACCCTCTTTAGTCCATTTATATATATAATCTCTAACCACTCAAACACAGTAAGCCATGAGCTTGTGGAGTCTATATGTTTGCCTTCACCCCAAGTGGAGAAGCAAACTCCACCGAAATTCTAATAGCATGGATTGGGTATGACATGACTTCAACTAACTAATGTAGAAGCACTGCCCCAACGGAAGATGAGGTGGAATATAAATATGCCATGTTACCTTCCTGAAGAATTTGCAAACTCTCATCACTTCACAGTCTCTTAACTCAAAATTCACTCGCTATGGATCCAAGAACCACAAAAGCGATACTAGCCGGACTTGATGACGAGCAGCGAAAAGTTTGGGAGACACTTCTACAAGTCAAGGCTCGTCGAGAAATCAACAACGAAGCTGCCTCTAGAGTAGCACTCGTTACAGATCTCGCTGAAGATGATGATGATCTATTGAACTTAATTGGACTTCTTTTATTAGATAAGCTTGGTCTTATCGAGTAAGTAAAGGCACAGTTCCAAAATCGTCCTTAAAAGCATTTCTTCTTGATACACATCAAGCATGTTTCTATACTGTCAAGCCGAAATGGAGGCTTTGAGATTCAAGATCTAACAAAACAATACAGGATAGTTGGCATTATTGCCAATCTTTATCCAGCCGACAAACGAAGTCTCTATGGACGAAGAGCACTAGACGATTTTGGCCGTCGGGATATACCAATAGCTTGGGGTGAGAAGGCAACGACTAAGGATCGTCCAATCCGACCTAATCAGTTCCCTTGCGACTTTATGGCCGAAAATGTTGTTTTCACTCTATATGGGGAGCCCAAGAGCGACCCGAAGGACCCTGCGGAGATCGAGTCAGGTATAAGTCTCCTTGTCAGACTTGTAAAGGAGATTGTCGAGACTCCGGATGGTCAACCCAGGACTTCTAGACCAGAAGAAAAACTTCACTTCCTACTCGTATCCTCTTTCGCTGACATTTGGACGCTTGTTGAACTCCTACCTGAGAGCTTTAAGAAAGCCACTGCGAGAGTCGTCCTTCAGGGTGATTATACTGTGGAACACAACACTTCTAATTCTTCCTATACTCTCAAGGCCAATCACGAAGCAAACAATAACAGGTTCGATATAAATTCAGCTGATAAACTCTACGAGTTCATATGCCGCAATAATATTCTCTCGGTCGTAGTGACGAAAGTTGCTGCGACTGCCTCCGCTCTGCCTATCCAAGTTCTTAAAGATCTGGCTGCGACAGGACATAAATGGGGCAAATATCTTTATGATATCTATGATGAGCTAAGCGTTCAGTACTACAAAGACTCAGGAGACGAGAAGACACGCTTCCAATGTCATATGGATGAAAAATGGTTTTTAGGAACTCGGACCAACTGGTTTCTAACCCACACTGAACATGACCCATATCCTAGAGGTGCAGATGTTCTTCCATATGTATAAGTCACACCATATGATCCTCTTGCAGGGTTGGAAGTCGCCGGTGCGGATGTTAGAGATGCTTTGAAAATTTTTACGCTATTTAAGGATCAAACTATCCACAAGATTGTTGGAAAACGAGCTCCAAATCCGGTAACGAATGACCTGGGAGATACTGGAATTAATGTTGTACAGATACAAACGGTCCTTCAAGCGCTTTGGAAAGGCTCGCTACTGGCCAGTAAAGGCAAACACAATCTCTGTAAATAGATGCGAACGAGAGACATGTAGATTTTCAATTGATTAGTAGAATAGGAAGATGCTTAATTTTAAATTAATGCTGTATTTCTTTTGGTCATTTTTATGATGTATATATGTCAAGGACCTCTACTCACGCTAAGTGCATAAGGAGAGGTTCCTCAGGGCGTAACGTGTGACAAGGGTCTTATATTATGATAAGTCTAAGGAAGGAAGCTCTCCGTAGGGAGAGATTCTAAGTATAGCTAACTAATGGGATGTGGTGCCTGAGGCCACATCATTGCGACTGAGGAACTGATATGACTACAGTCATTCTTTGAAAATCGCATGTTAATGGCGATCGTATCTAGTGTCTAATTTGCACAAGTGAATGATTCTCATTACATCTAATAGCATTTATATGTGCGCGCCAACAGAACAAGGCATTAACTTGATCACGCAAGAAACGGCAAAGCAGAGTTTGCATACAACTAGACGTAGTTCGGGGCAGGGCAGGAGACCGTCTATGGGGACGGAAAACGGTGCATTGTCTATCAGCCACAAGCTTGGCGGATGCTTACAACGTTTGTCTAGAAGCAAACACCTCATGAATGGTACAGGTTTGGGTGGTGGAATTGACGTATTAATGGAGAATGAACAAAAATCTCGATTTTAAATAGAAAGGAATTATCTTTGTAGCGCTTTAATTTCTGAAGGCATAAAATCTATGTAATCGGTATGGATTCTATCTCCATCGAATTTCAAAATAGTGGTTTGATTCTAAATATAGAGGTGGTGACCTACACAAGTCAAAGCCTTCGAGCAAGAAAGGGCCTACTATCGGCGTTATCTTAGATCTCAGACTATAAGTTAGTAATCTACTTCTTAGCTAAGTTGTATTTCACTCGGAGCTTGAAGGATGGTGGAATCAGGGAGTCGCCCATCCAAATATTATGAGGCCGTGAAGCAAGCGGCTTAATATTATATCTAAGGGCGATTAAACCGACAATGATCTTGATTTCGTGACTAGCAAAGAAGCGACCTGGACAGGCATTCTATTAAATTCAGCAAGTACTAGAGTTCAAATTACGCACAACTTACCCGTCCATGGCCAAATCCCAGAAAATGCTCACTCGTAGTTACAAGAGGGGGCATTTCCCCTTTGTTGAAAGGGGCAAGACGATTTACATCAAACTTTTTCGCGTTTTTGTAAATAGTGTTATCATGGTGGAGATGAAGTAAATTAGCTGCGACCTTTGTCCCTTTTGGTAAATTAACGCCGTCGATGTTAATCCCACTCTCTGGGGCAACTTCTCGTAGTAGGCGAACAATCGGCCCTGAGAGGCGTATACTTTCACGAATAGCACGATCAAGAAACTTCAGATCGTCAATAGCTGCCTTAGTCCAGTTCTGGTCATAATAATGATATACTTGTACAGTCTCATTCGTGATTTGCTGGAAAACATTCGGTTCGGATAAAGTGTCAAGCAGACAATTGACTATTGTGAACGTCGATGTATGTATGCCAGCAAAGTTCAAAGTCATCAGCCGGGCATAAATAGTCTCAGGATGTAACTCCAAAGGCTTTTGAGTCTTTAGAGCTGTTCTTATCATCCACATAACAAGAGTGTTACGGCTCTTGAATTCCTCTCCTTCGAGCTCTTTATAGCCTTCGGCTAGGCAAGCCTCAATGAATGGGATAATTTGCTGCTTGCCACGCCAGTAATAATACCAACACGGCAATGAAAGTATGCGGCCAAGCACAGGCTTGGTCCAACTTGGAAGAGTCCGAATAATAGCTGATGTTGCGTGAATACTACTTACATAGCGCCTTGTATTATAGAGGTACTGTTTATCCTCGCATAGTGGTTTGTCGACAAGCACTCTTCCAAAGCTCCGTGTAACAAGGGACATAATAGTATCCCAAAGGTCGATCTCTTGCCAGTGTTCAGTTTCTCTCCCCCAGAGATCCTTTAAGCCATTCTCTATCTCTTCGACTAGAGGTAAAGTAAGATTTCCAAGTTCCGGAGTTAGCTTGCTGTTAAGAATTGATATGTGGCTGGGATCATCGAGGATATGACCGCAAGGCATCGTATAGTATGTCTCAACAGCATCAAATCCAGTTGCTCGATGATCGAGGATTCTATCCTTTTGTTTGAAAAACCACCCCAATTTGATCAATGGGACCATAACTAAAGGAACTGATATGCTGGATATCATTGAGAATTGTCCTTTGGTACTATACTATTCACACATTAGGTTAATTGCTAATTTAATAAAGATACACGTACGTTTATATATGCTTCATAAAAAAGATTTCGCCCTTTGAAGAAAGCGCGAAGCTTAGAACGTGTACCTGAGAGGAACTCATCACGTTTGTCAATCCAAACAACCCCTCTAGGGACTGATTCTTTAAAGGTAACCGAAAGTAGAATCGTTGACGCAATTAGCGCAATTAGAACTGATATAGCAACAGGCGGGATAGTTTCCATAGCTATCATATTTAAAAAGGATTATTGAACAAATTTTCGTTTAATGTGAAATATATATATATTCCTACTACGAGAATCGTACAGAAGTAAAAGAGTTGAAAAATTGGTAAATGCTGATCTTGGGATATCCAATTGCTGACACCATCATATTTTTGAGGGCCAACAATTTGACACCAGGATCTTGCTGGCCAGCAGAAAGGAGAGTGTAGTTATTATCAAACAGCCCGCACTTAGAGTGTGTTGCTGTTCAGGAATGTGGGGCGTTACCAGGGTCGAGAAGTGGAACAACCGCCAAAATCTTATGCTGGAGCCGTTCGTCTTGTCCATATAATGTTTCTTAGTTTTGGAGGATTCTCTCTACAGTCACTGATCTCGCAGGCTCTTGCAGAAGAAGCCATTCGTGATCTATAAGCTATATACTAGCTCGGGGTATTATAGGAGAATCTTGCAGTAAGAAATATTCTTATACATTTTGATAGATCTAAAGTGACCTGGATAGATTTTGAACGAGCAGAGCTTCTTTATATGAGAGGTCTTTTTAATAATATATCTCTAAACAGAAAACGAAAGCTTGGGCGACTTTAATACAGCAAGGAAAAATCAAATTATAATCTTGGAAAGAGTATCACTGCATCTCTCTACGAGATAGATGAAGCTAGAGCGGAGCTGACGAAGCTTATCCGAGCCTAGGTACGTAAAAAGCCGCTGTTGCAACGACAGGCAACTGCGCATAGGTGGATCTAATAGAGAAGCATAGCGGGTGCATAACGCGAAGTGGAAGCGCTCAAGCGACTCTAGGGGGCTGTCAGAGGAAAGTTAGAAAATATGAATGGGAAAGTGGGTTGAGAGCGGGGGCGTACGACTTATATAGAAGTTGAAAGCAGCGATGGGCCCGTAATGTAGGGTGCAGGCAAATACCAACACTGAGATTACTTCATATTTTCGGATCTTCTGAGAATGTACACACGCAACGCAAATGGGAACAAAGGAGACGATCGTATTAATAGCAACTATTGAGCAGTTCACAGTTAAATCTAATAAATTTGGAGACAACTATCTATATTTTCCATCCTCTGCACTCAAAATCCATGTCCGCAGACAATGGCCAATCGGTCTGTTGCCGGGATGGTTGAAAGTCTAGTTCAACCAGACGCACTCTTTCGTTCATCAAGCGATGAACTTTCTGGCGAACCTTGTCTGCCATAGCTTGATGAGCACAGACTGTAACGTTAACTAGGTGTACCAATGGTATAAACAGACAGCACCTACCAGAGACGATAACGCGTCTTTGACGTGTAGCAAACTCAGTTTCAAGTATGCTGGTGATATTCGGTGGTATGGCGGACATGATACCATTGGAATGCTTGCCAATTTTAGAGTCCTCTCCTTCAAAGTCTCGGGCATAGATCCTAATACGAAGCATCTAAATACCATCAGCAAGCGCACAATGTCATTCACAAGCCAATTGTACAAATCCCGTATCGCTTTTTATGAGATCGTCCATCCAAGGCTTCACCCATGCTAAATGGTCTATACTGATTAGTACACTCTCAAATATTCTGGGGCACGACCATGACTAACTCCGTTTATCTATTTCCCAGACCAGGAGAATACGGCGGGTCTTCACCTCATAACTGCTGTATCCTCTCATAAGATCCTTTATATAAGGAATATGAGCCGCAATACCAATCCCAGTAGCAAACATAATCACTGTTCCATAATCTCCAAAGTTGTGCTGTATACCGTACGGCCCATCAATAAACACGAGGAGCTTCTTGTGTTCATCCTTAATTTCACCCGTCTTTTCATCGGGGTTTTCTGCAATATGCTGGCTCAGTTTGCTAGTCAATCCCGTGCTTACCTTTACCAGTAGAGAAATTGTTAATCCTTTTTCATTCCATTTCCACCATGATATCATAAAGGGGTGACCCCGAAAGCCGCTGAACACTCCAAGTTTTGGGATCGAGAGCAGGATATATTGACCAGCTTTAACCTGCCACTTTCTCGGCACGTTGATATCAATTTGTAATACTCTTGGTAACTCTTCAAGTGAAAGCTCGCGTGGATGGTAGACAAGAGCTGTTGCAAATGGCCTACCAAGTACGAGGTTGCGATAAGCGAATAGTATCCAATGAATTACTGTTACTCCGAGCCATAAAGCCATGCCTATCTGCAAAAAGAATGTTGACGGCTGTTTAGTGAATATGTGAATCCCAATAGCAATCAACATTACCATCGAGAGAATTTGGTGTGAGTTCAGAAACCATTCATAAAAGCGCCTTCGGAAAAGCCCGTTTGAGAAGACGAGGATGAATCCAATGGCAGCGCTACCCTTTATTGTGGTTCATTAGCAATGTTCAAATTGAAATAAAAGATGACAAGTGTACTGTTACTCCGGATATGCTAGTCTGCGTCCACTTCAATGAATCGGTCGTGGTCAGCGAAATGATCGTGTGAATTAAAACCTCCACAATGGCTGTTCTACCGAGCCATCGATGAATTCCAAGGCTGGTTCGAAGTGAGGCTCCAAGCATCTCTGTCATGAGAAGTAATCTTGGACCGCACAAGAGAGGGACTATATTGATAATTGACAAAGTAGCGGCGTGGTTCCCTACTACTATCTTTGACTTTATTCCATCTTTCAGAATAAATGCGATGTTTGCACTAGTGTATACAAGCGCTAGCAGGGCATGTAACGGTGTTGTTGTTCCGACAAACGGAAGTCTCGGAGATATGTTAGGATATGCAAAGTGCTTCAAGAACAAATAAAATGAAGTTGACAGGCATTTAAAAGTCATCGCCCGATAGACAGCACGGGCAACAAGCCAAGCTACAAAGATGCACGCAAATATGAATGAATACCAGGATAGTATATCAAACTCACGCATCTTCGCGCGTATAAAGGAGAGAATTGACATGATTAACCTCTATGAAAAAAAACGTCAGCTGAGATTGACTTGTCGAAGAAAATGCAGATTGTGAGCTTGTAGTCAACCAAAATTGTAACATGATCCGAGAGATGCTGGGGTTTGATAAAGCGGAGCCTATTCGGTCCTGCCATCAAAGTATCGATGGCATCTTTGTTCAGGACTAGGTGATGCTCGTCCGTATTGGGATGACCTCCTGGGAAATGTTGACCCTGCCAAGGTTCCCACTTTATTCCAGCACTTAGATAAAATAACGGCAGTGAATGGAATATTTCCAACTTAACTTGCAATCTAGAATAGAACCGAAAGATGAACAAGACGTGCCCAAGAAATTCTGCTGAGCAGAGGATGATAGTGCACGCGCAAGCATGTGAGAGAAGAGGACGACGAGAGAAATACCGCAAGCGTAAAAATACGTTTTTCAGGAATGGAAAGTCACTTGGCGTGGATTTTACCGAGTTACATGTCTATCAGTTACTTGAAATGAATGGCAAGCTATCTGAGTTCAAGACAACTAAGCGAAAGGGGTGGCCACCAAGCCAAGAAGAAATTGTAAGATATATCTTCGCCGCACGCTTTCCAACCGACTAACTTTACAAGGACAAAAGAATTGACCCTCGGGACAGAAAGACATCGGATGATGTCAAATTAAAAGGCGACAATATTGTGAATCAACAAATTACGCGAAGAGAAATACACATTCCAACGTTACCGAGACCGGAAAGGTGGCCTAGTATTGATACACGAAAGATTGAAAATTGAATATCTGTAATCTAATCAATAAAATAATGATCTCTATATACTACGGTCGCATGTGATTTGATTTACAAATATTCTAAAACCTGTAGTGTGCATCATTTTATAATGATAGTTGGCAATTTCACTTTAAATATACATTGTCTAGTCGACTTTCAAGGACTTGCAGTCAAGAATGATGTCTTGATTACATAGCGAGGACTGGAATTCGAACAAATGGGTTTGTGATAAAGAAATTATCTTAAGCACACTAGCGGGTAAACGAATGGTCCGCATGGCCGCAAGAGCTAAAACACTACTACATATGGTCTGTTATATCAACTCTCCTTTGGTGTCATTTTCATTATAATCTATTCCCCAAAACGCCTTCCATTCTTTCTCTGCCTTAGCTTCTCTTCGCACCGAATCCTCAAGCCCACGATGCAGTTGGCCCATTAGCTCTTTCAAGCGTTCCTGGCTTGGCGGAATATATGTTGCGATGAACAATTGCTGAAAAACGTCATATGATGTTTCACGGAGCCGTTGCAAGTTCTCGAAGCATTGCCGATAAAAATTGATTTCCTGGCGCTGGTATCCTACTTCTCTCGTAAGCTCCTCGAGCCTTGTCACAAGATTCCGAGCCGGCTTGAGCTTAGCAGCTTGAAGTCGGTGCTCTGAATACTCAAGTGCGGACGTAGATCCATTCTTAGTATAGATACTATGATCGAGTGCGTTGGCTCCTGGAGGCAGTGATGAAACCCGAGGAGGCCCTACGTTGTTACGGTTTGGCGACTTCTTTACGGGGACATTTAAGGCTGGTATTTCAGACATTCATACGCAAGCTTAGTTATAGGAATGCAATGACATGGCTTAACATTAGAACCTACCTCAAGAGGGAATTCATGTAAGTGCGAAAAGAATCTGAGATAAGGTGCCATCAAGAAGTAGATGGCCTCTCTAGAGTTGAGGGTAGCCTAGTTTATTGATATACTAACGATTAAGTGGGCTTTCTGCTTGGACCATGCCAGTTTAACCGAAGGTGGTACGTCTGCAATGCGACGAGGCTACGCGAAAAGTACCCGGATCCAGGCTCATGTCTTCGCTTCTGAATTATCGTCGGCAGGAAATTCTATAGGCTCATTGAACTGGGGAACCTGTAGCGTGCCGTGAATAGGGGAAGTCGTCTGAAGCTCCACGATTTGTGCTCGAAGGCCTGCCACTAGCTCGAAGCTCTCTTCCGCAGCATTGTATGTGAGATCGAACAATTTCTCTGTCTCTCTGTGTCTCTGGCGCTCATAGTCAAGCTCTGTTCGACTAGCAGTGTGTTCGAGACGCTCCTCCGCCAGCTTGTCGCCCACAATTGTGAGACGCTGTTGACATTCCGCAAGAGATATTTGATAACGCTCAGCAGAGCTGGCTGTATGGTAGAGATCTTGTTCAAGTCTCTGAGAGTAATGACGCATGTTGTCAACCTTCCGGTAGAAGTCTTGAAGAAAATCCCAGCTGGATCTTGACTGACAGATACTGCATTGGAGCCCCGACATCTATGACATGTCAAAGGTTTGAAAGCATGGTATATTGAGGAACTCACCTTGATATGGTTAATATGACTTCTGGCTGATTTAATTAGAGAAGACTTAAAGAGGATAGAGGAAGAGTGTCTAGTTATGACAGATGTATTTGTAGGCAAATAACTCTAGCTACCTTGTAGTTGTCTACTCCATCTTGGCAAGCAACGGGAGGTCCACCTTCAGTGGGTCATGCTAACATTTCCACGTCGATCAAAGGTTGATGACTGACCCCCTCTTCGGAAAACACTAGTCTATTGGAGGGCCTGTACCGTGCTTAGAAGTTCAAATATTTCTGTAGACGGTCAGACATAAACTTCATGAAAGACTTGAAGCGGACTCTGTATGTATGTGATTATTTACGATCTACTTTCAGTAATGCTACTAAACATGTTCGTAGTATCAAATCTTCCTATAGAATAAAAGTAACTTGGATGAAAGCCGCCAATCTGCGCGACCTTGTTCTCGTAGGATATGTCAAAGGGTCCAAATCCTGTAACAGAGCCTTGAGTATAACTTCCGTACTTCACAAGAGGATAGCCAGCCATGAGAGGGTGGCGAGGAACAAAAATCCAGACTCTAAATCTCTGATGGATACCTGTAGCCTATAGTTGTAAGCGTAATTGAAGACAAATTTCACGGGCAGAGTCTCACATCGTTGTGCTGTTCTTGAACATTGGTTTTAGACTCCCATTGTTCTTTTGCCATTTCTAATTAAAGTGTGTCAGCCAAACTTCAATCATGACTTTCATATCGGTACCTATCACTCGGCTGGATTTCCTCAAAGTCTTCAGTTGACCGCGGATTGAGTATAATGACCTTCTCCGCATCGAAACCTTATTGTTATATAGCGTCATGAGCGCTTCTGTGGTAAGCTTGGTATTTTCCTCTCTCAGCGTCTGAAGCAATATTTTCTCCTCTCTTCTCCATAGGGAACGCTGCACTGACATGGTTAGGTAGGAGCTGGAAAAGGAATATCAGAGCAAGAAATGATAAGGATGTAGTGGGCATCTACTTAACCCTTTTCATATGTTACAGGTTGGTCCACAGTTTCCCTCTTCACCAGATCCACTTGCTGCCATACTCGGCCTTGGTTGCTAAGAGTTTCCTTCTTTCCCACAGAAGGATGCCTGACCATCTTGAACCAAACTGTGGGGACGACCTCAAAATAGAAGCCGACTTATTAAGTGCTACAGCCAACAGTTTCTATTCTACTTGATTTGGCTATTCCTAAACCAACAAACAGTGTTTGAAAATCCCGAATTGTTGCGTGTTCGTGCTAACCATCATGAGGGGGTGGGTGCTTGGGCGGTGCTAAGCGCTCGCCCTCGCTGAGTCGATCCCCTGTCAGTAGCGAGCCGTTTCAAAACGCGGCAAGTGTCCTCACTCGAATGAGTGGAGAGGCTAGCGTGCCGTAAAAGGAGGGACTGGTTTTGCACGAGTCAAGCTTATATGCCAAGGATAACTCGCTAATCTTTATTTAGGGGATAATATATAGGGTAGCTGCTCAGATCTAATGTTCAACTACTTATTCAAGCTGTGTTTAATCATGGATAACCATCATGAACTGCAAGGCTTCGAAAGCGAATTTTTCCCAGACAGTTTTTGGAATGAGCACAGGACAGAACTGGACGCCGACTATAATACAGCACTGCCAGAACCCGACCAATTTCTTTTACCGTCTTCTGAACACATCGTCCCTGAGGCTGGGAGTTCAGTGTCCAATGTAGGACAACTAGATGGAGTTATCAAATATCTTGATCACGCAAACGAAACTCAGGAAGGATCATCCACCACCACCACCTATGAGCCCTCTGGGGATACAGTCCAGACCATTAATCCACGGCGTCTCCAGACGGTGGGCGAGCTTCAATTAGAAATGGCAGAGCTTCGACTTACGTAGGTTCATAGCCTCCAAGCGACGGCCTCAGCTAATGCAGTGGCAGCATTGACAGGCAACGACAAGATGTGGAGATGGCCTTAGAGTGCTTCAACACTCTCAATGTTTTGACCGGTATACTAACGCACCCAGGCGAGTTGATTTCTTGAAGTCATATTATGACAAACTGACCACCTGGTCCTTCGAGATTCACATGACGTTGTCCCAATTGGCACATATTGAGATGACACGATCGGCCGAATAAGAAGTTGAGAATCCATGGGGGACAGGAGTCGGTGCTTTTTGAGGACAGGAGCCAAATTTAGATGGCCAGCAGGAATCTGCTGGCCGATATTTCGTGTAATTAAATTGAGTCGCGGTCGATACTTCCCAGCATTGGTGTGCAATATCTTTTCCAATGACACTTTCAAATGACACTGGGAGTGTGTTGAATACAGTAGGGCAAGCTAGAAAGTCGCAAAGCAAATCTCTACCAAGTTTTCTCGCCTCCGTTGTGATTTCGCTTCTGATATGTTGTTTTTCTACCGTCGTCAACGTTACAGTGAAACCCAAGCTACTTGAGACCTAGTAGGTCCCCCTTCCCCTTGATGGCGACATGCTAAACTAGTAGTCATGCTGGGACTCATCAGATTCTAGCTCTAAAACGACAAACTGCAGTCATTTGGCCGCGCATGATTCTGTTCCCAATGCCAGCCCCAGACTCACATAATGTTTTAGGGCTTGAAAACTATCTGTTTGATCGTTATCTACACACAATATTGAGGATATTCATTATTTTAACCTTGACATTAACACCATTACTTCTCCCATTCAACTTGCTGCAAGACAGAAACGAAACCGGCGGAGTTAGAGGACTGGATCGATTTAGTTTCGCTAATGTCAGTCTCTCCCATACTGACCGTTATTGGGTACACCTCACTGCCGCAATCTTTGTTGTTGTACTCGTTTCGTTGATTCTACAACACGAACTGCAGAGTTACCGTCATTTCCTAGACAATATAATCACTGGACATGTTGATAGATCCACCATTCTTCTTGTCTCTGCATCGAAGGAACAGCTTACCTCTGAAATAATTCAACGAGAACTACAAGGAATCTATTCATATCAGGCTGTGGAAGCTACTATACAGTCGTACTATTTTGCTTTCCTATTTATTCAGATCTTCCTCGTCGCGTCGTTCTCTGCTAGCATCACGACAGTTTTTGAGAAGCTTAAGGCTCATTTAGAATCAATCCCAGTTATCCTCGTACAAAACTTACCAAAAGCGAGTAATTACTTCTTCTCTTATTTGATTATCTATACTTCTGCAACTGTTACCAGCACGCTCCCCTTTGCAAAGAGGATGATGACCGCTATCCTCTCGCCATTACTAGACAAAACTCCGAGACAAGTATGGACCAGAGAGAAGCCCTCCAGTTAAATAGGTGGGGAACTTTCATACCGATTTACACCAACCTTGCATGTATAGGTCTTGTCTACTCGGTTATTGCTCCTCTCATCCTGAGCATCAGCACCCTGGTATTTGCGGTATTCTGGAGTCTTTACCGGCGCTACCCACCCATGCTTTCGGAAGTGCCGGACGGCCGCGGCCAATTTTATCCTGCCGCGATACATCAGATCTTCACTGCTTTATACTTCATGGAGCTATCACTCGCAGGTCTCTTTTCCCTGGTCCGGGACTCGGATGACGCCGCAGCCTGTACCAACCAGGCAGCTATCATGATACTCGGTTTCACTGTCACTCTTATTTTCCATTGTAGTTTGGATGATAGGGGCCGGCTAAGGTGGAGGCCATTATTAGGTAAATTTCTTGTGCCGAGCCGCAAAAATTACGATAAGTTTCGAGAATCAGGTCATGTAAACCACAAACTACAAAAACCAGCTAGTACCATAATTGATGATGTGTGCATCGGCTCTCGCCCTGTCATCTGGGTCCCAAATGATATTCTTGGAGTTGGATTGAATGAAGTATACCATATGAAAGGGCAGAGCGTGCACCTTCCAGCCAGTGCAAACGAAGCGTCCCTTGATCACAACGGCTCGATCGTCCTAAGAAGTGGACCTCCAGATTAGCAATTTGAGTATTAGCAATACATGCCTAGAAAAGGAAGGAGATCAAAGTACGTGAAAATCTTCGCGGGGAATAGGTTTGAGTGGAATTTATCTGCAAGTAGTTAGTTAGAAGCTAGGATATCGATCCTATCCCCTCATTTGAGTTGTACTTCCAGGCCACAAACTGCGTAAAGCTCATTTCCCAATCCACTCAGGGTCAGGCCGGGCAATAGACCCTTGGCCAACTCATTTATCCCTCTTTCATAGGGTGATCTTCCCTATTAGTGACTCTATTTGATTGCCCAAAGCTTTAAGCTTCGTGAGCCGATTCGTTGCAAGAACTAAGAGACAGGCCGTGCTAGGCTGGGATTCGCTCGCCAAAAAAAGCTGTTCGCACGCACCGTTATCTGTCTACTACTCTACGATAATTTTGTAGAAGCAGGGGTACATAAGCCCCACCAAGTCCGTGCACAATGACGTGCGCAATGGCTTGCACAATGACTCGCACGAGTCACTTGTGTTCCTGATCAACATCCAATATATGACCGATTAGCATTTAAGCTCCTGATGTAGTCTTAGGTAGGTCTCAGTGTGACCCGACAGTTTGGTTCTGCCGTTGCTTTCCTGCCAAGGTGGGTGAACACCCCTATGCCAAGAATGGTGGCATGCCGAATGCCGTAATGGGATGCTTCAGTCGTAAAGCCGTATTTCCCATTGTCTATAGTCGCTAAGAACGTCGCCGTTTGATATGCTGTGTTTTCTCCTCAGCTCATCTTCAACATCCATCGAGGAATCACCATGTCGACAGCTACAGTACACATCGCCTCTATTCAGCCAACTTGCGAGGAGAGGAATGCTTTCCAGGAATTCCATTTAAAGCTTCTTGCAAATGTAGGTCTCGATCTCTGGGTTCTTAAGCAGTGGCTGTTCTAAGATATCATAGGAAGCAGTATGGCACCCTTCACTCGTAAATTTCATCTGTCGATGGATGCATCGCTACACCCTATACAACTGCCATAAAACACCAAACGATTCTATGTTCAAGCTTGTAGACGCCTTTATCATGCGGACAACGCTACCAAGAACTGAGAAGGTCAGAAAGACCATGGCGGCCAAATGCATCTCTTTAGTTCAAGATCGTGCATCGAAGTGGATAAGTGAACATCTGCTTCTAGTCCCGAAGAGTGGGCGCCCGCGCAAGTGCAGGGCGTTAAAAGATGCCTGGACAGCTTATAAGGTTGGCTTTGCGAAGTCAGAGATTACTATGCTTGAGGAATTGTGTCTCGAAGTTCAGGCCGCCCAGCAACGCCAGGTGACGAAAGTTAGATCCCGTATTGCCATGTGAGTATTACAGACTAACATTGAGAAGGAGGTTCCTCATATTAGCCCACATGATAGCGAGGCTGCAGCAGGTCAAGCAGATAAATCTACAACTGTCATGGGTATGAATCATTCTGTTATCGCATTAAAGTTATTTTGCTAACAAGTATACCGGCAAAAGTCCGTTGCCAAGTACCTGTGCAAGTTGCGCATCTGAAACTCATCGGAAAACTTATCGTGCCAGACCATACCCAGCAGGGCACATGGTTTATACTACACATTGATAATCTTATGAATCGAAGTCTTAAGGAGTTTTACGATTGGTTCACAGAACTGAGGACAGTCAAAGGAAGAGTACATGAGCTAACGTTCGAGATCATTGACATATTTTCGACACGGCTCTCTACAGAAGCATCTAAGCCTCCCGGTTGGTCGATATCTCGAGATGATGAAACCAGCTTTGAAGCTTTGAAGCAGCTTTTATTCAGCTCCTTTTCAGCTGCTTTCAAGGAGGAACCTGGTCTGTCTGTGTTCCGGATAGTTGTCACGCCAAACCCAATAGACAAAGCTAGAACTGGAAGGGGTGGGTTTAACACTGTTGGATCACTTATGAAGTTACGTCCGCTCGAACCTCGTCTCACACAAGTTATACCAAAATCCGCACAACCCTTTCTCGTGGAAAATTCAGGCCCCGCCGTTAAAGCTTATAGTCACAATTCGAGCATACAATATGGCCCGCCAATTCCAAAGAAGGTCAGTTCCAGCGGCATGTCACAGTATCCGCCCCCAATAGTCGTTGTCCGTATACAAGTCAATGCTTATGGAATGGCAAGCGACCCTTATGAACTTGCAGTTCTCGGGCCGGAAGTCAACAACGTCGATTTCTTCGGTTGGTTCGCTAAGGAAACAGGATATGCTGGCTCCGATTGGCCCCCCCAACTCAGGTTTTCTTTCAGAGATGTGCTTCCTCGGCCCAAGGAAAACATCATTCCAAGAGGTAATGAAGAGTACTTCGAATATATGAAAAATGATATTACGCCCATGTGTGGCCGTTCGGCGAAGTGTATGCCTGGCTTGGCTGAATTCATGATCTTGGTGACGGTTCCTGGATGGGTTGTGGCCATGTAGTACAAGCATGTAGGAGGAGTTGCGCCAATAGAATGATATAGATGGTCAATTAGGTAGATATTTCATTATTTTTAAGCCTCTAAATGTAATATTTCTATTTACAGAGCACTCCTCGCTGTAGAGGGTAAAACCTGATAAGGTTTTTGCTCGAGTACCCGGGAGTTCTACAATATGGACATGTACCGTGAGCTGTGCATTGGAACCATTCTTGAATGCAGTTCCGACAATAAGTGTGACCTAATTATATCAGAAATGTGCTTGATGTATCCATTTCATCAGTCTTACCACAAATGAGCTTCACTCTTTTGTAACCTTCTTCTTCAAAGCAAATCAAGCAGTCCAAGCTAAATATCTTTTGGGCTTCCTGTAACTTGTATTTGAAATGATCCTGCTTTGGGCACCATGCAGGAACAGCAGATAACAAGGGCTTGCAGTCTTCTGAACCACATGCACTCAAGCACTCGCCACAAATAACCTATATCAAGTTAATCAGGAGTATAACAAGATAAGGGAATGGATTCCTACACATCCACAATTCTCATAAACGTAAATCAAAGACGTGATATTATCGCTTTGGCCAAGTACATTTGAGCAAATTGCGCATTGTTTCGTACTTACTACAAGATCAATGACTTCCGATCCTTTAGGAGTATTGAACAAAATCGGCGTTATATTATTGTCGATTGTAGGTTCATCCTTGACAACGCGTGGTATTTGATGCTTCTTCACCTTCAATCCCACTCTTCTTTGAAGCCTAGAAGCAACTGTGTTCTTAGCATATGTTATTAAAGTACGTCGTTCCCGACCTGGATTCCGGCTCAGGTGCAGAGTCGAGTCAGGCATTTCGGACTTTTAGCAGTGTGTTTCACCAACGTTGATGGCACAGAATAAACTACATTATATAAAATCAGCTTGATAATTACAGTGGACCCCAAGTATTGGCTTATCTTGGCTTGACCTCAACCAGCGTCCACTACCAGCTCCATGTCGGGTGGCCCTCTATTTCTGGTAGCCCATCTAAATCGGCACCCCTCCAAAAAACGATGCCAGCCTGACTGAGCTGATATGGAATGCATTTAAAAATCTATGTTTGGTTCTTTCAAGTCAAAGTATACCATTAATTGAGTGCTCGTTCTTGGCCTCTATCTTTTGGATAATTCACCGCAACATAGGGCAATAATATTTATGGCTGTGCCACGACTTACGCAGGGGTTAGTAAACCTTGAATCTACGTATGATGCTCTGCATCTTGGGCCAAGTGATGAAGTCTTACGAATAGAGGCATTGCAGAATGAAGAGGTTTATGCTGAGATACGAGATATTATGGATAGTCGGAGTTATTCGTGGAATCGAATCAGCCAATTCCTTCAAGAGCAGCTTGAGAAAGGTGCTCTTGAGTTTACTCTCAAAGATGGTGATGTGGTTTTTGAGTGGAACAATCTTTGCGATGAAAAGCAGAAGTGGGAGAGACAGCGGTGCCTCTCCATCGATAGCCCAGAATTTCTACGAGACTGTTTGATTAATCTCAAGTTGATACCAATACATGGAGGAATTGGTCCGCAAGGTGATTTGCCTTTGCTATGTATATAATTTATACTAACTAAATGCTAGGCTCACAGCTTGTATCTACCAATTTAGATGAATCGGGCATTTCTACAAGAAACTTATGGGTTTATTCGGATAAATGGGAGATAGTAGATGATCTTCAAAGAGTAGAAATCTTAAGCGATGATGAAGACGATACATCATGGGATGAGGACGAAGACGAATACGATGATCAAGATTCTGATGAGAGTAGCTTCGATTTTGCCAGTGATGACGAAGAGAGTGATTCTCAATAAGTAGCATGACGAACATTTGGAATCAATAAATCCAGCTCCCATCACCAAACCAGAATCTTCAAGAAAGAACTGCCAGAGGCCTGCTCTACTATTCATGAAACATATACTATGTCTTTCATCGAACCTTTTCAATTATTAATTCACACTACCAGTACTGTAGCACTGTACTATCTCGCTTATGAACAGAAATGAACTCCAGCATTAATATCTTGATACATTGCTCGTTCCTTTCGAATGTTTTCTGTTTTCTTTTGCTGATCATCAACATTGGTATCCATATTTCCATCTAATTGTAGCTTTTCAACCGCAGTGTGCCCTCTCCTTTTACTCTGCTTTTTCCATTGTTCAATCCCTTCCAAACGCATCCCTGGGTCAAATCCTATGACAACCAGCGTCTTTGGATGGTCCCCTATGCTATACACTAAGCATCTCCCATCCATAGTACCTTTGACTTTCCCTACATGCAACGATGAATCGAGTAAATGGTGAAATGTGTCCACATGTTGAATTTCTGAATTTGAATTCTGTGGCCGGGGCCAGTACCTTACTTGATATATCTCTTTTACTGCAATATCAGGACCTTCAGATGGTCTAAGACGACGCGACTCAGCACAAATGCATACATACGAGTTGCTAGATCGTAAATCCTTGACAAGGTCTATGTGAGTATTGCTAGAAGAATGATAATAGTGGCTATGTATTTCGAAATCTGTCGAATTAGTGGTGACATAGAAGCGAGGTTGCGTTTGAGGGAGCTGTTGAAATGATAGGGAACCCAGATTGTCCAGAAAGATGACGGGAGTAATATAGCAGCATGGTTTGCTTTCCTCTCCGCAAGCTCTCCTTATCTCTACGATGTTCAATTCCCCCGTTTTCTCATTCACTTCTAGATGTAGGCTCGCCCACCTATTATCAAGAGGTCCTTCTTTTACATGGTCGCGTCTCCACATATAGCGATCATCTGTCTTTATCACCCGATTTTGCGGTAATTCAAGACAAACCCTCCAGCACTGGTAGACAGAAACATCAGCTACCTCTCCTCTATCGGCTAAAGGCAGGGTGGAAAGAGCATAGAAATAGTTGTTATGCAACTCAAAGCATATTTCGATATCGATATCGCTACCTGTCAAATTATAAAGAATAATTTTAGGATGCTTTTTTTGAGTCACAAGATTAATACAATAGATGGCCCATTTTAGCTGATTATCATCGCGATTTAGTTCGGACCAGGTACCATAGTAGAGATGTGTCTTGTTATTCCGGCTGAAAATCAATTTTGTGGAATCCAGTTCACATATGGCTAGGATCCTCTTCGAAGACCATTCCGGCAGAGTGCTAAGCACAATAAGATAATTAGTCGACCTGGATCGATAGATGCATGTAAGAATGCTATCTGCATAGTAGAGTACTCGAATGATTCCTCCCTTTTCATGACCTTCTGGTAGAGCCTCAAGCAGCCATTCCTTGTTGAACACTATCTCATCGCAGGCCGAATGGTGAAGATCCAATATTCGTATGTCGTTATGGATCACATAGCATAAGACACCATTTGTAAAGATGTAGTTATCAGCAGAGCCGACAATGGCAATAAGGTAAGGCTCCGCCTGAGCAACAGCCCTTCTTGTCTTTATCTCGCGCCTGAGTACTTTAGCATAGCCACCAGAATTTGCTTCAAGTACAGCGTTGCAGTAAGGTACATGAGTCTAAAGATCTATTAAACTTAACATACCCTTATGCTTATCAACAGAAACTCACCTTGAGGACTGATTCGCAAATCTTCTCATGAGCGATGACATATTGCAATTGTTTACAAGCCAGGCTAAGATTAAAGACATCCTCAAGATTGACAGAATCAAAAATAGTCCTAAGAACATCGAGCGGGATTTCAACGAGCCAGTTTTTGTTGACAGGGTTTGAAATCCTATTTACAGAGTTAGTTCTGCTATCTTACTAGATAGGCGCAAAATGGGGAATGGGAAATTGGAAAATTCTTCTAGAATATAGTCATACCAGAAAGCTACTTACATAATTGCATCTATGATGAGCGTCAACCAAGGCAGCAGATAGCTACGGTGATGAATAGATGGTAAAGGCGATTGGCAAGCATATCACTAGCGGCTTAGACCAGCTTGTGAATATGTGTTGAATATCCTGTCCTTTTGCACAGATTCCCCAAGCCCAGATCCTCGGTTAGTCATTGCCTTTTTGAGTTTAAGCGCCCATGGCTGACTTTACTACCCTTTTAGGTATTCTTCGCCTGTGGGCATGGTAGCGCATTGTGGCGGTCTCAAGCTTCGGTAACCCACATTTGGATATTTCGAGTTTGGATCGGAATCGGGTCTGACGCCTAATAAGTTGTGCGGAAAAGATCAGCAATCCACTACACGTGTAACCCCCACCCCGCAGCAGGACTCTGTAAGTACTACATCTTGACCTTGATCTTGTCAGCCAATAGTCATTCAGACTTGACTTTTGTTGCATATCGAAAATTCTAAAGGGATTTCGGCAATCTACTAATCCCAAACATGTTCTCAACGTATGCTAAAGTGTACCATTTTTATCTTGTTTCTGCACAGAGCTTTGCGAGAAGAGATTAATTGGTAACCGCACAGCTTGCTAGCACTTTAAACTTCACTCACTCTTTCTAGGCATGTTCTTTAGTTGTATCTCTTGATTAAGTCAACCATTGACTTTGATAGCTATGGCATCCGCCCCTGAAACCCGACCTCCACCGACCAAACCATTTTGCACTTTTGTATATAAAGAACTCAAGGGTTCCAAGCTCAAGATTGACATACACATCCCCTCGAGTTTGAATAATGCGCCATTCTTTGTAGCCCTATTCATACCTGGGGGTGGATGGATGCGTGTCAACCGTGATGATTATAGCCATGTTCTGTGCGATGAGCTCCACCGCCTCAATTATGTTTTTTGCTCTATGAACTATGGTTTATTGCCTGAGACGCCTGTTACAGAACTATTAGAATACATAAACGCTGCTGGAACCTGGATCAGGCAGAATCTTTGTCAAGAGATGGAGAATATGAATGTGAAAGTCGATTGCAGTAAACTTTTGGTCTTAGGACAGAGCACAGGAGGATAGGCCGCACTTGTAGCAGTATACCCCTCTTTTACATCTAACGTCCGAAATAGTACAGTTAATTACTTCTACAGGCTGTATCTATGAATCCTCCACCTGATGCAATTGTTGCTTTATCCACACCAACCAACATGTTCAATCTTCCGTTCCTAGGACAATGTGAACCTATTCCGCCTTGCACGTCAGACCTACTTGAACTTGCAACAGACTACGAAAACCCCCCAAGCACGTTTGTGATTCCGCGGAGCAAAATGGATTATACGCACCCAAGGATCCATCTTTGGAAGCATATAGTTAAGAAGGCTATTATTGCAGAGTTTATAGTGCATAGATTAAGAAAAGATGGTGATAAAAAATTAAGTCTACCTAAGAAAGGATCGGCGAGTGAGAAGGCGATTAAGGACATTAGTAAGGATCGATTCTTTATAACTGGATAGTGAAGCTGACTTTTCTAGGTCCATACTACCTCTGCGAGGAATTTTTCTACCCACCAATAGTCATGATAATGGGCGAAGAGGATGTTTTATTCGATTGCAATTCTCATATGTTCGAGTTTGGGAAGAAGCTGCAAGAGATGGGTGTAGATTGTGAAATGATGGCAGTAAAAGGTAAAGGTCATGCATTTGATATATGGGCGGAAAGTGGTGGGAATGTACAGGTAAACGTACTGAGGCCGAATATAGAGTGGATTAGCCAATTCATCCAGACTAAGCCACTACTATAGGATTGTGAGTTTCGACAATGATGTTGGCGGTAGCATAGGAAAAAGTTAGACAAAAGGCAGGGCTTGAAAAATATATCTAGTTTCCAAAGCAAGCTTAAATGCTGAAGCCAGATCTTTGGTTGTTTGTTGCCTTTTTAATTTATACGCCCGTGGCTGATTTTACTATCCCTTCAGATACTCTTCTTCTAGCTTATTATGGCGGTCTCAAGCATCGGTAACCCGCGATATTATGATTTCGGAATCGGGATATAAATTTATTGTCACAGTCGGCATCAGCCACCGCACATGCGACCGTAGCAGGACTCTACTTATTATCCAATGATTATTTAGATTTGAGCTTTTGTTGCATATCGAAAATCTTCAGAGAGTGTCGGCAATCTAGAATCGGTAAGCCGGTAATTCCAAGCATTTTCCGAGATGTGCTCAGATAGGTCTCGTAACCGAGACCCCGTATCTTGATTGCGGAGCGAGGGCTAGTACAAAAAGACAACACACCTGCATCATAGAAAAGGTCGAACAAAACGCAAGGCTACGATGGTCGTAAATCCACTTCATCGGAATGTGACACTTAATGTTTCATGCTCGAGAAAACGAAGTCTCGTTCCTAAATACAAGCCCATCTCTTGCAAGCCTAGAACCTCAGATTTACACGCCTATGGCTGATTCACTAACCCCTTTAGGTAATCTTCGCCTACAGACCTTGCGAGTCTCCGACGACTCAATACAGCTTTTGTCGCTAGTCTGTTTTGTTAGTTTATGAAAATCGACACGAATCTGACAAAAACAGACTAGCACCCGAAGCCTCTATATGCATGAAAGGACGATAGCGAGATATAGAGGCTGACCGCCACAGTTGAGATCAGCCATTATACATGTAACCCCCACCCCAAGTGAATAAGAAAATACTGCATCTTGACCTCGACCTTAGTGTCCAATAAATATTGATATTGGAGTTTTTGTTGCACATCGTAGATCGTCACGGATGTCGGCAATCTAGACTCGGCAAGCCGAAAATTCCAAAGCATGTTCTGCTATACGCCGCGTTTGACCCGATTCCGATATCTAGATATCATGCGTTACCGACGTTTGAGACCGCCCTAATACGCTATTGTATTGTGATTGCGGAGCAGTAAATATTGAACAGTGGGACAGATTCACGCTTCACTCCCAAAGCTTCAATGTTCTGGCATTTCTTCTACTTGTTTCTGGATCAGCGCAAAGGGTTTTCTGGGAGGAAGTACGAGAGTCTGGTGTGTTTGAGCAAGATTTCCAAGCCATAGTAGATGGTTTGATGTAGTTTAAGGACCTCACAGATAGGGATGCAAACGAACGTGTATCAAAAGGTAAATTTGGCTCTGATTCATAAAAGATATATAGATAAAACCCAAATATAGGGCAGTCAAGGTAAAAGTCTCTCAATCTTGTAGAAATTCAAACCTTCGGCCGCTCCACCAATGTAATGCGCTTCTCGACATTTGCTATATCTTTTCCACTGCAACTATGACTTTTGAACCTTTTAGTTTCTTTATCCAAAACAAGAATTTCGTCGCTGTCAAGTGGCGCGACTAAATTTCCCTCTGCAACAAAAAGCCACTTGCCTTCAGGAGTCTTCTTTTCAAATCGGACCACTTTTCCGGTGTAAGAAAGCAGTTGCCATTTCTCGATCCCATAGTTGGGACAGCGACTTCCACGGTACTCCTTCTTCAAATAATTTACATGTTGCTCCACTATCTCCATCGCTGGAATATAGGCAACGCGGCGAAGATGCTCAAGATCAAAGCTATCATCGTTTGCCATCTGAAAATTGCACCATTGTTCCTTATGTGCATAAACCTCGAGAATCTTAGTAGGGTCGAGCCATGCGGCATCCTTCTCCAGGTTCAATTTCCAAGCATCATTGCGATTCATCCATATCCCAAATTTACCAAATCGATGGTAGGCAAAAGTAGCTTTTTCTGAATTTGGCCGTGGAAATTTGTCTTCGCAAGCAGCGAAACCAGACGTTAATTCATCAATCCGGGTTGATGAATTACTGCTGAATGACTTTCGTTGGGGAGCATAGTCGAAAGGGCCTGGGGGGCCTGGGGGAGGACGTAGGAGAGGATATAGGGGAGCAACCGGGGGAGCAGATAGGGGAGCACCTGGGGGAGGACCTTGGGGAGTGCGACCTGGAAAAGGATATTGGGATGTTTCCGAAGGACGTTCTCTCCGCCAGTGAATGAAAGGGAAGGTCAAACTGAACTCAGTTTTGATAATCATAGTGTTTGCTTGGGAGTACAAAAGAATTGTTCGTCTGATTGATGATCAAATAGTGAAGAGACTTCTTAATATAAAGAAAGAGAAACAGATTAGAGGGGGTTACGGTTTTGACTTGAAGGGGGAATACGCCAAGTCGCGGGCTGGCAATTTTGCCGGATTATGGTTGAGCTGGCCTACTATTGGTATGGGATTCAGTCAATGCATATGCAGAACTTTCTTTTCACCCCCAAGCAAAGGTGGTGAGCTGTTGGCAGCCGAGATGCATTAGGGCCCTGCCCGCCCTGACAGATTGTGGCCCGGATAGGGCTTGGTTTGCCAATCAATTATAGCAGGGACGAATCTTTCCTGCTGTAGCTAAGGAGTTACACTATCAGGTGGATAAAACTGCAGTGCCCACCTGGCCGGTGGCTAGCCTCCTGTTCATGCATTTCGGATGCTACTCACCAGCAGATTATTAAGGAGGACTTGATCTCACATCTAAGGCTACCAGTAAGCCACAATCTCCACATTCACTTTCTTTTTTGCTTTGCGACATAGGCGATCAGGATACACAAGATGTATCAGACTTTTCTTTTATGTACTTGAGAGAATCACCCACCTTCATCTTCGGGTGCAACTGCCTTTTGTGTGGTCGTTGGCGATGTGCAGGTTGCAGATACATAGTGTACCAAATATGCATGCCATCACCTGCGTCAATAGTTAGCTGGCTAAATAAGTGACCAACTACCAGTATCTGCCTTTCCTGCACGCCAACCAGCTGGCTAAAATTTCCAGTATCCATTAGTAATGTGGCGATGGTCTAGGTTATCTATTATGAATATTTAGGGAATGTCGGCAGTCTAGAGTCAGCACACGAACCAGATCTTGAAATGTGCCCCATCACTTGTCACATTTCTATAATCTAAGCATTCAGTGGTTTGCATTGTCCGATATCACTTGTGCCCAAGGAGGAAGTGCGCATTCCGTTCCCGACATCTTGATAAAACACTAAATTGCAGAACAAATGATAGGTAAAGATCATGATAACGAATTAGCTTATGATAGTGATGGAGGACCAAGTTTTACTTTAGTAAGATATAAAGCTACTGTAAGCTGCTAGAAAGTTGCTTGGTCCGTAATCTATATCCATTAGGCACAAACCTAATCCTCTCTCAATACAATGGCTGTCCCCCCTTACTCTGACTCCTTCAATCTTCTCAAATCAGAATCGACCCTTATTCAATGGGTTTGCTCAATGTGCCACTCACGTCCCCACTATAATGTACTCGAGTATAAATATTGCTATTTGAAAGTTTGCCGACCATGTGCCTACAAAGTGTGATGTATAGTCAATCTTCTTGACTGTTCACTAATACGGTGAAAAGCATCGTTCGGAGCATCGGTCGAGATTGCTTCCTTTTTTATTTAAATCACAGGCAGAGGGGATGACACATGATAAAACGTGCATCCAAAGCGAATGCAATTGTATTCAACAGTTGTGCGTCCTAGCAAATGCATGAGCTTGGTAATTCGGATTTGTTTCAAAGTGATGGATCGTTTTTTTTCAAGTTTGGATACACAGGAATGGCGGAAATCGGATGTGCTAGCTTTCATGCCATCGATCTAGCTAGAGCTTCTGTCTTACAATACGGACTGTTCCTCCGATGCCGTCTGAAATGGTAGTTTATATAGCGAGGAATATATCAGCTACGCTTTTATATCAACTTCAAAGCCCAGCCGCTGATCTATGCTTAAGACTATTGTTCCTGTGAAAATAGTGTCTCTATTATATCTGTGTACGGCCTGAATCCCTCTATCGAAGGTTCGTGAAGATACATGTACTACAAATCAACAGCAACAGCCCAGATTTGAACCACAATCTTGGTATTCTATACTACTAATTCTATTTTCGGATTTCCGAGAAGTTAATGTTTAACAGATCAGTGGATAGCACGCATTGCCTCACTCAACTAGACTGTGCTACCAAATAAGAAGATTTGGATAGAAAAACAGTCTAAATCTAGTATATCGCTAGAGTTTCCGCCTCGACTTTCAACTTCGGAATCTCACCTAGCATGTCGAATTCATTGGCCTCTTTGGCTCCCCCGAGCAATCCGCCCGATAATCTACCAGAAGAACCACCCACTCTACCAGGACAACCACCTAATTCCCCAGAATCCGCCAATTACTCCATAGGGCCACTTGAATAACAACGTTCACCAGGAATAGGCCGAATGGCATTTATTATCAGCAATGGAAACTGTTATCTGAGTTAAGAAGTTATCCAGTGTGGAGGGTACACTGGTTGCATCAATTACATCAACCGCCCTCTGTTTTAAAATAATCATCGCCATTGCTCCTGTTACCTGTGTTGCGATTGCAGAGCGTCATGTGTAGTCTCGCCAATATATGTATAGTCTGCAGCCAATATTTTGTTATTGTTGGAAAATTGCGCAACATGGTGATCTAGACAATGCCACATCGGGCAGTACGGTTAAGTCTGTTTATATATCCTCTTTCTCCGTCACTTGCGTTCATGTTGTTCTCCCTTTCCATTCCATCTTTCTCCTTCTTTGGTTTGACCTTCCTCCATCCGGCTACCTCCCCCTCCCGTTGAGCATGTCAGCTTTCCTCGCAATCCTACAGTCCCATGCCCGCAAAGCGGCGGAGAACGTCCCTTCTTCAGCTCCTGTTCCTACTTCTATACCGACATGTCATCTCCTACCACGCTGGTTAGAGATCCCCTAGATCGTCTTCCCCCCGTACGTATGTCGTCGGACACCACGCCTCCTTCTCCTCAACTCGTGGCTAACATATTGTCCAGCTACCCCTTTGTCCACCCTAACTCCCGGCCAAGCTAACCGTGCCGGTACGGCTTTTACATCTTGCTTCGCTGTCTCTCACTGAACCATCTCTCCAGGTCTGTCGGGACGTCCAGGAACGTCATGTTTCTTGGCTTCTAATATAACGGTCACTCTTGACATGCTAGACCTCGTGCTTGTATTGTGATAGTTTACCAAATAAGCAGGTTGAGATCCAAAGCAAAAGTATTGCCTTAACAATTGTCAGACTAAGCAAATTAAGGGAATGTTATATTTTCTGCTCTATACACATGAATGAAATTTACTACCAATAGCAAACCAACCTGCCGACTTTAGAGTTTTCTCTTTGCAAGGCGCTCTTAATAGCTGTACTTAACAGGGTCGTGACTAGAAGATATAGGCAGTAGCTATTAATCCCGCTTGCTGATGATCAAAAATATGCATGATTCACCTAGAGATAACTCCTATCGCTTATAGATCCCGCCCGTCCGTTCAATTCAGTATACAACTCACTAATGCTACAGTAGATATTGCCGTCCAAACGTAGTGCCCTAGCCTTCGAATTTTTGATTGTGGCTAGATATTATCAAAAACAAGTCTTCAAATATAGAAGTCCTTTTACTTACCGGAAAGCCGGAGAGTATCCTCAAAGGTTCTTCAATTCTGTCTCTGGTTTGTTTGCTCCTTCTTGGAGTCTCCATAGTGAGCGGAAGTCCATTTATGAAAGTCTTGGTAAGCCGCTCAATCTCTTGGTCAGGAAATGCCAGTATAAGATCGGCCAATAAGTCTGAGAAACCAACGCGAGTTAATGCTGGAGTGTGCAACTTCTTGTGTACCGAATATTCCCATCCTGAACATTTATATAGTTGTGCGATTTTATTATTAGAGCTTGTAAATATCTCTAAAAGCTTTGTAAGGTTATGCTTTGATTGCTTCTGAGTAGTGACTTACTATCCCATAAAAATTTCTCATCCTTTTCTAAAGTATATACTTTGAAGAAGAATATAAGACAAGGTGGTGTCACTAAACGAATCTCTTCGCCAAACTTATACCAAGTGATTAGTTAACTGCAAGTGATTTCTAGTAAAATAGATGGCCAAGTCTTACTAAACAATCTGCAAGACAATTTGTAAATCTTAACCATTCTTTAGTTGGCCCTCTGTGCGTAAAAAAGGGACGCCATCCATCTTTTAGTATGTAACCCTTACTTTTTTTCATTATCAAGTTGTATCTTTGAATTTAATATTTGGGATTTTGAATATTTATATACAAGATAGACCTTCCTATTCTTATAAGTATTTCAAAGACGAGGCTTTGAACTGCAGCCTAACATTGCCTAGGAAACAAAACAATCCATTCTGCCTACAGTGCATCTGAATAAGAATACTCGGTGACGGTGAAGATAGCGGGTGTGTGGTACCAATTTGTGTCGGGCGTTAGTTGCAAGGCGGATATTCTCTAGCCACCGCTTCTGTGGCTTTGCTACTTTGCCCGGTCATGAAAGCCCATGAAGCAGAGGTTTGATAGTCAAAATTGTATCAATATCTTAAATATGGATCAGTCAGAGAAGACGATTGCTTAATTCTTGACGCTATACTAGAGAACAACATCCTGTTATATAGAGACTCCATATTTTAGGCGGTTCTGCCTGGAACTGAAAGAAGCATCATTACAGCCAGAAAAACAATGCAACACACTGCCACCATCGCACAAGAGTCTTGAGATTGCACTAGAACATAGAACATTACTCGTTGATCCTGAAGAAGGTCCTCTGACAACCGACTTTCGTCACTTGGTTTGACACTGGCTGTTGGGATGTTGACCTCATCGCCTGTTCCACCTACACAACACCCTGAATTCCCATTTCTCTCTTTATTTATGTCGCATATCGCTTTCAGGAAGGAATATAGGCATTTGGGATGTTTGCAGCGATCAGGAGTAGAGGAGCTTGTCTGTTTAGCTGATGGCATCAAGATAGAAAGGAGAATTATGTACCTTCCGGACTGTGCTTCAATATCAATGCCCCTATATTCTGGCATTCCTTCCACTTGTTTCTTGAGCAGTGCGAAGGGTTTCCTAGATGTGTAGAGGAAGGGCAAGAGGCTGGTGTGTTTGAGCAAGCTTTTCAAGCAAGAACAGAGCTCACGATCGATACACGGATAGGAGTTGCCTCGGTGTTTGATTATTGCTGCCGGGGAATCGGGGGCTCCAGCTTCTCATCAAACGACTACCGTATCCACACAACCTGGCATTGCAGAAAGCCACACTATATACATCTTGCATTATATATAAGCGATACAAGGCTTTATTATTAGTACTAACCTCACACAGGTCTCGACTCACGACCCGAGGTGGCTTGCAGGTATTTGCGGGAAAATTGAGATCTGTTCAAGCCAGAAATGATTTTGGCAGTGGTTCGCTAAATAAGGGGCATGTATCAGCGCAATTTGCTAAAGGCTTAGAGCCCAAACCCAAAACTCTTGTCTGACCTTGTCCAGTCGTGGGCTGTAGATGTAAATGCAGACTTCAGCTGAATGTATATCCTTCATTTCGGTCTTTCTTGAAGCTCTTCTTGATGAAGGATATCGAACAGTGAGAGAATGATTTAACACCTACCAGGTCATCTTTTGTTTTACCTAAGGTTTTGTTGCATGTCTATGCTCGTATAAGCAACCACAATTCCACAATTCCACAATTCCAGCCACTTTGACATCATCTCCTATATAGGGCAAGTATGGCGGGGAATGCGAGATCTGTAGAAGCAAGCTGGCCTTTGTTTCACTGCACTGTCTTCCAATCGTCAGGCTCCGCTACGCAAAGTGTCACAAGCAGTTTAATTAGGCTCCAATAGAGTTTTGTGTACTGCTGGATGACAGTCTGGCAGGCTCTGGGGTAAAATTTGGTAGGAATTGAACGACCCTGGGCAATGCGCAGCCGAAGAGCAATGCCGTAGCTCAAACAGGTGGATGATGCTGCGGAGATCCCCTGGCTAGTGGCTAGCTTCCTGTTCGCTACTCGACTGGTCACTGTAGGGTGCCACCTTACATCTCCATATTCACCTTCCTTTTTCCTTTTGCGCTTTGGGCGGTTGGAACAAACAAGCATACCAGACTTTTATACCTGAGAACCTTTGTACAGCCTGTAAGTGTTCGTGGGGTAGCCTAGGCTCCATTAAAAATCTCTATCTACACTATATTCCATATTCTTGCACGCGAGCCTAGCTAGTGTATTACCATTGTCCCCATTTTTGGTAAGAGGATGCCGCAGCAATACTCAACAGCGTATGTAGTCCCAAAAAGATCTTTAAAAGGGAGGAAAGAGGGCCTTGATTCTGTGTTTGACTTTTTTGGGCGTTTAAGATCTTGATCCCACAGCTTTCGCAGCCGCCGAATCAATCAAATCGCCTTTAGTGATCATCTTGAGCACCTCCTCTAATGTTTAAAAGGTAGAGGCACATCTTCAGTCCAATGTGAAGTAGGACTTGACTGCCCTTGGTTGGTGTACAGTAACACTTACTACAGTTGATCGCTCTGCGTACTTCCTTCTGATGCGCAAGGTAGTAGCGTTGCGCAAAGACTAATGCCATATATGAGATCTGATAGGTATGGTATCTGGAATAGATCGTTGTTGCTATTGGTGTTTCCTAGATATTGAGACTTTCTCTTGCAGGTTTGTTATCTTCCACCACACTCAGAGATGCCGTATGTCTGAATGAAACTATATTTAAATGCGACTATGTTCCATGAACGGGTTAGGTTGAGACAAAACATAGGTCTTACATATGGCCAGCCGAATTGAAAAGACAGTGGAAGCTACAAGAAAGCCATGTTATGAACTTGCAGCAAAATGGGAGTGCTGTGAGGTAAGGGGACACTCTAGTGCTTTCTGACAAATCTAATCCTCTAGTGTCAACGTCGCATGGAATGCAAAGGTTGCAAGCAGTTTTGTTTATCATGTCCACATTTGAAATGTAGCAATTGTATTCCACGAAATTCGGAAGATAAATTAATTGAAGAGAAAGCTTATGGAGAGAAAATGTGGCAGCTTGGGGTCTGGGATAGAGAGAAATGAGGCAAGAACGTGAGCTATGTTTCGGCTTGAAAGAGAATTTTGGCTAATGGCTTGTTACAAACAGAATCTGTGTATTTTTGATCAGTATAAAAGCGTCGCCAAAGCTCGGTTGGTTTGTCAGTACACGCAATTGAAAATTTGCGGCGGGCATTGGAGTTTTCATTGCTAACAACGCTCAACCGAAGAAAAATGCTGGCTCAAGCAAATTGTGTAGCGCTGATATCTGTAATTAGGGAGTTACACCAATATAGATAGAAACCACTGTGGACATCACTCAGCCATTGACAAGCTATCTTCCTGTTTCATTGTATCTCGGTTGTTACTCAACGGCTGGCCAGTAAGTCAGAGACTTGCAGATTACACCTGAGGCGAGGCTAGCAGGGTACTATCTGCAACCTCCACATTCGCCTTCTTTATGGGCTTTGAAATAGGGCAGTCAGAATACACAAGGCCTACCAGGCTTTTCGAATATGCAAGGACATTTTTCCAGCCTATTATGTATATGAGATAAGGTGATGCATATGGGCCGCCATATAACTTCTTCTTCTAGCAAGCCAAGTTTCTTTATTCGCCATCAATTCACTTTCAACCTCTTACAAGATAAGGTGCATTACCATGCTTCGGTCATGACGGTTAAGTTACAAAAGGCTGACAAGATGGAAGGGAAGGAAGAAGCAGCAATTTCTTACGCATTCCCATGTCACTGTTCGTACTTACTGGTTTCCGGCCGGCCTGGGCTTTGAACAACACGCGTGCTATTATTCAGATGCATTGAAGCGAAGCCGCTGCATCAGGGGGCTCGGCCAGGTAGGAGGATGAATGCGGCTAACATCCGATGCAAAATCTGGCTGCAAGGCAATTCAAAACTCGCTTATGCATCCCTTAACAGCCGTATAAATCATGAAAAATGATTAGAACCTGAACTTGCTAGTTGGCATTTCTTGTCGTATAGGAGACATCTAGTGCATTTGGTGTGAGAACTGAGAACACTCCTGGAAGAAATGATGATGTTGCGCTTGGATACTGTATTTTTGGCTCTATGAAAATGGAATTTTCAAAACCAAAAGAGACTATTGGAGGGTTTTGTGTATGTGGTTCTACAAGCTAGATAGCCCATAATTTTAAATATTCACAATATACAACCAAGACCACTGTTGTACAGCAATGAGATACTAGAATACACTACCTAGGGCAGGTTTGAAAACAATTGCATTCCAATTTTGGGAAGGGTAATAAAAGTAAGAATAAGATTGCAATTCAGAATCGAAGCTATAGTTGCAAAGCACCAAAAGTTCAACATATATTACAATGAACACAAAACACGCAAGTAACATAGGAAGATACAACGCCTGCGATCAAACTCCTTGAACACATCGCACACTTTGAGAATTCTTTGACCTTGTTTATTTGTTTGCTGATGCTCATATAACTCCGCCACCTTAAAACATCGTCTAGATATGGCCCCTGGCCGCCGGTTGTGGCGTTTCACTGAGACCTGGTTGCATAATGGCGTTTACCGCGACCTGGTCATGGCGTTTTTACGATCTAGTGCGCCTATGCTGGGGCGCAGCCGAGATAGAATAAATTAAAGAGCCAGCTTATTACTGGCTAAATATTATCCACCTGTGTTGGGCACATGTACCAATGCCGGTTGTTAACCGAGCAGAGGAGGATCTTGTGAACAAAGAACAAGTCTTTGCATTCGTAGCACTGCTTGACCTTCGAAAACATCTCGATACCGTTTGTAAAGATTTAGACCAGCAAAGGTATCAAGAGAGTGAGTGTAACTCCTTACGTCATTCGCTTCATTGACAGATGTATAGAAGTTGATACTGTTGGGATAGATTCTGCCTTATCAAATCTACAGGATAGTCGATCTCTCTATATCAATTCCTTACATGTGAGATATTGAGAGAGCTTAGCTTGGATCTGTAGATCCCAAGAAGTCGGTACTATGTGTGATTGGGGTGATAGTAATCCAGCTATGCATGAGCCGCAGGCACAATCACCTATATACCCGCAATAATTCCAGCCACTACATTATGATTTGAAGTCCATTACACATTTTCGTGACCTTGACTGTCCTCAAGTCGTCATTGTCCGTGTCGTGTCCTTCGGTCTCTCGTGTCCTCATTTCTGGTGTTGTCCTCATTTCTCGTGCCCTCCAGTCTTCTCGTACGCATGTAATGCATTGCCTATTTCCCATTGAAGAACTGGAGAACTGGAACCTCGATGACTCGAGAAGAAGGTTGCTATATGACCGTTAGCAGCTGGTGGTTCAAGTTGGACAGGTTTCATGACCATCTGTCGTTTGCCTTGCCGAGCCTTGCCGAGCCTTGCCGGAGCCTTGCTGGAGCCTTGCTGGAGCCTTGCGCACTTTGCAAGCTATGAACAATTTTGGCTTACCGTCGTGATTGTGCGGCTCGGCGATTCTAGCTCCCTGCTCCTTGAACCCCGCTAACTTTTCACATTTCTACAGACGTACTGCTACTTACGACGAATATTGTTTAATGATAACGTCGCTAGGATTTTTCTTTGTACAGAAATTTACATCTTCATAGATAAGATCAAAACTCCTTTATCGAGGCTGCGGTTGGGCAGCAACGTATCTTTATAGGCTGATTCCGAATTTTCACAACATCGGCAACCTCCACTTTTCACTACCTTTCCACTATCTTACCATCATCAAATATCAGAAGCTACGATAGACACAGCCTTCCTCTGTTGAGATTCTACTTGTACAGTATCGAACGGCGGGTTAGGGCTCTCAAATCAAAGGCACAAGAGGCAGAGGGAGGCAGAAGGACCGGTGTGCGATAAATATGGTGAGTTCAGCTCTATTCTATTTGACAGAACACCTGCTAATTATCCCAGCATAAAGAGGAGTATGAATCGACGGGTGGGAAGCAGAAAACGATCAAGGAACCTAAAGCGGAGAAGATGACTATTTTGAGTATTGATGACGGCGGCTTTGTAATAAGTGGTGGGAAGAGTGTATCAAATATTGGTGTAGAACAAGCTATCTCCGGGCAGGTGGTGATAAAGAATGCAAAAGTATCGTTGGAAATAAAAGATGAGGAGTAGATTAGTGCTATATCTATCTCTAGAGGTTATCGATAGGAGAAAATTGCTCCGGCCATCGTAGTAAAACACAAATGTTCAGACAATGCGACTGAAGTATATGCGGTTATTTGTCCTGGAAAGATAGTGTTGAATGTTGCTATTAGCTCCAAGCCCGTATCCCGATAACCAAAGAAAAATTCTGTTATTCCCCTATCATGTCCAATACCACAAGAATTGAGCAAAAGATAAGCACAGAGCCGCGTGAAACCTGAAGATCCAGTAAAGTAGGCAAGGTCTGTACCTTCTCCTCCAATGGGTTGTATTAGGCTAAGCAGAAGGGCGCTTGGAATCGTGATATTGACGACATCCTCAATTGGAATACTGAACTGGTCGAGGTCATTAGATTGTGAAGTTGCTCTCAGACTAGTGTTGTCGTTGTAGTGTTGAGCTACCACCGTCAGGCTAGAATGTTGACCCAGAAATTGTATGAAAACCCACATAGAAGGTGTAGTGAGTTCTATAGATTGCAGTAGAGAATTATCTTGCAGGTGACTTTGCCCCAAGTCAGGTTGTACAAAAAGAAGGTTTTGATGTTGTTGTTGCGTGTTAGAATGTGAGGGTACCTCCAGCGGTTTGGAAAACGAAGCGTGAAGTTGAAGAGAAGAAGACGTTGCGTCTTGGGTTCCCGGTACTGCTTGTACTGCATAAGTGATTAGGTGATGCACTGTTAGAAAGCCACTGCGTACCTATAGGCAACAAGCTCTTGATATTGTCACTGACAGTTATCCCCCTAAGCTCCTCCCCAAGTCTGTTATATATTTTTCCTATTTCGCTTTCAAAAAAACGACATTTGAGCTTCCCAAGTGCAGATGGATGTTTTATGGCAAAACAGAAAGAAATGTAAAACGCGTAATTATTATTTGGTGTAAATTCTTTCCAGACGTAGCGAATTCTTTGCCTGCCGATTGTCATTGGGTTTCTTAGAGGTTTGTCTTCTTGTATCAGCACTGTAAAATTTTTGATACAGTTTGCGTCGCTACCCCCCAAAATCTCAGGCTTCGCTTCTTTGAGAATATCAATTCCTTCGATCATGATTTGCTCAAGCTGGGCAATATCTTCCATGATAATAAGAAGTGACAGGGTCAAAAGTGAGAAGCAGCAGATGTGCCAGAAGCAGCAGATGTGTCGGAAGTAGCAGATGTGTCGGAAGTAGCAGATGTGCCAGAAGCAACAGATGTGCCGGAAGTAGCAGATGTGCCAGAAGCAACAGATGTTTTGGAAGTAGCAGATGTTTTGAAAGCAGCAGATGCGTCGGAAGTAGCAGATGTTTCGGAAGCAGCAGATGTTTCGGAAGCAGCAGATGTTTCGGAAGCAGCAGATGTGTCGAGAAGAATTGCCCCGCTTCTCGCTTAGAAGTCACACTGAATGCGCTAACTACGAAGTTGCTGCCTGAGGCCAACTGAGCTGGATAATTGCGAATTGTGTCGATATCGAGTAAATATTGTCATTTAGATATATGGATTCCTGGTTAACATCCTAATATAAGTGGATATCTGTTCTCAACGCTTATAAGTGAGCAAACCTTTCTGTAGCGTTTATAGATTGTTGGTTGAGAGTGAATACTCCATTTAGCTTGGGGCCCTATAGTATAAGAGTTTGCTGTAATCACTTCTTATAAACGAAGCTGTAAAATAGATACAAAGGCGACGAGACGGTTACTAAAAATTCCTGGTTCCTAAAAGCTCTCTAAAATTCGCCTGGCTTGCAGCATTTTGCTTTAACTTGTTGAATAAATTCATCTTTGGTATACAAGGCGCGGCGCTAGTTGGACTGGTGGAATAGCTTTTAAGTTCTAATTTTGAGAAAATTGCATAGCGAACTACAAAGATGTCATGACTAGCAATACGAACCTCTGTGGAGGAATACTCAGACAGCTTGGCAAAGTGAAGATGTCTGTTGGGTTACTCAATTGGTTGTCGACAAAAATTATCGAGAGCGTAGACTCGCAAAAGGCCTTCTAAATCAACTCAAAAAAAGGATGATAATATATATGGCCTTATAAGTTCTCATCCTGTAGCCTGTCTTGCAGCTGCAAAAGCATTCAGAGGTACGCACAACAAAACTCTGCTTTACTGATCAAGAGCAGAACAATACAGATCCGCAATGTCGCTTCTGCTTATCGGTATCAGTTCTTTTGTATATGAAAATACAGAACTATTCCTAAGCCAATAAGGTTAGTTGCACATAACTGATTTATTCTGCTACACTGAAGCAGCTATCATCGCTTACCCTAAACAGGAAGTGAACTAAAACTTAATGTGACATTGGAAATAGATCGGCTCTGCCTCAAGGAAATTGGACTGTGCTTGGGAAGCTTAGGGGCCAAGGTCGCCATGCCTTCTGACACAGGCTCCTGGCGCTAGTTTGCTTTCGTCAGGTTCGCGTCGATTTTCACAAGTTGACGAAAGTCGACGAAAGTCGACAAGCCGTGACTCGCGAAGTACGGCCCCACAACTGTCAAATAGTACCTACAGGTTTATGATCATGGTACCGCTGCTTCTATGAATCCGGAGACTAAATCATGATTTTAATCCTATTCGATATATAAGAGGAGGCTGCAGAACAAGGCAAATTGCAAGTGCCCTCCTCATCCCTATCCTTGCCCCTCTCAACCTGTCTCACCTATCATCACCGATCATAATAATCCAATTTATTCTACATGCAGCTTAAGTCTGTTTGCCTTGCTTTCTATACTCTACCCCATTCAACATGCCCTTACAGTGTTGGGATTCATCTGGTGCGACAGCCTGCGAACCTTTGTCCCTTGAGAAGGTCAAAGTGAACCTAAGGATAGTAGCCCCGGGATCATCTAGATTCACTACTTGGAACTGGAGCTGGAGACCTCCTGTCCTGTCTCCTGAAACGTGTGCTACCGTGGTTGCCCACCGTTATGACAAGCAGATGTCAACAGCATTTCTTAGTGTGCCTTTTGAAGCGCTGGTTAGTAAAGCATGCGGCTATCCAACAAACACCATCAAAGAGCTTTTCGACGGTGTTATTTATACCCGGCTTGAACTTTGCCGCCAATTTCAAAACCTAAATCAGTCGAAAGACGAGTACAAATCAGTTGAACAGGTGTGGTTTAACAAGATTGTATAATAAACAAGATATTAACTACTTTAGCAGAAGCTGGAATTACTGATTCCCTTAGCATATTGGACAGTATATACCAGTATACGGAACACCGACGATGACTTGCTTAATCCCTCTGACGCTCTCACTTCAATTTACCTTCCAATTCAGAATTTGCTTAAAAGACAAGACCTGCCGCTTATACCAATGCTACAACGCCTAGCTATTTTAAAAGTATTACACCGAAAGCATATTCTAAATGGAGACGATGTTCTGTGGAAATGCCTTCTCTCGGCAGACTTCTCGTTTCTAAACCAAATTAGTAGCCAGGAGCCACAAGACTTAGCAATGTCAATGACGATCGAAAACTCTGACCTCTTCCGAAAATTATGCGCAGCAGATGTCGATTGCTCTGAAGAAAGCCAGACAGTGCTGGCAGACATGAGGTCGCAATTGAATAAACTCGTTTATAATGTTTCAATATGCTTAACCGCTCTTCCTGAGCTGGTTAAGCCTGTTAGTGAAGTTGCAAAGGTAATAAGGATCTCCCTTGGCTAGCTTTGCTGACATAGCTATAACCAGGACTTGCTCGATGCTAGGAATTTCTATACTGGAATCGCTCTACTCCGCGGCCTTCGAGAAGCAGGGCATTGCCCCCAGAATCTGTCAGCATACTGGATGCTTCATGACCATCGAAATAATTATGCAGCTTACCGGGCATACTACTCAAAGGATCCTGCACTCCCATATCTCTTCCCTCATATTTTGATTTTGCGTCGTGCGCGGGGAAAGATAGAAAAAGGGAAGATACTGTCTGAACTATTCCAATTTGTGGCATACCAAGGATGGTCCAAGGATAATAAAAACAACTTTGATACAGATTTCGAAGGAGCAACTCGAACCAAGACATACCAGCAATCAAGTAAATCAGATATACTATTGGCCTGGTCTAAGACAGTTTTTAAACTACCGACAACTATCCTAGTAGCTATACGACAAATCTGTGCCAGCTGTTTGCATCCTCGAAAAAAACCAGTTCAAGACATCGAGAAAGGCGTTCAAAACCTACACAGTACGCAGATCCCATATAGCAAGAAGGTACATTTGTCTGTCAGCAATAACATGATTAGGGTAATGCAGAATCCGAGATTCGTTAGTGTGGGCAGCAAATTTGAATTTGACATAGCATACAAAGAGTGGAAGTTGCTTCAAAGCATAAGGGAACAGGCACAACAGAAGCTACCTCGTGTAGAGAGGCCAGTCAGAAAAAGAATCAGAGTCTTTTGTGTTAGTTGCAAGTTCAACACTGGCAGATCTGGAGGAAACTGCGTGAAGTGTGGCAAATAGCAGAGGTGAGAGACAGAGGCAATGGACCAATATTACATCTGTGACTCGATCCAAAATCAGCCAATGGTTTAGCAACCATGAAGTAAGTGACGATCAGCGGCGCATACAGCTAAAATCCGTCATGACGCTAGGATATCGCTAGCTGATGATGGAGTGGGTCAAGCATTAGTACTTTAAAAAAAATGACCATCCAACTACTTATGGCCACCCGAGTTTAGCTGTTCTGTAGTAAAATATATATGTCTCAAATTACCCTAGCAAGATTCAAATGCTGGAGCCCTCAAATATTTCAATATGCTATCAAACAGCACTATGGTGCCTACATGTGCTGTAAGCCCCCTCCCCTTCCTTTTGCCTTTCCACCTCCCCTACCAATAGAGGACTAAGTGCACAGGCACAATGCTTGACTGAATTGGTTTTTGTTCTGCCTGAAGAGTTAATCGCCAAAACCTATAATTGTATAGATCTAGAACAACGTCAAAGTCTTGAATTATGCGTAAGTGCAAACTGCACAATCATGGAGTCTCTCTGTAAGTTGATCTATTGTGACTTATACTGTAGACCTAACATCACAGCGACCAAAAACATTACTGAAACGATGTGTGATTCTCTACCTCGGGACAAAACTAACACTGTTTTGGTCACTGCTATGGTTGGTGTTTCTCTATCGCTTATAGCAGTAATTTTGCGACTCCTGTCAAGAATGAAGAGTCGGCAGCCTGGTATAGATGATTGGATGATAGTTATTGCAATGGTTTCTTTCCTTGTTTCCTAACTTAGCATCTTCTGATAATGTATAGGGATTTGCAATTCCCCTTTCTGTTATGGCAATTTTTCGTAAGTTACCTAGTGTGCTACACCGACAATCATTGACATCCTATATAGTTGCGCGTGATGGACTTGGGAAAGATATCTGGACAGTACCTTTTGAAAATGTCACAAAGATCTTATATGTAAGTCTTTTGATCAATGCAGCACCATTTATTTAACACGCAATAGATATATTACCTTGATGAGGTACTTTATCTCGCAAGTCTTATGATGATCCGTCTGTCGATGCTTTGCCTCTATCTTCGAATATCCTCTCAAAGTCTTTTTCGAATGATCACCTATGCTGTCATGACTATGAATGTCACCTATAGCATAGTTTTCATTTTCCTTTCCATCTTCCAATGTGATCCACTTCATGCTGCTTGGGCCAGATGGGATGGCACCGTTTCAGCTCAATGCATTAACGTAAATGCACTTGGATGGACAAGCGCTGCTATAAACATCGTTCTAGACTGCATTGTAGTTATTCTTCCTATTCAAGAATTGTTGAGACTTGTTATATCCTGGCAACAGAAGGTCCATATACTGGTGATGTTTGCTTTGGGATCTTTGTAAGTTTTTGTCATATAGATATCATCTGCTAATACAACTAGGATTACTGTTGTTAGTATCTTGAGACTTAATTCTTTAGCTAGATTCGCAACTACTCATAATATAACATGTAAGGGTTTCCTGATCGTTAGTATCGCAAGCTAACTACTGCAGGGGATTATGTTTCTGTAGGATATTGGAGCATTATCGAGGTTCATATGAGCGTTATTTGCGCGTGTTTGCCGACACTTCCATATTTATTTCGGGCAAAGCTGCCGACTGCTTTTGGATCATATGGTCAATTGGGAACTTCGCATTCAAATGAAAATATAAGTCCACTAGATAATCATGAGTTGGACGATCTTCCACTTCTTAGGTTGCCTAGTGTACATATTAAGGGCAAGTTTTGAAGGAATAAGCAGCAATCTGGTGTTGAAATTATTACATCTGCGCTATAAATACATTATTCAAAGCATATGAACGAAAGTAAACATCCTAATGTAGACCGAATAATTAATAAAAAAGCTGTTCGTTTCGGCACTCCATCGGGGTGTAAACCCTCATCCGCGCCGATTTTCCCGCAATCTTGGGATGCAGACATGCACCTACAAGTTGATGGTGCCAGAATGCATGGATGAAAATGTCGGCTTTACCATGGGCCTCACCATGGGCTTACTAGGGGCCACTTAATTCGACACTTCCCCAAATGTGACTGACCGACATATGCAATACTGATTAGTTGCGTGCTTGCGTGTCAAATGAATTTGTAAAAGATCACTTTCAATGCTAGTGGATCAGTATGAGATGTGATCATTATAGCAGTGCAAAACATTCGGTCAAAAGCGATGATATTTATTAAGCTATAGAATATATAAATTAGTTAAAGCAGCGGCAATATATAGAGCAAATATTCAGTTCCGTATGTTGTAAATAAAAGCTCAAGAATGACTCTCAATCTTGCTTTGCTTATGCAGCAGAAGTGCCAAGATAATATGTCAGTGCCTGAGGCGATCATGAGTCGACGGAATTTACGACGGACTGACCTCACCTCACCTTGCGCACGCACCGGCCGCACGCTACGCTGCTCGCCCATCAATATGGGAAGAGAGTGGGACGCTGACAGCTCAACCAGGCCCCTGGTGGTGGAGTTCTAGTCATCCTGCCTGGTGAGCGTCACTCACTAGCCCAATTTTGAGCATGATATCATGTGATTGAGCAAAATCACATGATACTCATCAGTTAGTAAATCTCTAGCAGAAAGTTTATCCGATCCATTAACCGCTAATAGTGATCACTTCTAGCGCAAACCGAGATCATTCTTCCTCACCCTTTCCTAGCACCAGTTCTCGTAGGTTGCATCATTACATGGGCCTTTCAACCTTCCGCCATCGGTACAAATCTATGAAAACACCACGGATCCCAATCTTATATCATTCTACTTATATCCCTTATTAATTTCAGAGCTATAGCCAATATAATTATACGCTAATTACAATTAAACACGATGGTGGTCTGGTATACTGCGCACTGCTTGTAGATGAATGCCGTTATTCTAACGCTCTATAGTGAACTCGATCCCCCAGTCCGTGAATCAGTCAAGCAGATCACTGCTCAGATCTGGACAATTGGCACATCAGTTCTCTGCTATGCTTTCGAGGATACCAAATATCATCCAGCAAACTCGTTGGCCTCTTGGAAAGATGGGTTAATGATATTCTACTTGGTTCGTCGAAATGCAAGTTCGCCGCCAGTTCCTGCACCCGGCCTTGGAGACTCGAGTACAGGTAGAGTTTACGACGCCGGAAGTGGTTGCGGAGTCTGGTTCATCGGAAATGAAGCTGTGGTTAAAGTCAAGTCATGGACTCCGGGACAACAATCTGAAGCTTCTACGATCAAGTTTGTGCGCGAGAATGCTCCAAGCGTTCCTTTGCCTGAAGTTATCTGGTATTGGGAAGACGAAGCTGCGAATCGTTCGTTTCTTGTGATGCGGCGTGTTAAGGGAAGGAGTCTGGCAAAGGCGTGGCCTGATTTAAGTGATAAACAGCACGCTAGAATAGCTAAAGAGGTTGCCTCACACGTTACAACGCTTGCAACTTTTACAAGATCGCGTTACGAGTCTGTGGACGGGTGCGGAATACTAGAAAACTGGTTTATGGAACACATTCCACCTTCAACACCTAGCTGGCGACACGACACCCTTGGCCCATTCTCGATCCCGGAATTGAGGACATATATGATATCAATCTCAACGGCTACACCACCTCAGCTAAACGATCCATTTGTCCTCTTCCACTCCGATCTCAATGCAGTGAACATCGTTGTTCGAGATAACGACGAGGGTATTACAATTCTGGATTGGGAATCTGTAGGATTTTTTCCAAGTTTTTGGATTGCGACAAAATGCAGAAATTTTCGCATTGAAAACAAACGACTCTCTGAGGAAGATCAGATGCGATGGCGAGACGCTTTGAAGAGTGCCTTAGCTATGAGAGGCTTTGTTGATTGTGAGGAAGAGTTTGTTACATGGCGAAAAGCACTTCGCCAATAAGGAAATTATATTTTAGCTTCAAGACTGTTGACCTTGATAGTTGAATTCAAACATCCGCCTAAAGATATGCCGATACCCCAGACATAGTGATAGTGGGTTTGACAAAGATTGCCCGCATTCCACAATGACCACCTCAAATAAAAGTTGCTCCAAAGAACTTAGAAAGTTGATGAAACTCCCCCCAACTAAAACTTCTCAGAATAAATTGTAGGATTGTTGAGACCTGCCACTCCTTTGACAACATTTCATCCCCGAGCCTTTCCACGGATCAACCTGTGAGGTAAAGTCAGCAATAACTATGAACTACGTTTTGGATAACATACAAGACAAGTTGTCATAAATTTAAACGACATCTGAACCGCATTTCTCGCATTTGGTGGCATTGGTAGGGTTGTTGTATGTGCAGTCCTTGTTCTGGCACGACTTCTCGTTCACAAGGGACGCTCCGGAATGAATTGCATAGTTTATAATAGAGGCAGGAAGGAAGAGACCCATGATGTTATAAACTGTAGTAGATTGAGGTGGGTTTGGGACTCAAGTGAAAAATGTGAATGTGATGTGAGAATTTCAAATAAGTCCGTGTCTAAAGTGAAAGGTGAGGATATGTATGTTAAAAAGTCGAGCAGAGTAAAAACTTCCCTTTACGCCTTTATATCAAGATTCGGGTCCTTTCTTCGTTGAGCGTCGATAGGTTCCGCGAGATGGAGGGCTATAGCGACGAAATCCAGCTGATGTAGATCGAGCTGATAAAGGGAATCGGGCTCATAGGGGAGTAGGGCATAGTGAATCAAAAAGCCTAGCTACCGCCCCTCGGCCCAGAGCCACGCAGTGAAACAGCAATATATGATGCAGCGTCACTTGAGCTGTTGCATGCACTTCTGAAATATTCCCCGCAGAGCGATTCACATCAATGGGGATCGGAGCACACCAGCCTTCAGCTTCCTTGACTATGATGCCCCACGTCTTGAGTTGACCAAGGGAAGTTTTGGTCCATTGCCCGCCTCGTGGAGGCGTTCCAACTGCACGAAGGTACTTGACAAGCATTTTATGGTCTACCGTCTACCATACATATTCCATCAATCTCCCATCATCGTTATTCTCTATTGATCTTCCACCAACCTTCCATCAACCTTCTATCAACCTTCTATCAACCTTCCATCAACCCTTCTATCAGAATTTCAATTCTTACTGCAATAAAGATAGCAAAGCCTTCTTGTTATATACTACTCAAAACCGACGAGGCATAATAGAGGCTTGTTCAAGCTAGCGAGGCCATCAAAGTGCTTGGAAGGCTCAGCAATGTCAAGGCCAACCGCAGCTCAGAGATTGTCGATATATTAAAGACGGCACAACTTTCTGAGAAACTTAAATGCTACAAACAATTTTTGTATAATGTTCTTTGCAACTCTGATCCTGAATTTGTCCTGTTATATACTGTGACTCTGGATAAAATTGTAGCGGTCAATATGAAACATATCAATCGAGTTGATCTAATTAGCAAAATTAAAATTAATAAGGACAATATTGATATCAACAATTCTATAGTTCGATCGCATGACATTCGTAAATTCGAAGTCAAGTAAGAGCAGTCCGCAAATGAGCATTTCGGCTGATGAGATATGTTAAACGAAATCATACGAGAATGCATTCAACATAAATCCACATTATCTAATAAATCTCCAAATCCAATGACTAGATGAAGTTAAGATTCTGAAAGGTGACCAGCAAGAAGCTGTCAACTTACTGCCGAGCAGCACTAATAGGAATAGCCTCCATCCTCCTCAGAACGAACCCCGAAAGCGAAGCTCTACAGCGTCTATCAGAGACCAGTCAGACAGCCGCAAACGGCCAAGTCATGAACAAAAGGACAATAATATTGCTGAAAGCATAGGCTATCAAGCTGATATGATAGGGTACGATGAGGAGCGCGAAATAGAAGTGAGATTGGCTATGAAACGCATCACTATCAAGAACAGCAGGCAAGAAATGGAGGACAACGGGATTCGAGAAAAAGGATGGCTTCAACCCGACATCAAGGTCGTGCGACGATGTTCAAGATGCGATTGTCGTATAGAAAGAGGGCTTAAGTGCCAAAAGTGTATAAAGGAGCTGTGTGTGGAATGGTGTTCCAAAACTGACTCAGAGATCCAGTAATATATCTAGAATTAGTACAAATCCAAGAGACTTAGTTGGGCATTATAAGATACATGGGTGATGAAGACAACTTACGCTTATATGAAGATTGGGTTTCGGCTGCAGAAACGCTAGGATTTGCTGTTTTTCCAGACGATCAGGTGTGTGAGAGAAGCAGATGAATTTGGGAATAGTGTTTGGAAAATCCCACAAATGCGGATGACTTGGTCTGTATGGGCGGAGACTATAATGCCGGTTGCAATTGCGGCTGCGATTATTGTATATTATTCACTTTGAAACAAGACAATAGAGGAGGGAGAGCTATAAAGAAGGAGTAATGTTGACACAGATGATAGATTGGCCAGTAATAAGCTAACCTCTGGTATTATTGTATAGGTAATTAGGGGGTTCGACAACAAAGGGAAAAGCCTTGCAAGCACAAGCAGATAGATTTATCAAACTAAGTGGAATATGTCTAATTTGCTTTTCTTATCTCAACCACTGCCCATTTAAGGTAAGCTGGTAAGCTTATGCAAGACCGCGTATTTATTTTATCAACCAAGAAAGTTAACAGGACCGGCTACTTACCCTGCACAAGGCTGGACAGATCTCTAGCGTGGATAAGGCCTTCTTGTAACCTATGCGGATATAAGAAGCTGCGGATTCAAGCCGGTCCAGTACTCTTACAGTTCGTCACATTCCTGCCGGTATAAGCATTGTGAATAGCCTCCTCAATTCTATCGATTAGGGGTTGACCTTATTCCTCATTTCAATTCCAAGGCTCGTCCTTTTATCTGCCTCAAATCATCAAGACGACATCTGAATTATACTGTCCTTCATCTGCAAGTCGCCTAAGTTCTCGTCCGGAATTTGTTACCTTGACAGGATCCAATAATATCAGCAGACGATCTATGGTGCTAGACGTAAATGACAGGACTGGCAGAAATGGCACCACCATCAACTTCATTACCATCTCAGACTCTTATGGGACCTTTACCGATACTATTTCGAACTCCCACCCTATTTCGAACATAGGACAACCACCAATCCCATTACCAATCCCATCTCGAACTGTTATGCCATTTGGAACACCCGAACCACCACAATTCGATGAAATCAACAAAAAAGAGGATATTGCGAGGGAGGAAGTCGAGCTTTTGGTGGCAAATCGTGAGCACACTGTGCTAATGCAAAATGATGCAAAATGGGATCCTTTCTGAGCAGGATGGGAAATTTATCTTAAAGCACCCTGACCGTTGGTCACCAGAGGCTTCGAACTTCTTGGAGGTCACATTATGGGGCACGCTAAGGGAGGTTCAAAAGGTTGAGATTCCTTCGTCTTTGGAATTGAGTCCACTCACTGACTGTACTTTTAGCATCGCTTTCTGACGTATGTATCGCCAACGGTTATGATTCCGTTTATATATCACGCGGGCTGGGACACTATTGAAAGTCTTAGATTGAAGAGTTCAAGTTCGGATGACATTTCTCCATCTGTCTAGATTC
>Ga0247810_10000309_pt1 | contig 66329 bp, 57 predicted proteins | sample UWRJL119311C1_FD_179918 | JGI IMG/M metagenome (GOLD analysis project Ga0247810, IMG submission 179918) | Plant litter microbial communities from Arlington Agricultural Research Station in Wisconsin, United States - UWRJ-L119-311C-1 | ecosystem: Environmental > Terrestrial > Plant litter >...
TTGAGCCCGTCCACCACTTGAGAAGCTCTGTGAAGGGGACCAAGACGCTAAACACATAACAGCTCCGGTATGGCCACGATGTGTAAAGTAACTTTGGATGTCTAGGTCAATGCCAGTTCCAAAATGCGAACCTGCCTGATTTTCGTATCTCCCAGGTATAATCCACCTCTTGATAATTCCATCATCACCTGCGGTACAAATCTCCGGTTCACCAGGGCTTCCTCCGCCACTGAATATGACAGACCGGACTGCATCCAAGTGTCCCCGCAGTCCAAATCGAACCTTAAAAGTGCCTTCTACCTTTTGCCCTTGCGTCAGAGCGAGATCTTGATCTCCACTCTTGCGTCGAGACATAGAGCCCTTTCTCCGATGTGACCCAGGTCCACGATTGGGAGACTTAGGCGGATCCTGAGCTATCGGGAACAAGTCCGTATCTGGTCTTTGAGTAACAGGTTTATCAGGCTCAGGGAACTGAGCCGTTTCACTGAAATCCCACCCATCTGCTTCTGTTTGAGTCTCTTTAATTGGGGTTTCCTCGATTTCAATAGGGCGTCCGTAGGAGTCATAGCTGTGATTGATCTTTGTAACCTGATCTTCGGCAGGCTGTTCTGGGAATTGGAAGTTTGAGGACCACTCTTGTGGAGTAGTTTGAGGTAGAGGTTGTTGATCTGCGAGCGAGCGGGAAATGGGTGGTTCGGCGTTCCTGATAGGTAAATTGGACGTTACTGGTACAGCAGGTGGATGGTGATTAGGTGTTGGTGAAGGTCGTGCCAAATTCGCCTCTCGCGCATTGTTCTTTTGTCTCGATTGCTGCTGATATATTTCCTCCAGACTAGGTTGACTTTGGGGCACACCAAAGCTTGGTGCCTGGACCTGAACGATTTCCTCTATTGGAGCTGAGTCCCTCGGCGGGAGTGGATTTGAGGGGGCCACCATCAGATACGTGAGTTCCCCTTGCGTCTTATCCATAAAGCTTTTCACGTTCCCGCGGTCAGGATCTTCCTCGGCGTCGCCTTCCGCTTTTGTCTCTCCATCACCAATATCCAGGAAAGAGTTATGCGGAGCATCTAGTACTTTGGAAAGTCAGCATTTGTCGTCATGACAGAATAGTAAAAGGCTTACACTGCTCCGTTGGCCTGCTTCCCGAGGAGCTTGCCTTCTCCTTGGAGGTATTTGCTGCGGTACTACCACCTGCCTTCAATGCCTTTACTTGGTTATCCCGTTCTTTCAAAGCCTTTTCAAGCATGCTGACATATTTCTTAAGGCTATTATTGGAAGAATCCAGCTTTCTCGTCATTCCTTCAAGCTTTGCAATCCTTCCCTTCATCTCCTGCCTCTCGATCTCCCAGCCATTGCGATCACGTTCGTGTCTATGCCATTCGGTCTGGAGGAATCGCATCACACCTTTTATTGTCAGCCTGAATGTCCCTGCACCATATCATTCATCGCATACCTTGTAGAGTGTACTCTGTTCCCTGTGGTTGATTTGGCTGTTGGTTTGGATCACCTCCCCCATTACCACCGTTTCCCCCTCCGCCCATTCCAGACAGAGACTGCCAGGCCATATCGACCTCACAGTCCCCTAATCAGCGACCAGCTACTCCCCTAAGATTAGAAGCTATCCGTGCATTTGTCGAATCGATCGCAAGTTTCAGTTGAAGGAGCCAGCAATGCAATTCCAGGGGCGCGCGCGGCTAATAGTTCAAATCACTGATGTGAATCGTGGCTGACTATAACGACGTCGGAGAAGCTACCTCAGCTTCAACAATTGGATTCCGGTGAAGGTATTGAGAAGAGTACAAGATTGGCGCGTTGGCTGAGATTTGTTCTTTGACGTGGACGTTCCTTTTCGAGCCCACGCGAAGCAGGGATGGATGCGGATGCGGGTGCCAAGCCGATATCTTGGCGACAGTTGTCATTTAGCCCCAACTGTAAACTCTCTTGGTGCTTAAAGTCATATTGTGTCAAATAGTTATCATCTTACGGTGAGAAAGTATCTTCTGTCACCTCCAATATTCTAAAGACTCCAGTGGTCTTATTCGCAGTTTATTACTTGGGAGGTCAATGCGATAGATAACCAAATTGTCTAATATCTGCATATAGTATTTTGTATATCGTGTTCGTTTTCAGCAACCAATTGCCTCGACTAAATAGAAGCACTAGAATCATATGATAATTACAATGCATAGTTATCTAACTTTCAGAATATCTTTATTTTACTGACGTTCCCAAAAGGCGTTCCAGAGCTTCTATTCAAGCTTCATTAGAAAGGTAGGTAGCTCTAAATCAAAATATGACAAGCATTTGTCTGAGATAGAGAGCAACATCATCGTGGAATTAATAGATTGGATCGCATCACAACATCAAAACTCCAGTTCTTCAACCTCCATTCCACACTCCACGCAGGTCTTAACAGTCATCCCATCCTCATTTTCTATTGTCTGTCCCCACTCATGCTCATGTTTCCCTGACCCCACGGTATCACCGAACTGACCTCCTCCCTTTCCACCAGATTTCGCTGCCCTCCTATACGCCTCAGTCCGCGTCTTCTTTTTCAATTCTTTCAGTTTGTTGTTGAATTTGACCTCTTTGCGCACTTTCTTCTCGGCCTCCCGCCGCTCGAACTCGGCATCCAGCGCCTCCGAGGACTTCCATTTAACATTAAACGCATATTCTTCGACCTGGTAACGCAGGAATAACATCATATCATGCCAGTGAACTTCACGCGGGTTGGGTTTATTAAGATGGGGCAGTAGCTCTTCATCTTTCAGCTCAGCTGCAGAATAAAACTCATTAGCCAATGCCCCAAAAATCAAGTGATCCACGCAGGTAGATAGAGCAACATACGGTCCGTGAGAAGATAATCATTCTTGGCCTCGGTCTTCGTTAACAAACTATATTTTTCAGGAAATTTATCCTTGCATTTCCCGCAAACCTGACATGTGAATACTTCATCCCATTGCCAATCTATCTCCAGACTCCCACACTCCCTACACTTCTTGCCCGTGGGTGCCAGACCAAGTCCTGGCTCAAAGGGGCCTTCTTTTCTATTTCGTAGCCCTTTCAGCAATTGGTGCCTCTCCCATTCCTTCAGTGTCATATGTTCCGGCTTGCCGCTGTTCTTCTCTGGCGCATGGAGCACTCGATTGAAAGGGTCATCCTCAACACTCATAAATCCACCCTTGGTATCAGTCATCTTGCTGAAATCATGATCAACATATTTCTTGAACTTCCGCGCCGCCTGGATTCCCTCCTCAGCTGGCGCATGTCTTGCATCACGCAAAGTTTCTTTGGCTTTGTTTCCCGTGGTTGATATAGAATCGTGTGTACGCTTTTGTCCCGAAATTCGAACTGGATCTGACGCAATAAAGCCAGAGGGTGTGCGGGCTGCTGTTGAGGATCCATTTGCTTGATCTCTAGCTAAAGATTGCTCGCGCAGCGCTTTAGCTTTGAGTCTGTTCTCTTCCTGGTACAAATTGTTAGAAGCGCATGGAGTGAGGGGGGCAAATACGCACTATGCGCCGTATCTGCTCTGGAGTAGGTGGTGCAGTGACCTGCTGCCGTGAAGACCTTCGTGGAGGAGTTGCAGGAGGTTCCATAATGCCGTAATGTTTTTGGAGTTGCTGATAAGTATATGATTGTCGATACTTTGGACAAGGCTGAAGCTGGTGGCAAAGCTGCAGCCTCGGTTGGTGGGTAAAGTCCGCTGTCGATCTAATTATTGAAGTCACGCAAAAACCGCATGCCATATAGCGAATCCAATGCCTGCAATTGATTTAGCAAGGTTTAATCTCTTAAGAATTTCAAGGATAGTTCTACCGTAGCCTTTAGTATCAATAAATGCAGATTATTATATATGTATTTGAAATACTTTTATAGAAGCGCAATATTTAAGGTATATTATATACCTGGTAGAAAAAGGAGGATAAAGATTTCTTATAAAATGTTACTTAGTTCCCTAATCTTTTTTACTCCATAATCTAATGTGCTAAAAGTAAAAATAAATTAAGATATCTATAAAAAATATCTATTTAGTAATTGTAGCTTAATATGAAGGTGCATAGCTAAGCTAATCTCGTCCAAGGATCAGTCTAGAGCAACTGCCACCGCTAATGCCGCTATGGGTAAGTACTTTCCATTGAGTTAATTTCGACGGCTGCTAACGAAAATAGATTACCAAATGGCAACTAATGTCCCTTATACAATTATGGGGGTTATGCGTCATCGAGAAGACTCTTTTCAGGAAATGCAATATGTTTGTTAGTCTTTAATCAATTTGTTTGGAATTACGCCAGATAATGCAAACTGGTAGTCTTGTATCAATCTATTGGGACGATGAAGATGACAACATTAAGGATATGCCTGTGTACTTATGTTAAGACCGGTGATGACAGATACTCTCAGCTAACTTGCATCTCAGGAAACTAAGAGCAAATACAATTTCGGGAGCAATAATAAAATGATCATGCTTTTTTGTCTGGCTGCGATTACGATCTACCTATACTATGAGAACCCTCGTGTCGTTTTCACTTGGCCAGCGCCTTAGAACCTTCCATGATGTTACTACAATCTCCCGATACCGACTTTCAGCCTTCGATAGTCCTCTTGACAATCTCCCAGTACCGATTTTCATCTATCCGTAGATGTGAGACATGCGCCGAACCTTTAAATTTCTCTAACGCCACGGAGAAGCCTTTAGTCGCTGCCTCGGCCGCATGTGTCTCGACATCTTCATAGTCGGTCAATGTGTCAGTGGGGCTATAAATGTACACCCGTCGCATCTCAGTGGTATTGCGCTCGTCCTTATTATGCGACTTGAACCCGTCGGCCAATAAGTTGGGTAAAAGGCCAAGGGCCATCGACGCAGTCCACAAAATGGCCCAAACGTAGAGAAAAGGAGCGGCAATCAGTTTCTGAAAGGACGAGAGACGGACACTGATGAAGGCCATAGCGCAAGGGATGCGGAAGAGGCCGGGGCACGAATCAAAGATGGAGACGTGTGGAGGAAAGCGTATGTCCTCGTCAGGGCCGGCCATGGCAGCGTATTGCTCATACAGCTTTGCGACGCTGCAGGAGCCGCCATTGGAGAACATGTGAATGAGAAGAAATGGTGGCGAAGAAGGAGAAGACAATACCGGTGTATGAAAGGCGGCGCGGACCACGGAGGCAGCGGGCTTCATGGCAGGACCAATTTGCGATGGGCGGAGAATACAACTCATGGTACTTTTGAGAAGCAGGATCTGAGCAGCTGGGTACAGGACCTGGTATTTGACGATGTACTTGGCTATGTGGGCATCTTTGGCGTCAGTCCAACCAGCGATGATGATAAGTCGCGGTTGGTATTCTCCGCTGGTGCTGGTGCTTAAAGCCTCTAATGGCTGGTAGAAAGATACGAGTGAGCCAAGCTTCTCCATAAAGGAGAGTGGCATAGCCGTTGGTGCTGGTGCTACCGCCGCGGACGACATGGTTCTTTGAGGATGGACAGGTGAAGGGAATGAATGGGGCTTGAAGTTTTGCTTGCTTTGCTGTGCTGATGGCGAAAGTAGGTAAGACTGGAGAAGTGCTGTGTAGCAGTAACTAAAGTGGTGGGGACTTGAATGCCATCTAAGTGGTTCGATTTATTGGTTCAGTAAGCTGAGCCTCACATTGACATGAAAGATTTGGGAGCATTCTTGTTTCAACAAGTCTAAGTGAGATTTTACGACATGTGCAGACCGAACGGACAGAAAGAAAATACCAACATCTCGGCCAAGGCCAGGCAAACTGCTCATGCATCGATAGGGGTCAGCAAAGAAGGGATGTTGCTGCTCTTTCAAATGATACCCTGGCTTTTGGGACGCTGTTCTAGTGGTTAATAGGCAAAATTTCATTAGTATATCGGTGCTAACAAGTAACAGAGCTCCAGCGGGATCTTGGCGGGGAAAGACGTTCTGTACAGAGCCATAGCGTGCAGATTTATTTTGAGTGCCATACTCCTTTAGATGGTTTTATCCCATCACTGGGATGACCTTTTATTTGAATTTCATACCAATTTTAAATTGAATAACTGCGTATGTAATGTTATGTCAGCGGCTTACTTAACATCATTGATATATTTCTGTCAGAATATCGATCGTATCCGTGATCACATGACGATTTCAGGGGTATTAAAGGCCACATCACCGTAGTGTAATTTTACTAGTCATCACCAACTAATACAGTGATTTACCCTCCACTTATTACACCTAATCGAGCTTCCTGATTTCTAACAATTTCGCTACATCCAATTATTACTGTGGCACGGCTATGGTACTTGGATGTACTCTTTCACACTTATTAGTGTACACACCGTATTACAAGTTTGCATATCAAGTTGCATTTAGACAGCCAAAAATCAATGTTCTATTCGTTTTAATTTAAGACAAGACTATGGATTTTGACACCTCCAAACTCGCCCTCGGCGGTATTGTAATCTTTATCGCGTTCACTGTTATAAGCTAGATGGTATGCGATTACTTCTACTAATAGTCAAAGTTAGCGTACTTCATACTGTATGGATAGTTAATTACGTTAGTTCTAAATTATTATGGTATCATGTTTTAGCTGCGACAATGAAATGTGCTCAGATTACTGCCTAGGTATAAGCATTACTTCACGGCGGCAAAAGAATGAAACAGTTCCTTGTTTCCTATCCCCAATATGAATCAATGTTACCTATAGTAATGCATTTGATATGTCCATTGTAGGTTTTTTGTAAGGTGATACTTAGGCTCCAAATTAGGATTACGATCATACATCGATTTAAGTGTACCGAATGTCCTGAGACATTTATAATAGACATCGAGGTACAGACTGCTTCCCTCGTCTCTTCTATTACCTAGTTGGATCTACATGTATAGAACGCTAAGATCATACCATATTTGTAAAGAGCCTTCCGTCTGAAGATTCTCTGTCCTTAAATAAGAGACTTATAAAAGATCAATAAGAAAGTGATTGGCACGCGATCCATGAAAGTTACACTGTTTCAACGACAGGTATTCTTTCCAATACATGGCTCGTTATTATAGATTATAAACCCTGGGGTCAAAATCATTAATCCGTAGCGATATCAACCTTTCGAAAGCAAATATGTTTTGTCATTCAATTGCAACCATGCGCCAGCCCAGAAAAGCCCTTAAAATACATGAGATACCAATATCTATTTACAGCGGTAGATGATACACCCAGAACCGATTGGGATCCCGACACAACACGACGATTCGACGAATATAATTAAAACTTCCTTTTCACCCCAGTTTACTTTTGCCAGTGGTGTCGAAATTCGCCTCATAAACGTCAACTTGCCTCTTTGCAACTTCCATATTGTTCGCATAGTATTCCAATCCTTTTTCTACATCTCTTCGAACTGGTCCTGTATCCATCATCAGAGCCTGAAGCTTCTGCTCGTTGTAATCCTTTCTTTTGGCAAGGTATATGTCCTGAGCTTTCGAATAGGCAGCAGCATCTCTTTCAGACATTGTCAACTTCTCGGATCGCCTCGAGGGTGCATTTTGGTGGCGTGTATGAGAGTGATCTGATCTTATATCGAAGATGCCTTGCGAGTTGTTGTCGACCGGGTGCGCGACACTATGTAAACTGAGAAGGGATATGACGGTGAGAAGCAGAATATTCTTCATGTATACCGTCTCTGATGTAGCGTGCGATGGCTTACGGTAGAATTTTACTAATATTCTTGAGGGAAAGTGATTCAGGTGCAAGTCTTGTATGGAGAGATTTGTGGAAGGTTGGTCAACGACCAAGGGTAGTTCGCATTGTATATATGGGGTCGGAGGACTACACGGAACACATAGAGAAACATAAATGTCAACTCAACAACGTAAACTAGTAAATAGGAACATCCTAATGGTGATCGGATGGCTTTGTCGCGCTGTACGTAAAGCGCTAGCCTTCCCAACCTTAATATAGATTCAGTCGTAGCGATAGTACTGAAACACTAGGACAAGTTAATTCAAAGTTTGGAGGTTTCTAGATTGGGAGAGTATCTCATTTAACATTCAAAGGCTTAGAATATTCCTTCGCATCCATATGAAGTCGTAGACGAACATCGCCATCAGGTCCGCAGTCATTCGCTGAGGCTGAGCAGCTAGAAGAACGTCCGAGCGCTTAGAAGGCTCAGCAACACCGAGCTTCCTCGATCCTCTTAGTATCAGATTCTTCCTCCTCTCTCTCAACACTCGACTTCCAATTATGTTGTTATAAAGCACGGCAAATCTTTTTTACTTCAATGTCGGCACTAACGATAACACGAGAGAGCACCTCGCTTAACTACCATCCCCTTGAGATTATGTCTTGGCACATCTCAGATATATTAGTCAGTGACAACTTATCATGTAGAGTGAAGATAATCGATGGATTGGAATGGAATTTTTCAACGGTAGAGGAGTTCTCCAGGACCCCTGAGCCTATGAAAATTGCTTCCTTCGTAGAATAGCGAATTGGAAATCCATCTCTTGCGCTACCCACTGTCTATCGATCAAGAATTTTAACGACTAAAAGAGAGCGAAGATGAGTGTTTGAAGCTCTTGATGCTGATAGCACGAGACAAAATTGCGGATAATTATTCGATTCCATCATATATGAGAGAGCAGAAGAATAAGATGAGCTACTGATCAATTTTCAACTGACACAAAGCTCCCCAGGGCGATGGAAGTTATTTGTACTACGGGTAATTCCGGGGGAAAACACCATGTAATGAACACCAGGAACGGGAACATGGTAGCAAGTCGGAACTTTCATTGAAGTGGAGGATTGACCGGAGTTTCTATGTATACGACATTCTAAGATGAATTGCCTTGCCAACACAATTGTAAGAAGCGCCATATCGAGCGTTATCACAAAGAGGGATACTAAACAAATGATACCAGTCGAGAAAGCGCATGCTGGATATAGAGCATCAACCAGTTTAATAATCGAAAAAGATGAATATGATTGAGTTCAATCAGTTTAATTTTCGGGATGCGTCGTAATATTCGGTAAGAAAGTGGTCAAAATTCTAGTTCGGGCCCGAGTCGGTAGGCTTTGGCATAGTGAGACAAAGGTGATATTATGTGGTTACTTGTCACTAAGATCCGACGTCTCCGGTCTGCATCAATAAGTCGAGCTATGGCTTTGTTACTAGCTAGTCAGCTAAATTTACAACAATGCTGAGAGGAGGCTTAAATCCATTCTGATTATCCGATTGGTGGATATTAAGCGAACTGTGAAAGTTTAACTAGGCTTGAGCAGGAAAGATGATCGTCATTAAACCTTGCAGCGATCAAATGTGGAGATCAACGGAGGTTCAACTCTTGACCAGCCGGTCAACTCTGTAGAGACTATATCTTTAAAATCGAAGCCTACTAACTATAATTCATCGGTAAGACTTGCGGAAATGCACATAGAGGGCAGATTTCAGACAATAGCCGCATCTTAATCAGGGTAGTTAGTATTCTATGGAAAGTTCCTCACCTTACCTCCGTAGTATCTCTATTTATGTATCCACTGCTTGCCATGCATGCAGATTGTGTCTGGCAGGGCGCTTGTAGGCCTGTGTTAAGGTTGCTTGCGTACGCACAATTAAAAGCTCGTGTTCTATGCCGAGATGCTTGAGGCTCTTTATTCTTATCTACAGACGGTCAGGATAATTGTCTTTGATTTCTGCAAACTCAGGGCCAAATTACACAATAGCTCATGATTGGATGAAGTAATCAATCTATCAACTATTAGCTAGCTTCACATCATCAGTTATACACACGTCGTCATGCTATAGGTGTCGTGCTGTGGAAAGCTTAAGAGGAACCGAGCCCGCTCCATGGGACAGGATGGCAGTGCTAAAAAAAAAACATCCGCTAAATTGCCTCTGCGTTGCAATTGAGCCTTACCTTGCCTAGCCAATCCCAAATCATTAGTAAACGTCAGCAACGGGCATTCATCGTTACCGGTTGCCATGATATATGCACGGACTGGAGATACGTGGTAGAAACGTCGAGGTGGGTATCGCTCCCCTCGGAACAAACATTTACAGTTCGCCGCTCGCAGTAGTCAAGGTTTGATCCCTGCTCCAAACTCTTGCTCCATACTCATACAGTACACAGCCCTACTGATCCCAATATTGATGGCGGATATAGGCTTCTCTAGCTTGGGGCTCTAATATAAGTAAATGGCTGATTGGTAATGAGGTCACTCCCACGGGTGCTCGGAAACCGGACGAAGAAAACATAAACACCGATAGTATGAAGCTAGCTATATGAAATTCGACAAGCCATCGTTCGCATTATATCCCTTCCTTGACCTCAATATATTTTCTTCTTTATTCTTAATCTCATCCTTTCGCTATTTTAAATGAGTAATCGGATCCCGAGAATATCAGCTTTATATATTTAGTTTTCCTTGGACTACCTACCTTTCTTTTGAAAGCTGTCAACAAATCTTCCTGCCTGGCAAGTATATATTCACAATCCAGCCATGGAAGAAGACGAGAGACGTCAACATGGTGCTGAACGGAGCGAGAATACGATCCATGATCATCCCGCAGACTACAATAGGCCTCAAGATACAGATATCGGACAAACTCCAAGCAGTGGTACGGATGTGGATAGCATGGAGCAACTAGAAAAGATTCGAACATCGCGATCAGTAGTTCGGCAACAACAGTTTGAACCTATTCATTCTGGGGACCGTGAGCAGATAGCGAGAGTTGCTTCAGTATTCAGAACCCAATCGCAAGCTACTCGCAACTCTACTACAGATACGAATTTAGGGCGACGAGACACAATATATGGATTAGAACTAGGTCATCCAGTCCTGGATCCTGAAAGTCCGGAATTTGATTCATATAAATGGGCTCGAATGTAAGTATTAATCCATTTTTCTTGCCTTCTAGTGTTAACTTCTATAGGATGGTAAAATTAGTTCACGAGCGTCAAATTGTTCAGAGACGTGCAGGAATTGTATGGAAGAACCTAAAAGTTTGTGGTTCAGGATCAGCAATCAGCCTGCAACAGAATGTCGGCTCACCCTTCATGATACCATTTCGACTCGGCGATGTGTTCAGTAAAGGTCCAGAAAAGACCATCCTCAATGAATTTGACGGTGTTCTGAAGTCTGGGGAAATGTTGGTGGTCTTAGGACGTCCAGGTAGTGGTTGTAAGTTTAGCCCCTACTGAGGAAAGAGTTACGTGGCAGATAAACTAACTTCAACTCTGCTACCTTTAGGCTCTACGCTTCTTAAAACTTTGATGGGTGAACTGAAAGGGTTGGACTTGAAAAAGCAGTCTAATATCCATTATAACGGGATTACTCAGGATCAGATGCTCAAGCGGTTCAAGGGTGAGATGGTCTACAATCAAGAGGTTGACAAACATTTTCCGCACTTGACAGTGGGCCAAACGCTCGAATTTGCAGCTCGAGTTCGAACACCACAGCATCGCGTGGTTGAGAATATGGATAGAGAGACCTGGGCAAAACACCTCACGCAAGTTGTCATGGCAGTATTTGGCCTCTCACACACCTATAACACAAAAGTGGGCAATGATTTCGTGAGAGGAGTGTCTGGAGGAGAGAGGAAGAGGGTCAGTATTGCTGAGATGATGCTTGCTGGATCGCCAATAGCGGCATGGGATAACTCTACCCGAGGTCTTGATGCTGCTACCGCATTGGAGTTCACCAAATCACTGAGAATGCATAGTGAGATGACAGGCGGCGTTCACCTTGTAGCAATATATCAAGCTTCTCAGGCCATTTATGACCTTTTCGATAAGGCTGTAGTCCTATATGAGGGGCGTCAGATTTACTTTGGACCTTGCAACGAAGCCAAGGTCTATTTCGAAAATATGGGATTCCAATGCCCAGCTCGACAAACTACGGGAGACTTCCTTACCTCAATAACAAATCCGTCAGAGCGAAAGGTCAAATCTGGTATGGAGAACAAAGTGCCCAGGACCTCAGATGACTTCGAAAAATATTGGAAATCATCGCCGCAGTACAAACTTTTAAAGGAAGAAACAACTCATCACGAGGAGGAGCATCCTATGGGTGGGGAAACTCTCGAAACTTTTCAAGAAAGTCGAAAGGGAATGCAAGCAAAACATACCCGAGCAGAATCGCCATATACTGTCAGTATCCCTATGCAAGTCAAGTATTGCGCAACACGTGCATATCAGCGGATCTGGAACGACAAATCGTCCACTGTGACCACTATCGTTGGTCAAATTGCAATGGGACTCATTATCGGATCAATCTTCTACGGCACGCCGACTAATACACAGTCTTTCTTCGCAAAAGGAAGTGTGCTATTTTTTGCCATTCTTCTGAATGCACTTCTTGCCATCTCCGAAGTCAACACCCTTTATGACCAAAGGCCAATAGTTGAGAAGCAAGCCTCGTATGCTTTTTATCACCCGTTCGCTGAAGCTTTTGCCGGAGTGATCGTGGATATTCCGGTCAAATTCATGATCTCCGTTGCTTTTAACACAATCATCTATTTCCTCTCAGGATTGAGACGAGAGCCTGCCCAGTTTTTTATCTTTTTTCTGTTCAATTTTGTTGCTGTTTTGACTATGTCTCAAATATACAGATCGATTGCTGCGGTATGTCAATCAATAGCAAAACTCTCTGTGATGGAGAACATAGCCATTCAAGAGCCGAGACACTTCATTGTACTAGTCTATTCTCTTTCCCAAATCTGCTGGGACTTCGAGATTAGCATGTCATTTCGGCTCTAAAGATGGCTTCTTTGTGTCAAGTTATCGTCTCGTTTAAGGTTGTAGTAAATATGCTAATTTCGTCAACAGGCAACCAAAACAGTATCTCAAGCGCTCGCTCTTGCTGGTGTTATAACACTGGCTATTGTCATCTACACGGGATACGTTATTCCGCGGCCGCTTATGCATCCGTGGTTTAAGTGGATTTCTTGGATCAACCCAGTAGCCTATGCATTTGAAGCGCTTGTTGTCAACGAACTTCACGGACAAAGATTTGACTGCTCTCAGCTCGTGCCGTCTGGTCCTGGTTACCTCAACGCTGGCGAAAACTTCATCTGTGCTGTTAATGGTGCGGTTGTTGGCCAAACAAGTGTCTTGGGTGATGATTACCTACAAAATTTATACGAATACTCCTACTCTCACATTTGGCGAAATCTGGGATTCATGTTTGCGTTCATGATATTCTTCCTCTTCTTCTACCTTGCTGCTACGGAACTCAACTCCTCATCATCTAGCGCTGCCGAAGTGCTTGTTTTCCGCCGTGGTCACGTTCCAAAGCAACTTTTGGATGCTGAGAAAGCTGCAAAATATGACGAAGAGGCTCCTGTCATCAGTGCAGCTACAGTTGGACAGGAAAACAACAATGAAGTCGAGGAGGTTCGAGCACTTGAGCCTCAGACAGATGTATTTACTTGGAAGGATGTGAGCTATGACATTGATCTCAAAGATGGAAAACGTCGGATTCTAGACAATGTCAGTGGTTGGGTTAAGCCAGGCACCCTCACAGCACTGATGGGTGTATCTGGTGCTGGAAAGACTACTCTGCTTGATGTGCTTGCACAGAGAGTATCAGTGGGAGTGGTGACTGGAGACATGCTTGTCTCTGGAAAGCCTCTGGATGAGTCGTTTCAACGCAAGACCGGATATGTTCAGCAGCAAGACTTGCATCTAGAGACGACTACTGTTCGCGAAGCTCTACGATTCTCCGCAATGTTACGCCAACCACAAGCTGTCTCTAAAACGGAGAAATATGCATTCGTCGAAGAAGTCATAAAGATGTTGAATATGGAAGATTTTTCAGAAGCCGTTGTTGGAATTCCAGGCGAAGGATTGAATGTGGAACAGCGCAAACTACTTACAATAGGTGTCGAACTTGCTGCTAAGCCAGCTCTTCTATTGTTCTTGGATGAGCCTACATCTGGATTGGATTCACAGTCTTCATGGGCCATTGTCGCGTTTTTACGTAAACTTGCGGATAGTGGACAGGCAGTTCTCGCAACAATCCATCAACCAAGTGCAATCCTATTCCAAGAGTTTGATCGCCTGCTATTCTTGGCCAAAGGTGGCAAAACTGTGAGTAACACCCTGAAGTAGTTTTCCAAGTCATCGAAACATAACGAAATACTTTTTGGATTCCCATCCCGCGAATGGGAAGCTAGGAACATATTTCTCTCTAGTGAGAAGCTCATAAAAGAGATAGGCTAACTCAACATTTCTATTATAGGTATACTTTGGAGATGTTGGAACAAATTCAACGACTTTGCTGCAATATTTTGAGTCTAATGGGGCGGAGAAATGTGGCGAAGATGAGAATCCTGCAGAAGTAAGTCTCAACTTAAATCCAGTGTAACGAGTGCTAACTGCTTGAAGTACATGCTTACAATGGTTGGCGCTGGGCCATCAGGGAAATCGACCAAAGACTGGCATGAGGTTTGGAAGAACAGCCCAGAAGCGAAGGATGTCCAGCAAGAACTTGCGCATATCAAAAGTGAAATGGAAGGCCAGCAAATCTCCACCGAAGCAGGCAGTCAAGGAGAATTTGCTATGCCATTCTATCGGCAACTTGTTGAAGTCACCGTCCGAGTTTTCCAGCAGTATTGGCGAACACCTACATACGTCTACTCCAAATTGCTTTTAGGTGTGATGTCGGCCCTTTTTGTGGGATTCTCCTTCTTCCATTCCGATCCATCCAAACAGGGTCTACAGAACATGATCTTCGCTATCTTCATGATCATGACAATTTTCACCACTCTAGTCCAGCAAATCATGCCACGCTTCATCCTTCAACGAGACCTTTACGAAGTTCGGGAACGTCCATCCAAAGCTTATTCGTGGAAAGCTTTCATCATAGCCAACATCATTGTGGAGATTCCCTACCAAATTTTGCTAGGTATCATGGTCTATGCCTCATTCTTCTACCCCATTTTCACTAGAGATGGGTTTCCCTCATCGGAACGTCAAGGACTCATCCTCCTTGTCATCGTCCAGTTTTTCGTCTTCGCCAGCACATTCGCTCACATGCTTATCGCTGCGCTTCCAGACGCCGCGACCGCTGGAAATATCGCCACTCTCATGTTCTCCATGGCTTTGACTTTCAACGGTGTGTTCCAAACACCTGATGCTTTACCAGGCTTCTGGATTTTCATGTATCGCGTTTCTCCTTTAACCTATACCGTCTCATCAATTGCAGCTGCTGGGATAGCTGGCCGACAAGTCACTTGTGCTACGAAGGAAATCTCAATCATGCAACCAGCCAACCCTGGGCAAACTTGTGGCGACTACTTAGGTGCATATGCTTCGGCAGCTGGTGGAGCCATCTATAACCCCCTCGCAACTTCCGATTGTCAATATTGTTCTTCCCAGAATGCAGACCAGTTCCTAGCCAGTGTTTCTATAAGTTATAGTACACGATGGAGAAACTTCGGTATTGGGTTTTCCTATATTGTATTCAATATCGCCGTGGCGGTGCTGGCTTATTATTGTATTAGAGTTAGAAAAAGCTCAGGAAAAAGTAAAGCCCGATTTGGAAAGGTTGCTGGACTGTTCCAAAAGAGAAAGAACCAAAAAGTCGAAAGTCAGGCCAAGGCGACCGAGAAGAACCAGAATGGAGGTGCTATGCAGCCAAAATAATACATTGAACTTCTTGGGTAATAAATATGGCGTTAATAGAGGTATTTTGCAATGTCGGTTGTTTTTTAGATATCGAAAAACTAGAAAATAATTAATACTAGAACATTTCTTTTGATTCATAATCTAGGCCTGTCACACGTAGGTGTCCACTACTGCTTGGAATTTTATGCTGCAGCAATTTAGTTGATCAGAACATGGGCTGGTGCTAGTTGACGAAGGTTGTAGATTTTGCATTCGAGAAATGTTTCGCAATTACCGAGACCTATTCAGCTCTCCGTCGATCTAACATTATGTCCCAAGAGCTTGTGTGATATCTAAGTTCTTGAGGATTTGACCATCAAAGGCTTGGTATGAGTTCCAGCTCGTGACAAGTTTCGGTCATTCAGCTTATTGTTGCTGTTGAATCATAATATTTTCTACATGGCCTTGAAGCTTACATGATCTTTATACTACAAGCGAAAGAGAGAATTGTCTACTGTTACGTTACATCCCCGTTGTCATAAAAAAGAATGCATAAAGAAAGCACAAGTGAGCCATAAGTTAGTCCAGTTCTTCCATTTCTATCCTTTCTCAAAGTGTCACGCTGGCCTCCACATATATTGCTTAGTTCATCGAGCTGAACATTAAAGATCAAGGGAGATCTGTTGCTCCATTGGCCAGGTGCTACCGGGGGAGGAATATTGGGGATGAATTAGTCGAGTATAATAAACTTTATCTATAGAGGCGATATGTGTCAGTTTACATGATCTGCAAGTGTAGACAAAGGATCGGATTGGGTAGTCGCCCAAACTTAAGTCTCAAGAACTCTCTTTTGTGGAGTAAGACAATTTTAGCTTACTTGCCTTTGTAAATCTCTTTTAATGCTGCACAGTTTGCAGCGGTTGAGGTGAATGGGTGGTCCTTGAAGCTTTGAGCTACTCTGACTTTTGTATAGGTGATTTGAATAAATCTTCATGTCAATAATGTGTGCACTAACATATCAAGCCCGACCAACAACATTCCATAGGGGAATATGGGCAAATCGCTAAACACTGTTAGCCTCTCTGTTTGCATAAGTCCGTTCCAATTAATATTTTTTTAAAACACGATAAAAACTCTCACAAATCTCCAGATTTCTAAACCTTTACATGCTTCGAGTATCACCTGCAAAAAAAAACCCATCTGCAGTGTCTCATTTTCGAAATATCAACCAGATGTTTCTCAAGTACATGTTCACCTCCATTCTCGCTGTTGCGTTTGCGGTTGGTAAAGCCTCTTGCACAGTTCCGGCTGATGGTAACTTCTTCTATGCCAACCACAAATGCCACCAGACTAACGAAACAAAAGGAACTGCTCTCCCGCAAACGATGACAGTCTCTGTTGTAAACATTACAGGCACAGTCATTGGAACTCTCAACGGCTATGGAAACTTCTCTTCTCCTGGTCCATCTTACCCATTTCGCACCTACCCCGACGATGAGGGATTCTCGCGTCTTGTTTCCTATAGCTTGAGCCCGTGCCTCGACGAAGGACTTTTGTCGTGCGCTGGAAATGCTGCTGATTCAACTGCTAGCTTCTACGTAAGCTTAAAACTCCCTGAGACGGAGCCCAGGAGCTAACCAAAAGGAATAGCAACTCAACGGTAATCTTGCTCTCAAAGGCATGGATGGTGTCTACTTCAGTGTCGACGCGCAAAATGATGTGGCTGGAGGTGTTGATGGGTTTGGTCGCAAGTGGGGAAGTCCAGTTCATCTTGGACCTGATGGTGCTCACCGCGTCACTCTTTGGGTGAAGTCTGCTCAAGGATGAGGTAGCAGTGGAGTGATTTAAGTGATGATGCTTTGTCCTCTTCCATTGAGATCAAATTTTAGGCAGCCAAATTCTTCGCTCAGCATGATCTCTATATCTGTTTCCTCAAAGTTTTGGGCTTTCCCGTATACCAGCGAGTTGACGATCTGGCAATTTAACTTGTCCCTGTACACATTATGACTCGTTGTGGTATATCATGTCCATTCCTCCGATCAAGCAGATAGTAGGTTATACCTTTGCAAAAATATGACCCAACAAGTTGCTAGCACCATGCTATTTATGATTTTAGACGCTGTCTATCTCTGTTTCAACACATTTTGATATAGCTTCTAAGATTACAGCCATGTTCTTATAAAGGAACTGCTAATATGAGTTACAAGGAAAGCAATGTCTTATATCTTTCGCATCTTGACATGGAACATATTTCAGAAAATTGTGCGTAATATCGCCTATTGTTTGATTTGTTTTATTATTTCATACCTTTTGTCCTTGTAGAATACGGATTTAGAAGCGATTAGTCCGCTTGAGTTCCCCCAGCCAGTTCTACTCCCTTGCGTATTACTCCCACAACCGCGCCTGTTTGCACGACCTCCCCACCGCCACCACTCAACCTATACTCTACTTCTGCCAATCCTTCCAGCCATGTAATCATTACTTCTGGTGGTACATTTCTCTGTGTTAACTCCTCACCTAGCGCAGTTATGATATCTGCTAACGCAAGTCCTTGTGTAGCTTTGATGGAGTTGATCATAGAGAGGCAAGATGTGACATCAGGGGTTTTGAGGAGTGTATTGAGAATCTTCGATATGTCTTTAGGATGTGGCGAGGCTATACATTCATAGATCGTAGTTTCGGTAATCATATCGCGGACAATATCTTTCTCGGAAACCTTAGCAGTTCCTTTAATGTGAAGAGGGGTACCTATTTTGTTAGACTGGATTATCTCAAGGGATTAGGTAGCCTTACTACTTGCATGGCAAGCTTGCAGCACGTTCAATGCTCTTCTCATATCTCCCTTGCTTAACTTTACCAAAGCAGTGGTAGCCTCTGGGGTGATCTGCACATTCTCTTCCGTGATGACTTTGTCTACCAATACTCGAATATCCTGTTCCTTTAAAGGGCTAAATCTGAATCTAGTACATCTACTGAGTAGTGCTGGACTAAGCTTGTGGGTGTAATTTGCAATGACGCAGAATCTCGTGTTGGCAGTATATTTTTCCATAATTCTTCTCAACGCCATCTGTGCTGTGGAAGTCATCGCGTCTGCCTCATCTAGTATAATGAGTTTATATGTCGCGATTGAGGTAGAGCTTTCCGTCTTGTTCATACTAAATATTTGTTTTGTGCTCGCAAAAGTCTTGATTTGCTCCCGCACAACATCGATACCACGGTCATCAGAGGCATTGAGCTCGAGTACCATTTGACGCATGTTTTTCGATCCATAGATGCGACGTGCAAGGGCGAGGATGGTAGATGTTTTCCCAGTTCCTGGGGGGCCATAGAGAAGCAAGTGGGGAAGTCTCTATAGATAGTGTTAGTTCTGTACCAAGTGACATATTACTTATTTACATTTGTATCCACGAATTTATTAATCGTTGCGAGGATGTCTTGATGACCGGAAACGTCGTCGAGTGTATCAGGCCGATACTTTTCAACCCATGGCAAGCTATCTTCTGCTTCGACTGGTAGATTTGCTGCACTTCTTTTCCCCTTAGCAGTGTTGTCAGAACTGAACATTAGGCTATCTCGAGCAGGCGCGTCCCCATCCACATCCATATCGTCTCCATATTCTGACATTTTCCGAATCTGTCAAGATAGGCCTTCGAAATAGACACCAACTTTAGCGAGAAATATCCAGCAATTGTTAAGGCCTGGCACTGTTGTGGTAGGACCGGCGGTTTTGAACTTCAAATTTGGTTGCAGTTTGGACGACGCGCCAGTACGCGTTAAGTGTTACTGGTTTTCACGTGACCATGAAATGTCATTCATTAAGTCGACCGACTACAGCTAGACTTTTAAAACTAGGGATCGCATCTCTTCAGAAGGCACAAATATTAAACAAGTAATCTAAATTAGTTCTTGAATTGGCATGATTTGCATTTTCTAGGTAATTATAATATATTTGCTCACCTCCTGCATGATAAGAGAAATACTTAGTCACAACTTTCGTCCTATGCGTTGTTGGTCAATCCTCCAATTTTGTAAGTTTGCACTCGAAGGTACTAAAGTCTGGGGTGGGGAGAAAGAATTGTACCACACCAAGCACTTGGATCGTTTATTTGCTCAAGTCTTAACAGGTAGTCATTAAGCTTTCTTTTTTTAGCAGCGAAGACATTGGCTCCTGCTGCAAACTAATACTTAAATTGGCTCCCAAAACAAATATCAACCTCCTGGTGACCGACCGAACTCCTGTGAGTGCCAGGGTATCATCTATCAGTACAATTACATCTCAACATACTTCAATGGCTAGTTAGGTTCAGATCATTTCCCTCCCTCAAGCTCAAATCATTCCTGTCATTATAGTTACATGAGAATGCCATTTTTCAATTATCATCTACGACGAGCCATTTCATCACGCCGAATCATTTCCTCACGACGCGCCATCTCTTCGCGAATTGTCAACTCGTCACGACGAGCCAATTCACCACGTCGATTGTAATCTTCTTGTTGTTGGCGACGATAATTATCCTCCAGTGCGGCGCGTCTCTCTCGATCTGCTTGGCTCTCAAACGAACCTTGAGATGCAAATTGTTGATGCTGCATCGCTAAGGGAGTTCCATGGTGTGGTGTTGCATGATGGTATCCTTGCTGAGGTGGAGGCGCGGACGTGGCAGTAGGAGGATAGCGACCTTCACGGCCATCAAAACTATTGTGCCTAGATCTGTGTATCGGATGCTGCGTTGCATATTGTGTTGGAGGAGAAGCAGTATGAGCAAGTCCTTGCCCAAATGCCATTTGTCGATGAGACGGCGTTGGATGCTGGGATTGGGCCTGGGACTGCGAATTGTAAGTAGGTCCCAGCTGGGGCGAACCCGCTGCATTGGGCTGTGATCCCATATGATATTGTTGCCTGTTACTATAGTAGTCACGCTCTGATGGAGGGGCGTGGTCAAGGGGAGACGGCACTTGCTGACGAGCAGATTGTGGTGGTGGAGTTGCGGAATATGGGGACTCTTTCAATCTCATCGATGGTTGCGATGGACCAGAATTTCGGGCGTACCCACTAGACATAGAATGTAAGTCATTTGCAGACGGCTCACGACGAAGGGGAGGCTGCGTGGCACTTGGTTGGCGCGGTGGTGGTGCATATATCGATGTGGCTACAGCCTGTTGTTGCTGCTGGTGTTGAATAGAAGCGGCAGAAGTACTACCATAGTTTCTAGCTTCGAAACTATTCGGCGTATAGCTGCGGGTTTGCCCTATGGACGATGAATGTTGATGCACAGAACCTGAACTAGATTGGGCATATGGTTGTTGTGTCTGGTGCTGCGAAGCCATATGTGGAATTTGATGTAGAGCTTGTTGTGGTGGAGCGGGCGTTTGCGGAGCGGTATGTGGTAAGTATCTGGACTGTTGTATGCCATGCTGTGGTGGAGGAGTATGGGACGTTTGCAAAACCGAAGCTTCACTGACACGTTGCGTAGGCGTTGGCCGAGCAGGCTCAGGGGCATCATCATCGTTGTTTAGCAAAGACATGATGTTCGACTTCTTGCTTACGGCCTGAGAAGGGCGTGTTGGCACGGCAGTAGGGGTTTGAATACGGGCCGGTGGATTAAATTGTTCTTGACTGGCTGGTGGCGCACTCATGGGAGCTCGCGGAGCAACTGCTGATGAGCTAGAAGTGACCTCGGGCCGGGCAACTGCGCTGTCACTGAGCAAGTTCCTGAATGGCTGATGAGTACGAGAAGGCGCATATTGCGGTTGGGGAGGTGCTGTGCGTCTATTATCAGACCCAGACATATTTCCGCTATCTGTTCTCGAATGCGCAAGATGATTAGGGCGAGGAGATGAATATTGCTCAAACTGGTGCGGGTTTGGCTTCTCAACAGCCTCTTGCTTCATATGAAGTTGACGCATAACTTGCTGCTGACGTTGCATCTCAATGGCTTGCTGTTGTTCTCGCTGCAGGTTCTGTTGCTGAGCCTGCGCGGAAGCTGCTCGTTCACGCTCACCTTGTTCCTGAATGCGGAGGGCTTCTTGGCGTTCAATTTGTGCTGCTTGAGCAATCTCAGCCACCTGACGAGAACGTTGGGATACCGCATCCGGTAAAGAAGGACCCGACTGCCCATGCGAGTTGGATGCTTGCATAATTGGTCGCTGAGGGTCGGTATGAAAATAACCTAGAGCTGGGCCTCGAGACCGAGGTTGTTGAGCTTGCACTTGCTGTGAAGTGTGCTGTGGTTGCTGTTGAGCAAGCTGCGGCTGCTGTTCTCTTGGTAAACTTCTACCCAACAACGAAGTTGGTGTTGCTGGCTGTGATGGAGTTCGAGAAGGGCCAGCCTGGGCAAGTGCAGTATAGCGAGTAGGCATGCCGGCTTGTGTTGGAGACCCTTGCTGCAACATAGAGCCTCCCATCGGCATGTCTTCAACACCGTCCATGACAGAACTGGAGCGAGGAGCAGATCCCACTGGGTGGCCTCGTGGTTTCGGAATAATGGTAGTAGGTGCAGGAAGTGGACCGGTGGATTCTCCTCTGGACTTTTTATCGTCCGCATCTTGAGCAATCACTCTCCATCCCGCTTTCTGACCCGATTCTACTTGACGTATGTAGTAGTTCTTGACCTGTGTCTGGATGTTAGTGACACATCGACTCCTATTACTATCAGACGGTACAATGAGCCATTGTTGAAAAACGGTGGTGTATACCATTATATGAGTCTTCGAAGTCATATGCTTTGCTATTCCATGCCAATCTGTGCCAAAATAACGAAGTAACTCGGGAAATTCTGTCTGTTCAGGAACACTCCAATAGCTTGATGTCGGTTGAAGATTTTGGCGCTCTTGCTGATCGAATCCTGTAGGGGGTACAGAGCTAAGTCGAGGCTGTGTAGGAAAGTTCTGGGTAATAGGTTCGAAACTTATAGGTGCAGCTTTACTAGAAGGGGGATATGGCGAAGTAGGAAAGTCGCTTGGTACCTGGGCAGATGCTTCATACGGCGCAGAGAATCTGGCTATTCCCACTGGTCCAACTTGACCAGATGTCGGCTTTATGGGCGGGGAATCTATCGGTCTGCTGACTGGCGTTGGAGCAGCAGCTAATAGTTGGCTATTCTTAGCTTGCTTAGAACCCTTTTCGCGAACGGCTTTCGTCTTTTTCTTAGCCGGTGGCCCATCTATGCCATTATCAACCTTTGGAGTCGCGTTGGTCTTACGACCCGGAGTCGGGGCCGGACTCGCTGCCTCGCTGGGAGCAGCGGATGATTCGAAGTTCCAGGTTGGAGCAGCAGCTCGTCTTGGTCTACGCGTCTCTCTACTGTTTTCTGTGTCCTGGCCGTCTTCGCCATCATCGCGACTTACAATGTCAGCGATTAATGCATTTGACTTCGGCTTGGCCCCTTTAGCCGCCGTCCCCTTAGCTCTGCCTTTCCCACGCTTGCCTTGTTTCTTGAGCTTATCTTTGAAATGGATGGTATGCTTTTTAAGATAATAGTGCTGAATGCAAGCTTTGTAGTCTCGTTGTGGAAGAGCTTCGGCAATTTTGCCCCATTGTTTAGGATACTCTAAGTAGGCTTTCAAAAATAACTCGGTTTCCTCTTCGGTAAAGTTATCTATCGGCTCTCCACATTGAAGAATATTGATGGCTCTATCAAAGGGTACTAGATGAGTGTAGTCCCGGAATAGATATTCATCCCATTGCTCTTGATCCCAACACATGTCAGGAATAGTTGCTTCTTTGGCGCTCGCGGTGGCTTCTCGAACGCCCCTGTCCACTTCGTCCTGTGTTTTGATAGCTTCCTGTCTAGACTCCTGAAGGACCCTTTGATATTCAAGTTCAGTGGCGAAGCGGTTTCCTGTTCGTCTTTGTGTTTCAGGCTTGGAGTTAGGCCCCGGGGTAGACGACTTCGTAGCAGCCAAGTCGGCGGCAGCATCATCTTTGGCCTTCTCAAAATTCTTTCGGCTTCTAACGCACGCCATATCTCCAGATTTATCGGTCCATGTACGATACTTATAATATCGTTCCGCCCATTTCTTCCGCTCTTCTGCTTGCTCCTTGTTTCTACGAGTAGCTGAGGTTTTTAAATTGTGTATGACAAGTTCATCAACAACACGGTTCGAAAGAGCGGCGAGGCTAATCTTTAAATACTCATCCTCAAACGGTGGCTTGGTATCAAACTCAGGAAGGCTTGAAATCGAAGGCGTTTTCATCATTCTCCGGACAGCCTGAAGCTGTTCCAAGTGCTCAACTCTAGATTGTTCGTCTTCGCTGTCCTCCATCGTTTCTAGTTGTGGCTTCATTTTCGGATTGATCCCATTAACAGCCGATCCAATGCTGCTTTTATCTTCTGCGAGTGCAACAAGCTCTGCATTAAGTTCGAGTTCCGAATTAGGCTGGGCTAGTAGAGAGAAAGTAGAGGCCTGTTCAAGAACGTTGTGGTTGACATCTGGGAGTCTTAGGGTTTGAGGGGATAGCTGAGTATTGGTTCCTAAACCATGAGTAGCACCATTGATGTGGGCTTTAATGTTAACTTCGGAACTGGGTGACGGCGTGGTTAAAGGTTGAGAGCCTTTTTCCTTGGCTTGCAGTTTTGGTGCTGAATCTGCATTAACATCATTATTGCTAGTTGCTGATACAGCTTCTCGGTCTCGCAACCCAGAAACACAAATCTCTGGTACTGGGGTCTGGCAAATTGCAGAATATTGTTTGAGTAATGTGTTGTTTATAGCAAAATCCACAAAAGGTCTCAAACTTTGGGCATCCGGCTCAGGATCACTCCGCGGTGCCCAAGGACTAATATTCACCAGGTATTGATCAAACTCCTTTTGTCTCCGTATTGCGTGACGTTTGATCTCTGCATTCCATACAGCTATACTATCTGGATCTTCTGGCACCGTGCGGTTCGCGAGTTTTCCTAGTTCTTCTAAAGTTAGAAGTGAATGCCTCAGCGGGTCTTCAGGCAGCTGAGAGATCTGATCCTCGATCTTAGTAATGTCTTCCTCAAAAAAGTCACCCCGACCAATTGAATCAACGGAATCCCCATCCGAATCATAAGCATGTACGTCGGGGACCTCTGGTACTTGTTTTTTGGTGGATCTTGGTGGGCGTTTGCCAACAATCGGAGCTCGCTTCCGTGGAGATGACTCGGCTGGCTGCTGGGTCACTGGACTTGATTCTGATATCGAAGATTCATCCAATGGGACAGGTTTAGACACTTGTTCTGGTTCTGCATGCTTTTCGTCGATTTGATGCAAAATGGAAGAGGTTGCCTGCACCGGGCTAGGTGCTTTGTGTAACACATCATCAAGCGGTTTTGAGGGCTCCTTCTTAGCTATACTGGGGCTATTCCATGGAAGTGATGAAGAAGCTTGAACACTGCGCTTGGCGTGATTGCCTTCTAACCGTTGAGAGCGAGGTTCGGTTGGAATAGCTACCCCTGGGAGGGGGCTAACAGAGGAACCGCCAGCTGGACCAGCTGGGATCTTTGGAGCCACGGGTGCAGATGGCAAGGTTGGTATCACGGGCACGGGAGCGATGGGTGTTGATGCTACAGATGTGGACACGGGCAAACCAGCGCTGGTAGAGCCAAAGGCTGGCACTTGTGGGGGTGGTGTTGCTGAAGGCTGGGTTCGTCTGGGAAACTTGGGATCTGGAGAGGCATTGCGAGGATGATGAAAGTCGTCGAAATGGGCTCCTCTTCCCCGTCCACGAGCTCCTCTCCCTCGGCCAAAGCCACGGAATGCTTGAAGTGATTCGGATGATGGAGAGCCGCTGGATAGTGGGCCATCTCTTGAACCTCGCCGAGCACGTTCTAAGTCTAAGCTCGGTCGATAATTAGGTGACCGGCCTCTACCCTGAGGCGATGATGCTCTGCGTCCTCTAAAATTATCATCACGATTCCACCTATCTCGATCATGGCTTCTTTCATCTCTGAAAGGCGGACCACGGTCATCCCTCGCACCTCTGAAATCCCTATCCATATCACGATCTCTGTCTCGACTTTCATCGCGCCAGCCGCCTCGTGCACGACCTCGGCCACGGCCTCTGTAATCACCGCGAAAACCGAAGTCGCCTCGAAAGTCTCCTCCGCCATAACTGGACACTCGTGGCCCACTTGGAGGCTCGATTGGTGGTTTTGATTGGATTAATGCCTTTGGACCACGCGGTGGTTCTCGCGGGGGAAAGTCCCTTGCAGACTCGCGTCCCATAGTATCTCTCATATTGTCTCGACTTGATCCGAATCCGCCGTTTATAGGCCGCGAGCCAGAAATCGATCTGCGTCTCTCGCCACCTCTCATTGCGCCTCCTCTATCCCTATATTCATCTCCGCCAAAATCTCGGTAGCGTGGTGATCGAGATCGTGGTGAGCGGCGAGACTCGCCAGAGTCATAGACTTGGTTTCTCGACCTGGTGTAGGAAATCAGCGGCTGCCTGGAGGTATTACGACTCAAAGCAGAAACATACATTCATGATGGTGGGCACAAGCCCCAAACTATCTCCTCCAAGTGACAAACCTCTCCTAATTAAGCACGTTAATGAGTAATACCAAGCCACTTCCGAGTTCTGGCTTTGTTGAAGGAGATAAGTTCAGCTGGAGAAATCGATAATAGAGAGCTAATTTGAGTTTGCAGAAGGAACGTGGGATCCCTGAGGGCAATTGACTACTGAGCTAGCGCAGAAATCTCGTGAACAAGGAGAGAGAAAGCAGTCTTAGCGGAATCGAATGTGTGAAAAAAGATGCAGGTATTCGGAAGCAGCTCGAGGTTAACCTTCAATCCACCTTGGAAAGAAGCGCCAAGTCCATGCGCTAACCCCCACTAGCGGCGCTGACTCGTTGAGGCTCAAAAGTTCGTTCGTTAACCACGTGCCCGGATCTGAACCTAGCGAGAATCTTCCAACCTCAAGCGGAAGAATTGCTTGCACAACACTATTCTGAGAGACTGTCAGATACACTTGCCCAACAATAGGCAACTCACTGTTCAAAAGGCCCAGGAAACAATTCTAGGACCTCTTGGCTCTTCACGGCTGCTGCAATTAAGGCAATTTCTTCATTCCGGCAATTAGAACTGGTTGCATATGTAGATACATTAGCAGGTACTGTTCAAGGTTTCTGCTTTTTGGTTTGGCAATCAAGATTTTTTTGACTCAAGTACTTGAGACGCACCAAGAGATATATATAGGAAGAGACAGTTCGACTCCAATTGGTCTGTCTGAGCCAAAGCTACCTAGTCTACTCAAAACGTGACTAGGTTTCCGCCTACCTACCTTAGCAGCCGCTCATAAGAGGTAGGGAACACTTTCTTTTCTGTTGTGCGTTCTACATCATGACCTCCCAAGAGAAGAACGGGACGCTTCCGTCATCTGTCACAGATGCAGTTCTTGTTCAATCGAGCGGAATGCCGGAAGGGTCACAGAAGGTGGAAGAGCTAGACTTTAACAAGTTCACTGGGCGCCAAATAACAGTAGATGACTTGATCGGTGGGATGAACAATATGGGCTTTCAAGCAAGTTCTATTGGTGAAGCTGTACGAATCATCAATGACATGGTAAGTCAACGCTTCTGCTGCTTCTGTCATTAGTTAACAAATTTAAGAGAGCCTGGCGAGATCCTGAAACTTCAGACAAAACCACTATTTTTCTTGGATACACCTCGAATCTCATATCATCTGGACTACGGGGTACCTTTCGCTACCTCGCACAACATTCGCAAATATCCGCAATCGTTACCACCGCCGGAGGAGTTGAGGAGGATTTTATAAAATGTCTCGGGGACACATACATGGGCTCCTTTTCCACCCCCGGTGCCGAACTAAGGAAAAAAGGATTAAACCGCATCGGAAACTTAATAGTGCCAAATAACAACTACTGTTTATTTGAAGACTGGGTTGTGCCGATCCTAGATAAAATGCTGGACGAACAAGAGGCGTCAAAAGGGTCAGAGGAGCCAATCGTATGGACACCATCGAAAGTCATTCACAGACTAGGAAAGGAGATTAATGACGAGCGGTCAGTATATTATTGGTGTTACAAGAACAATATTCCGGTCTTCTGTCCTGCATTGACAGACGGAAGTCTGGGCGACATGTTATATTTCCACACGTTCAAAACCTCACCATTGCAACTACGTATCGATATCGTAGAAGACATCCGGAAAATAAACACACTAGCCGTGCGAGCAAAACGTGCCGGGATGGTTATCCTGGGAGGTGGGGTGGTAAAGCATCACATTGCAAATGCTTGTCTGATGCGGAATGGAGCCGAAAGCGCGGTCTATATTAATACAGCACAGGAGTTTGATGGAAGTGATGCCGGAGCACGGCCAGACGAAGCAGTGAGTTGGGGGAAGATCAAGGCTGGTGCAGACAGTGTTAAGGTTTATGTCGAGGCAACCGCTTGTTTTCCACTTATCGTAGCAGCTACTTTTGCAAAGGACAAAAGTACAGAAAGCAGTGGAACGATACAAGAGGCTAGCTCATAAAATAGATCATGGTTTAATATTAAAATCACTTTTAAGTGTCACAGAAAATGGAAATTTATACCGTGAAAGCATACCTTCTAATCTGAAATGACATAAAAGACAATCAAAAGATACAACAGCCATGAAGATTTCTAGCCTTATGAAACTAATAGTACAAGAAAACGTACCAAAGACCTTGACGCTCATACCTAATACCAAACCAAGTTTACTGACAATTCTCCAACATCGCAAGAGCTAATGCTAGGAGCTTTTCGTTCTGCCGGGCGCTGAGCTGCTCTCATGTAGAAGGCTTGAGGGTGCCAAAGACAAACAGAAAATATCCCCTCCCTTCATAATATTATCGACCCAGCAACAGAGAGTAGAACAGAAGGTACCAGATGATCCATGACGAGTTCGGTGATCTTGTTTGAACGAATCAAAATTTATAGGAGGACCCAGCCCATCAAAACGAGATCCACTTGTACGTAAAAGAATCTTCAACGCTCCAGGCATTCCAGATAACTTCATACCCAATGGGGGATTGAGACCTTTCGCTCATGAGCCAGGGCCAGTTACTTCAGGCTCCAGGAACCGTACTTTCTTCGTCGGCTTGGATCCAATAGTTCCCTTAGTCAAGTCGATATCAAGGCTTCGTTTCCGACTGGTTCCCCAAGAGTCAGGAGGTGACAGTGGAAGCTCAGCAGGAATACAAGCTGAGCTATTTTCCAGCCTCGTATGAAGACCTAGCATATCTGGACCAGAGGGCAAATTGGCGATATTGGAGCGGTTGGAGGACTCTTCGATTTTACTACCTAAAATCCTTCTAGTCGTTCTGGGATCACAGGTAATCCGTGGGTTTTTTACGTTCTCCTCCGCAATTTCTGGCATACTGGTCTTGAAGCCACATTGTCTGCACTTCTCAATGAAATCGCTAGTCTTTTCAGCCGTATCATAAGTAATTTGGCTTTCTGCTATATGCCATGCATTTAAATGCAAGAGCTTGGCTCACAGTCAGTAAAATATATGACTTACATACAGCAGAAGTATGCCATTTACCATAGACTTCCATCCTCCGTTTGTTTTGTATGCACATGGAAACGGACAAGAGATATATTCGGCCACGGGAGAGTTCCGCTTGTGTCCAGCGCCGATTCTCGGCAACGCTGACGATATAAAAGGAAGCCGAGTACTCAGTGAGCTATTCTGGGTATTTTCTAGGTATTTCTCCCTCTTGAGTATTGTCTTTGGCTTAGGTTGTTTGGGTCGTTCCGTGTCTTCTTGATGATCCTTAAAACATAGATCATTTGCACAATGATCACCAAGCTCACATTCCTCGGTTAGGTAACAATCAGCACATAGGCTCTTGTCATGAGAAGCAAGACGCTCTGCCAATACCGATGGACGTTCTTTGATTGAGACTTTGGTTTCAAAGTGGTCGCTTTCATTACCTGAAGACTGGGCAAGTTCCTCAACTACCATTTTTATATTTTCAATATTGCTCTCCAACAGCGGAAGCGTATTGCTGCGTACGTTAGTATTTCTTCCACATCGAACATTGCGCGACTCACTCAAAATATCTCCAAGTGTCATCCTTAGTTGTGGCGCAATTAATTTGTCCAGACGTTAGCTCTCTGCGACTAGACTCGCCTTTCACGCTGGAACCAGTAAGGTCGGTCAATCGGTGGTGTGACCATGGATGGACTCCTGATGAGTTTGAGGTGGCTTCTCTGTGTGTGATAAAGTTCGTAGGTTCGTCAGAGTTTGTAGCGTGTTTAACGCTGTGGTTGTTATTGCTTTCTTTAATATCAAAGAGATGGTGATTTTGTGAAATGTCACTGTGAAGAGCCACCTCGGAAGAAATCCTTGGAACGCATTGCAGATGTAAGGGCAAATGTGGGCTTGACAATTCGCTGCCTTCGAGGGACATTGTGAACAGTTCAGAACGAGCTTTTGCCGTATTCGCTTGTAGAGCTTTGAATAATTCTATTTCTTTGATAGCCAATTGCTCTCTCTCTCTCGCCGTGACAAACTTAAGATACTTTTCTGCCCGATATAGATGGATCTTACCTATGGACATGGCAATTAGAAATATGAGCTTATGGTTTTGATATATATCAAATCAATGGCTTTACATACCGATTATATCAAGCCATGCATCTGATTGAACAGGCGCCTTGTCGGTGTCAGCGCCAATACAGTATATCTGCACGATTAAATACCATGTGTATTGGTGGAATTTGAACTGAAGCTGATTCGTGCCAGGGAGTCGTCTCAGACGACATTGTGGGAGGGCTATTTGGGCCTTATGAAGTCTCAATAAATGGAAGAGTAAAGTCCTGCGGTATGATAATATTGATTATACGTATCAATGACTTTAATATTATGGTTCGAATGAGTGGATGAGAAAATGAAGAAGGAACAAAGAGCATGAAAGGGATGCATTTGAGGTTGGATTGGTCATGCAAGCAGAAGTCTTGGGAAGGCGCTGAGGTTAAACTTTCGAGGTGAAGAATCACTGATTCCAACATTCTAAGTATTGCAGAAAGTGTCACCCAACTTGGGATGAAATGTTACTAGAACTCTCCTACATCAATTTTCATTTCTAAATAATTCTATATTTGAGCTGAAATATTCGCGTGTGCATGACTTGCAGAATTTTATGATGGGTGACAGACATACATTCGGATTATTTGTTGATATAGGACTGAATATCCAAAGTACAGTCCCATTTAATAATTGCTCTCATGAGGAGAAGTTAGTGATTTTGTTAGGTCTTTATGTCAAGTTACATGGTTTGGAACCTAATAGTGTCGAGCTTTGTTCGATGCTGCCTTTCGCCTTGACATTGACCAGATTTGCGGCGGCAAGTATACCTTGCCATAACCCAGATGCGATTATACCAGTATGTTGCTGCAGCTGATTTTGAAAGTTGCAGTTTGTTCCTTCAACCAGACTAGGAATCAAGGTATAAAGCCAGGGAAACATCATATGGTCCCTACGGTTTAGTGTAATTGGCTCTGATTTTGTGATTCTTGGAAAGCTTCAAACACGACTTTTAGCGGTATGAATACGCAGTGGTTAGAGCTAAAAAGAATAATGAGAATAAACTTTTTACCAGATAGTGTAATGGAAGCAAAGGCCCTAGAGAGTTTCGACCTACTCGATTAGAGGTCACAGACACGTGACCATGTTTCGCGCATCAAATGTGGGGGACCTGTATGGGCTCAAAGTTTGGTGCTCCCGAGCTCGAGAGCTCTAAGCTCTAGAACAGGCCGTTTTTTCCAACTCTACTGGCCACAGAGCCTCAGCTGAAATGTCGTCCCTTTATAACCTCGAACCACAGCCCACAGCTTCATGTATTCTGCACACGACAGCGGGTGACATCTCCCTCGAGCTCTTTGCGCAGCAAACACCGCTTACCTGCCGGAATTTTCTACAACACTGCATTGACGGGTACTACGACAATACTATCTTCCATCGCTTAGTACCTGGCTTCATATTACAAGGTGGTGATCCTACTGGCACGGGAAATGGTGGCGAGTCGATTTACGATCGCGGGGCGTTTAATGAGAGTCGAGAGGAACATGGGATATGGCCGGAGGAAGAGAGAAGGGGAAAGAACAAGGGAAGCTTCGGAGCTGGGTTTAAAGACGAGATTCATAGTAGACTAAAGTTCAATCGGAGAGGTCTGCTGGGAATGGCCAATGAGGGACAGGGCGTGCCGGGGGAGGGTACAAATGGAAGTCAGTTCTTCCTCACACTCGGGGTCACGGCAGAATTACAAGGGAAGAACACAATCTTCGGGAGAGTAGAAGGAGAGACAATCTACAATGTTGCGCGAATGGGAGAGATGGAGGTTGGGGAGAATGATAGGCCCGTGTACCCTGTGAAGATCACCAGTATTGAAGTTCTGGTCAATCCTTTCAAGGACATGGCTAGAAGGGAAAGGGTTGCGCCTGTGGTACAGCAACAGAAGCCCGTAGAGAAGAAAAAGAAGAGAAAGGCGGGGAAACAGTTGCTAAGTTTTGGTGATGAGGAGGGCGAGGAAGGAGATCAGCCAGTGGTGAAGAAAGCCAAATTCGATACAAGGATAGTTATGGACAACGAAAATGATTCGCCTCCCAAACCCAAGACGGCAAGTGAAGGCAAGAAGAAGGTTGCAAGGCCTACCAAACCCATATCTGTGGAATCTTCGCCAGAACCCGAGCCGGTACCAAGATCTTTACCCAATCGCGCAGCAAAGGTTGAGAGAGATGTCTCTTCTTCACCAGAGCCAGAGTCCGTATCAAAAGTAAATTCATTACTGGAACGAACAAACGCTCAGATTGCGGAGCTCAAAGCATCTATGAAACGCAGTACCATTGTAGCACCTGTTAAAGAGAAAAAGAAATCCGCCTTGGAGGCCATGATACCTGAAACGTCGATCCGAGGTCGCAAACGCCATCCAGGAGGCCAGGCATCGAAGGATGGAGATCCAAAGTCCCTGGAGATTCTGCAGGCGTTCAGAGAACAATTAGCACAAGCACCTCCACCGAAGACAGATCCCAAGTTCACCTCCCAGCTAGAAGACGTGCCTCTGGCAAGTGCGCGGAGTGATGACGAGGAGGAAGCTGCTTTATGTGATCTGCATTTTATTGCTAATTGTCAGTCATGTTCCAAATGGGATGCACAGGCGGAGGAGAGTGACGAAGAAGATGATGATGGTGCGTGGATGTCCCATGCACTGAGTTTCAAGGAAGATAAGTTGGGCAAGGATCTGAGTTACCGTAAGAAAGCAGAAGAGGAAATGATGGTGATCGATCCACGGGAGAAAGCCAAAACGCTGAAGGAAGAGAAAAGGGCGCAGAGAGAGGCTAAGTCTGGGGGTAGTGGTCGAATATGGGATCAAGATAGGAACGATAAGCTTTCGAGAGCCTCTGCACTGGCCGGTAGAGGCGCGAAGTAAACATTTTTACGGGTAGTCAACACGTCATAAAACCATGTAGTAGTATCCAGTTCAAGCTGTGATAACAGAACCCTTGCCATAGCTGTGATATCGTCGATGACAACCAAGAATTTGATGAAATGTAAGTTTTAAATTATCTAGGTGATTTGGTGCAGGAACACAGTATATAGATAGACTCACTCTTGTCGACATTCGGCCAAGAGCAGGCCACCACCCGAATGTCGAATGTCTGTTCGACATGTCCTGGTACTTGTGCTATAGTAAGATTGAATCAATCCACTCCCCCACGCATAGTTGAGTGTCCGAACCGAGCCAACCACCCGCATATGACAAGGCTGACGCGGTAAAGCTTAACGCTGCGTTCAGCCTTGAGCACGATGGTCCTGATTGGTCGGTGAAGCCGTTAACCTGTTCCTGTCGGATTCTGACGTTGTGTCGCAACCAAACTGCGAGCCAAAGTCTATATTTTATTTCTGCCAGCCTAACCCAACCTAATTGCATGGCAACATCCAACTTGAATAAGGGCATCCAAGAGACCAACTTCTCTGCACCACCGGAGATCATTATCATAGCAAAGAAAGCCCAAAGCTTGATTTAAAAAGCGGCAGATTCTGAAATCAGACGATTACCAGTTTTAAAGTTTACCTGCAGCTTCCCGGGCTCCCCCGCATTCACCTGGGGAACAACGAAATTATTCGCAACGCCATTTCGATTGAGCTTTGACGCAGACAATTACCACGGAGTGAGAAGCTGCCCAAGACATCTACCTAAGATTAATATCTTTTCTTTTATTACGATTGTCTATCCAGGCTACAGTTTTCCGAGGGCAAAGAGCAGCCCTTCGCACGCTTCTCTAACCACACTCGGTCGCTCAGAAATAAAACCTCCACGATTCGCATTACAAGTGCGCAACTCCACAAACGGAACGCCACGGTTGGGTACATCCCATTGACTATACGGACACCAATTCGAGGCTGGTGTAGAAGCAGATTTTCTAGGCAGCCTGGAAGTGGCAGAAGGCTGCTGTGAGCCGCAACCGAAGCTGCAGCTGGCATTGGTGTACGATCATTTGCACTCACCCGCAACGTCGACACATTTTTGCAAACAATCACACCCCAGGACCTTCTCTTACCAGACGAATGTATCCTAACATGCCGCCAACCAATCCCCGAAAGCGGCAAGCTCCAGGGTCGCCCATAGTCCCTGAGCAGCATGCATACCATGTAGCTAGCCAAATGCCAGGAGCAGATTATTCGAGATGGGGTCAAGGTTCAGATAACACAGGATATAACGACCAAACAGGATTTAATTTGAATACTGTGAATTACGATGGAGTCCCGATAAATCAAGGCTTCGACCCATCACTGCCTAATCTCCCTGCAGCACTATCAACACAGCTTGCTCGACGGCCTGCTAATCAGCGCAGTCAACTAGTTGCCCGGGGACAGCGTGGGGCATACGACGGCGATCCTTGGGGTCAGTTTGGTGATGACACAATGATGGAAGGGCCAAATGCCACCGGTGCATTAGAGGAGAACGATAATATCGAGCTGCTCGAGGAGAAGGCTGCGGTTGCTAAGAGGGATGCGACAGCTAAGCGGAAACAGATCCCTCCGTTTGTGCAGAAGTTGAGCAGGTGAGTATTCCGAATCGTTGCCCGTATTCTTTATCTAACTTATTTCCAGCTTCCTCGACGACGGCAAAAATACCGAACTCATTCGATGGTCAGACAGAGGTGACTCGTTTGTGGTCTTGGATGAAGATGAATTCGCTAAGACCTTGATTCCCGAACTGTTCAAGCACAACAACTATGCATCTTTCGTGCGGCAGCTCAACATGTATGGATTTCATAAGCGGGTAGGATTATCGGACAACTCGATGAAGGCTAGCGAGCGGAAGAATAAGAGCCCTAGCGAATACTACAACCCATACTTCAAGCGTGGACATCCCAACCTCCTTTGGCTGATCAACAAGCCAAAGGGTGGAACCGGGAAGAAACCAACCAAGGAGAAGCGTGTGAAAAACGAGGAACGAGATGACATGGGCAGTGATGACGACGGAATGGACGTCGAGGAGGTGCCCTATGTGCAACAGCAACTCCCAAGCAATAGCCATGGCGCAAGTCGAGCCGTGTCTGCAGTACCGGAGTCGGGGCCTCTCCAAAGACGAGAGATAGCTGTTGTCCAGAAGGACATCGCGGAGATTCAAAAGACTCAAGGAGCTATATCGCAAGCTATCAACCGGTTACGAAGAGATCATAATCAGCTTTTCCAGCAGGCCTTGGCTTTTCAGTCATTGCATGATCGCCACGAAAGCTCGATCAATGCCATCCTGACCTTCCTTGCCACCGTATACAACCGCAGTCTAGATGGACAAGCCGTCCCCCAAGACCTTGTGAACATATTTGCTAATGCCATTCCAAACGGACAACAGCAGCACCAGGGTAGCGTGGTTGACATGGAAGATCTCCCTATTGGTCAACAAAAAGCTCCTGCATCGACCAGTCCTTACAGAAGACAACAGCGTCTACTGATGGGCCCGGAAAATGGGAGTGGTAGAGCCACTACTGTTTCTGCTGCTTCGACACCAGCACCACAACCTAAATATCCTCAAACGCCACCACAAAATGGTGCTGTAGAAGAGCTAGCAGACACTCCCGAAGCAGTACAGCCTAAGATCGAGAAGGAGATACCTCAGCAAGACTTGATGGATTTGATTAACAATACTAATGCCATGACAAACTCCGACCCTAAAGCTATGGAGTTCCCTCAAGTGCTCTCACACTATGAAAACGCCAATGGAAATTCCCCGCTTACCTCCCAGCAACGTAATACCATGCTGAACATGATTGCGTCGCAAACCTCTGCCTCTGGCGGCAACAACGCGCTCATCTCACCTACACCACCTCCTGCGCCGTCTCTCGAACAGTTCGAGTACCAGAACTCGGAACTAGATAATTTACTGTCTCTCCAACAGGAGCAAGACTATAAAATCGATAGTTTAAAACATGTTGGCTCCCCACCGGTCTCGGTGGCCGGTCTAGGTAACGATTATTTTGCCAGCGACCCTATTCAAAATATGGACAACACAAACCTAGATCTCGACCAATATATTGACTCTGGCGCATTTTATAACGGTAACAGCTCCTTGGGTGCACAGCCTGATTTCGGATACAACTTTGGCGACCCAGGAATGGGAGAGAGCCATTTTGATCTTGGGATGGATGGTACTGCAGATCGAATCGAGGCAGCGGACACACCACCTGGTGATGTTGAGGAGGTTGAGCGTTCTTTGGATGGCACGACACGAGCCCCCAGCAAGCGTCGCCGGAAGAATTAGAGCGTAGGTCCTCACATACCCGGTTGGTTTTAGTAGGCGTATATTGGTTAGGACTAGGAATTAGGGTAACTTGAGATTTAAGACGGTGGTGGATGAATCGCTCAAAAATTGAGCATATGTTACACATGAGGCATGACTTACGCAATTCGCATGGCGGTCTTTCTTTCGAGATAGTTTAGAGGGATGGGGCGTTTTAATGGGGTCTTATTTCGTGACTGGGTAGCTACTAGAATAATAGGTAAACAGGTATCAAAAATAAAATTTGAAATAGAGATGTTGTCTTTTTAATCTGACTTCTTGAAATTGAGCTTAGTACACTGTATCTGCTTCATGATTACGACTGGTTCACAAATACTCCTGGGAGACTAGTACGCAATGTCTTAATGACTCTGGGGGTGTTACTTTCTCTTGGCCGTGGAGTGCCGCTACAATTCTTGGTGAATCTCAGTTCATCGTAAGGACAGAAAAGTTTTGCACATACATCAGAAATTGAATCATTATATACTGTTCAGTATTTGATACTGTTCAGTATTTGATACTGAACTTTTGATAATTTTGATAAAAGCAATATTTGCCGGCCGCAATTCACATTGGTCCAGAGCATGACGGGAAACAGCCCGTGGTCGATCTTTCGAGAGGATACTTTAGGCGAGCAACTTGCTTTACCGTTTGTTCGATCTTCTAATTATCAGATGATGGAGTCCATAGAACGCTGGTCGTACAGCGCAGGTATCTGGCAATCTTTCACACTTTGTACTTTTATTTCCCTCGCTCAGCCAATCCATCTGTTGGACATCTCATCACAACGACTGTGCAACGCACCGTATGTACAATACCTCCCACAGGAAGAAACTGCTGCATCTATGACCTAATACCAAACCTCGCGCACCCACCACTTCTCTGCTCTGGGCGCTAAGGCCGACACTTCCGGAGACCTGAAATGCCACGATCTACGAATAGAAACATGTTCATTCACATGCTCGCGGGCGCCGTTTAACATCTTGGTGAACGCAGGTCCCGACTCTCCTCCTGGCAGACGTGCGCCAATAATGTTTGCCAAAAGCACAGGTCTATTACTTGGAATCAGCTACAATTGGGTTATTGCCATGGTTGAGATTTAAATATAGATGGTCAAACGCGAAACAAGTCCGAGTCTTGGTCCGCGCTTCGGGGCAGGAGACTGCCGAATACAGTTTTGAGGTGGTGTGTAAACTTGTATACAGGCGAATATATTTTAGTGTGGATAAAACTTATGTAAGAGCATACGGTGAGTAGGAAGATGATATGGCACAGTAACATCTGGTTTTTATCTGGTTCCTATTCCAAAAAGCCGTGAAAATGGTATTCCTTTCGCGACGCAAAAATGCTTGTCTGGTTATGAATGTGAAGCAGGGCCTCACGAAGTTATTCTTGCCCAAAGGCCAAATGCTAAAGGCCACATTTATATTAGCACTTTTTGTGTGTCATTATGCTTTCTTATCCAGACATATATTGACCCCTACTTATGAGAACCACCTATATGACTCCCCATAATAAATGTGAGCTCCCGAAATCCAAAACGAAGCCTATTTGGGATGACAGTTTAAAATTGGCGATTGATATCCCCAGTATTGTTCGGCCCATATCTGCCCAAGCGTTGTTTCCTCGAGCACTGCGCTTCACTTCGTCGGAGCCGACTCATTCCTGAGGCAACAATCCGATACATCGAACGATGAGCTCGAAGCGAAGTTATCAATATCTCACGAGTTATGCATGATCGTCCACGGCCTTCCAATATACTCCTGACCGTTCCTGTATCAGTTGCAGTATCTGACGAACATAGCCCTCAAATCAACCTAACAGTCCTACACCTTGGATTCTGGTTCCGTTCAGCCCGCACAAGGGCTTGGTCCTACTGTAGCGACCAGGAAGTGTTTGCTGTTCGTCATGTTGATAATTTCTGACCAAGCTGTACCAAGCTGCTTTGCATTCCTGCCAAAACGTATCCCAGTTCCGTTTTCGGGGGTTCTATTGCTTATTCTGAGTGCGGGCTCGAGAATGGTCTGTCCTCATGGAACTTCAAACCCGACTTGGTAGGGGTTCCAGATTTAGAATGTTTTGAGGTTGCCATAGTCCGGGCTTTCGCTTGTTCTATCTGCCAGTGGCAATTCTCCTTCAATCTCGAAAGACCCCCATCTCTACCAAAGTATAGAAGCACTTAGCTTATGTCTTGGCGAAGAGAGACGCTATCTTGGTCACGTGTTCTGATGTTCGGCAGATTCATCTACCGATTCTACATCTGTGCCCAAGACACACCTGCAAGGACGTTCAAATCATCGATACAAGGGTGGCAGGGAACAAATAACATCAGTCACTTTCAAAACTAGCCCCTACTTTCAAAGAGGAGTTTAATCAGACTGAGGGTCGAAAAAAAAATTGTGGTTTCAATTCATCGAGGCTGTGCAAGTTCCAGCTTCTCCATTCATGCTACGATTCCACAATCTCAGAAGATCCGAAAGAAATAAGCTCATCTTGGAATGATTGGTCCCCGCGATTTTATCGTCTATCATCTGTTGATCTTCGTTTCGGCCGTGCCTTATATATCGGAAAGATTTGTTTTGGATCTCGCTTAAGTTCTTGGTAGTGTTTTGAGACGAAACCAGAGGAACGCGATGCTTCAGATAGAAAGCAATGAGGGCAGTTGCGTTTATTTTTAGTTCTGGCTTGCCAGGCTACTTCTTCTACGAGCGGCTGTATCTTGTTTCCGCGGTGTTTGAGGAACTGCCCGTGGGATTCAGGAACTTCAAGTGAAGTGACCAGTGGAGGACAAATCTCCTGACCGGATATCAAGAACGCCAACTGCAGTTGTAGTTGCCAGATGAAATGCCCAGCAAAGTCTATTCAGTAGTAATCAATCTCATTGAGGTAGTCTGATACGACTATTCATTGTCTTCCAAGTGAAGCGTGGGGAAGGTAGTCGGCAGTAGAACATGGAGCTGTTTGTTTTCGTTAATGCCGCAACCACACCCTTGCACGTCAAAAGGAAACTTGTAAGGAATAGAAGATCGAAACGTTCCATACATAGCGGTTGTTGACTTCGCTAGATCCCGCCGTCCACTATGATGTGACTACCGGCATCTGGTAGATCCAAGATGAGTTGCACAGCGCCTTCCCTGTCTGATCATAGCGATCGCAAGCTGGGCAAGTCCAGTTTCATCCAGAAGCCCTACCGGAACTGGTCACTAAAACTCTAATAGCCCTGGTTTTTTTTTTCCAGTAATTCCACATTGAGAGGTATGAGCTTTCTCCTGGTTGTGGATACAGTGCTCAGAATCCGATTCCGATTTCAGGTTCTGGGCCGGTCTTGGGCCTTCCACATCTTTGGATGAAGTTCTTATATAAGTCCACATCTCAGCACTTTTCTAGAAGCATCAATCCTTCCTTCAAGCTTCTCTGCGTTGGGTTTCAGTCTCTCTACATTCTTTCCATTTTCATCTTTTATACATTACCTTCTCTTCAGCATGCGGTCTGACATTTTTCTCTCATTCGCGCTAGTCGCTTCATTTTCTACTTCTGCTGTTGCCGGTCCAATAGATCTCTTCAAGCGTGTTGCGTAAGATTTCCCTTCACCAAATGTACTCTGCCAAAGAACCGAATAGAGGCTAACAGTCTGAATAGCAATTTCGAAGAAGTTGCCATACGCAGCACTCCAACCCCACATGACGAAATTCATGTCCGAACAAATGGCAAGGGTGGAAAAGAACCTAAAGCTGGAAAGGCACCTAAAGCTGGAAAGGAATATAAAGCCGGAAAAGGAGCAGCCCCAGCTTTAGTAGTACCTCCAGTTTTAATAGCACCTCCAGCTGCAGTAGCACCTCCAGCTTTAGTAGCACCTCCAGCGGCAGAGCAATCCAAAGTTCTCCAACCACCGCCGCCGCCACCAGCTCTAGCAAACGCAACGGCTGGAAACGTCACCAACGTCCTCCCACCCGCACCAGTATTGATAAGCTCAGCACCAATTGCAAGCGCTTCCAATCTCGCTGCACCTCCACCAGCACTCGACTGTAATGCTGTGACGGAGACCAAAACTGTTGTTAGCACCGTCACAATCGATAGCTGCCAAACTGGTGTTCAAGTTGGTGCTAGTCCACCACCAGTAGCCGGCGCTCCTCCTCCAGGAGTCGTTGCCGCGCCCAATCCCGTCCTTTCTATCGTCACGAGCGTCGTTACTGCCCCAGGCGGTGCAAAATCTGTAGTTACTATGACTACGACCCTCCAAGGAGCGGCCGGAGCACCAGGAGCACCAGGTTCAGCAGGTTCAGCAGGTTCAGCAGGTTCAGCAGGTTCAGCAGGAGCACCAGGAGCACCAGGTTCAGCGGGTTCAGCAGGTTCAGCAGGTTCAGCAGGAGCACCAGGTAAGTTCCTACAATATCAGAGCAAGAAGAACTGTAGGACGATCACTAACTGTTGCTAGGAGCACCAGGGGGACCCGGAGCCATTATGGTACAAACAAACATTGTTACCATTTCTCAATCAGCTCATGTTTCCACTATTACCCAAACTAGTGCTGGCCAGATCGTCAAAATGACCACGAGTATCGCTGCTAATACAGTAGTTGGAACGGAGACACGGACCGTCACAAACAATGTGCCAGGTGCTACTATGGTGCATACAGTAGTTATTGCCGTTACCCAGCCAGCTCAACTTTCTACGATTACTCAAACTAGTGCCGGCCAGGTCGTAGTAACGGTCACTAGCATTGCTGCCAATACTGTTATGGCGACGGAAACTCGAACTGTCACGAACAGTCTACCAGGTGCTACGATGGTAGAGACCGTCGTTGTTGCTGTTACTCAGCCAGCCCAAGTTTCCACGATCACCCTCACCAGTGCCGGAAAAGCCATTGAAACTGTAACCAGTATATCCGCTCAAACTTTACTGGCAACCGAAACCCGGACTATCACGAACACTCTGGTTTTAGGTAACGCAGGCTCGCCTGGAAGCCCAGGTGGTGTAGGGGGTGCAGGCGGTATTGGAGGTAAGCATTTATCCAATCCATTCAAAATGAGCCGAGCTCCGATTAACACTCGTCTGCTTTCTGATATGGAATGTAAACGCTAATATTCCACAGGTATTGGTGGCCAAGGAGGAGCTGGTGGCGCTGGTGGAGCTGGTGGACAAGGAGGTAAGCTTTAAATTTCTATCAAAGCTTCATATAGAGCTTGGTTCTTTCTGCAGGTTACCCACCCAGAAGGCTAATATTGAATAGGTGCTGGAGGCGCAGCTGGTGCCGTCCAAGTGATCGTTGTCCAGCTTACTCAACCAGCCCAGGTCAAGACTGTTGTCCAAACCGTCGCAGGTCAGGTTGTAACTGCAACACAAACTTTGGCAGCATCCACGGTCCTCAGCACGGTTACTGTATCAGGAGCGGCGGCCTCTGGAACTGCAGCCGCTGCAGCCGGAACTGGAGCAGTTGTCCAGAATTTGTTATCTTCGACAAGTCTGATCGCAACGCCATCGGGTTTGCCAGCTGCTCCCATTTTGAACGGAACCACTCCCCAAGCCCTAAACGATGTGTTAGCTCCACCAAACATCACCGAAATCGTTCCACCTCCAGCATTAAACGTTACAGCACCTCCCCCACCTGCATTGAACGTCACAGCACCACCTCCACCTGCTCTGAATGCTACAGCACCTCCTCCCCCAGCAAAGCTTGATGCAGCAGCACCACCACCTGCATTGAACGCTACAGCACCACCTCCACCACCTGCAAAGCTTGATGCAGCAGCACCACCACCTGCTTTGAATGCCACCGCCCCTCCTGCTCCCCCCGCAAAGCTCAATACCGCAGCACCTCCCCCACCTGCATTGAACGCTACAGCGCCACCTGCTCCCCCAGCAAAGCTTGACGCAGCAGCACCACCTCCACCTGCCAAACTTGATGCAGCAGCACCACCCCCAGCTAAAGTGAATGCCCCCGGTGCTATCACTCCGCCAGGAAACGCTGCCGCCATCCCCAAGGCATCCAACAGCACTGGTAATCCACTACGTGTGTAAAAATCTAGCGACAATACCGTTTGTTAGATATCTATAGACCGGCAGCAGTACTTTTCTTTCGTTCACTCATTTAGCGTTTCTTCCTCGCACGAATTTTCGTGGGGGACTTGGTGAGCAGGTCTCAAACACTGGCTTCTCACATGTAGTTATATACCACTTGTTCTTCAACAACATCAGACTTTACTGCCATTTCTCTCTTCTCCTCTTCTGATTTTTGATTGTGACGTAATCTAGCACAGTGAACAGGAAAACCGATCAAAATTGGTAGAAGTGGAGTGAGAAATTAGGTCTGTTCACCAGCGTCACGTAAGTCCCCTGCGAAAAAACACGGTAAAAAATTCGAGGGCAGCACCGTAAGAACGAGGAAGATTAGCACACAAGAACAAGCGAACCCCTTTCCAAAGCCTCGCTTAACCCGAGGAGATTATAGTCACGTGAGTGTTATAAAGTACGTATTGAGAAACTGCTTCTCTAAGCATGACTTAACTTTCTTGTCTCTAGCATAATTTATTGAGACATTACAGACAATAAAGGGTCTCCATTTCAGTATACTGTTTCTTGAAAATTTAATTTGCGTTGCTGTCCAGCTATCTAGGTCAAGCGCGGCGTATTCAAGCAGGTGCTCAACTTATATCTCCTATCCTGCCCATGGTCCATTAAATCCAACCTCTCAATCATGATTTTTCAAATATCCCCAACGGATATTTGTAACTTGAATAAACTGCTGCGTTGAATCTATCTAGCCTACTTTTGTCTATCAGACATGGAGATGGAGCAATGCAGTTTCGCTTGCTGCGTTCACTAGCTGAAACAATGTACAGTCATCCTACCTCTGAGCTACTCCATTTCACCTGAAGTGCTTGTTCTGTTTTGCAAGAGCGCTCAGTCCTGTGATGGGGAGGCGTGGTTATTGAATTTCGTGCATTGAGACGTTAGACGAAGAGGGTGAAATTTTCTTTGCAATTTTTGAAATAAGATGTTCAGATCTATCAGAACACAATTTCGTGCCGTGGGAGCTTTCAAAGCTAGAGAAAGTCAAAAATTCAGAGATAGGTGAGACAGAACACAAAGGGCTGGGGGTATTTGTCAACACGTACCACCGAGATGGGGTTTGTCATCTGAGTACTCTTGCTTTTGTTTTCCTCAGGCGTTGTGGAGAGTTTCTTCTATTTCATCGGAAATTTTACAAATTAAATCATGCTATTTGCTATATATATTATGTATGCATTATAGATTCCGTATTAACAACGCGTTGGGATAGCTAGGCCTAGTTTGTGCAGACATCACACAACGATCACATTCGCTTTCAAGCATCGCCATGAAACACTAGGGGATACCTATCGGAGCAGAACCCCTTTTGCACAAGAACAATTTGAGTATTATATTCCAGAAATTTTGGGGAAGTCTGATCTGATCCACGCGATGTTTTCTCCACGACCCAAACCCATCTGCGGGTCTTATAGCGTGACTCTACATGAACGCTTGTGGTACTACGTATGCGCCACGGAATTCTGATTTAGCTCAATGAAGAATGTCTCCATGGGAAAATGCCAAAACTGGCAATTCTCCAAATACCAAGGAGGTAAAAACCTAGAACAAAGCACGCTTGCCTAAGAGCAGCGCACAAAGTAGAGGCCTTCTGCTCCCACCCGCGGCTTATCGGGCCTCCTCGAGACCCTTTTTGCAACCACAGAGAAGAGTAGTGCCACCCCAAAAAGGCACGCGGAGGTAATATGAGAAACACGAGGATATCGTCATTGTTGACTGAATCTCATGTAGCTTGCTTCTCGGCCCACTCGGTGGCGTCGAATTTGTGGCGGAGACATCGAAATGTCACGAAAATCGGCATGGACGAACTACCGAGATGGTGTGAGTCTTGGTCCCGTCCCGAAAAGATAAACCTTCCTACAATGTAAATAAACTCTGGCTAACAAACTTCTGGATGATCTTTTCTATAAACTATTGATACTAAACTGAAGTTTTGTCTGAAGTTTTACGTCAATTGAGTTTGAATTTGAGAACTTAGAATTCCGGACAAGCTTCTAGTGTGGACAACGAATATCTCATATAGTATTTTCCGTAACTCGTCGATACATACTGATATTCATTAGATTAATGTTGTAACGCTGTTGTGAAAAGAAGCCATTTTGACATCGAGCTGGGCTAATTAAACTCTTTCGTATGTGAATGAGGAAGACAACATCAGAGGCATTTTAAGAGACTTCTTCCAAAATTGAAAAGACAGCGCCTCGTCAATCACCTATTCTGTCACTCAAATTATAAAGGAAATGAAGCAAAGAGACCCAATCCGGCATCTCGGTCATGTGTTTTATAAAACATCCAATGATTTCACGAAAATACAAGATCACATGACCAAAACTCGACCCAAGGAATCCTATGCCTAGCAGGGGGATGAGACACTCATCCTATCGGATACACCATGCAGCTGCGGAGGGGGGCGGTCGCGGTCGATCATGAACATTTGGTGGGATATGTTACCCCAAGTCACCTTCTGGTGATGCACACTTACCGACTGTTTCTCCATATTGAAATACAAAGCAAGCATATGACGCCGCAGAGAAGAATTTTGTACCAGGCCATGGGATGATAGAAAATATTACAGTTGGCTGTGTATAACTACATGTACATGTATGGCTTTGATATTGGCGGCCTGTCCGATAGCCCACGGCAGGGAGGCTGTCGGGTCGATGACCAGAGACCTTACGGACGAACAGCTGCGGCAAGTCTAAGAAGTGACCTGAACTATGGTGCTTGTCGTCACCCTGCCGTCTGTGCCGTTATCGCACAGAAGAACCTTCCCTCGGTCTTCGGCCACTGCGGTGGTCTACGTGCTTTATACAACGTCCTTCTATTAATGTGGTTTGGGTGTGTTAGTGTCTGAAATGGGCGTGATGCAGATTCGCGGCCATGGTGACAGGGCTCTTTACCGCTCAGGTTCCTATAGCCTATGAACTTAATAGCTTTGTGTAAAGCATTCTAGAGCCATACGTGGCCCCTGTCTGGTCGCTTCACGATCAATAACAAACACTGGTGATGTCTCATGTTGAAGTTTTGAGAATATGGCACTTCCATCGATCAAATGAACACAGCTAGAAGTAGGTAGGTGGCTGTACGTGTTTGGAAGCTATGCTCCTTCTCCTCTCCCTCTTGCAATTCGGATTATTGCCAGGATCTCTAACCGGGTCTGCCCGCCCCTAGGAAGATAGCAGTGACATGAGGCCTTATTTTCACTCTTCCCCTTTTTCGAAGTCAAGCGAGGCGAACGAAACTCAATGTTCGCTCATACGCTAATCTCATATCCTTGTTGCTAGTAAATACTAACAGGCATCTTTGTTCTCTCGCGTCTCCCAGCTTTCATTTCCAATCTCTTTGTTGTTTATGTTGTTATGCTCGGTCCGCATTAGCATCAAACAACTGGCTTCAGCAGATGACATTTACCAGACTTTGATGATCCCTCCCATATACTTATCAGAAATGAAAGGGAAAACGAAGCTATTTTACAATAGCTTCATATCTTGTCGGTAATGCGTCGCAAACCTTATGCACGTAGTGACACGGATGCTGCATAACACCCCTCTTATCATTTTCCAAACTCAATATTAATCTTAGCCCGCGTGCAACAGACGGTTGCGCACGATAGGCGCAGCCTTTAACGAGAGAATTCTGCAGCAATTAATTAATACTACTAACCCGTAAGTAAGATCACATCCTCGAGGAATTAGGTTCTACCCTCAGACACACGACGGGAGCTAAGCAAAATGGCCGCCCCTGATGCTGAATTTACAAAGAGATCAATTCGTCATTCCGGCCTGCATAGCGCGCCGCCCCTTTCGATATTGGTAGAGGAGGCCAATACTCAGCCGTTGGATTAGTGCGCTGCAATAATCCACTCGTAGGGCTTGCCTGTCGTGCCACTCAGCCTGCTCACAGGTCACCATATCATAGGAGGAGAAGAGAGACGAGGTGTAGTGGAGGACAACCGAAAGCTGCTTCACAATCGGTCGTTGGGTGTCCTCGACACCGCATTCAGTCGCAATTAGAATTTGAATGGGAATTGGGAAAGAAAGGATTCTGATTTCTTTGTCTATACTGTAAATGTAGCTTGTCCCCTGATATAGTAAATAGTGCTTGGGAAACCCGTATGCAGTCAAGGAAACGTCGTCAACGCTTCTGCGACCCTTTGGGTCATTGTGACATGTAATAAGTTTATATGCTATTAGCAAATCAGTATAATTGTTCGATGCAAGCGCCTCTCCATTTCACAGCTTTGCGCCTGCATCATCACACCTGTTTGCATGGATTAAATCCGCATTGTGACGCCTCGCCCTCGGTTCTCCCTGAGGATCGTTCTCGGAAAATAGACTCCCATCCTACCACATCTAGCGATCATGCTGTAGGTTGCCTTGATGCTAATTCAAAGCTCTCAGTCCTGGCTCTACAATGTCGGCCTCCCCGCCTACGTCACAACGATCTCATCTGATCTTTGGCAAACCGGCGACCTCATCCGTTGATGCGCCTCCTACCGGTCACCATATCTCGTGGTACAAAACCAGCTGGTAACCCTGAGATGCCATGAGGGGCGAGTTGGGACAGTAGTTTGACCAGTAAATCCGCATAAGTTTCCTTCATGGTAGTGATAGCTCCACCGTAATTCAAGTATGCTGCCAACTGTACCAATGAACCTTGAAGTTGGTGGTGAGGCCTGATCGTCGCCCATACAACGCTGACTCTGGTTCCGAATGCTGGGTGGTGCTGGGGTTCTGGTACGAGACTACCAGCTAACGCGAGATATTACACCGACCAGTTCACCCCACGATCTTGCACGAGTTATTTGCGACGGCAGACCGAATGTATCTTGCTTCAACGTGCTCGGTCTGCTATAAAGGTTATAGACGGGTATATCATTTATTAGTGGTATGGTGCGAATATGTGAGAAGGTAAAACCCCCCCATCCAGCTCAACTAATACCAAGAGGCTAACCAACTTGAGTTTAGCGCAAGGTTACCTTTGCTTTTTGGACCGGGCTCCCATTTTATCAAGTCTCATTACCTGAACTGAACCCAATCTTCACTCTACCCCTTCCACCCCAATCTTCACCTCGACCAGATACATTAATTACTCCGACGACGTGAACGCTTTGCGACGAAACGCTTGACGCCCCTTTACGGCTTGACGACTCTCGCGAACGCTCTTGGATAACGCTGGTCTGTACCCCACAAGAAAGGAGAAAAAAGGGAGCAAAGTACCGCGAGACACGACATCCTCATCTTTCAACGAGAACAGACACTCCACACCATACAGCTTGCCACCTGCGCAGGCAACTTCACGCAAGTCTTTCGGCCATCGCTCCAGCTGCACGATCTTCCTGAGGTCGGAGCTGGCGCTACTGCACTTTGAGCTTTCACAGCGTGCCTTTGTCGGCTCCCTGCATATACCTGGCGGACACAGCAAGCAACAACACCTTCCTTTTCAATGACCTACAAGCTTGATACGCAGTTCAACATGAACGACCAGTACAACATGTACCCGCCGGGATACAACCCTCCCCACCGGTCACCCAGCTCCAACCGTGGATACAATGGCGCCACCACCATCAATCGACAACCGTCACGACATTTTGATGATTATGCAGGCTCCCAGGCGCATCGACTGTACTCTGCAGATGACCAGTACGGATCGCGCTACGAGTCCGGCACACAATATGAAAACAGAATGCTGCCCCCTATGACTGGACAATCCCCACGTTACGCCTACGATAATCATACTTGGAGTGGTTTTGGCGGACCAAACTCCTCTACGCCAGCTATGAGTACCAATAGTAGTCGCTCCCGATCAAGAATTCCGAACGTAAGCCAGTCTACTCTGGGTATCCTTCAAGCAACATGTACTAACATCCGGTAGGATTTATTTGCACCCCCTATCTCTATATCACAGATACAGCTACAACCACCCATAGAGCCCAACTTTGATGCCGTCTACCACCAGCATGGCTTACACAATAACCCGATACCATCTATTGGAAGAGGCCGGTCGCAAAACGGAATGCAGTCTGAAGCAGGCATGAGCAACATGACTAATGGTAGCATGGAGGAAGCTCTTATTCCCACCGCCATCGTTATTAAAAACATCCCCTTTGCCATCAAGAAGGAGCAGCTGATGGACATCATGTCAAATCTGAATTTGCCTCTGCCATATGCCTTTAATTATCATTTTGATACAGGGGTTTTCCGTGGATTAGCCTTTGCAAATTTTACGACAGCGGAGGAGACTTCTCAGGTTATCCAAACGATGAACCACATGGAACTTAGTGGAAGAAAGCTGCGCGTAGAGTATAAGAAAATGCTGCCAGCTGAACAACGCGAACGCATTGAACGCGATAAGCGAGAGAGGCGAGGACAACTGCAAGAGCAACATCAACCAATGAGTGCTTCTCAACTACATACCCAAAGCTCAATGAACTCCTTGAACTCAGGCATGGCTCCAGCAACTTCTCCATCGCCTCTCTCTCAACGGTCAGGTAAGTGTCAACTCCTAATGTATTGAGCTTAGGCTTGCTACTCTAACGTTATCTACGTCGTACTAACGTGTTTAGCTGCTCCTCTTTTCGATCTTAACGACCCTACCACTCAGTCATTCTACGAGGAGATGATAGTATTTAAGAACGATAAATCCAGAGACACCCACATATTCCCTCACACTACAGATCCAGAACACAGGCGGATTATTCATACATTGGCTCACCATATGAACCTAGAACACCGTTCGGAAGGGACCGGTGAGCAACGTCAGCTTCATTTGACTAAGAAGGCTATGCCTCCCCCAGTTCCACAAGTGCATCCACAATATTCAAACTACGATTCCCGCCGAGCTTTGACCCGTGCAGCGACAATTGACCTCAGCGAAGCCCGGGACACATTCGGTAGTCATGGCTTAGGTCGCCAACCATCTGGCCTCCTAAATATCCCGGCATCTCCAGGAGAGGGAACCGCAAGTCATAACCATACTACCGTCCGTGGTGCTAAATCGTTTGCCGACCTGCGGTCGTGGTCCCCTTCGCCAGCTCTTTCTTCCAACTCGAGCTTTCCAAATGTCGAGAGACATGTGTCAAGATACGCAGATACCCACTACTCAAATCGAAATGCAGGACAATCGAACACAACTCCTAATTTGACTCCCACATCAGACGGACGTCTTGATGACCGTGACGAAGTATCTGGCTTGGCATCGGGTTTTGATCAACTAGGATTTGGAGGAAATCATAATCGACCCAATATTGGACGACCAAACGGATCTGCTGCCACTATTCGACCTAACCAGCAAGTCCACAGTGCTGGCCCTATTGGAAGCCAACGCCCTGTCAACGGCAATTACGACGATAATGTGCCAAATGGCTCATCTGCTTTACCTCAAAGACAACCAACGGGTCCAGGAAACGAATGGGGCAGGGGGGGTGGTGGATTTGCTCGAAGTCGCCAGAACGGTCACGCGAACCGGGGAAGTGGTAAGTTAGCTAATGATTTGACCATAGAGCCCACAGCTAACATACTGTCAGATTCTTCTGATGAGAGCAACAGCGCGTCTCGAATTCTCAAGAACAGATACTAAGAACCCAAGACGCTCTTCACGACATTACGAACTTAGATCTATTCGTGCGCCTAAGGCGTTCGCTGCATTGCATCAATGTCACACTAAATGATGTGGAATTGGGCTAGGTGCGTCTGACGAGTAGATGTCGATCTTGAATAGTACGCTGGAGTACACCTCCATAAGCATTGCTGGCACTGCCATCACCCATTTGATTTTTTGCGCCTTTGTGTCCTTAGGCTTAGACACAGCACTTCCGACTCGATCTGTTGATCTTCGAGCTCGTACCAATGTACACTTCACGGCACACGACTTGGATGACGGACAGACGAATTGTTTTTCTCACCCATTTTTACATGCAGAACAAAATATTATATCTTCACGAAACACGACACAGGATACCATTAAGTACAGCGACTGGGCAACCATGACGAATAACGCTGCTATGACCCGTCTCCTTCTACGAACTCGATTGCCATGCGGATCTCAACTTAATAGAGGCCGGAAACAGCCTCGTTTTACACGACTTTATATATGACGAGCTCTCCGACCTTGCGCGACGAGCTTACGATTGATACACCATTTGTGTGGCTTTCTTCTTCTTCCCATTCGACTGCTGGTTAGTTGGCTTTGGTTTTCTATGCCTAAGGGGTAATTGTGGAATACATTTTTGAAAACTGGCTGAAGGGTAAGTGAGTGATGTGATGCGATCGAGAAAGAGCAACTTTACTTGTATTAAACCGATCAAACTGCGTTACCTGCTTTGTTGTGCGAGCTTTGATTTTTAAAGTCTTGTTTTGCGGCATTTGATCGCCTTATATTGTTAGGTTGCATGAGTGTCTAGTATTTGTTATTGCGTGAGAGAAGGGGGAACGGAAATGCATTCATGGACGGCAGAATGGAAGAAAGGAAAGAAAATTCGTTATAATAATGGACAGCTTGTATTTGCAGCCTTTTGGTATTTACGCGGCGTTCATGGGTTGTTGAATTTTGGGTAATCAAATAAGAAATCCATTATTCTACTCTTCGCTTCTCTTTACTACCGGTTTCAGCCTTTACTACTCGTGGATAGATCATACACCGCACCGTGGTAAGGATATTGTGATGTAGTCCAAAACGCTATCCAACTGAAATTATGAAATACCCAGTTACTAAAGTCTTCCTCGTTGACAGAGGCTACACGCACTGATTGTCATACATCGAGTACTGCAAAGCTTCCCATTTCAAGCAGACATTTCGTCGCAGTTTCTACAGACATTTGCGTTTGACATGCTATGGCAATCTAACGTTCTTAATTCCTATGAGCCTTAGAGAATTCCTAATTTTTCAAACATATGTATCTGAGCTTAACCGCCTCCCTCTCTAAAGACATGTGTAGGGTTTGTTGCGTACGTCCCGGCTACCGATACTATTGTTGACTTATTACAAATGTTAGTAAATAACTGGCATATACACGGTAGACGCAACTCAGATTCGAGCTAAAGCAGCCCAGCAGCAAATTCCACAGGCTGTAGTCAGGGTGTTAGTCTACCCAACACTGCGTATGGCTGATAGGTAGCGCGGCAATTACACAGAGGCGCATAGCATCCCGAGTCTGGGACGTCTTCAGAACCTCGCCGTCGTAAAAAGCGGAGCGATACCCACCATGTTAATAGTCTGAGCATGACAATCAGTGTGCGAAATGTGCTAACCAGGCAACTTAGCGGAGCGACCTGAACTCAAACTTCGACATCGCCTGAGTAATTTCTCGCATGAACTAGAATAATGGACACTCGCGTCTGCTGCTCAAGTCTTAGCTCGAGCTGGAGCTATACAGTAGCGAAGACAAGCAAGCTAGCGCGGCTAATATTTCGGAAAGCGCTAAGCCGGATGGTTTTCTTAGTCTGTTATGCGTACTATAAACAATACGACAGAGCTGCGAGTAGCAAAGGTTAAGATTGTGATCAAAATAAACCTTAAATTAGACAATTTTAAATAGAGTTTTTAGGTTCGTGGCCTTTGCTTCAACATGGAGTAGAGGATTCTGAGTAGCCAATGCCTTTGTCTCTTAAGGCACCTGGGAAGCTTGATATGGTCTAGAAGTTTTTTGAGCTAAACCAGTAAATCTCTAGTAGCAAGAATATATGGATTATGTGGGATATTTACCGACGTCTACCTCCAAAACAACAGACTAGCATGTATCTCGGTACTACCATAGTAGCTATTGTACTTCAATACCTGCTTTTTCAATTTTCTTTGAAGTAGCTTTTTCATGTTATCATACCAAGCCCCATTAGCTTTTCGAATTAGGAGTAGAAAGCGGGCCATGTTAAGCGAGAATTTCAGGGGCTGAATAAAATTGTGCTCGGCACCGAGCTGGGTGATTTATTACAGAGAGTGACAACTAAGATACAGTATGTAAACTATATCTCGTTGCATTGATCAATGTAGTGCGTGCATTATGAGCTACATATGCAGACCCGACTTACTATCACGCAACGCCCAGACTGGCTTTTAAATTAGCCCTTGGTTAGAAATGGATGCTCACATTTTCCCTTGGGACATGGTATGATTCGGGCTCGAGATGGGACCTTAGTTCAAAGTTTGAAGAATACAATCTGTTTCTATGACATACTTGTAGCTTTGTTATCCATTGACTCATCTTCAGCGTAATAAGGCTCTGGTCACTATGGTAACCACACTAGAAATGAATGGACCACTGGAATCTGTTTGGTAATTGCCGTCTCACTGTAAGCTGCACACGTGTGACAACCTTCAAATGACCCCACCATCCGTCAATCACACTACTTAGTGCTCTAATCACACCCATGGAAAAGATCTGTTAGCAACATGCTCGTGGATTTTGTGATCGAAACATTCGAGCACGAAGGCTTGAAGACTAATCCTGTTAACTGGTCACTTTACCACAACGACTGGTTCTCTTTATGATCATTTGGCATATAATTTGCAAATCCGGGAATGGGTAGCAGCCTTTTGGTCTTGGTCATATGATGGTCCTTTCATTCCACCTCTCATGTGGCAAACAAATCAGGTACTGTATTGTAACAAGGATGATAACATGTGCACGTAGGAATGTAGATACTTGAAACATGGGGTGTACATTGGATTCAAGATCAAAGTCTAGACAGAGCACCCTCACCTTGAGGTTCTATTGAGTGTCAAGGAGCCTTTCTGATTCTGTTCTATTATGATTTATCAGTATCGATCTATGGCTCTGGGCAAACACCAACTATTCCGTATCATCAGGATGTTTATTTAGCCTGCAATTATGCAGTGGGAAGCATATCTTGCCTTTTGGTTACAGGCCACCCAAGTATCGAGCTCTGATGTACCCTTCTATAATATAGATCTATATTTCTAAATTAACAGGTCATGTCACCGTAATCCCGATTCTTCAAATATGTCTATAATTAACTACGGTATTAATGGCTTACCTTATCATCTTCATCCTCGTCTTGCGTTGGCTCTTCCAAGGTTGTCATCACAGCTTCATGTTCCGCTCCTCCATACCATTCAAGCTTTAAGTTGAAAGACAATCGCCCATGGCCCAATTCTCCACAACGACAAATTGATGTGCAGTTCTTTTTTTCAGAAATCATATTGATTGCTAATAAGTGAAATTTGGCCAGAGGTGAACATTCGGAAGTCTCGCATTTCTTAATTATCCCTTCAAAGTCTGGTAATTCGATCCTAGAATTGCACCATGATTAAGTAGTTGGACAATCATTCATGCTCCAAACCTATATTCGATGATTATAGTAAAATTACGACTTAGATATCATTTTAAATGATGTGATCTTAAATTACAGGAAATACACTTAACACGTGATCGTAAATATGCCAAGAAAATATATAAGTACAGTATATGGCTTCGGAGTTTAGCGGCTCAAATGATTTTAACCTCGACCCTAGTCCTTGCCTCAAACCACGTTTCATCCCAACAGTCCGCATCTCAGGATGGTGAGGTCTGTCATGGCAAGTCAAACTAACATTACTTTTTCTCTAGTACATAAATCCAGAAGTGTCAGTGGCCTTGGCTTATGTGGGGGCAAAGCTCGATGCCACCTTCATATAACACGAGGTTACCAAACTCCTCCAAACTCACTTCATCACCTCTTAGTCGGAAGGAAACTATATTTCCACATGCACAATCTACAGCATACTCTCATAGTAGCACCGAGAAAGAGGCCGAATCTGGAGTTGTCTGACTTTCAAGGGGGCAGATCGTTCTCTCCTGCAGCCACTCTGTACTGTAGCCAGAGACAGCCTTCAAAGCTTCTGAACCATAAGTGGACTACCGTCAGTTCCTGTCAACTGCAGTTTAATATACTCCACCTGGCTGCCACGCAACATGACTTCATCGAGATCTGATATTTTGGTCAAAAACGATTCTACACTACTTGGGGTCTGAATGTAAGTACATCCTGTTCCTCGTATGAGTACACTTGACCAAGGGTCATAACATCAAGAGGTTTAAATCTGCCTTTTGTTTTGAATCTCAAAGTTTCTAAGTTTACTTCCTTTTATCTTGTTATTCGTGCAGTGTTTCCCTTGCATCTAACCTGAAGCTCCCGAAATGGAACATTCTGTCTTTCCATAACAGGGTATTTATTGTCTTCTAGAATTTTCGAGACCACAGTTCGCATTGTTCATGTCTAGTTTTGACAATGATCAGCGCATGTATCTTGTTATCGGGCATTTAACCTCAATCTCCCTCCCAAACCCTTCGTCCGATCAAGGTACATAGTAACGAACTGGGAACTACCGTGCCGGATAAACAGAGGAGCTTGAGGATCATTTGACTCAGTCAATAAAACTCGAGAATGCTGGCGCTTGTCGTAGTTATTTGCGGGGAATACGGGGAGGAAATAGATGAGGTTATAAAATGATCACAGCCAATCACCGCGTTTTTAGCCAATTCGCATATTGTCAATATAAAAGTTCTGCCACTTCGGCAGTTGCTTTGGAGCTGGGCAGAACCTGTGCAGACGTACAAGTACCCCGCGACAAATACAACTTTTTGGATTTTATGTGCACATAGTTACAGTCGTTGCTAAAATTACAGTGATATCTACGTCTAAAGATTGCAAGTCAAGATGAAGTCGACCTTTGTCGCCATCGCGGCACTGCTTGCCCAGCAGGCCGCCGCCCAGAACATGCTTCGTTTTGCATGTTCACAACTCGTTGTTGATCGTGTTGACCCTATTGTAAACCCAGGGCAGCTATATACTCCACATCTACATCAGATCGTAGGCAAGTATTTTCCAAAAATGCCATTTTTGTACGAAGCTTCACCAGAACGAAACTTTGTTAACTTTTGATTGTGATTTGTGTTATGGCTCAGCTCAAGTACTACATACTTAAAGACTAACAAATCTCACAGGTGGAAATTCGTTTGATATTACCATGGACCCCGCAACGCACGATCTACCTGGGAAATCAACCTGTACATCATGTAGTTTCAACGAGGACCTGTCAAATTACTGGACCTCCGTCATGTTCTTTAAGTCCAAAAATGGAACATATAAACGTGTTCCCCAAGTCGGGAATGGAGGACCACAAGGTCATCTTGTTAACAATGGTGGTCTTGACGTTTACTATATCCCCAGCGGGAAAACTACTGCTTTCAAGAAGGTGAGCAATATCCCCAAACCCGCTAAATCTTTATTAAACGATTCTAGGGGTTCCGAATGATTGCTGGGAAAGCTACCAACACCGACCCTAGTAAGGTGACGAAAGGAAATATCTGTCACCGTTGCTGGACATCCACGAATGATAACACCTTTGTTGGTGGTGCTCCTTGTACAGGAACTGACACTGTCGATATCCCATCCGATCCATCCTGCAAGATGATTCGACAAACCATTATATTCCCAGCGTAAGCTTCTTTACCGATACTGTTTCAACTACCTTTTGGAAATTGCTAACACAAAGCCAGATGCTGGGATGGAGTGAACCTTGACAGTCCAGATCATCAGAGCCACGTTGCATATTCGGGAACTGGAGCTAGTGGTGGCGGATCATGCCCTTCATCCCACCCCGTCAAACTCCCCCAAATTATGTACGAACTTATGTGGGATGTCTCAGCTTTTGCAGACAAAAGTCTTTGGCCTACCGATGGATCGAAGCCATTTGTTTACAGTATGAATCTAGGGTAAGCACTCACCTTAGGAGAAAGATAGACTTAGACTTGCTTACAAATTCATCCAGCGGACCCGCAGCCCATGGTGACTATGTCTTCGGTTGGAAGGGAGACACGCTTCAGAAAGCCATGGATAACAGCTGTAACTTGAATGTAGCTTGTCCAAAAGCCGGCCTGACAGTTCAGACCCCAGAGAAATACAACGCTTGCCACGTTCCTCAACGATCTGTTGAGACAGTTGATGGATGTAAGTTGAATCACCCAACTATAATATCAGCGATTTGGTGTGCTAACATGGTATTGATAGGGCTGAAAGCTCTTCCTTTAGGCAACCCAGCCGAAGGGGGAACTCCCACTGAGGATCCAGCTCCACAGGACTCTGGAATAGCAGCTGACCCACAGACTACGTTTGTGACATTGCCAGCACCCGAAGCACCATCACCAACAGCTGCACCTGCGGGAGGAACTCTTGCCAAATATTCGCAATGTGGTGGATCAGGCTGGGCTGGAAGTGGATCTTGCATTTCAGGCACGACTTGCACTTTCTCCAACCAGTGGTACTCGCAATGCTTGTAGATTTGGAACCGAAGAAGCGTGTACTGTAACGAATCTCTAGTCGCCTGACATCAATTCTCTATCATTAACTGGCACATCTAAGAGGAAAAACTTTCAAGATTAATGCATGCCGTATTTTTGTAGGCTTGAGGGGGGGTTGAGCAGGTGGTTAATTATTAGAACCACATTTTTTGTAAACCATGTGAGGGGGTGGCACTGGGTCCGAGTTTTTTCAAGATAAGATCTCAATCTAGTGTATATGAAAGAAGTGCCGAATTCACGTGGATATTTTAGCGTCTTTTGGTCTCTTGTCACTCCCTCGATACTCTCCATCAGTCTTTGAGTTATTCTGGTACTAGTCATTCAGATTGGCAAAACGAGCAACGGTGAGTTTGAGACCATGTTTTCTATTTTTACTTAGCACCAAAAGTGATCAATAGAACAGGATCTTGCGCCGGTTATTCTATGTGGTCGTTATCGTGAAGTGATGATTACATTGAAAGAAGATCTAACTGGTATTAAAAACGGCCACCTGACTTTCTGGATGATGTTACAAAGAGTTGTGACGAATGATGTATTTTGATAGGATTCCAAGATCTCGATTATACTGAAGTTTGATTGTACAATATGAGATGATTACCTGCTACTTTATCTAGGCTAGATATCGAGTTTGGAGTATTGAGAGCTGGATTGACTATCTTATGAATGTGTATACAATTCCACCTTTATAGAAACCAAGTCTAATACTCCAGCACACATAATATGAAGCTAATCCTCCTCTTGGAAAGGTAGCTTCTCCAGCAAACTTAAAGGACTCCTTGGTTCAAGACTCAAAATTACGCATTCTTTGCTACTAGAGCTGCAAAAGTGGGATTCTGGCCCTCTGCAAAATTGGGCGAGAAGTAACCAAATGAGTCATGAACTTGTATGACAGTGGTATTAGACCCTGCGTTAGAAGGTCTAGATGACGAATATGCCCAAGCAAATTTATTTGAGCCAGTGGGACTGAGAAGAACCTGTCTATTGCTGGATCCAGTGTAGGATGTGCATCCAGTGCACTTAGCCGTGTACTGCCAGAAAGTTCCGTTTGCGCGAGTTCCAATCCTTAGCACCTGGTACGAAGCACCAGTGTAAAGAGCTGGTGAACTATGAATGCTGGACAAATATTAGGAACAAGACCTTATTTTTAGAATGGCAGTTGCTTACGTAGCATAACGGGATGAGAGGACAACAGAATTCCCGTTGCTCCAGCCTATGCTTAGTGGAGCATAAGTCATCCCACCTCCCCAAGATATTCCAGCCCAGCCTACATCAATGGGGGCAATGACCTGGATAACAGCATCATAACTGGACCCAGAAGATATATTACTTGGGACGGCGATACGGAGTGTGAGACTTTTCCCAAGTGCATAGAGTGCAGTGGTTTGAGAGAAGGTAAAGCCAGTCTCGGGGTCAAAATATGTGGCAGCATCTGTTACCGATGCTGTAGAATTTATTAGTGAAAATACTTGAGATATTTATGGACAGACTTTTACATACCACTGCCTATTAGGACAGCTACAAATGTTGGAAGAAAATTCAGGCGCATCTTAAATGTTGCAGTAGTTCCAAATGCAAGATGTGGGCGAAGGAGTTAGATATTAGAAACTGATGAATGGCATATAGCACTATTGAACGTGCGTAAAGGTACTATGCCAACGTCGGATCTGTTGGTTTCTCCAGAAGCCGCAGCACAAATGAACTGGAGACTTACTTATTAATAAGGTACTCGCTTCCCAGCGGAGTCAATTTCCAATACCAATTCATTGTATGGAAGAATGTTATTTTTGGAAATGGAGGGGACCACTGATAGGGGAAAACTGAATTTGGAATTGAGCTCCGGCGTCAAGTGATTGATCATTTAGCCACATATTGTCTGGACTCTTTGACAGCAACCAGGAGGGAATGCTGTCGCGGTAACACAAACAACCAAATGAATAACAGAACTTTAACGACATTGGACATCCGAAAGCTTGGCCAACAATCATCCATATGAAGAATGTAGTCTCTTATTAAGCCTAAGACTAACGCACGTGTAGAGTCGCATATAGGTCATAATGCGATTCAGCCAAATATCCATGTGCCGGGTCGTAGCCGAGAACATCCAAATGTTTGCCCCTTTTCGGAAGCGAGCCACATTTTAAACTGCCAATACCATCATCATGACCACCTAATTCGTGAAAACGGAGAGTTTTAGCTGCATAAACTAGTGCATAGACAAATTGGGAATTTTCGGGAAGTTGACCGAAAATTTGATTGTACAGATGGAAGGTAAATGCCATCGCGTTCCACTGATTTGAAGGATCTATCGTAGAGCTGAAATAAAATAGGGGCAGTAACTTGAGATGCATTCCCTAATTAGATTTCAAAAGGCTTCCAAATTACTACTAGTCTGCAAGTATTTAGATGAGTCAGTAAGACTCTAAGAGAGATTGTGTTTACTTGATACTTGAGACAGACTAGAAGAAGGTACCATATCTTTTCCTCGTGGGAAAAACGTGGAATTTAGGATATCGGCAGTTAGTCGCACAAAACAGTCTCGGATCTAGCTTCTGACATGGATTGCAGATTGGTGTACAGCGATGTTGTGAAGAGTGGTGTGGCAATCGGCAATCCGGAGCTTGAAGATTCTAGATACCACGAATCAACACCTACTTCTTAGCTTTAAATCTTCAAAAATCTCACGCAAAGTAGCATCATGACGAGTCCATTCTTTTTTGCCTACTTTGATCCGATACTCTCGATGTCTGCCGAAGTTTCACCATCACTATTTCTGCTGGCCTCGAGATCATTACTTGGGAACTTGGCACCACAGGTTCATGAGTACATGACCTAGGACGTAAGCCAATCGGTTCATTCAAAATACGTAGGGTTTGCGAATGAGAGCACATAAAATACGAAGAACTATCATTGCTGGCCGAACTCAAGGTCGACAATCAACGACTATTCGAAACAAAGGGCATACCCAACAACCCTGTTGTAAAGACACATCTCGGGAATTCCAAATACCAATCGAAACGGCGATTTAGCTTTTATTCTCATTTGTGACCTTTGAATCGTGAGGACTCATTACCAGTGAGGCTGACATTTCAGCCCGTGGTCCAGTAGCGGTCTCATTTTCTTTCCGTTTCACGTAAACTTGTTCAAACATCAAGTTGAAGTGGCAAAAGAGAAGTCAAATTGTATATGTGTTGTATTGTAGTGGTAAAAGCTGTTATTAAGGTTGAAAGTCTTCGCATCAAAGGTCAAGATTGCGAAAACATGAATGAACTCTGTATGGAAGAAAAATACTAAATCCAACCCGAAAGACCAGCTATTCGCATCAAAATGAGCATCATGATTTAGATGATATAGTTCCTGATACCTAAAACCTAAAACCCTCTATCAAGCTATGAATTGAAGTTTTATCCATATTCTACCTTCATACTCCTGACGTCTTCCCATTCCTAATCTCTGTAGCCACATACTATCTATGTGAAGATTCGTCATAGTCCAAAATCACCAGCAATCCCGCCACTAATCCCACCACCAATCCCTCCCAGATCTCCTGCTATATTGCTACCGGCGTTTCCACTGAGATCTCCTGGAACCGGGTCCAGGCTTGGCTCTATCAAGTCCTCCACTTGACCAACGGCATCATATCCTGGGGCTGGGACGTCAATATCTGGAATGGATGGTGTATCACCATTGAGAGGCGTGATCAGGTTAGAAGTCTCTGGCAAACCCCCTGTCACCGGGGCAATGAGTTCAGGTACTGTACCATCTGCTGGAAGGATAGTTGGAGCCGGGAGAGGCAGAAGGGATGCCGGCGAAAATGCTTTCTGGGCTTCATGGATTTTGGCGTCGAGGGATCTCAAAGCGGCGGTCGTGTCGGTGCTATAAGCGGGAATGAGAGCGATAATTGAAAAGGATAATTTCTGCATCATTTGTCAGTTTAAGTTCGAAGAGATGAAATGGAAAAGGGGGTAGAGGGCCTTGGTGGTGAGCACGAACATCAACAGCAAGCTCTAAACTCTTCAACACCTCTGCAACGGGTGCAAGTCCCACCCTATCAATCATTAATACCCAGATACCACTACCATGTCGAATAAAAACTTACTTATCCAACAGACCAGCCTTCCCAATAACAACATCCAAAAGAACTGTGTGAGTTTTCACAAACTCTGTCAGAGCATCTGCGATATTCTTCTGCTTGCCCTTTGCCAGCGGCGAAGTAGGTGGTTTCAGGTCTTCAATCCCAGCAGATGCCTTGGTGGCCGCGGCAATGATTTCTTTGAAGCCTGCTACGACCGGGCTAAAAGTTGTTGATGATAAGGGTCTATGATGATCAGCGTCTTGCTTCGCTGCCTTGGAAAGTCGAGAGGGACGAAACATAGTGAAAAACAGGGGGAGAGCATACATCAAGCCCTTTGATTGAATCTTCTTCACTGTTGCCGTTAAATTTGCTGACAATGATGTGATGGTCTGGATATTCGCGACCACTTTGCTGAAGTTAGTATAGAGCACTCAGCCTTTTGGAAAAGAAACCAATCACCTTTTACGTCAACTTCAACAACCGCCTGGGTTCCGATCTCTACCAACGAGCCATTCATAGCTCTCGCCGTGGAATTGTGCATGTTCACTGCGCGAACGGTATTTTTATATGTTGCATAGTCTCGCTTCTCAATCGCAGCACAGCTTGCGAGAGAGCCGAGCGAAGCGAGACTTATGGTTGCCACCGTAGAGATTCTCATGATGGATGGCGCTGATTGTTAAAGTCTTGAAGTTTGAAGATAAATAAGCTAAAGTAAAGCAGATAGGAAAACACGGAAACAAGGTCACAGAGCTTGGTTGATGTGTTGAGACACCGGGTTACTTTATTTTTATTTTTAACAGAGTTGCTTCTTATACTTCTTATATACTTATCATCGACGTAGGAACTCCTCAAAGAGCAAAGCGTTGGCATTCTGGATCTACATGTAGATTGCGGCTTCGGTAGCTTTGAGCCCCCTTGTCGCAATGGTATGTAGGAGAAGGTATGTGGATGACGACGTGGATGATAGAGAAGAATGCTTCTTTCTCATAGGGGTGGGTGCCTTTGACATCATTGATATGATTTCCCGTCTTATCTCATGTCCTTGAAACAACTGATCAGCCGGTTTCAAGAAATTCTGGAGGGCTAGTGAGATGCGGAAGCACAGTTGCAAGGCAAGCCAGGAGATGAATTTAGTCGATTGCGTGGGAGTCGGCGACAATCACCTACTTGATTTACGTTTTTTTTTCCATCCGCATAAGGGTCTTACTTAGCATCCGGTGTTTTAAAGAAGAACCATAAGTATTCCTCGAATATTCTTGTCTGAACTTTGCGACCTTACCTTGCGATGGCTTGCGCCCAAGAATCTGCGAGAACTGAAATTGACAAAGATCATCCCGAATGATTCGCGTAATTGTAGGATGGATGTTAGAAAGTCACTTGAAACCGCAATAGAAGAAATTATCATCATCATAATACATTGCGCACTTGCAGACGAATTACCCTGTGGGCTGCTAGTAGACATCCATCGACCTCTCCCCAGGTGCCAGCACTCTAATGTACATAGATTTCTCTCCGGTGTATGTGATTTATAGCCCAGCCCTTTCTTTCTTGCCATAAACTTGAATTCGTTATATATAAAAAGGTTCAAAAGGAGTGAAAATAAACAAATGTGGTCGTTTGCAAGAGTTTGTTTCTTGCTTTGGGGTATATTGCAGGCCGTCAAAGTTGTATCAAAGAAAAAGAAAGCAAAATTGATAGAAAAGAGATAACGCCGAATTGGTCAATGTACATGCAATCCCCAACGCCAAATTCCTTGATGTTGTTATTATAAGTTCTTGTTCAACCGATCTGTGGTTGAAATGGAGTTGACCATGGTAATGCCGGTAGTTGGGTGTCAGGAGAATACTGCTAACTTTGGATGGTTACTTCCAGATAATTTGCCTCCTGAAAATTTGCTTCCATCAAGCTACCGTGGTGCTGGAGGTGTAGAAGAATGCTTCAAAGCCTCCTCACCCTTCCAATCCTCGATTTTCTGTGCTGCAGCATAACTTCTTAACACTGCACCCCCGTAAGCGATAGCGTCAGGGACAGTCGTCCAAGGGCCAAGAATCACAGTGCCTTCGGAAACCAATTTTCGAAGCGCTATCTGCCCTGATTTTGCTCTCGTCCATAGCTTGTCTCTATCCTTGTAAGCGGCCACGAATGCTTCGTTGTCACGGCTCTCCGCGGGCGCTTCAACAAAAAATCTGCACATCTGCTCCCTGGAGACGGCAGCTAAATTGCTGAGGAGGAAGCTTAATTCCGAGTAAGGTGTTGCGACGCTGTTGACAAAATTCCAAACAGGAAATAGATCCTTCCATGATTCTGGATGGATTGAATGACCTCTCATCGTAGACATCTGATTTGCGAAGTGGAAAGCTAACATATATGCCATAATGCTTTCAACTCCTTTCATAACTGCCTTCTTACGTTCGGCATCAAGAGTAGCCGCGGATGACTATTTGGCAAGATTAGCAGTGTTCGAAGAATTGTCTCCAGACATTTTTGGATGCAGGGAATGTAAATCTGGATAAAACTTACACTTCCAGACTTGTCGCCTGCAAGTTTTGACTGAAGATGTCGTTTAAGCAGCGTACCAAGGTTGAAATATGTCTTATGTTGCCTTGAGGCATGTTCAACTTGCGCTTGATCTATTTCGGGTCTATGGCCATTAACCCTAACCTTTTCTATTGACGCTGGGGTGCTGGTGTTTGCAGGAGCCTTTGGTGTTCTGGCCTGGCCGCCATCTGATGAGATGACCCTACCCATTGCGGTACTCTTCTTTGCAGCTTCGCCTCGCTTAGTGGGGGTAGATAGTAGTAGATTGTCCCTCGAAAGACTCGAGCCTGTGACAGTAGGTGATTTGGCACCCTGTGCCAGTGGTGTGGAAACCTTAGTGGTGCTTGCATCTGAAGATTTTGGGCGCTTGGATACCGATTCTACACGATCAGGTGCTGCCGCTGGCCGTTTCCGAGATGTATTGTTATCGGATGGTTTAAACAAGCGGTTTGCTTGAGCAGACAGAGCAGCACCACCAGAATCAGAATCCTCTTCGGAATCACTCTTGGGTTGGGGTCGTTTTCTAGCAGGCGTTTTTGCTGGCATTTTAAAGCTGTGGCTTCCAGAGATTGGCATGTCCTCTTCTTCAGAGTCTGTATCGAAGCGAACAGGTGCGATAGATTGGTCCCCTGTTTGTACTCGCTTCTTCTCTATCTCTTTGAATTCATTGGTCGGACCTGATCGTAATTGTAGAATACGGTGAATATTATTTGCCTGCCTCTTCTTGTACTTTATCTTCACTATAAGCTGCTGCTTCTCAGGAATAGTAGATTTCCTCGACTGGCTAGATTCAGCTTGACCCTTCTTTGGTGGATGTCCGATATTAGACCGTGGCGCCTTCTGAGGAACGCCTGGTGCACCTGGCTGCCTGACTTTTTCGTACCGGGCTTCTACCGTATGATTGCTAGGGGTCGACTTCTTGTGCTGAAGACGGGTAAGCTCTGCCTCGACGACATCTGGCAAACCCGGCGACAGCATGCGAGGAAGTACAAAAGGTAGTGTCGATGATGACGGTGTTGATCGTGGGGAGGACGTAGAAGCTGCGATCTTCATCTGACGTGGTTTGACGACAATCGTGTCGGATGCAGTTGTGGTGGTTTGTTTCGTCTTTTGAGGAGGAATCTTGGGAGAGGCAGATTTTTCAAGTTCACTCCTTCTAACTGACGAGAAATTAGTTTGCGCAGGAACAACAATATCTCCCGGTAATGGTGAAAGTAGGCGAGGTATATGAGGCTTGTCTTCGGGATGCTTTGAGCTATGTGTCTTGTTATCTACCTGGCGGGTGGTGGATGAACCTTTTTTGGGAAGAGGAGATGCCTGTATCGAAACAGGTGCTTTTGAAGTTTTGGTTGGAGACGGCTTTGCTTCAAAGGGTAATGATTTCGGGTGACTAGCCTTTTGTGAGTCTGAGGGTGTCCTCGAAGCAGCTATTTCGATTTTAGTGCGCTTCTCCGGCCGGGATGAATCACCTGACTCGAGGGGACGTTTGGGTTGTTTAGACTCAGGGAGGCTTCTGTTTGGTGAGCTTGGTCGAGGGTCACGCCTGGATGGGTTTGCGTCTTGACGCTGCATGTCAGGACGCCCAGGCCGAGGGCCCTTATTCGTGTCTTTGATAAGAAGAGAATCACGCTTTGTGTTACCATTGACGACTGGGCGTGATTTCTCAACAGCTCTGGCATCAGCGGGAGTCGAGCGTGGTAGAACAGATCTATAAATATGCACGTTAGTTGGGTTCAATTTAGGGACCGCTTCTCACTCACTTCTCATCCCGCGCAGTGTTTTTTTCGGCAGTTGAATCATTGATGTTTGCGCCTATCCCAGCTGAACGGGTATCACCCCCCTCAAAAGATGATACGCGAGACATTGAAGTATCGACCGAGGTCGTGCTTGTGTTCCTAATGTGCGTGACCTTGCGATTCGCCGTATTGCTGGGTATTTTAGCATCCGGGGTTGTAGTAGATGGTCTTGCTGCGGGTTTTACACCTGTCGTTTTGAAGTTTTTGTAATCAGCAATGGAAAGCTTAACTTTAGCACTTTTTCCGTCCCGGACTGCGTGTGGTGTAGAGGTGCCAGTCTGCGAGCCAGTACTAAATGGCGAGCCTACTTTGGTAGTCTCGTCCTCACAGTTTCCCTGTGCCAAACAAATTCCGCGATCCGCACTGGACAGCAAGGTCAAGTATTCGATTTTCCTTCCTTCGCTCTTGTTGAACAGATTATTCTTCCAAAAATCGTAGTGAGGCTCTGGGAGCGAATTGCTGGGGATTTGAAGCAGGTGGGGTGTCTGCGAAGAACTCGTTAGCAGGGGAAAAGTATATCACTGTCGGGGCATACATACATGGGGTAGAACCTGGTCATTCAGCACATTAATCTGCGTATCAGCAGAAGCTAGGCGCGCCGAAATCAGCGACGCGGATACACTGGACTTTGTGGGTTTTGGTTTCATGCTGATATGGCTGGTCATTGTCAGTGACGGTACGGACATAGATGGCGCTTGGAGCTAGGGCACTGGATTGCTTTGTTGCGCGATGAAAGAATGGAGGAGCCGTACTCGCAGTAACGAACGCAACGAACGGGAGGGTATACGCAGCGCTTGCGCGCGTTTGATCAAGTAGAAGTAGTCGCGTGATTGTGGTGCTGGATAGTGAATGCAGTCGTGTTGTAGCTATTGTCCGTAGTCAAGGCCTATCTATTCATTGTCGCTAAGCCGTCCTCCGCGTCTCCAATCCTCGCATGTCTTCAGAGACGCATGCGCAAGAGCAGTTGTGTCGCGGGGAATCCTCATGAACCCTGCCACGAAGTATCTGGCCGTGGACGTGGTGCGGCCGTGTGATTTGGACGTTGAAGTCGTGGGGTTGGAGGTTAGGTTTGCCGTATGTATCTAGCCTGGGTAAGGTGGTATGGTAGTATGGTGACGGAGATCTCTGTGGCTGGCTGGGATATGGAAGTGGGTAAGGAGAGCTGCCGCCGCCTTTTGGGGGTGGAATGGGTGGAATGGGTGGAATGAGTGGGTGAGAGTGGTGTGTCA
>Ga0247810_10000310_pt1 | contig 66233 bp, 76 predicted proteins | sample UWRJL119311C1_FD_179918 | JGI IMG/M metagenome (GOLD analysis project Ga0247810, IMG submission 179918) | Plant litter microbial communities from Arlington Agricultural Research Station in Wisconsin, United States - UWRJ-L119-311C-1 | ecosystem: Environmental > Terrestrial > Plant litter >...
GATACTACAATGAAACCTATATTAGCTTACAAATCAGCTAACGAAATGATTACAAGCTAATATAAGCTTCATTACAGATAAAAATCAATAGATACTACAATGAAAACCTACAGTTATACTGATCTTTCAGAGCAGCAAATTGAAGATCTATGTCTAAGACAGCTGCCCGATGATACAGCAATTGCAGAGCGGGTAAAAGATATCATTGCGCAGGTAAAAGAAAAAGGCGACAAGGCCCTGATTGATTATGCAGCAGCATTTGATAAAGTAGAGCTTCAGCAGCTTTTTATTGGCAAAGAAGAAATAGCAGCCATTGCGGCTACTATTCCTTCAGCAGCGAAAAATGCTATTGACACCGCTTATGCGAACATCAGCAAGTTTCACGCTGCCCAGCTGTATAAAGAACAGCCTGTTGAAACTATGCCCGGCGTTTCCTGCTGGCGCGAAGCAAGGCCTATAGAACGTGTGGGACTTTACATTCCGGGCGGAACAGCGGTATTGCCAAGTACTTTTCTGATGCTGGGCATCCCGGCTGTACTGGCTGGCTGTAAAGAAATCGTAGTTTGCTCCCCTCCGCAAAAAGATGGAAAGACCAACTGTTACCTCGCTTATTGCGCAGTAATATTGGGAATCGAAAGAATCTATCTTGCCGGTGGTGCGCAGGGTATAGCTGCAATGGCTTTTGGCACAGCAACAGTTCCTAAAGTTTACAAAATCTTCGGACCCGGAAACCGGTATGTTACGCTGGCTAAACAGCTGGTATTATCAACAGGAATGACAGCGATTGATATGCCTGCCGGTCCATCTGAGGTACTTGTTATTGCAGATGAAACGGCTAACCCCGCATTTGTTGCATCAGACCTGCTTGCGCAGGCAGAACACGGTGTGGATAGTCAGGCTATCCTGGTATCTACTTCCCAGGCGGTTATCGATGAAACGCTAAAACAAATTGATGTTCAATTGCTGGAATTACCGAGGAAAGATATCGCTGCACAAGCAATCGCCAATTCATATGCGGTGCTGGTAGAAAATACTGCACAGGCAATGACATACAGTAATATCTATGCTCCTGAACACCTGATCCTGGCTACAGATTCTTTTGAAGAACTTACACCATTGATCATCAATGCAGGTTCTGTATTCCTCGGAAACCTTACTCCTGAGAGTGCGGGCGATTACGCCTCTGGTACAAACCATACTTTACCAACCAGCGGGTTCGCAAAAGCCTACTCTGGTGTCTCTATTGATTCCTTTATCAAAAAGATAACATTTCAGCATATCAGTCCGGCCGGTCTTACCGCAATCGGCAGCACCGTAGAGGTCCTGGCTGCGGCAGAAGGCTTGCAGGCACACAAAAATGCAATCACTATTCGTTTAAAATCACAAGATGGATATTAAGAACCTACAACGCGAAAATATTAAAACCCTGCGCCCCTACTCTACAGCAAGAGATGAGTATAAAGGACAAGCGAGTGTGTTTTTAGATGCAAATGAAAATAGTTTCGGCTCTCCCCTGCCAGAAAACTTTAACCGCTATCCTGATCCCCTGCAACTGGATCTTAAAGATGCGCTGAGTAAAATTAAAGGGGTGCCTATTGAGAATACATTTTTAGGCAATGGAAGTGATGAAGCGATCGATATTTTATTCCGCGCCTTCTGCAACCCCGGAAAGGATAATGTAATTATACTCCCACCTACTTATGGAATGTACGAGGTTTCTGCAAATATCAATGATGTAGAAATTCGCAAAGTGAACTTACTGCCAAATTTCCAGCTTGATCTGGAAGGGATTGCTGAGGCAATTGATGAAAATACCAAGCTCATTTTTATCTGTTCTCCGAATAACCCTACTGGTAATTCTATTGTCAGGACGGACATTGAAACTGTACTGGCCAATTTCAAAGGATTGGTCATTATTGATGAAGCCTATATCAACTTCGCTAAACAACGTACTTTTATCCAGGAACTAACGGAATATCCGCACCTGGTCATTTTACAGACTTTTTCTAAGGCATGGGGACTGGCAGGCTTACGCCTGGGAATGGCTTTCGCTTCAAGTATCGTGATAGATATTCTGAACAAAGTAAAAGCACCTTATAACATCAGCCAATCTACACAAGACCTCGCTTTAGCGGCCCTTCAAAATGTTGGACAGGTAAATGAATGGATCAAAATCACCGTAGCGGAAAGAGATTTATTGAGTAAAAAACTACTCGATTTGCCAATGGTCAGAAAAGTATATCCTTCTGATGCCAACTTTATCCTGGTTGAAGTAGAAAATGCCGGTGCAACCTACAATGCGCTGGTAGATCAGGGTATTATTATCCGCGACCGCTCAAAGGTGACTTTATGTGAGGGCTGTTTAAGGATCACAATCGGCACACAAAAAGAAAATGAGATACTATTATCAGCATTAAAATCGTTAAAAAACTAACAATGAAGAAGTTACTTTTCATAGACCGTGACGGCACACTGATTATCGAACCAGAGGACGAACAAATTGATTCCTTTGCTAAGCTTAAATTTTATCCGAAGTCTATCTATTACCTGACAAAGATTGCTGCAGAGCTGGACTTTGACCTCGTAATGGTAACTAACCAGGATGGATTAGGAACGGATTCACATCCTGAATTAAATTTCTGGCCTGTCCACAATTTTATACTGGATACTTTTAAAAGCGAAGGGGTAGAATTTAGTGAGATCATCATTGATAAAACTTTTGCGCATGAAAATGCACCTACACGTAAACCAAACACAGGTTTGCTGCAACATTACCTTACCGGAGAATACGATCTCGCTAATTCTTTTGTGATAGGTGACCGTATCAATGATGTTGTTTTGGCGAAGAATTTGGGTGCTAAAGCGATATGGTTAAGAAATAACGACCTGCTTGGGGCAAATGAAATCATGGAAAAGGCCGAGGCACTGACGGATATTATTGCACTGGAAACACAGCACTGGGCGGATATTTATACCTTCCTGAGAGCAGGCAGCAGACAGTTTCAGCATATCAGGAAAACCAACGAAACGGATATTGAAATCAGCATTGACCTGGATGGTACTGGTAAAGGGGAAATAGAAACGGGATTGAACTTCTTTAACCATATGCTCGACCAGATTGCGCGTCATGGCGGGATAGATTTAAAAGTTATTGCTAAAGGCGATCTGCACATTGACGAACACCATACTGTTGAAGATACGGGTATTGCCTTAGGTGAGGCTTTTGCCAAAGCATTAGGAAATAAACTGGGTATAGAACGCTACGGTTTCTGCCTGCCGATGGACGATTGCCTGGCACAGGTAGCTATTGATTTCGGGGGGAGAAACTGGATTGTGTGGGATGCTGAGTTTAAAAGGGAAAGAGTGGGCGATGTGCCGACAGAGATGTTCTATCATTTCTTTAAATCTTTCAGCGACGCTGCAAAATGTAACCTGAATATTAAAGCGGAAGGTGATAACGAACATCACAAGATAGAATGTATCTTTAAAGCCTTTGCTAAAGCGATAAAAATGGCTATAAAAAGAGACGCAGAAAAGTTAGTTTTACCAAGCACTAAAGGGTTGTTATAAAATGATTGGAATCGTTAATTACGGGGCTGGGAATATTTTCTCCCTCACTTCTGCTTTATCAAGATTAGGTATTTCCTATGGAATGATCAATGCAGAGGAAGAGTTTGACCTCTACACGCACATTATTATTCCTGGTGTTGGCCATGCGGGCGCTGCAATGGAAAAACTGAAGCAGAGCGGGCTGGTAGCGGCAATCAGGAATTTAAAGAAACCTGTTTTAGGTATTTGTGTAGGTATGCAATTGCTGACGGAACATTCTGAAGAAGGCGATGCGGAGATGACAAATATCATCCCTGTAAAAACGAAACTATTTGATAAAGAGCTCGGTATAAAAATCCCTCACATGGGATGGAATAATATTGAGATCAAAAACAATTTACTATTTGAGGGTGTTGCAAATGGGACACAATTTTACTTCGTTCATTCTTACTTTATTGAATATAACGCTATTTTTGAAATCGCAACTGCCGATTATGGCCTTCCCTATTCGGCTGCTATACAAAAAGATAACTTTTACGGGGTGCAGTTTCACCCTGAAAAATCCGGTGCTGCCGGAGAACGTTTATTAAAGAATTTTTCAAACTTAAAACAATAAAATGTACATTATTCCTGCTATTGATATTTTAGATGGTAAAGTTGTCCGGTTAACCGAGGGCGACTACAGCCAGAAAACAGTATATGAAGTGTCGATTGCCGATATGATCGAAACTTATCGGTCTAACGGTACAGAATTCATACATATTATTGACCTTAATGGTGCCAAAGGAGATTTCAGCAATCAGGCTGAACTTTTTGATATCATTAAAAAAACAGACATGCGTGTACAATACGGCGGTGGTATCCGTACGATTGAGCAGGTAACCAATCTGCTTGATTCGGGTATCCACCGTGTAATCGTTGGTACGCAAGCAATCACCAACCCTGATTTCTTATCTGATTTAAGTAAAGAAGTAGGTAAAAAATATGATTACGCAAACCGCATTGTGATCGCCATTGATGTACTGGACGAAGTAATCAAATATTCCGGATGGATGGAAAGCTCACCAATCAAATTAATGGATTACGTGGATAAGTGTCTGCAATTAGGCTTTTTCAGGTTTTTATGTACCGATATCAATAAAGATGGTAAACTGGGCGGTGCTGCAATTGATTTGTATAAAAAATTGCTGGAACATTCTCCGTTTATCAAACTAATTGCCTCTGGTGGTGTAAGTTCAATGGACGATATTGAAGAACTGGCCAAACTGGAAGTAAGATCTGTAGTGGTTGGTAAAGCAATTTATGAAAACCGGATTACGATCGAAGAGATTAAGGAATGGAACTTAAGAGCGCTGACTTCCCTGTAGATGTTAAGTAAACGCATTATTCCTTGTCTTGATGTTAAAGATGGACGCACAGTAAAAGGTGTAAACTTTGTAGATCTCAAAGATGCCGGAGATCCCGTAGAACTGGCCTGGCAATATGCACAGCAAGGTGCAGATGAGCTGGTATTTCTGGATATTACCGCCACAAACGAACGTCGCAAAACGATGATCGAAATGGTGAAGTCTGTAGCCCGTCAACTCAACATCCCATTTACTATTGGTGGTGGCATTACCTCAATTGCCGATGCTGAAGCATTATTAAATGCTGGTGCTGATAAAATCAGTATTAATTCTGCCGCGGTTAAAAACCCTCAATTGATTTCTGACCTGGCCAAAGTATTTGGCGTGCAATTCGTAGTAGTTGCCGTAGATACAAAACTGGTAGCAGGTAAAAATATGGTACATCTTAATGGCGGAAGGTTGATTACAGAACTGGAAACAGAACACTGGATTAAACAAGCTGAAGATTTGGGGGCTGGTGAGATCCTGCTGACTTCTATGGATCATGATGGAACTAAACAGGGTTTTGACTGTAATTTGCTGGATCACATTAGCAAGCTGATCAATATACCGGTAATCGCTTCGGGCGGTGCCGGAAAGATGGAACACTTCACAGAAGTTTTTACTACAACGGGCGTTGATGCTGCATTGGCGGCATCGGTCTTTCATTTCGGTGAGATTCCTATTCCCGATTTGAAACAAGAATTAAAAAAACACAACATACCAGTTAGGTTATGAATATAGATTTTGAAAAAACCAATGGATTGGTACCTGTAATTATACAGGACGTACAAACATTGGAAGTGCTGATGCTCGGTTATATGAACCAGGAAGCGTGGACCAAAACGCAGCAGGAAGGAAAAGTGACTTTTTACTCGCGTTCTAAAGAGCGTTTGTGGACTAAAGGTGAAGAAAGCGGTAACTTTTTGTTTGTGAAAGAAATTCATATCGACTGCGATAATGATACTATCCTGATTAAGGCTACCCCGGTGGGGCCCACTTGTCATACAGGAAGCAGAAGTTGCTTTAAGACTAACTTTAACCAGAACTTTATCTTTGAACTGGAGAAGATTATTGCTGACAGGTATGATAATCCAACTGCAGAATCTTATGTGAACAGCCTGCGTAAAAAAGGCCTGAACAAGATTGCTCAGAAGGTGGGTGAAGAAGGTGTGGAAACTGTAATCGCTGCATTAAATGAAACAGATTTTGAATTCGTTAATGAAAGTTCTGACCTGATATTCCATTTATTGGTGTTATTAAGGGAGAAAGGCAAAACACTTGCTGATATTGGTGTTAATCTTGAAGGAAGGCACCGTTAGTATTTCTCCTGCTTAATAACTTTGCAGGGAATCAGGAAAATTCAATTGCCATATTTTATCGCATTTACCACACAATTTGCTGTATTCAGAACAACTGATGCTTAAACACTTAAAATCACTTAGCGGTCACCAAAACCCAGTTTATGCTTTATCAAATTCCGGTAAGGAAGGAATCTTCTTTACCGGAGGTAATGATAAAGGAATCGTAGAATGGTCGCTGGAAAAGATGTCTTTCTTAAAGGTCTTACTCCCTGTTAAAACCTCCGTGTACAGTCTGCATTATCACAATGATCAATTATTTGCGGGCTTACGGAACGGAGAGGTGATTGTATTTGACTTAAACAAGCAAGCAGTTACAGCCACTATAGCAGCGCACGAAAAACCTGTATTTGATGTAATTACTATTCCTTCCAAAAAAGAATTTTTAACCGCAAGTGAAGATGGTACGGTGGGGATTTGGTCGCTCGAAGACCTGTCATTACTTTACCGTATCAAAGTAGCCGCAGATACAGTAAGGTCAATTGCAATAAGCCCTGACACCAGACATGCTGCATTCGGCTGTAAAGACGGGCTGATCCGTATCTACGACCTCAACGAGTATAACTTATTATATATATTAAAGAAACACACCTTACCTGTTACTTCCGTACAGTATTCTCCGGATGGTAAATACCTGGTTTCTGGCGGCAGGGATGCGCAGCTGAACTTCTGGTCGATACCCGGCTACGAATGCCGGCATACAATTCCGGCCCATTTATTCAGCGTTTATGGAATAGCCTTTCATCCTACCCTGCCTTATTTCGCTACAGCGAGTCAGGACAAGAGTATTAAACTCTGGGGAAGTGACGATTTAAAACTGTACAAGATCCTGAGCCTGGAGAAAAACACCAATGGACATACCCATTCGATTAACAAACTTGTTTGGACGCCTGATGGAAAATACCTACTCTCTACAAGCGACGATAAACTGGTTATGGTTTGGGACTGGGAACCGAAAACCTTTTAATGATTCTTAATTTATGGCTATAACGGCCTAATTCTGCGCTATAGATCCCCTGATCGTCTATTGAATCAATCTTTACCCTTCCTGAGGCATGGATGATCTGGTTCGGATTCAGCATGATACCCACATGGATAATCCTGCCGTCTGCATTATCAAAAAAAGCCAGATCGCCTGTTTTCACCTCCGGTAAAAAGTTGACTGTTTCACCCTGTTCCGCCTGTTGTGCCGCATCTCTTTTGATTGGAATACCAACCAGTTTAAATACTGCCTGGGTAAATCCCGAACAATCGATCCCGAACAGCGTTTTACCGCCCCATAAATATGGAGCGTTCATAAAAAACAAAGCCAATCCGGGAATGTCAGCATACGCAGCGGATGAAACCCGGTGCGGTTCAAACAGCACCTTAAATTTTTCCTTTGCGATCGTACAGTAGCCATCAGCATAAAAAGGGAGGCTGCCTGAAGCGGGCAAATAATATAACGTTCCATCGGGTGCCGCTATAGAATTATTAACCATGGCAGGAACCAGGTTATCATCAACCTCGATCTGCTGATATTCCTCTTCTGTAACTATTGCCAGCTGTTTAAAATCCATCCAGCCTTCATAATCATCATAGACATTGCGTATACGGTACCAGGGCTCCGTTTGTTCAAGTACCTCGACCTTATCACCAAATAATAATTGGGTAGCAATTTCGGCCTTATCTGATGCTGCCGTCCGTAGCGGGGCAATAGCTACCCTGCAAACTGCGAATTTCTGTTCCATACTGAATTTTCAATGCCTAAAATTAATAAACATGAACTAATAAACGACATATTAAACATTTGGTTCATGAAATTGTTATCTGGGTATAATAAACATTAATGCCCGAAATTATGAACTTCAGAAAGATTTTAATCGCAGTAGACAATAGTACTTGTTCTGAAAAAGCAGCAAAAACAGGTTATGAGATGGCAAAAACATTTGGTGCATCGGTGGCACTTGTAAATATCATTGAGCCAATGCCTGCTACCATCAACCAGGATCTTACGCTGGCTCCGGTTTTTCTGGATACCTACGATAATACTGAAGAAAACAGCCATGAACTGCTGAAGGAAATTGAGAAGAGATTTGGGGAAGGAATCGAAACCACTTACCTGAGCGTAGTGGACAGTGCCGCACACGGTATCATCAATCAGGCAGAGGAATGGGCTGCAGATTTGATCGTGATCGGTACCTATGGAAGAACCGGCCTGTATCATTTTTTAATGGGCAGCGTAGCAGAACATGTAGCTAGGAAAGCTGCCTGTCCTGTACTGATCATTCCCAACAAATCAGAAGTATAAAAAAATACCAAATAACAGAAAAGGACGCTTATGGCGTCCTTTTCTGTTATTTTATGACTAAAAAAACTAGCCTTCCTGGTGCAACCAGGCTTTCTTAGCCAATAATTCTTCTTCTGTTTCACGGATATCTTCATCATCCACACAGCAATCTACCGGGCATACCGCAGCACATTGTGGCTCATCATGAAATCCTTTGCATTCTGTACATTTGTCAGATACAATATAATACACCTCGTCAGAAACTGCTTCCTGAGATGCACCTGCATCAACTTCCGCATCACCGAAATCGATAATACCATTTAGGTTGGTACCATCAGAAAATCGCCAGGCTGTGCCTGCATCATAAATTGCATTATTTGGGCATTCAGGCTCACATGCTCCGCAATTAATACATTCGTCTGTTATTTTAATAGCCATGTCTTCGTATAAATCTATTTGCTAAAGTTACCTTTGCCTTGCAAATATAACATTTATACTTTAAAATTACTTCAAACATGCCAATCCTAACCGCCGAAAAGTTAATTATTGCATTTCATAAACTAAGCGATTTTATCGGTCACCCCAATGATGAATTTAATGCCTTAATCGAATCAGCACCAAATCACAATGCCTGGTTTAAAACTGAAGAGGTAAAAAAGGCACTTTCGTCTATCGAGGAAATGCTTGAATTTAAGGCATTAGAACAATGGTTTGAACAAATTAAGGTGACTTCTGCCCCAAAAAGAGTAGGCCTGATCCTGGCAGGGAATATTCCTGCTGTAGGTTTCCACGATGTACTTTCTGTTCTCGCAACAGGAAATACGGCAGTTATCAAACTGTCATCATCAGATAACCAGCTTTTGCCGGCATTATTAAAACAACTGGTCGCATTTGAGCCATTACTGGAAGAAAGAATAGTCTACGCAGACCGTTTAAAAGATTTTGATGCCATCATTGCGACAGGCAGTAACAACACTTCGAGATATTTCGATTACTATTTTGGTAAAGTGCCTAACATCATCAGAAAAAACAGGAACAGCATCGCCATTCTGGATGGCAAAGAAAGTACGGAAGAGATTAAACTGCTCGGACATGACATTTTCGACTATTACGGAATGGGTTGCCGCAGCGTTTCAAAAATCTATATCCCGGAAGATTATGAGATCAAAAATCTCTTTGAACCACTGGAGTCTTTTCAAGGCATTAACAACCATTTCAAATACAATAACAATTATGACTACAATAAGTCCATCTATCTCGTAAACAGAGTCGATCACTTTGATAATGGCTTTGTTCTTTTAAAGGAAGATGAAGGCCTTTCCTCTCCCCTTGCTGTCCTGTATTTTGAAAAATATAAAACATTGGAGGAGCTGACAGAAAAGCTGCAAACAATACAAAATGATATCCAGTGTGCGGTTACACATACAGACATTAAACTAGAGACAGGCGTAGTTGGCTTTGGCGACAGTCAGCACCCCCGCTTATGGGATTATGCAGATAATGTGAATACGATTGACTTCCTGAATAAGCTTTAATTTAAGGACAAAAAACTGAAGTTATTTCATTTTGTAACGCATAAGCTTATGCAGGTTTCATTTTGAAACACTATTTTTGAACAAAATGTATGTAATCAAAGTTAAAGGCATCGCCAAGATCCCGGATTACGTCCAGTTAAGGGACGAAAAATTCACCTTACTGGCTTATTTCAGGGTAGACAGGCCGGATAAATCACTGGATAAATTAGGCCTGGCAGACAAACTGCCTTATATCATGAGTGTGGTAAAAGATTTACCATTTGGCCAGATTGCAAAATTAGATATTTAAGACATGACAGGAAACGCAGTTATAAATTTAAAAAACGTAGATGTATTTCAACAAAAACACCTGGTATTATCTGATGTTAACCTCAACATCGATAAAGGTGAATTTGTATTTTTAATCGGACAAACAGGATCTGGTAAAAGTAGTTTGCTGAAAATTATTTATGGTGAACTTCACATTGGTAACGGGGAAGGACAGATTGCTGGTTTTGATCTTAAAAAACTGGCAGAAAAAGACGTTCCTTATCTGCGCAGAAAACTTGGTATTGTTTTCCAGGATTTTCAATTGCTGACCGACCGTACGGTTGAAAAGAATCTTGATTTTGTATTAAAGGCTACCGGATGGAACGATAAGAACCTGATACAGGAGCGCATTAAAGATGTACTTGAAAAAGTAGGCCTACGTTCTAAAATCAGGAAAATGCCGCATGAGCTTTCTGGGGGTGAACAGCAGCGTGTTGTAATTGCCCGCGCTTTGTTAAACAATCCGGATATCATACTTGCAGATGAACCTACAGGAAATTTAGATCCCGATACTTCAGAAGAAATCGTTCTGCTGCTAAAACAGATCAGCCACAGCGGCACAACTGTTTTAATGGCAACGCACGACTACCATATTATCCGCACGCTCCCTTCACGGATCATTAAATGTGAAGCTGGTGTGGTGCACGACGATGCTACGATCAGCTAATCTGGCTGACAAAATATTTACTTTTCAGCCATTCTGTACAGTGTTCCCCAAACAATACTGACAGCATGGCTGATATATTTCATTGGCAAAGCTTTTGACTTTACCCCTTTAAAATTCTACTATACCATGTTTAGCAAGAAGAAACAAAACGATACAGAGATGCCTAATACTGAAAATACTGCTGAAGAGCAGTTGAACAACGAGAACAGCGCAGCCGAAACAGAAGAAACAGTAAAAGAACCTGTTGTAGAGATTTCTGCTGAAGAACAGTTAAAACTGGATAACGCAGCTTTAAATGATAAATACCTGCGCCTTTTTGCTGAATTTGATAACTTCAAAAGACGTACGCAAAAAGAACGTGTTGAACTTTTACAAACTGCTGGTAAGGATGTAATTGTTTCTATGCTTCCGGTACTTGATGATTTTGACCGTGCAAATAAAGCAACGGAAAACGCAACCGATGTCAGCGCTATCCGCGAAGGTATTCAATTGGTGCATACTAAATTAAAAAGCATTCTGGTACAGAAAGGCTTAAAAGAAATGGAAAGTATCAATACAGTTTTTGATACTGATAACCATGAAGCGATCACTAAGATCCCTGCACCTTCAGAAGACATGAAAGGGAAAGTGATGGACGAGCTGGAAAAAGGATATACTTTAAATGACAAAGTTATACGCTTTGCAAAAGTTGTTGTAGGTAGTTAATTATGAGCAAAAGAGATTATTACGATATTCTTGGCGTTTCTAAAAGTTCTTCTCCGGAAGAAATTAAAAAAGCTTATAGAAAATTAGCCATAAAGTACCATCCGGATAAAAATCCGGATGACCATACTGCTGAGGATAAATTCAAAGAAGCTGCAGAAGCTTATGAAATCCTAAGCAACCCGGAAAAAAAACAACGTTATGACCACTATGGCCATGCTGGCGTTGGAGGAGCTGCTGGCGGCGGCGGATATGGCGGCGGCGGCATGAACATGGAAGATATCTTTAGCCAGTTTGGTGATATCTTCGGTGGCGGCGGCGGCAGTCCTTTCGAAAGCTTTTTCGGCGGACAGCAGCGTGGCGGTGCCAGCGGCAGACGTGTAGCCAAAGGTTCTAACCTGCGTATCAAGGTTAAACTTACGCTCGAAGAAATCGCACATGGTGCAGAGAAAAAGATTAAAGTCAATAAACAAGTTGTATGTAAAACCTGTGATGGTTCTGGCGCGAAAGATAAATCGTCTATCAGCACCTGTAAATCATGTGGTGGAAGTGGCTCTGTTCGCAGGGTGACCAATACCATCCTTGGCCAGATGCAAACTACATCGACCTGCCCTACCTGTAACGGATCGGGCTCGCAGATAACTTCAAAATGTACATCTTGTCATGGCGAAGGTACTGTAAGAGGCGAAGAAACTATCTCTATCAATATCCCTGCTGGTGTAAGTGACGGTATGCAACTGAGCATGAGCGGAAAAGGTAACGCGGCACCTAACGGTGGTATCCCGGGCGACCTGATCATTCTGATCGAAGAAACCCCTCATGAGTTCCTTAAACGTGAAGGTAATAATGTGGTTTATGATCTTCATTTAAGTATCGTAGACGCAGCCTTAGGTTTCAGTGCAGAAGTACCTACAATTGATGGTAAGGCGAAGATCAAAATCGAACCGGGAACACAGAGCGGAAAACTTTTACGCCTTAAAGGCAAAGGTATTCCTGAAGTAAACTCTTATCACCGCGGAGATCAGATTATACATGTGAACATCTGGACACCAAAAGCCTTAAGCAGCGAAGAACGTACAATACTGGAGAAACTACGTGATTCTCCAAACTTCAAACCTCAGCCAGGTAAGAACGATAAAAGCTTCTTCGAAAAAATGAAAGAGTATTTCGAGTAATCGGATAAAATAAATTATTCCTGTTCATACAGGAGATTAAAGGGACTGGCTCTGAAGCTGGTCCCTTTTTTATTGGTTTGCCTCTTGATATTTTGCATATCTCTGCTCTTCGGTTTCTCTGTTCTGCTGACTACAAAAAACATTAAACAGAAATTGTTGTTCTTCCTAAAATCTGATTATGGAAAAACTTCAACATAGCGTTTACACTTTATTATTCTTTTTCCTGGCATTTGCAGGTTTATATTTTGCAGCAGAGTTTCTTATTCCTGTAGCGCTTGCCGCGGTTTTCTCCATGTTATTTATCCGTCTTTGCAGCTGGATGGAAAGCAAAGGTCTCAGCAGGGGTATTTCATCACTTCTCTGTGTACTGCTATTTGTTGGCGTAATTACATTGATCTTATTTCTGCTGTCCTGGCAGCTGAGCGGACTCACGGAAAATATGGATGCCATGAAACAGCGTATGGTAAATATGTTTACCAACTTACAGCACTGGCTGCATCAGCAGGCAGGTATAACCATGCGGCAGCAAAATGAAATGGTAAAACAACAGAGCCAGGATGCCGGCAGCAATGCAGGAACAATGCTCGCAAGTTTTGCAGGTGGTGTTATGGGCATCATGGTAAACACGATCCTGGTTATCGTTTACATGTTCCTGTTTTTACTCTATCGCTCACATATCAAAAAATTCATTCTCAAACTTGTACCGCGCAATGAAACCGATACCGCTGACGAAGTAGTACATACTGCCGGAAAAGTTGCCCAGAAATACCTTAGCGGCCTGGCTGCAATGATTGTGATGTTATGGATCATGTATGGTATCGGCTTTAGCCTGGCGGGAGTAGAAAGTGCAATCTTTTTTGCTGTACTCTGCGGCATCCTGGAAATCATCCCGTTTATCGGTAATTTAACAGGAACGTCGGTCACGATATTAGCTGTAGTAGCACAGGGTGGTGATACCAAAATGATTATCGCTGTATTGGTTACCTATGCAATGGTCCAGTTTATCCAGACTTACATCCTCGAACCTCTTGTTGTAGGCGAACAGGTCAACATCAATCCGCTTTTTACCATATTGATTATAGTTCTTGGTGAAATGGTTTGGGGAATCGCAGGTATGATCCTTGCCATCCCTTTGTTGGGTATCATAAAAATCATCTGTGATAGCGTACCAGAGCTGCAGCCCTATGGTTTCCTGATCGGCACCGAAAAACAGCGCGGCAGGCGAACCGGGGTTATCGACAAAATCAAAGGGGTTTTCAGTTAACACTATGGAATGGAGAATCGGTTGTTCAGGATTTTACTATAAGGAATGGAAAGAATTCTTCTATCCAGCCGGTCTGCCTCAAAAACGATGGTTTGAATACTACTGTGAGCATTTTAACACGATAGAGATCAATTCATCGTTTTACCGGCAGCCTTCTCCAAAAAGCTTTGCCAACTGGTATGAGACCAGTCCTGCAGATTTTTTGTTTACCATAAAAGCGCCAAGGGCAATCACGCATTACAGTAAATTTAACGAAGCAGAAGAATTGATCAATGACTTCTATGAAGTAATCTTATCCGGGCTCAAAGAGAAATTAGGATGTGTGCTGTTCCAGATGCCGCCGGGCTTCTCCTATACCGAAGAACGTCTCGAACTGTTGCTAAAGAGCTTGAAAACCGGATTTAATAATGTAGTTGAAGCAAGGCATATCAGCTGGTGGAACCAAACTGTTTTTAATGAGTTCAGTAAACGAAAGATTACATTCAGCGGGATCAGCTATCCATCGGCATTGCCTGATGAAACGATCCAAAATACTGATATCGTCTATTACCGCTTTCATGGCAGACCCGTCCTCTACAAATCCCTTTATAGTGAACAGGAAATAAAACAATTCGCAAATTCAATAGCCCCGGCAAAACAGCAGGTATATGTCTATTTTAACAATACCTGGGGAACTGCTGCACTTACAAATGCAAGGCAGCTGTTGTCCCTGAAATAATTTTCATGATTAGGGTGTAACTTTTTTCCTTATTTTCATACTAACTAAGGACTAAAACAAACTAAAGAAAATTATACTATGCTAAGTGTAAACAATATTGTAAAACAATATGCCACGCACCGCGCCCTTGATGATGTAAGTCTCAAGGTTGAGCAGGGCAAAATCTTCGGCCTATTAGGCCCTAATGGTGCAGGAAAAACCTCCCTCATCAGAATTATAACACAAATTACAGCGCCCGATAGCGGAGAAGTGATCTTTAACGGTCAGCGTTTAAATGCCGACCATATCTCCCGGATAGGTTATTTGCCCGAGGAACGCGGACTGTACAAGAAAATGGAAATCGGCGAACAGGTTTTATACCTGGCCAAACTAAAAGGTTTGAGTACTACCGAAGCCACCAAACGTGTAAAATACTGGTTCGAGAAACTGGAAATGGGTAGCTGGTGGAATAAAAAGGTAGAAGACCTGAGTAAGGGTATGCAGCAAAAAGTACAGTTTGTAGCTACTGTACTTCATCAGCCTGAACTCATTATCCTTGACGAACCTTTCTCAGGCTTTGATCCTGTAAACGCAGATGTTATCAAAAATGAGATACTCGAATTAAATAAACAGGGAGCAACTTTTATCTTTTCTACCCACCGGATGGAATCTGTGGAAGAGTTATGTGATAGTATTGCATTGATCCATCGTTCTAAAAAAATCCTGGACGGCACAGTAACCGGCATCAAAGAAAAATACAGGAGCAACACCTACTGGGTAGAATATGATGGCCTTTATGATACAGAGGTACCTTCAGAAATATTTGATATTATACATAAAGATATACAACCCGGCAAGACCGTACTGAAGATCAAATTAAAACAAGAAAAAACAGCTAACCAGTTGCTCTCCGTATTACTGCCAGTGGTCAACATTCACCGTCTGGACGAAGTAATCCCTACGATGAACGATATTTTTATTGACCAGGTTAAAACTCAAAACTAAAGCTATGAATAAGATTTTACTCATTATACAAAGAGAATACCTATCAAGGGTAAAGAAAAAGTCGTTCATCCTGATGACACTCCTCACTCCTATCATCATAGCCGGTTTTTATGGCTTAATGATCTATTTCAGTATAAACGGTGCATCTGATACCATTAGCAGGATAGCTGTGGTTAATGAAAACAAAACGCTGACAGAGAAACTTGTTTCTTCCAGGAACACAAACTATGTATACGTCAGCAAACCGCTGGCAGAAATGAAAGCGGGATTATTGAAAAGTGACTACGATTACATCCTTTACCTTCCGGAATTCAGTCTTGATTCCCCTGCGGGTATCCAGCTTTTAGGAGCTAAACAAGCAAGTCTTTCGGTAAATAACAAGGTAGAAAATGACGTGGAAGGCATTATCGGTACTCAGAAATTAAAAGAGAGCGGTATTGCACAGAAGGATCTGGACAGGCTTAAATCTTCTGTAGATATAGATAATAAAAAAATAAGTGAAAGCGGGAAAGAAGAGGATTCAAGTGCAGGTGCTACTACCATTATAGGCTCAGCTTCAGGCATATTTATGTTTATGTTTATTCTGTTATATGGTATCCAGGTAATGCGCGGTGTAATCGAGGAAAAAACAAGCAGGATCATCGAAGTTATGATCTCTTCTGTAAAGCCCTTTCAGTTAATGATGGGCAAGATTATCGGGATTGCATTAGTGGGCCTCACCCAGTTTATCCTGTGGATTGTGCTGACCACTGCAATTTCTACCGTAGCAGTAAAGGCATTTGTTAACGATAAAACCCTGGAGCAAACTACCACTTCCGCTACACAGGTTAATACAGGAACGGCGGCAGACAAACAGATCGCTGCAAAGCAGATTTCGGCTAACAGCCCTATTGCTTACGTGCAGAAAAGCCTGGCAAGTCTGGACATTACCAAAATCATTACCGTGTTCATCTTTTACTTTCTCGGCGGATACTTATTCTATAGTGCGCTCTATGCCGCAATTGGCTCAGCAGTAGATAATGAAACAGATACGCAGCAGTTTATGATGCCGGTGATGATGCCCTTACTTTTAGGCTATGCATTATCCCTCAGTGTAGTCAATAGAGACCCTTATGGCGACATTGCTTTCTGGTTATCCATGATTCCTTTTACCTCTCCTATTGCGATGATGGTGAGATTGCCTTATGGGGTGCCCGACTGGCAACTGGCTTTATCAATCGTTTTACTGATTGCTGGTTTCGTAGGCACAGTATGGATGGCATCAAGGATTTACCGGGTAGGAATCCTGATGTATGGTAAAAAAACCAGCTTTAAAGAAATGGTAAAGTGGTTTACTTATAAGAATTAATATCTTAGCGGTAAAACACTTCAAAATGAAAGCAGCGGTTATTGACATGGGTACGAATACCTTTCACCTGATTATCGCAGAATTATCTGCAGCAGGAGTAAAAGTTATTTATAAAACCAATCTCCCGGTACAATTGGGACAGGGACGTATCAATGAAAACATCATCATCCCCGAAGCTTTTGAGCGTGGGATTAAAGCCCTGCAGGGATTTAAGCAAGAGATAGACAAACAGCAGGCAGAAGTAGTACGGGCAACGGCTACTTCTGCCGTTCGCAGCGCAGCAAATGGCCAGGATTTCGTGAATGAAGCTGCTGATAAAGCCGGTATAACGATTGAAGTAATTAGTGGTGATGATGAAGCGGCCTTTATTTTCAATGCTGTAAAAGCTACAGGATTGATTAAACAGACCTCGCTGATTATGGATATTGGCGGTGGAAGCACCGAGTTTATTATTTGCGATGCAGAAAAAGGACAACTGTGGAAACGAAGTTATAATATAGGCGCTGCACGTTTGATGCAGGCCTATTTTCATTCCGACCCGATCAGTGCCGCCGATAAAAATGCTATTCTTTCCAGACTGGAAGAAGAATTGGCGGAACTGCTCACTGCTTGCCAGTTATATCAACCTCAACTGCTGATTGGTTCTGCAGGTGCTTTTGAAACTTTTGCAGCAATGCTCTTAACGAACGTGGACATCAAAGCGATCAGTTCTGCAGTATTTGATATCAATGAATACAAATTACTTGCTGAAAAGCTGATCCTATCAACTCATGCTGAGCGTGCGGCAATGCCAGATCTGGTTGCGCTGCGGGTGGATATGATCGTTATTGCAAGCCTGATCACAAACTATGTAATTGACCTGACCGGACTTAAAGCAATCAGCCTGTCTACGTATGATCTTAAAATGGGCGTGCTTTATAAAATTTGGGAAGATCAGAAGTTTGATAGTGCCACATAAAGCTTTTCTGTAGGCAATCCCATTACGTTGGTGTAAGAACCAGTAATTTTTTCTACAGCTACAAACCCAAGCCAGTCCTGAATGCCATACGATCCTGCTTTGTCCAGCGGTTTATACTTTGTGATATAATGCACGATTTCTTGTTCGCTCAGGACCCTGAAACATACTTCAGTCTCATCGTAGAATGTGATCAGTTTATCTTTATAGGCAAGACTAACACCAGTAAAAACCTGGTGCGTGGTACCAGATAGTTTAGTCAGCATTTCCTTTGCATGTGCTTCACCTGCCGGTTTTCCCAGGATTTCTCCATTGTACGCAACAATAGTATCCGCAGTAACTACAAGGCTCGTTAACCGCTCATCAGTAAAAGCAACAGCTTTCTTTTCCGAAATATAACAAGCAATTTCCGCAGGAGTTAACCCATCAGGATAACTTTCATCTACATCTTTTAAAAGCACTTTAAAATCAAGTTCCATCAATTGCATTAATTCTTGTCGGCGGGGCGATTTAGAAGCCAGGATAAGGGGGATCGTTTGCTTATACATAATCCTGCTAAAATAACAAAAGCGACCTAAAGCCGCTTCTATTATTTAATATTTTTGGTTGGTTAGTTGTTGCCACCCTGACCGCCGCCTCTGTTTTGCATTGCTGCTTTACGTTCTTCCAGATAAGTAGTGTAAGCTTTTTTCTGGTCGTCAGTTAACAAAGCGTTGATCTTTGTGTTATTATCTTCCATAATTTTCATCATTTTGGCACGCGCAGCTTGTCTGTCGTCTCCAGCTTCTTCGCGGGCTTTGGCCACTTGAGTGTTCTGATCTAAAAGAATCGCTTTAACCTTGGTTTGCTGATCAGCAGTCAATGTTAATTTTTCCGTCAGCATAGTTGTTGCTTTCGTAGCTCTTTCCTCTGGCGTACCCATTTGACGGCCGCCGCCTTGTGCACTTGCAAATGTTACCATACTAAATAACAGTCCGCAGATAATCAATAATTTTTTCATGTTCTTCTTTGTTTACCTGATAGAGTAAAAAAGAAAAGGAAGGTTTAAAGCATTAATGTAACTTATTTGCTGGAATCTGCTGCAGAAGGATTGGCATCAAACCATTTCCCCTGTAATTTTAAGACTTTCTCGATCACATCCCGCGCCGCGGTTTTGCCGCCATTAAACGGAGAAATATAACTGCTTATCGCTTTAATATCATCAGATGCATCAGCAGGACAGGTGGGCACACCTACCAGCCGCATTACATTCAGATCAGGGATATCATCCCCCATATATAAAACTTCAGCCGCAGCGATGTTATTCCTTTTCAGGTAATCTTCAAAAACTTCCACTTTATCCGAAACACCCAGAAATATTTCAGGAATACCTAAATTCTCAAAACGTCTGGCCATGGCCTGTCCTTTACCGCCAGAAATAATACATACATGATATCCCTTTTTAACAGCAAGCTGTAAGGCATAACCATCCTTAATATTGAAGGTACGCAGCAGTTCGCCCGATTCAGAAGCGAGCACATCGCCCGTTGTAAGGACGCCATCTACATCAAATATGAAAGTAGTGATCTCTTTTAGTTTTTGAAGTAGCATGCCTGTATTAAAATAATTAATCGTTGTCGCCAAAAATACACACCAAAACTGTAACCTGCTTACAGCTCCGTATTTTTTATACTGTTACTCAGCATCACATAAATCTCCTGCAATTGAGGCGAATCAGCCAGTAAATTTACATGTTTTTTCATCGTTTCGCGGTCGTCTCTTATTGCGGGCCCGGTTTGAACTTCTATCGGGGCAGCATACCGGATTTTTTGTGCGGTCTCCTCTATCAATGGTTTAAGCAAATCAAATTTGAGGTTATGCTCAGCAAGCAGCTTACTGCTCAGGTGATAGAGGTGATTTGTAAAATTACATGCAAATACTGCTGCCAGGTGTAAAACTTTACGCTGATCAGAACTTACTTCAGCAACAGCAGCACTCAATAAATGTGCAACTGCTGAAATCTTTTCAAGGGTTTCTGTTCGATCTGCTTCAATACAGAAAGGCACATTTTTCAGATCTACCGCTTTGGTTTTAGAAAACGTCTGTAAAGGATACAATACACCATAGCCCGTACCGGCGCCTTTAAGAACATCAATAGAGGTAGCACCAGAAGTATGCACAACGATCCCTCTTACATCCTGTAAATGGCCCACCACATCTGCGATTGCATCGTCCTTAACCGAAATCACATAACAATCTGCCGTTTGGTCTAATGCTTCCCATTTGTTTATTGGCTCTGCTTTTGTAAGCGCAGCAAGGATCTCCGCATTTCTGCTATCCTTGCTCCATACCTGGATAATATCGGCACCCATCGCTTTAAAAGCAATAGCCAAATGAGTAGCCACATTACCCGAGCCTATAAAAACAATATTCATTTAAGCAGATTTGATCTCTTTTTGCCTGCGGATAATTGAAATCAGGAACCCGATAACCATTACAATCAGACCTACCCAATATAAATTGATGAAAGGGAATTCTATAGATTTGAACACTACCCAGTCCTTAGACTGCTGTGGTTTCTCAAACACTTGTATCTCCACTTTTTTCTGTTCCGGCAGGATCTTAGTAAACCTGATCCTTAAACCAAGCTCAGGGATATTACGTGCAAAATCGAACGTATTATTTCCTTTAACCAGGAAGATAGGCTGAGTTTTATAAACTTTACCATTCAGATCAATCTCTAATGGCAGACCAACTGCAAGATCGCCTTCTGCTAAAGCAAGGCTTTTTGCAACCGGCTTAAAGTTCAGGTCTTTTACAGTGATTATACCACTGCTTGTATGCAGGGTATCACCCGTGCTTACATTAACGATCCTTGGTTTTTTATAATTTTTCTCATCACTCTGTACATCACTGTCCGCATGCTCATCCTTTTTATCAGGTGCGCTGGTAATGTGTGTATACACGTCATAAGTAAGGTAATGTTTAGTATCAGGAGAAGCAATCAGTCCCATCTTCTCATTAATCTGAACGCGCGGGTTTAAATCGAAATCTTCTTTAACCTTCCCTGTTTGCTCATCAATAACTTTAAAATTCAGGTTATAATAAGTGTTGGGCGCTATAGTGGTATCCGTGGTATAAGTAACTGTAAAACGGCCCATTTTCTTAGGTTCATTTTTATACAGCACTATATTTTCACCAGGTTTCTCTGCTTTTTCAAAATCCTTAACAGGAATAAAGTTCGTCGTATTGATAGAGATCGGACGGCTTGTGGCTGCTGCCACCAACGCACCAACCAATAACAATGCGAAACCAATATGCGCTACCGCCGCCCCAACCAATTTGCCCTTACCCGCAAACCCTTGTGAAAGTACACGGGCATTAGATAAGATCGCAAACATACAGCTAAATGAAAGCAGGATATAGATCAGGTTATTGTATACATCAGTTACATAAACAAAACCTGCAGTAACTACAATGGCAATAATCAGCGTGGCGATTAAGCTGCTGTAAAATTTACGGGTATCTGTACGTTTATATTTCAAAAACTGCGAGAATCCGGAGATCAATGTTACCAAGATCGCGAAAGGCGCCTGCCATTGGTTATAATATTTTATCGCATCAATTGGCGGAGCAAAATTTGTCCCGAAAGCTTTATTAAATACCGGAACAGAAGTAGAGAATATAACTTGGATACAAGCTACCGTTACAACCAGGGCACCAATAAACATCCAGAATTCTCTTGAATAAGTCTCTTCGTCTTTATGGGTAATAGGCAATTCTTTCCAGCGGATGATAATCAGCACAACAGGAATCGCAAGGAATACAACATTATAAAGAATCAAATGACCAAACATGCCCAGATCTGTAAATGAGTGTACCGAGGTTTCCCCAAGGATACCGCTGCGTGTTAAGAACGATGCATAGAGTACAAGGATAAAGCTAACCAGCACCAGCGCGATCGAAGTGAAGAAAGCGTGACCTGTATTTTTGAAAGCGATCATCACATGGACAGCCCCGATTAAAGTCAGCCATGGAATCAACGATGCATTTTCTACCGGGTCCCATGCCCAGAAACCACCGAAGTTTAAAGCCTCATAAGCCCAGAAAGAACCCATGATAATACCTGTCCCCAGGATCATCACCGCAAACAACGCCCATGGCATTGCAGGTTTAACCCATTCCTTATATCTTTTTTGCCATAAACCAGCGATAACATATGCAAATGGAACAACCATGCTCGCAAAACCCAGGAATAAAGTCGGCGGGTGTATCACCATCCAGTAATTCTGCAACAGTGGATTTAATCCTCTTCCGTCTGTAATAAATTTAAGATAGTTTTTATAGTTCTCCGCATCAGCGAAAACTACAGGGCCCATCTCTTTCAGGTTCACCGCTTCCCTCAACAGGATGAAAGGTGAACTTCCGATACGCTCTCCCAGGATCTGCACGCCTAATAACATCGAGGTCAGGAATACCTGCGAGAAAGCCACAACAGTCATTACCCCATTTTCCCAGGTCTTTGATTTCCACATCAGGATCGTACCCAGCAGCGACTGCCAGAATGCCCAAAGCCAGAAGCTTCCCTCCTGCCCTTCCCAAAAAGCCGAAACGATATAATAAACCGGCAGCGCTTTTGAAGAGTGAGAATAAACGTAATAATATTCGTTATAATGATTAAGGATCAGGTAAAACAAAGTAGAACCAATTGCAATTACACTGGCAAAATTTACCAGGAATGCAATTCTGCCTAACCGTTGCCAGGATTTGTCAGCAAGGTCTTTATTAGTTGTAGCAAAAAAATAGGAAATCGTTGAAAGAAGTGAAGCTGCAAATGCTAAAACAATAAAAAACTGCCCAACTTTACCGGGAAGGAGGGTTTCTCCTGTGAATTGTATGTCCATTAAAATTATTTGTATTTTTTAACCTGTCCGTCCTGATTAATTTCAACCAGGTCATTGTTATACTTAGAAGGGCATTTCATTAAAATCTTAGAAGCGTAAAAAGTATCGTTGCTCATTTTACCAATTAAGACCAATTTCTCTGAACGTTCAAAATCCTGCGGTTTGGTCCCGCTGTAAATCACTTTTTTGATTTCACTTTTTTCATCTTTCATGTAAAATGAAAAATGATTGGCATCCTTTAATGCATCATATTGCATCCCTTTTTCCTTTACCCAATGTCCCATCACGTGAAACTCCCTGGAATCTTTAGCTGCCTCTGTAAAAGTGGAGTAGTTACTGGTATCCGCATTTAAGCTTACCAGGAAACAAACACAGATCGCAATTGTAATCAAGCCAATAATTGCACTTTTTTTCATGGGGTTATTTATTGTTTTTAAAAGTTCTGAAGGGTTGCCAGATTCTTCATGATAATCAGAATTATAGCGGAAACAAAGATAAAAAATATAAGTACCGTTTAGGTATTGGACGTGGCCTATTGGTTTAGATGACAAAATATTGATAGTTGGCTGACAAATAAACTACATAACTGCTGCCCGGCCAGATAAAATCTGACAGGATACTACTTTAAATAGTCTGGCTTAATTAATTGCGGAAGCTCTTTCCTTACATGCATCACCTTAGGTTTAGAAATACTCCTGATATATGGATCCCAGGGATTACGCTCATAATAGTTCTGATGAGCGGTTTCTGCCGGATAAAAAACTTTAAAAGGTTCCAGTTCGGTAACAAAGTCTCCTTTATAATATTTTTTGCCTTCCATGGCTGATCTTACGCTGGAGATAGTTTTAAGTTCCTGCGGATTTCTGTAGAAAGCAACAGATCTGTATTCCGGCCCAACATCCGGGCCCTGCCTGTTTAATTCGGTTGGATCATGTGCAAAGAAAAAAGCTTGTACCAGTTCTTCGTACGATATTTTGGCAGGGTCATAGTAAACCTGCACAGCTTCCGCGTGCCCGGTATTTTGCCCGCTTACCTCTTCATAGGTCGGATCTATGGTAATCCCTCCGGCGTATCCGCTGATAACTGCATTTACACCTTTAAGCTGGATCATGCTTGCCTGCGTGGCCCAGAAGCAGCCGCCCGCAAAGGTAGCTACAGACTCCGAAGAAGTCTGCTTAGGTAATACAGCAAAGCCATTTACACTCCCTATTTTTTGCCCCCCGTTACAGGAAACCATTATCAGCGCAACCAGGAATAAACAGATCGTTTTCATAGTATGAATATACGAAAATGGATAGCCCTGGATTTTAACGCTAATGTCATATTGAGTCTAGCCCTGTAAACAAAAAATCCGCAGTGCTTTACGCACTGCGGATCAAATACTATTATCAGATGCCTATGGCCAGATACCAAGATTCATGTAAGAAACAGCGATTTTGTCGATCGATCCTACAAAAGCAGCCGTTCTTAAAGTCTGGATACCAGGTTTTGACATCAATGTCTCTCTGATCTCATGGTAAGAATGGATCATCGTATCTTCTAAACCAGAATTTACCAGTTCCAGTTCGGATGCACCTTTAACAATCATCAAACGGTGTTCTGAAGGGATACTTTGTCCGGTTAAACTTTCCAGCGTATTGATCAGGTTCGCATTTGAGTTTTCTGCATAACGTTTTTCCATACGGCCAAAAGCTACGTGAGAAAGGTTTTTCAACCACTCAAAATAAGAAACCGTTACACCACCGGCATTACAGTACATATCAGGGATAATGATACCACCCATTTCTGTAAAAATCTCTTCTGCTTCCGGGGTGCATGGTCCGTTTGCACCTTCAGCAATAATTTTTGCTTTAATGTTTCTGATGTTTTCTACAGTAATCTGATTTTCCAGTGCTGCAGGCACAAGGATATCGCATGGTTGCTCTAAACCTTCCATCGAATTTTTAAATTCGATCGCGCCCGGGAAACCTAATATCGAACCAGTTAACTTACGGTGAGCAAAAACCTCATCAACGTTTAATCCGTTCTCATTGTAAATTGCACCTTCGTACTCACAAAGACCAACAACCGTAGCACCGAACTCGGTAAGGAATTTTGCAGAATGATAACCCACATTACCTAAACCCTGAACAATTACTCTTTTATCTCCCAAACCAGCTTTAAGACCGATTTTCTCCATATCTTCAGTTACCCTTACGCATTCTCTTACTGCATAAGCAACACCACGTCCGGTAGCTTCTTTACGTCCGCGGATACCATGAAGCGCAATTGGTTTACCAGTTACGCAGCCTAAAGCATCAAGCTGACCAGGATTCATGGTCATGTATGTATCAGCAATCCAGCTCATCTCACGCTCACCTGATCCATAATCAGGAGCAGGAACGTCAATACCGGGGCCAATAAAATTCTTTTTGATTAATTCTGTAGTATAGCGGCGGGTAATATTTTCCAGCTCTGCTGTGGTATAGTTTTTAGGAGTAATTTTAATACCGCCTTTCGCACCGCCAAAAGGAACGTTTACAATCGCACACTTGTAAGTCATCAATGCTGCAAGCGCCATTACCTCATCTTCATTAACCATCTCACTATAACGAATCCCGCCTTTTGTAGGGCTCATGTGGTGAGAGTGTTCAACACGCCATGCATCAATTACCTCGAACCCATTTCCCCTGCGGATCGGGAATTGGAAACGATATACACTGTTACAAGCTTTGATTTGGGATAGCAACCCTTCTGGGTGACCGGTGAATTGTGCTGCGTTGTCAAAATTTTTACATACGTCTGTAAAAAAATTTGTCTCGTTTGCTGTAGTAGCCATTATTTGGTTTTTTATGAATTTGTATTGCTGTTTTTTTTATTACGGATGCAAAATTGCACTAAAAAAAGTGATTAATACAAATTAATAATTGCTTAGTGTACGTGGCACACTTCACATATTAATTCTAAAAAACCTGTCTTCTAGGGTTTAAAAACTGATTTAGCCTAAGATTTTTTTTCTATTTTTTTTAATCTTCGGTCTATAGAAAAAAGTAAAAAGAGCAGTCCAAGCAGAATAATTGCCACACAAACAACAACAACATAAATTTTATCTGATCCCTCAAGTGTATTTGCTACTGCAGATCCCTGACCCTGTGCAAATATTTGCAGCGTTACCATTACTAACAGAATGGTGGTAATAATTTTTTTCATGATAATATATTGGTGTTTGACAGACTAGTTTAATTTGTTTTTCTCCAGGGAAGAGACTCTGAAAAGGATACTGTAAATCCAGTAGCCAATTAAGATCCATCCCAGGCATGCCGGATAAAATACCATCCTCATACGGCTATCCAGATCATAAGCATTAAAACCAGGGTTCCCACCGTTACCCGGATGCAGAGAATCTGATAAACGCGGCAGCACAAAAAGGAGCACTACCATCATTGGAAAAGCGAAGATGTTATAGATCGCAGAGATTTTTGCTCTTTTCTGCTCTTCATCAATTGCATTTCTAAGCACGAGGTAGGCGAAATAAAGCAAGAGTGCAATTGCTGCAAAGTTTTGCTTTACATCAAAACTCCATGCCTGTCCCCAGGTAAAACGTGCCCATACGGCGCCGGTAACAATCCCGAGTAATCCAAAAACAATTCCTGTATTTACGCTTTGTACAGCTTTAAGATCATTATCAGGGTTATTACTGCTCAGGTATTTTATGCTATGCCATACTGATACTGTAAACAGTACAATCATACTGAACCACATCGGCACGTGGAAATACAGATTTCTGATACTTTGATGTAGTATCGGTAAAGCAGGTGCCGTAGATAAAAATCCAGCGATGGTAGAATACACTACCAGTACTGCGCCCAAAATTTTCCACCAGGATTTATACATTTAATTTTGATTTAAGGTCGGCCTTAAGCATGTCATCACAGAATAAAGAGATCAGCAGAAAAGGCGAGTTCAAAGGTAATAAAGCTTTATATATTTTAGTTAATTATTATAAACACCGTTTAATCGCGCCATAGATATGGAAATAAAAGCAAGGAAGACGCAATTACGAGCACATTGATCGTTAGTAAAATCGCAATCTCATCTAAGCTTACGCTTCTGTCCAGCCCGTCCACTGCATTTCTGCTGAGTTTGATCAGCATTCCGATTACCGGAATAATTACCGGGAAACTGAGTATAGCCATAAGCATCCCGCCGTTCCCGGCCTTAGAAGCTATCGCCGAAATCATGGTAAAAATTGTAGAAAAGCTGATACTGCCTAAAATCACCGCCACGATATACAACCACATGTCCTGCGGCAGATAGTCGAACACCAGTGAGTAAAACGCAAGCGCTATCAGTGTTACTAACAGCATTAGCATGACATTATAGATTGTTTTTGATAAAATAAGGGCAGTCGGACTGGCGATGGTATAAATATATAACTGCCTGCCCTTAGTTTCCTGGAGAAAGCTTTTAGACACCGTATTGATAGAAGCAAAAAGCATAATAATCCAGAAAACCACATTCCAGGATGCTCCCTGCAGTGTAACAAATGAAAGAAAACAAACAAATATGGTGGATACCACATACAGGATTACACCACTTAAGGCATATTTTGAACGCCATTCCAGCAGCAGTTCCTTTCCAATTAAAAATTTGACTTCCTTTATTAATTGCATTTCGTCACAAATATAATTTTATGATTGGGGTTTTTATGACGTTGAGTACATTTACAAACCAAATATTAATAATATTGTACTCTTATGATAAAAGAATTTTGCAGTGTTGTTCAAACTCCAATTGGAGAACTCAGCATTTTTGCTGATGAAACTACGGTTTTTGAAGTTTCCTTTATGAAACCGGCAAATACTTCCCTTGAAGAAAGTTTGATCAGCCGGCAGGCGGCTGATGAGTTTAATGCTTATTTCGATGGATCACTAAAGACTTTTACCTTCCGGCGGCAACAAGCTGGAACTCCTTTCCAGCAAGGCGTTTGGCAAGAGTTATTGACCATACCTTATGGCACTACATTATCTTATGCTGCTTTGTCTGACCAGTTGCAAAATCCAAAGGCAATCCGTGCAATTGCCGCAGCAAATGGGAGAAACAACCTGGCGATAATTATCCCCTGCCACCGGGTAATTGGCAGCAGCGGAAAATTAGTAGGATATGCTGGTGAACTTTGGCGCAAGAACTGGTTATTAAACCACGAACGCGAAGTTGCGCAGCAAGGGCAGCTCTTGTTAAAGTTCTGAAACTGTTACTGGCAGGCGCAGTACTTGTTTTTTCACCGTCATCAGTGCCAATGCACCTATAAGAATAACAAACCAGCCCCATTTATATTTAACCATTCCCGCCGCAAGGTTAATGAGCTTTGTGAAATGGAGAAAAGTAAAATAGTTGTGCGACTTAAACCAGACTGCGGCCAGCGTTAAGATAACCAGCACAAGCGCCGCCCAGCCGGATGCCCTCATCAATCCCGTCTTGTTCAGCAACGCCCCTGTTAATCCCAGCAGTACAATCATATAAAACAGGATCCCAAAAGATTTATCTATTCCAAAATAGTTCCAGTTACCTATAAAAGTAACGTGTACCAATGGGCACATTCCTCCTGCAGCCATTACAACTGCCCCTATTATACCTTGAGTTCTCATCAATCAAAGATTATTTTCCCGGATCAATGCCCATTTTATCAGCAAAATGTGCACAGTAATCACGCAAATCTTCAATAATCAGTTTCTCTCCTGTTGCTTTCAGAAAGCTGTCTCCCATCGTTTGAAGTGTCTCATAGAAAAACCTCTTCATCTCATCAACAGGCATGTCTTTAGTCCACAAATCTATTCTCATCGAGTTTTTATAGTTGTGGTCCCACAAAGCCAGCATCATGGATTTAACAGGTACTTTATCTTGTGTTTCGGCATCAGTAGACTCCCATAGTAAGTTTTCAGGGACATTATTGTCATCTAGCTCAACCGTTATTTTAATTTCTGCTGTTTTCATTCTTGTATATATATTATTTTAATTAACCCGCAACGGTCATCTATAAGCTTATCAAGCAATGGTTAATCTTAAAATCACTGTTAAAGCAATCGTAAAAACAATAAATGCACATTCCACTACCCATAAATTGCGGAGCAAAGGTATAAACTTCCGGAAAATCAAGTCTGAAATGAATGCAATAATTGCAGCTAAAAAGCAAAGTCCGGTTACCAGACCATTCATCTGATTTTGTACCGGCATCTTTTGAGCAGGGCTGATCAACAAATAAATGCCCATTACCAGGCAACCGGAAGTAATTATGTTAAGCGGGGTAAGTTTCAAGACTATGTTTTTTTGAATTTCCTCTTTTTCCAGGCCGGTGTTTTATCCATTTTTTTCTTCGCAGCAGCTACAGCCGCAGCAGCTATTGCAGCAGCATGTTTTTTCTCGTGGAAAGCACCTTTAAAGTCAGGATCATCCTTTCTCTTCTGGGTATCAATTTCCCTGGCAATATACTGACGCTCTTCATAAGGGGTTTCTTCCACAAATACTTCTGCTGGCATAGGAACCGCAGGAATAGTCTGGCGCATCAGTTTCTCAATCTTTTTAATGTAGTATTTCTCCGCTTCAGTGCAAAACGTAATCGCATCACCTTTAGCATAAGCCCTGCCGGTACGGCCGATACGGTGGACATAATCCTCAATAATAATAGGTACATCAAAATTGATTACATGACTCACTTCCGCTACATCAATCCCCCTTGAAGCTACATCAGTTGCAACCAGCACCCTTAAATTACCTTCTTTAAAAGCAGCAATAGAATTGATCCTCGTATTTTGCCCTTTATTGGCATGAATTACGCGAACTGCATCCGCACCAAATCTGCGTTCAATAAAGCTATGTATATTATCGGCCACAGTTTTAGTCTTGCAGAAAATCATCAGTCTTTTAAAATCGACATCATTTTTAAGCAAGTGCTGCAGCAGGTTGATTTTTGTTTTAAAGTTTGGCACCTCATATAAAACCTGCGTAACTGTCTGAGCAGGCGTTGCCTGTTCCCCGACTTCAATGATCGTTGGGTTTTTCAAAAAGTCCCCTGCGATCTTATGCACAAGCTCACTCATGGTAGCAGAGAAAAGCAGGTTTTGTCTTCTTCTTGGTACAATTTCCAATATCCTGTGAATCGAACCGATAAAACCCATATCCATCATTTTATCTGCCTCATCCAGCACAAGAAACTTTAGATATTGCGTATTAATATGCCCTGCTAAATAAATATCCAGGAAACGTCCTGGTGTAGCGATAATAATATCTACGCCCGCTTTGATCTGTTCGATCTGTGTTTTCGGGCCAATTCCGCCGAATACAACAACAGAACGGAGATCAGTATATTTTGAGAATATCTTAACATGCTCAGCAATCTGCATCGCAAGCTCACGTGTAGGTGCCAATATTAACGCACGTGCAGCATCGCCCTGAGCATACTTTAATTGCATTAAAATAGGCAAAACATAGGCTGCAGTTTTACCTGTGCCTGTTTCAGCGATACCAAAAATATCCTGTCCGGATAAAACCGGTGCAATTGCTTTTTCTTGTATTGGAGTAGCAACCGTAAACCCCGCATCAGCTACAGCATTTAAAATCTGTCTGTTAAGGTTAAACTCTTCGAATGTTTTCGACATTTTGCAAATATACTATAATCTCGATTAGCTATGCGGAAAAACAAGCTAATAGCATTTTTCAAATCCGGTCAGTCGCTATTAAAGTGCATATATCCCCCTGCACCGGAGGTCTGTACACACACCATTTATCTAAAAGAAAACTGTGTTTTCATTAATAATGCCTTAGATTCATTGAATTTATCTTCGAACAAATTCATTTTAGTATACTTATCCAGGCTTTTATCAGTTTTGATAAGCGTATTTTTTCGGGTTGTTTCTTTTTTATTTTTCATCAGTAATTATTTGTTGTTTATAGTGATAAAGTACCATGATCTTTTTATGAGCTGTAAGATCATGATGCTTTCATATGATATTGATTAACATTTTGTGGGACGATTATTTTTTAACAATTAAAAAACCAGGGTAATTTTTGTTTTTCTGGAACGGTCCATGGTAATATATCAATTCGTCAGGGTCTGTTGTCTGCACATTCTGATATCTTTCATTGTTCATCTCCTTACTTCTTTATATGACAATGCAAACATTATAATTATTTAGAAATATAAAAAAACCAAAGATTAATATACATATACTAATAAACTATTTTTAATGCAATAATTTGGCAACACATCGGTTTAAAGGTACTTAATGGCAGATTGATGTTCAAAACCTAACTGTGATCATGAACTAGCCGAATAATTTTATTAAAAAGTTTTTAGCTTTGACTTTATGAACACCATCCTTATTAAAGCAGCAACTCTTGTTAATGAAGGCAGGATATTCGTTGCAGACGTATTTATCAAAGACGGATTTATTGATGAGATCAGTCCTTCGATTAACAGAAAGGCAGATCAGGAAATCAATGCTGAAGGCCTCCACCTTTTGCCTGGAATGATTGATGACCAGGTACATTTCAGGGAACCGGGATTAACGCACAAGGCGGATATATTTACGGAAAGTATGGCTGCTGTAGCAGGAGGGATTACTTCTTTTATGGAAATGCCAAATACAGTTCCAAATACACTGACACAGGAACTGCTCAATGATAAGTATAATATCGCTTCAGAAATGTCACTAGCCAATTACTCATTTTTCATGGGGGCTTCCAATAATAATATTGAAGAGGTGCTGAAAACAGATCCGGCAAATGTTTGCGGGATCAAAGTTTTTATGGGCTCCTCTACCGGAAATATGCTGGTAGATAATGAGCAGGTACTGGAAAATATTTTTAGTCAGGCACCTATTCTGGTCGCCACTCACTGCGAGGACGAGCAAACCATCCAGCATAACATGGCTGTTTACAAAGAAAAATACGGAGAAAACATTACAATAGATATGCACCCCCTTATCCGTTCGGCCGAAGCATGTTATATCTCTTCATCGATGGCTGTATCACTGGCTAAAAAATACAACACCCGTTTGCACATTCTGCATATCTCTACGGCGAAAGAGGTTGGGTTATTTGATGCAGTTACCCCGCTAAAGGATAAAAGGATCACGGCTGAGGCATGTGTGCACCACCTCTGGTTTGATGATCAGGATTATGCAGAAAAAGGAAACCTGATTAAATGGAACCCTGCAGTTAAAACTGCGGCCGACAAGGAAGCGATATTGAAAGGTGTGCTGGATAACCATATTGATATTATCGCTACAGACCATGCACCCCATACCATTGAGGAGAAAGCGCAGCCTTATTTACAAGCCCCTTCGGGCGGGCCATTAGTGCAGCATGCGCTTCCCGCTTTATTGGAAATGTACCACAACGGTAAGATTTCATTGGAGAAAATAGTAGAGAAGACCGCACATAATGTTGCGACATGTTTCCAGGTTGACAGGAGAGGTTTTATCAGGGAAGGTTATTGGGCAGATCTTGTTCTGGTTGCTTTAAATGATCCTGTCAGAGTAACTAAAGCCAATATTTTGTATAAATGCGGCTGGTCTCCTTTCGAGGGACAGACTTTCAAGGCTGATATTACCCATACATTCATTTCTGGTAACCTCGCTTATCAAAAAGGTAAATTCATGACGAATGAAACGGGTAAGAGATTAGCATTTAACAGATAGATGAGCGATCCATTAAACTAACAGATGAATCATCTGATCCGAACTCAATTGCGTAAAACAGCGATACTGTTTAGTATTGCCCTGCTTATTTTCCTCTTCGGAATGAGCAGTTCTGCCGTAGAACTATTTTATTCTGACGGATTTTACCAGTTGAGTTCGGTTGCCCAGCGTGCCATCAGTTCCGTCTTCCCCTTTACCCTTGGTGATTTCCTTTATGCCGCCCTCATCACCTATTGTATCTGGTGTGCTTTCCGCAGCATAAAAAAAGCCACAGCAAAGGGAGAAAATACAGGCACAGCCCGGCTGATCCCTATCCAGCTCTTTAATTTCACCTTACTGCTGTATATTGTTTTTAAGTTACTGTGGGGATTAAATTATTCCCGTCCCTCCATCACCGGGCGCCTAAGTATCAGCAATGAAAAATACACTACGAAAGAACTGGTCCAACTGGGCGGTTTTCTGATCAACCGGGTAAATATCCTGAACAATAAAATGCAGGCTAACCGCAGCAAAAAAACGTACACCATCACAGAACTGGAAAGCGGGTCAAAACTGGCGTACGATAAACTCGCTGAAATAAACCCTTTTTTCACCTACCGCGTCCCGGCAGTTAAACCTGTACTCTTTAGCTGGCTGATCTCTAAAATTGGTATTGAAGGTTATTATTGCCCTCCTTCAGGTGAAGCAAATGTAAACATGCGCATCCCAGCGGCCGCATTACCGTTTGTCACCTGTCATGAGATTTCTCATGAATTAGGCATAGCACGTGAAGATGAAGCAAACCTTATCGGATACCTCGTCAGCATTAACAGTACAGACCTGAACTTTCAATATGCGGGATACTACGACATCCTGCGCAGCGTTCTTTTCGAAATCCGTATCAAATCTCCGGAAGACTTTGCTGTACTGTATAAAACGATAAATAGCGGCACGATAGCAGACTTCAAGAAAGAGCAGGAATTCTGGACGAAGTATAATGGTGATATGTCGGCCTACATGAACACTGCATTGGATAGTTTTCTTAAAATCAACAACCAGAAAAAGGGAACTGACAGTTATCAGGATATTGTACTTTGGGTATTTAATCTCCATAAACCAGAAATAAGCCAGTCTGGCACAAAAAGATCATTGCTTTCACCGGCATTCTAAATCCAGCAGCTTCTACGCAGAGAACTTTATCTCCATAGTCAAAATTAATTACCACCCGCTGCATCTTTAGAATTAATTTTACGAAGATGAAAAGAGCTTTTATTTTCGCCTTGTTTCTGATCCTGCCGCTCACTGCCGGTCCCTGGGGATTTTTTGCGCATATGCGTATCAATCAGCTGGCAGTTTTTACCCTGCCTGCAGGGATAAACAGATTTTACAAAGCCAATATTCAGTATATTACCGATCACGCCACAGACCCGGATAAGAGAAGATATGCAGACACTTCCGAAGCGCCCAGGCACTATCTCGACGCAGAAGTTTATGAGGCCGATATCGACAGCATTCCAAGAAAATGGGATAATGCCGTAAAAAAATACGGACTGCCCAAATTACATAAGAACGGGATCCTGCCCTGGCAAATCCAGCGAACATACTATAAACTGGTCAATGCCTTCAAACAGCACGATTCCATCAGGATATTGATACATTCTGCCTATCTCGGGCATTACCTCGGGGATGCCCATGTTCCCTTACACACTACCGAAAACCATAACGGGCAGCTCACTAACCAGGCAGGCATCCACGGATTCTGGGAGAGCCGCCTGCCGGAACTGTTTTCAGAAAAGTATAATTTCCTTGTGGGCAGGGCCGCCTACATAAATGACCCTTTGGCAACAGCATGGAAGACGATCAGTCACACACATAGATTAGTAGACAGTGTATTGAAAATCGAAGAAGAATTGAACAGGAATTTCCCCAAATACCGAAAATACAGTTATACTAAAAGAAAAAATGTATTAACAAAACAGTATTCCCTCGAATATTCCAGAGAGTACCATTTAAAAATGAACCGGATGGTAGAGAAACAGATGCGCGCAGCAACTTTAGCTATTGGCTCTTACTGGTTTTCTGCGTGGGTTGATGCCGGCCAGCCAACGCTAGAAAATATGATCAAAGTACTCCCCGACTCTGCCGCGATAAGGGCAGAGAAAGAGATAAATGCTAAATTTCGTGCAGGAAAGATAATAGGGAGAGAAAACTAGCTTTCGATAACCTTTTTAGACTTGAACATCGATTTAACAGCGGCAAAAATAACCGGTGCAAAAGTAACGACAGCGATAAATAGGATAACAACCGAAAAGTTTTCTTTGATGACAGGAATCTGCCCCAGTAAAAACCCACCAAATAATAAACTGGCAATCCATGCGATCCCACCAACAATATTAAAGTAGGTGAATTTACCAAATGGCATTTTAGCTACCCCCGCAACAAAAGGAGCAATTGTCCTGATGATCGGTAAAAAGCGGCTAAAAATAATTGCCTTACCACCATGCTTCTCAAAGAAGAGATGTGATTTATTATAGTATTCCAGCTTCAGGATTTTGTTGCTTTCCTTAAATACAGCCACCCCGAAATAGCTGCCCAACCTGTAGTTTAAGCTATTGCCAAGAATTCCTGCAGCCGTTAACAACAGGAACATCAACCATATATTTAAATTTGTATTTCCGGTGGCGATTAATGCCCCAACAGCAAAAAGCATGGAGTCACCAGGTAAAAAAGGAGTAACTACAAAACCTGTTTCCGCAAAAATAATCAGGAATAAAATGAGATAGGTCCACGTTTGATAGTTATTAACGAGTTTAACCAATTCTACATCGGTGTGTAATATAAATTGTATCAGGCTATTTAGAAAGTCCATGGGCAAATAATAAAAAAAGCGTCATTATGATCAGACTACAATAGCCGTACACAATGACGCTCAAAGGTATGTATTTTTTAATTAGTTATAATTATTAAGCATAACCGGCATAACCAGCATCAGAACATCTTCATTTTCGTCGTTCGTCTGAGGGATCAGTAAACCTGCGCGGTTAGGTGTAGAAAGTTCTAAAGTCACTTCTTCTCCGCTTAAGTTTCCTAACATTTCTATCAGGAAACGTGCATTAAAGCCAATTTCAAGATCTTCACCTTCATAGTGACAGCTCAGACGCTCATGTGCTTCGTTAGCAAAATCTAAATCTTCTGAAGAGATATTCAACTCGCTTCCAGTGATTTTTAACCTCACCTGGTGCGTAGTTTTGTTAGCAAAAATAACTACACGGCGTAAAGTATTCAGGAACAAAGCCCTGTCGATCACTAACTTATTAGGGTTATTCGCAGGAATAACAGCCTCATAATCCGGGTAACGCTCATCAATTAAGCGGCATACCAGATTAATATTTTCGAATTTAAAGAAAGCACTTGTTGCATTGTAATCAACCGAAACGTTGATATCAGTAGAAGGCAATGCCGCTTTTAATAATGTCAAAGCTTTTTTAGGCAGGATAAAAGAAGCCGTTTTATCAGCTTTACTATCCATACGTCTGTATCTTACCAATTTGTGTGCATCGGTAGCTACAAAAGTAATAAACTGGTCAGACAACTGGCAATATACACCAGTCATCGCAGGACGAAGCTCATCGCTGCTCACCGCAAAAATAGTTTTGGTAATCGCTTCTGTTAATACCGAAGCAGGAAGGTTTACTGAAGAAGCATTTTCTACTACAGGAATTTTAGGGAAATCATCCCCGTTTTCTCCGCTAAGTTTATACTTTCCGTCGCCGGCACTAATTTCAATTGAAAAAGTGGAATCGTCGATGTTGAAAGAAATAGGCTGATCAGGAAGAGTTTTCAAAGTATCTAATAAAATTCTTGCTGGTACAGCTACTTTTCCGCCTTCTTTAGATTCAACAGGCAGAGAAGTTGTCATGCTGGTCTGCAAATCGGTGGCAGAAATCGTTAAACTTCCGTCTTTAATCTCGAAAAGAAAATTTTCCAGTATCGGCAAAACAGTACTGCTGCTTGATGCACCATTGACCGTCTGTAAATGTTTTAAAAGCGTTGATGTGGATACAATAAATCTCATAGTTTGATCTTGTCAGTTTTCAAAAATATAAAAATTACCTTGCATACTTATACTTGCGGTAATAATGTTGAAAAATTGCGAACGATATTAACAGTAATAAGGGTAAAATCAGGTTAATCAGCTGCCATTTTGTTTTCCCTTCTCTCAATAATTGCTTATCCAAGAGCCTGATCCTAACCTGCTTATTCCTCAGTTCGATTAAATTATCATCTGAAGACAAATAATCTGCGATGTTTAGCAATAAGGCCTTGTTTCCAAAAGTCCTTTGCGTGTACCGGTCAAATCCCAACGGAAAAACAGACCCATCCCTGCTGCTCACCTGGTTTTTGAAGATATCACCATCACCAATCACAATCATTTTCGTGCTTTTACTTTCAGCAGGCAGCGGGTAGTTCTCAGTAATTCCTGCCGGCACGGCACGGTTCAAAAAGACCGAGGGAAATGAACCTTCCAGTAATACCGCAGCATTTTGGGAAGGATGTGCATACGCACGCTGATCGGGCGCCACAGCAATAGTCTGCAGCGATAAAACTTTTGGTGTGCTGTAAACCAGGTTAAAATCAGAACTGCGCAGGATTACCGTTTTACGAAGGCCTCTTACACCAATAGTATCTACACTGCTTAAAAACTCTGTACGTATCCCGTCAATATTTTTCACCAAGCTTACTGATGTATCCGGAATCAGCACCGGATAATAAATCCAGGGTGCCATCTGGATATCCTTTTGCTGCCCCCCTCCCATTGCGACAGGGATCTCCGCACAATTTAAATCGGTGATCAGGTTATAATTAATCCTGGCCCCATACATAAACAGCATGTCGTCCAGGTTCAGTTTATTATTAAATGCAAGCTGCTCGCCAGATCCCTGTAAGCTGTCCAGGTCTGCACTCACCTGATCAATACTCCATACCACCCGGCCACCGTTCATCACAAAATAATTGATCTTGTATTTTACAGCTTCAGAAAGCTCTTTTTGCGGTTTGGTAATGAAAAGTATTTTCAGTTTATCCAACCCTTGTTTACTGATCAGGTTCAGGTCTACCCTGCCTACTTCATAACTATCCGAAAGTGACTTCATCGCATCACTCAGATAAACATCGGCCGGTTCACCGTTCCCTTCGGTAAAACCTATTCGTGGATTTTCTCCTGTTGTTACTTTTTTAATGGCCGAACTGAATTTATATTCCAGGTTCTGAATGGAGTTATTGATATTCTCTTCATATCCGCCTGCAGCATTCAGCGTCTGGAGTAACTTAACAGGAATTTGTTTGTCGCCCGACTGTACGATGGCCATCGGAAAGATATTCTTTTGTGTAAAACCGGCCTCGTTTTTAACATTGAGGCTTGTGGGCTCAATACCTATCTGGTATAAATGCTGTACTACCGTATCCTGCTCCTCCTGCGACAGTCCTGCTGTGGGATCAGTAAAAACTACCTTAATCTTTACAGTAGAATTTGCCTTATAATCATTCAGTAAATCTGATGTAGCATGTTGAAGCCGCTTAAATGCAGATGGCAGATCGCCATTTAAGAACACCGTAATATTGATCTGCTGATTTGCATTTGCTAAAACAGCTTTGGTTTTAGGATTCAAAGTAAACCGCTTGTCGAGGGTAAAGTCAAAGCGGGTATATACATATTGGGCAGCAATGTTAATTGAAACCAGCAGGATAACAAATCCCAGTACCTTTACCCGGTACTTTCTAATTACAGTTACCATTTCCTGCCTCCGATCACCAGCTTAGTCAAACCCAGGAACAATAAAATAAAAGAGATAAAATAAACGAGATCGCGCGTATCTAAAACGCCCCTGCTCATAGATTGAAAATGTTCGTTAACACTCAGCCATAAAAACACATCTTCTAAAACACTGGCAGCAAAAATTTTTGCCAAAGCATCAAAACCACTGTAAGCAATAAAAGATAAAAACACAGCTACTGCAAAAGCAATTACCTGATTTTTTGTGACCGACGATGAAAATATACCTATTGCAGCGAAGGCACTGCCCAATAACAGCAATCCCAGGTAGGAGCCTGCAACAGCACCACCATCGATATTGCCCTTAGGCATTCCCAGTTCTACAATACTATAATAGTAAAGCAAAGTTGGGAGTAAAGCGAAAAACACGAGAAGAAGACAAGCGAAATATTTAGCCAGCAGGATCTGCCAGTCGCTCAGTGGCCTGCTCGCCAGCAATACATAAGTTCCTTCCCTCCGCTCTTCTGCAAATGAACGCATCGTAATGGCAGGGATCAGAAACATAAATAAAAATGGGGCCAGGCTAAAAAAGCCGTTGAGTTCCGCGTAACCATATTCCAGAATAGAAGTATCCGGAAAAAACCATAAGAGTAACCCGGAAACCAGCAGGAATACACCAATAGTGATGTAAGCCATTAATGAATTCAATAAACTGAATAATTCGCGTTTAAATACTGCGTACATGAAAAAGTATAATGATGCCGAAGTTAGCTAAATATCGGGAAAATGGAACCATCATCAATTACATAAAAAAACAGGCAGTCTGCTAAAGACTGCCTGTTCCGTATCATTTAATAAAGAAAATATGCTTACAAACCGAAGTTATAAGCTAATCTTAAACCAACAAATCTCGATTTAAAATTGAAATTGGTGTTACCCGGTCCGTCGTACTTAGTAGACCACTCTTCATATCTTGCACTTAGATCGATAGATCCTTTATCAGATACCGGGAATTCTACTCCAACATGAGGTGTGTAGGCAAACGAAGTTTTTGAATTATCAGCCGTGCCGAAAACAGCACCAAGCTCACCACCTACATAAATGTTTTCTGCAAGGAAGTAATTGATACCCGCTTTTACTGGTATCACGTTCAAATCTGCGTATCTAAACGTAGTTCCACCAACATTGGCAATGTCTTCACCTCTAAAAGTAAGGTAACCCGCAGATGCAGTAAAATTCAGTTTTTCTACAATTGGCGTTTGAAACTGTAAAGTTCCTCCAAATCCCAATTTATAGGCATCTCCAAAATCACCTGTAGGAAAAGCAAATTCTGCACCTATTCCTAATTTAGAGCCAGACATAGCCGGATCTTTAGTTTGAGCTGATAAGTTTGAGAATGAAAATATTCCGGCAATAGCCGTAAGTAAAAATAATTTTTTCATGACTGTTGTTTTTAATCGTTTATAATTAGCTGGTTAATCTCCTGCACGACTTAAACAAAAAGTTTGCCAAAACAGAATTTTGTTAAACAACTTATTACACATCAAACAGTTAACAGTCTGAATATATCCTCTAAAGAGTCAGTTTCATGTTCTTTTTTAAGATCAGTAAGGGAAGAATCGGCAACAATATTGCCTCTGTCAATAATCACAACCTGGTCACAAAGCGCCTCAACTTCCTGCATGATATGCGTAGAAAGAATTACAGTTTTATTTTTTCCCAATGTTTTAATCAGCTCCCTGATATCAGTGAGCTGGTTAGGATCCAACCCTGTGGTGGGTTCATCAAGAATTAAGATTTGAGGATCATGAATAATTGCCTGTGCAAGGCCAACACGCTGTTTATAGCCTTTACTCAGCATCGCAATCTTTTTATGCTGCTCCGCACCCAGTCCTACTTTCTCGATCACTTCTTTTACTTTTATAGCAGGATTACCAAGCTGGTAGGTATTGGCAACGAAGGTTAAAAATTCCCGGACATACATATCTGTATATAATGGTGTGTTTTCCGGAAGATAACCCAGGATACGTTTCATTTCCAGGCTCTGTGTCTGTGTATCAAAACCAGCAAGTGTCGCCGTTCCGGAAGTAGGCTGCAGGTAACCGGTAAGCATGCGCATGGTGGTCGACTTTCCCGCACCGTTCGGCCCCAGAAAGCCAAGGATCTTACCCGGTACAGCTTTAAAGCTGATCGCATTTACTGCCTGCTGCTGTCCGTATGTTTTGGACAATTCATTTACCAATATACTCAATTTTGATTTTTGTTTAATTGATCCATAGGAACCGGTGACCGCTATTGGAACCAAAAGTAATAATTAGTGACTAATATATAAGTTAAAATTACCCTTCAAATTCTATATTTGCAGTATTATGGCCAAAACGAATAACGACGAACAATTTAAAAATGTGATCTCTCATGCCAAAGAATACGGTTTTGTATTCCAAAGCAGCGAAATTTATGATGGATTAAGTGCCGTATATGACTACGGTCAATTAGGTGCTGAGCTAAAAAACAACATCAAAACTTACTGGTGGAAATCTATGGTGCAAATGCACGAAAATATTGTGGGCATCGATTCCGCAATTTTCATGCACCCCAAAGTATGGAAAGCCAGTGGGCACGTAGATGGATTCAGCGATCCGATGATCGACAATAAAGATTCGAAAAAACGTTACCGCGCAGACCAATTATTAGAAGATAAAATAACCCGTTACGAGAAAGACGGGAAAACAGATAAAGCCGCAAAGCTGCAAGCTGATATGGATGAGGCGCTGAAAGCAGAAAACCTGCCACAGCTAAAAGTCCTGATCGAAGAACATGAGATCGCCTGCCCGGTTAGCGGCACAAGAAACTGGACAGATGTACGTCAGTTTAACCTGATGTTCAGCACCCAGTTTGGGGCTATGGCCGAAGGTGCAGAAGAAGTTTACCTGCGTCCGGAAACAGCACAGGGTATCTTTGTTAATTTTCTTAATGTGCAGAAATCAGGAAGAATGAAAATTCCTTTTGGTATCGCACAGATCGGTAAAGCCTTCAGAAATGAAGTAATTGCCCGTCAGTTTATCATGCGTATGCGTGAGTTCGAACAAATGGAGATGCAATTTTTTGTACGTCCGGGCGAAGAAATGAAATGGTTTGCTTACTGGAAAGAGGCACGTCTTAAATGGCATACCGCTTTAGGTACTGATAGCGCGAAATATAAATACCATGACCATGCAAAGCTGGCCCATTATGCCAATGCAGCAACTGATATTGAGTTCGAATTCCCATTCGGATTTAAGGAAGTAGAAGGTATCCACAGCCGTACAGATTTCGATCTTACACAGCACCAGGAATTTTCAGGTAAAAAGATGCAGTACTTTGATAACGATTTAAATGAAGAGGGCAAACCTTATGGAAACTATATTCCTTATGTGATTGAGACCTCTATCGGTTTAGACCGTATGTTCCTGCTAACGATGATCAATGCTTTTGAAGAGCAGGATCTAAGCGAAGGGGAGAAAACTGATAGCCGTATCGTATTACATTTACACCCTTGCCTCGCCCCAATTAAAGCAGCGATATTACCATTAACCAAAAAAGATGGTTTACCGGAAAAAGCAAAGGAAATTATGAATAACCTGATGCTGGATTATAACGTTGTTTATGAAGAAAAAGATTCAATCGGAAAACGTTACCGCAGGCAGGATGCTATTGGAACACCGTTCTGTATTACAATTGATCACCAGACTTTAGAAGACGATACTGTAACCATCCGTCACCGTGATAGTATGGAACAACAACGTATTGATATTAAAGACCTGGAAGAACTGATCGCAAGCAGGGTAAGCTGGAAAAATCTATTGAAAAAGTCTTAATCATCAAAATTATATTTAAAAATGCCCGTTAGTGATAAACTAACGGGCATTTTTTATGTACAAGCCGCAGGCACATTTACCACCTCGCCCTGTAACAAGCAACCGATAACCGAAGTTTAAGCCAAATCAAGCCCGCAGTTGTTAAGGATGTGAGCAGGATCTGACAGGGGGTTGACAAGGGTAAATGATGCTGGACCCTTGTCAACCCCCTGTCAGATCCCTGCCACACCCTTGTCAGTTCTGGGTTGTACTTGGCTTATACGTTGTAGAATGTGGCCTGGTTCACCGCCTGTCACATCTTGAAATCCACAAAATCCTTATTCCGATTTAATTAAATAGTCGTTCATCTTCACCAAAAATGACCAGAGCCTGAACAAAATATACTGATAAAAAACCCGATAGCAAAAAGCAGCACTTCTTCAAATGGTCTCATTATTGTTAACACTTAAATATTAAAAACCACATTATCTACGTTAATTCAATCATGAAATTTATATACCCGGTATTTTTCCTGTTATTTTTTGCAATAACAGCCACAACGCATGCGCAATCATCTATTATTACAGAAAACAGCTGGTCGCCCGAAGAGCTGGAAATGGCGAATACAGCAAAAAACACAAGTTATCTGAACGACGAAGAAAAGAAGATCGTTTTCTATATGAACCTTTCACGCATGGATGGAAAAAAGTTTTTCGACACTTATTTCCAGGATTTTGTAAATGCTTACAATATTGATATGAAGCAGTACAGTAATTACGACGAATTGAGGGTAAACAGAAAAGATAAATATTACCGCGGCCTGGAACAGGATTTAAAAGGGATCAAAGGATTATCTATTTTTAGTCCGGATGAAACGCTGACCTACATAGCGCAGCAGCATGCAAAAGATCTAAGCAAAAACAATATTGCCGGTCATAATTCAAGTGATGGCAGAACAGTAAAAGACAGGATTTCGCAATATTACCCAAGACATGCGATGGCAGAAAACCTTGCCTTTGGGTTTTCTAAAGGACTTGCAAATGTATGCATGTTACTATTGGATAAAGGCGTTCCAGATCTGGGCCATAGGAAAACGATCCTGGGAACAAGCTACAATTTGAACTTTGTTGGTGTAAACATCAGGAAACATCCTGGCTACAGGTATTGTGCAGTAATTGATTTCATTTCAGTTCCTACTCCAACACGCTAAGCATGGATCGATTTCGGTAAATGATAATCTATCCCTAAATTGCCCGTCATTTGCTTTTTCAATTCAATTTTATATGCGTAAGGCCCTTTTAAAATTTATAGATTTTTTTTATCCCCCATTTTCACGCTGGTTCCCTCTGCATACATTCAGGTATATGGTATCCGGTGGTACAAACGCAGCAAGCGGTATCGTTTTATTCTACATTGTTTACCATTTCCTGCTGCATCAGCAAGACGTTTACCTGCCATTCCAGCCGGGAATGATCACTGCTCCGGTGGCTGCGCTGATCATTGAAACTCCCCTCAGCTTTTTGATTGGCTTTACGCTAAATAAGTACCTGGTATTTACAGAGTCTGAGCTAAAAGGCAGAATACAGATGTTCAGATACGGGATAGTAGTGCTATCAAACGTATTCCTCAATTATGCATTTCTGAAATTATTAGTCGAAACCTTCAATTTTTATCCGACTATCTCTAAAATATTTGTTACGGCATTACTTGCACTGGCGAGTTATTTTATACAAACGCATTTCTCTTTCAAAGTAAAAAAATAGAATCACCAGAAAGTAAAAGGGTCACACACTACTTGATAAATTGTACAGAACCACTACCTTAGACCCACCAAATATAAACAAGTAATGAGTGATTTTAATGACTTTAACAACCCACAGGTAGCGAAGCTGCCCAAGCATTTAAGGCAATTTATTGTTGATCAGAACTACGTTAAATATACGCCGGTAGACCAGGCTGTATGGCGCTACGTGATGCGTCAGAATTACAGTTACCTGAAAGATGTGGCCTACTATCCTTACATCAAAGGGCTGCAGCGTGCGGGTTTGAGTATCGAATATATCCCCGACCTGCAAACGATGAACGACAACCTGGGTAAACTGGGCTGGGGTGCTGTAACGGTAGATGGATTTATTCCCCCCGCAGCATTTATGGAATACCAGGCATATCATGTGCTGGTTATCGCAGCAGATATCAGGCAGATCAACCATATCGAATATACCCCCGCACCAGACATCATTCATGAGTCGGCCGGGCATGCCCCGATTATCGCCGATGCTGCTTACAATAGTTACCTGAGTTATATCGGATCAATCGGTTCCAAAGCCATGTTTTCTGCCAAAGACTTTGAACTGTACGAAGCAATACGCCATTTGTCTATCCTGAAAGAAGCGGTAGATGTTCCGCAAAATGAAATTGCAAAAGCAGAAAAAAACCTGCAGCAGATAGCTGATAATATGGGCGAACCGTCAGAGATGGCGCTGCTGAGCAGACTGCATTGGTGGACGGTAGAATACGGACTGATAGGCAGCCTCAGTGAGCCTAAAATTTATGGTGCCGGCCTGCTTTCTTCTATAGGGGAAAGCGCGAGTTGTATGCTGGATAGCGTAAAAAAGATCCCTTATACGATTGATACCATCAATTATGCTTATGATATCACCAAGACACAGCCCCATCTTTTTGTAACGGAGACTTTTCAGAACCTGATCGATGTACTGGAAACTTTTGCGGATACCATGGCCTTCAGAAAAGGGGGCGAAGAAGGTGTTCTGAAAGCAATAGATTCCCATAATCCGGCAACTGCTGTATATAGTTCCGGATTACAGGTCACTGGTATATTCTGTGATTTGGGGCAGGATGAAGATGACCGGATGACTTTTATTAAAACATCCGGACCGTCTGCCCTGGCTGTTAATAATAAACAGTTAGAGGGGCATGGAAAATCCTATCATAAAGATGGTTTTTCATCGCCGGTTGGCAAGCTTAAAGACAGCGCAATTCCGCTTGAGAATTTTACCGATGAGGAGCTGAATGCATTTGGACTTACAATTGGCAAACATGCGGTATTACTTTTTGAGAGTGGCATCCACGTTAGCGGTGCAGTTACAGCAATCAAAAGGCACGAAAATAAAATCATTCTGATCGTTTTTGAAGACTGCACAGTTAAAGAAAACGATGGCAACGTTCTTTTCCTGCCAGAATGGGGAGTTTATGATATGGCTGTCGGCGAAAAAATAGTCTCTGTTTTTAACGGCGCTGCCGATAAGGAAGCCTATGAAGAGATTACACATATCAGCGAAAAACATACAGAAAAGGTTGTTTATGATGAAACCACGCAGAAACTTCACGATATTTACAAAACAGTAAGAACAATCAGAGAGCATAACGAAGGGCATGAACAGTTGCCGGAATTATTTGATCTGCTAAAAACAAGGTACCCCCAGGATTGGCTGTGTGCATTGGAAATACTGGAAATATTACATTACACAGGAACATATCCGCAGCTGGAAGAGGACGTCAGGATTTACCTGGACATGAAATCCTCAAATGAGCCGGACCATAAAAAACTGATTAACGACGGTCTGCACGTAATTGCAAACCCCGTTACACAGCTAATTACAGAAGAAGATTAACTATGAATATCGTATTAACAGGCGCAAGCAGCGGCATCGGTTTTGAAGCCGCACTAGAATTTACATTATCTAAAGAGAACAAGGTGGTATGCATCGCAAGATCGGCCGACAAGCTCAGGAAACTCCTGGAAATTGCCAGGGGCATCAATCCGGAATGTACCTTGCTACCGGTAGAGTTTGATATTGTACATGATAATTATGCTGCACTGATTCCTTTTTTGCAAGAAAGGCTGGGTACTGTAGACATCCTTGTAAACAACGCAGGGGCGCTGATTAACAAACCTTTTTTAGAAACTACCGCAGAAGAACTGACCGGAATGTTCGAGAGTAATGTTACCGGACATTTTAATATGATCAAAAACCTGTTGCCGTTAATGCAAAGCGGAAGCCATATCGTAAATATCGGCAGTATGGGTGGTTTTCAGGGCAGTGTTAAGTTTCCTGGTTTAGCTGCTTATTCGTCGAGCAAAGCGGCACTGCATACATTAACAGAATGCCTTGCTTTCGAACTTTCGGAGTCGGGTATTAAAGTAAATTGCCTTGCCCTTGGATCTGCGCAAACGGAAATGCTCGAACAAGCATTCCCTGGATATCAATCGCCGGTGATGGCTTTTGAAATGGGAAAATATGTCGCCGATTTTGCGCGTACCGGTCATAAATTCTTTAATGGCAAGATCATTCCTGTTGCGGTAACTACGCCATAAAAACATAAGTTTTAGCGATTTCTATTTTTAGAAAAGATTTTTTTTCAAATAAAATATCAAGGGACAATTGTCCCTTTGGTATTTTATTTAATATCTTTAGCACAGATAGATGAAAAAAAGCCTCGTTTTATTCCTCTTTGCAGTGTTTTTTGCCGGTACCGGCAAATCACAAACTGTATCAGTACAGTACCAGGACCTGGTAAAAAAAATCAACACCGATGTTCAGGACAAAAATCCGGCAACACGGTTGATTGAATTTGCAAAAACCATGATAGGCGTACCTTACCGTTATGCTTCAAGCAATCCTTCTATTGGTTTCGACTGTTCTGGTTTTGTAAGTTATGTATTTCGCAACTTCGGCTTTGCTACTCCACGGTCTTCTTCAGAATTTAATGACGCAGGAACACCTGTAAAGCTGGAAAACGCAAAAGTGGGCGATATCCTTGTTTTCACCGGCACCAATGTTAGAAAACGCGTAGCCGGACATGTAGGCATTATTGCAAAGATTGACGGGGATACGATACAATTTATCCATTCTACATCGGGTAAAACCCATGGCGTTACTTTAACTACGCTGAACGGGTATTACAAGAGCCGCTTTATGAAAGCAGTGAGTATGTTTTAATTGCAGACTAGCAGTTTTCTGTTGCTTTTTAATCTTTTAAACTCCAAAATTTTTCGATTGCTTTAGTTTTATGCCGCCGCCATGTTTCGACGAATTATTTTCAAATTCTCAGTTGATCTAACTCTCCAGCAGTACAACTTTTAAGGCATCGCCTACCTGACCCTGACTAAGCATTTCTTTGGCAAGTTCATGCAATTCACGCTGCCTGTTTACAGCATCTCCGATGGTAGCGTCAAGTACTTCTTTTACTGAAGGTAACTGACGGACAAGATCTATTTCTTCGTCCGAGGGCAGGTTTTGTATATTCCCAAGCATCCCCAAATCGTTTCCAGTGAGTACATACGAGTTCCTTACCCCTCTTGGCAGCGCATCCACCCCTATCCCCAGGGTTGTTAATGGCTTAGCTACCTGAAACAAATTCTCCGGTGTAACACGGCAATACCAGTCGCCCCCCAAACGGGCTACCAGGTCTATTTTAATCTGATCAATCTTCCCGTCTTCATCCAGGATCTCCTCTTTAATATGGATCAGCTTTATCTCTGCAAGGATCAGGTTTCCGGCACCGGGCTGGGCTCCCAGACTAATTACTTCGGTTACCACACATTCTAACTGCACTGGTGCTTCGGCCACTCTTGGCGGTTTCACCTGATGAGAAGGCAGCATGGTAAGACCTGCTTTATCGAACTCATTAACTCCTTTGGCATAATCGGTACTGGCAAGGCTAACCTGCTGTACCATGGAATAGTTTACGATATTGATCACACATTCTTTTACCTCGAGAATATTTTCCAGGCTATGTTTGGTCGTATTGTCGCGCACCCGCCTTGCAGGCGAAAAGATGCACAGCGGCGGGTTAGTAGAGAAAAGGTTAAAAAAACTGAAGGGACTGAGGTTGATATTTCCAGCCAGATCAATGGTGGTAGCGAAACAAATTGGCCGCGGCGCAATTGCATACTGTAAGTAGTTTTGCAATTGCGCCGGACCCATTTCTGCGGTATTATAGTCAGCATTATTTTTTAAGGGCTAGTATAGAAAAATCGGTATCCGCTTTTTTAATTGTATTGCTTAAACTGCCCAGGCCGGTAATTTCCATCTCTACCACATCGCCATCCTGGAGCCATTGCGGCTGATAGTGTGGATCATTTAACAAGCCTGTGCCGTTCAGCTCCAGGAAACATCCTGTACCCACTGTGCCCGATCCAATCACATCTCCCGGCAAAACATCCGCGCCATAAGCACAACGTTCAATGATCTCCGCAAATGTCCAGTCCATATCAGCGGTGTTACCCGAAGAAACTTGTATCCCGTTTACCCTGCAGCTCATCTTTAAATCGTACGTATTGCCAATATGCCCCGCTTTTGGTGTTGTTTTGTATGCCTCTAATTCGTCGGGTGTTACCAGCCAGGGACCAATAACAGTAGAAAAATCTTTTCCTTTCGCCGGACCGAGGTTGAGCAGCATTTCTTCCATTTGGAGCGTCCTTGCGCTCATATCGTTCATGATCATGTAACCGGCAATATATCCATCCGCCTCTGCGGCAGTTATATTTCTGCCCTTTTTACCGATTACTACGGCAATCTCCAATTCAAAATCCAGTTTCTGAAAATGATCTGGCATACACTCAATTTCACCAGGTCCCTGGATCGCATTATGATTGGTAAAATAAAAGATAGGGTACTGGTCAAATTCCGCGATCATGTCAACTTTACGGTTTCTTCGTGCCGCGGCAACATGCTGGCGGAATGCATAACCATCTCTGCACGACGAAGGATGCGGCACCGGCGCAAGGATTTCGTAGAAAGCTTCTTCTTTTGGTTCAATCTCTTTGGATTTGATCTGTGCATCAATTTTAAGTGCCCGCTCCATCAGCACCTCAGCATCTTTTAAAAATGCGTTCATGTCATCAGGCAACTGCTTGTCACAAGAATTCAAATTATAAATGTGCCCGTTGATGAAAACACCTAAATGTTCTCTGTCTTCTGTTTTATAGGATACAAGTTTCATATATGGTTTATGTTTGGTCGATCGTTATTACTAAAAAACCGTGTTTTACAACAACATTTTTCAGTAATGCCAAAGCTAGAAAATTTAGATGAAACCTGTACAAAATGGGACGATACAAAATATATTCCGCAAAAGCCGAAAGCTGGCAGTCTGATGAGCAGCAATAGATTATACCGCAAAATTTGGAATAGTGATAATATAATTCTTACTTTAGCATTCGCAACAATGACTAAGAGCAAATTAAAATATCAGGATCGTATTGCAAGCCAGGTTTTGGCTTCGTTCAGGTATGCTATGCTTTCTAAGCTCATTTTTGCTCAGTATTCCATTTAGGCTTCTTCTTACAGCCTCCGCATATTAAACGTTCTCGCGTTTTTTATACACCCCTATTCTAACCAAATATAAACCTATAGATATGCCTATTTATCATACCTTGGGTACCATTCCTCCAAAGCGGCATACGGTTTTCCGAAAGCCCGATGGCGAGCTTTATGCCGAAGAACTGGTATCTACAGAAGGATTCTCAAGCCTGTATTCGCTTGTTTATCACTGTCACCCCCCAACTATTGTTAAATCCCTGGGCGAACCCTATTCGGTAGAGCCGAAAATCGCGCGGGAAAAACACCTGAAGCACACTTCACTGATCGGTTTCAACATCGCTCCGGAAGATGATTACCTGAAGAGCAGGAAACCCGTACTGGTAAACAGTGACCTCCATATTTCCCTGGCCGCGCCAAGGAAGTCTATGGCGGATTACTTTTATAAAAACAGCCAGGCCGATGAAGTAATTTTTATCCATCAGGGTACCGGAACGCTTAAAACAGGGTTCGGAAAGATCAAATTCGCTTATGGCGATTATCTGGTTGTTCCCCGCGGAACAATTTACCAGCTGGAATTTGACGACGAGCAGAACCGTTTGTTTATTATCGAAAGTTTCAGCCCCATCCGTACACCAAAGCGTTACCGGAATGAGTACGGTCAGCTGATGGAGCATTCTCCTTACTGCGAGCGCGACATCAGGAAACCAGCAGACCTGGAAACTAACGACGAATTCGGTGATTTTAAAGTACTGATCAAAAAACAGGGATTGATCTATCCATACACTTATGGTACACATCCCTTCGATTTTGTAGGATGGGATGGTTTCCATTATCCATGGGCTTTCTCGATCCATGATTTTGAACCCATCACCGGCCGTCTGCACCAGCCCCCTCCTGTACACCAGACCTTTGAGGGACACAATTTTGTGATCTGTTCTTTCGTACCGCGTAAGTACGACTACCACCCGCTGTCCATTCCGGCTCCTTACAACCATAGTAATGTAGATAGTGACGAAGTACTGTACTATGTAGACGGCGACTTTATGAGCCGTAAAAGCGTAGTAAAAGGCCAGATCACCCTGCATCCGGGAGGCATTCCGCACGGACCGCATCCGGGCACTGTAGAAAAGTCAATCGGCAAGGAGAAAACCGAAGAACTTGCTGTAATGATCGACCCGTTCCGCCCTTTAATGCTGACCGAAGATGCAATTGCCATCGAGGATGAAAGCTACCATAAGAGCTGGCAGATCAATGTCGAATAACCAAACCAGATCACTTATTACCCTATCAATAAAAACAAACAAAATGCAAACACAATTTGTAGAAAAGGACACAGAAACAAAAGATTTTCTTCCGTTAAACGGAACAGATCATATTGAAATGTATGTAGGTAACGCTAAACAATCCGCACATTTTTATAAAACAGCTTTCGGGTTTAACACAGTGGCATATGCGGGACCGGAAACTGGCCTGCGCGACAGGGCTTCTTATGTTTTACAGCAAGGAAAAATCAGGATCATACTCACTTCCCCGCTAAAGTCTGAAGGTGAGATCATGGAACATATTAAAAAACATGGTGACGGCGTTAAAGTACTCGCTTTATGGGTAGATGATGCCTATAAATCTTATGAAGAGACAATTAAACGCGGTGCAACCTCTTACCAGGAACCAAAAACCTTAACAGATGAATTTGGGGAAGTACGTACTGCAGGAATTTATACGTACGGAGAAACAGTCCACCTTTTTGTAGAACGCAGAAATTACACCGGTGCATTTATGCCGGGTTATATCAGCGTAGAAGGTGGTTATCAGCCGAAAAGCACTGGTTTGCTTTATATCGATCACTGTGTTGGAAACGTTGGATGGAACCGGATGGATGAAGCAGTGAACTGGTATGAACAGATCATGGGATTCAAGAACATCTTATCTTTTGATGATAAACAGATCAATACCGAATACTCAGCATTGATGAGTAAAGTGATGAGCAATAAAAACGGCTATGTAAAGTTCCCGATCAATGAACCTGCAGAAGGTAAAAAGAAATCACAGATCGAAGAATACCTGGAATTTTATGAAGGGGAAGGTGTACAGCATATCGCAGTTGCTACACACGATATTATTGCTACAGTGACAGAAATGAAAGCCCGCGGGGTAGAATTTTTGAGTCCGCCGCCAAGGGCTTATTATGAAACGCTTTTAGAGCGTGTAGGTAAAATCGACGAAGACACTGCCCCGCTGCAGGAACTGGGAATCCTTGTAGACCATGATGAGGAAGGATACCTCCTGCAGATCTTTACCAAACCGGTACAGGACCGTCCTACTTTATTCTTCGAGATCATCCAGCGCAAAGGTGCACAGTCATTCGGTGCCGGAAATTTTAAAGCTTTATTTGAATCGCTGGAACGTGAACAGGAGCTGAGAGGCAATCTATAATAAACCTGCTAATTCATGGGTTCACCATAATTTGAAGCCCAAAAATCTCAGCAGATTGAGGAGCATATCAAAATGTACCGCCAAAAAGTTCAGACAATTATGTGGGCATGCCGAAAATCCGGTATGCCCACTTTTACTTTTTCTGAATCCCTATTCGAAAAATTTAACTACTTTCGGTGATCAAGGGTAAGCAAAGCGTCATGTTTAACAATTTAACACACCGAATTCAGATCTTCACTACACATCTCAGACTGGCATTTAAACTGTTTCAAAAAAATGACCCGCTCAGGCTTGCCGGTGCAACAGCCTTTTTCGCCAATTTTGCATTGCCCCCCATCCTGCTGATCCTGATCCGGTTATTTGGTTTTTTTATTGACAGGAAAATTATCGTAACCCATATTTTCGAGCGCTTAGCCAATATCCTCGACGATAGCAGCACACAGCAAATCAGGCAGACTCTAAAAAACATCAGGGGGATCGATCATCAATGGTATGCCACACTGATCAGCTTTGTCTTTTTCCTGTTTGTGGCCACCACCCTATTCAGTGTGATTAAAAACTCTATGGACCAGATCTGGTCTATTGGGATCAAAGAACATTCCACCTTTTTGTTTAAACTGAAAATCAGGGCGAGATCAATGGTCATTATCCTGCTTGCAGGTATCCTGTTTTTTGTAGGATTGTTAACAGACAGTGTTCAGGCATTTATAGGATCCTATATCAATACAGACTATCCGAATTTTGGAAAGGTATTATTAAGCATTTTAAACCAGGTTTTATTTATCGCTATTGTCACCACCTGGTTCAGTGTACTGTTCAGGTTCCTGACCAGCGGCAGGCCAACATGGAAATACTCCATCAGGGGCGGTATTTTAACAGGTATACTGTTCACACTGGGTAAGTATATTTTGCGCATCGCCCTGCCATTGAGTAATATTGGCAGTATATACGGTGCATCGGGATCGATCGTATTGATTATGCTGTTCGTATTTTACTCATCGTTTATTTTTTACTTCGGCGCATGCTTTGTAAAAATACTGAGTGATGCGAAAGAGAATCCAATACGACCGATCAAGGGTGCGTTCAACTATGAAATCAAAGAGGTATTGAAAACCTCTTAAGACAATTCCTGTAACGCAGAACGTTCAAACCCATGCATTTCGAAAACTGCCAGTTTATTAAACAGGTTATAATGCAGTGTCCCAAAAAAATTGATAATGCCATCGGCATTTTTCCCCTCTATACAGATGGTTTCTTTGGATAGCTGCGGATGCTGTAAAAAGCGGTCAGCAAGCACTTCTTCATCCTTGATTTTGATATCTGTGATGTCAATAGCATATTGTTTCATCAGTGCTAAGAAGCTGCTTCCGTTCAATAATAATTCTTTGATATTCATAACTGTAAGGGATTTGGTTAGAGGAAATTAAGCAACAAATTTAGCGCCAAAAAAAGGGGTTATCCCTGATAGAATAACCCCTTTTTATTGCTAATACGATATACCAGACTAGAAAACCCGCAAAGCTAATCCTAAAGTAAATAAACTTAATCTTGTATCGTCATAACCTGATTTGCCAATTTTGGACAAACCTGTCTCATATCTCAGATCAATGCCCAATTTTCCGAAATCGAATCCCGTTCCAAACTGCCATGCAATAGCCTGGTTTTTGAAATCTCCCCTGATCACGTTACCTGTTGCATCCCCGATAGATTGTTTGTCATCTAAAATAAACGACACTACCGGTCCTGTGTTAAAGCGCAGACCAATACCCGCAGCACCTATTTTGGTACCGATCAGTAATGGTACATCCAAACTGGTAAATCTTACCTTGTTTTCCAGCCCCACATTTGCGCCAGTGTTATATTCTAAAGTTGTGTTTTTACCAGCTAAATAAAGCTCTGGCTGGAAGTGAATCCCTGCTGCGCCTATCCTTGCCCAGATACCTGCGTAATAACCAGACCTGTTATCGCTGCTCAACGTATTTTCAGTACTTAATTTCGAAAGATTAGTTCCTCCTTTGATACCGAACTGGAAACTTGGTAAAACCTGGCTGAACGCAGTTGCACCAAAGCAAAAAAATAAGGCGGATAGTAATATTTTTTTCATGATAGAATTGTTTTGTTTTTTAATAACGGGAGTAAAATTAGCAATAATTTCATTTCAATCTTAATTACATCTATTTATATTAATTAACCCTTATTTATTAGATTTGTTTGGCCTGAGATATAATTCCCGGCATACTAAACCCATAAATGGATTTTTCATTTAATATTTACGCACTCACCCTCATTTTTTTTGGGAGTATTTCCATGCTCATCTCCTTATATATTCTAAACAATGAGATTGGCGCAGTTAAGCGGGTAGGCTTTTTAATGCTGTCCAATGCTATCTGGTCTGTTTCTTATGGCCTCGAATTAGGCAGTAATGGTTTTGAGCAAATGAAATTCCTGATCAATATCGAATACATCGGGATCGTTTCCCTGCCTGTAGGCTGGTTTCTGTTCTGTATCGAATTGTCGGGGAAAAACAAATGGATCCATAAGTCAAGTAATAAAATACTGATCTCTGCAGTCCCCTTGGTAACGCTAGCGTTATTGTGGACTAATAGCCTGCACCACCTGCATTACAGCCATCTGGAAGTAGACAATAGCGGGAGCTTTCCGATGCTGAAGATCACACCGGGCATATCGTACTACTTATTTACTTTTTACTTCTATATTTTATTAGGTTCGGGAACCTTTATGCTGATCAGGAAATTCAGAAAATCTGATATAGTGTACCGCAAACAGAACAAAGTGATCCTGATTGCCGCAACCCTGCCATGGCTTGCGAACTTTGCCTATATGCTGGGATTAAGGCCAATACCAAATCTTGACATTACCCCCTTTGCCTTTTTGGTGTCAGTAATGATGATATTTATTGCCATCTATCGTTTTGAACTTTTTGATATCCTTCCTGTAGCCAGGGAAAAAGTTCTGGAACTGATGCAGGATGCATTCATTGTGCTTGATCATCAGCAGCGAATTATCGATTACAATTCGGCCTTCAAAAAATATACCTGTGCTTCTCAGCAAGGTGCATTGATCGGCACAAATATTCATGAAATTCTCCCCGATCAGCACCAGCTGATTAAATTTCTGGACAGTCACGAATCCGGAAAAACCGAAATGCTTGTTAAAACCAGCGATGGCGTATTTGATTTGGAAGTTGATATCCGTTTTCTGAATGAAAATAAGCTTAACCACAATGCGATCATTATTAAATTCCAGGATCAGACTAACCTGAGGATAGAAGCCTTAAAATCCAAGCAGCAAGCAGAAGAATTACAAACATTAAACCAGTTAAAGGACAGGATATTTTCTATTATGGCCCATGATCTGAGGGGACCACTGCTTAACCTGGCCGAAGTGTTAAAGATGACATCTGATGATACTATCAGTGCCGAAGAATTCAAATTGCTGTCTCCTACTTTAACAAGGGATATCTCTTATACAACCGACCTGCTTGAGAATATACTGCACTGGTCGAGGAGCCAGCTTAAAGGTTATTCTATCAATAGAGAGTTTTTCAATCTCCAAAGTCTGATCAGTTCGGAGGTCAACTACCACAGTAAAGCCGCATCGGCTAAAAATATTGAGATTATCCAGCATGTATCAGAGCAGCTCATTGTTTATGCAGATTTACTGATGATGCAAATGGTAATCAGGAACCTGATCAGTAACGCAATCAAATTTTGCAATTCCCAATGTACTATCTCCATTTCCGCAGCATACGCAGATCAGGAAACGGTAAGCCTCAGTATCCGGGATAATGGTGTTGGCATCAGTGCCAAGAACATTAAACGGATTTTCGGCGGCGAAAACGTATCAAGCAGAGGTACCCAAAACGAAAAAGGAACGGGAATCGGCCTGATGGTTTGCTGGGATTTTATGGAAAGAAATGAAGGCAGTATCACGATGGAAAGTGAAGTAGGAAAAGGAACTGTATTCCACATCAGCATTCCGGCAGTACCTGCATAAAAAAAGCCCCTTTAAAAGGGGCTCTCTTCAAATATAACTAGTTAATTTCCTGTTATACCGTCAATGATTGATTGTTCTTTCAATGCATCAACATTATTTTTATTACCAAAATTTTCAGTTTTATCGGCGAAATAAGCAAGGATTCCAACAATAGTATCTAAGTTATCCGCAACACGCTGGTGCATATCTGGTAAATCCTGATCCAGTCTTTTATCACCCAATTCAATATTATCTACTTCAATTTTTCCTATTTTTTGAATAAGTGCTTGTTGTGAGTGTTGTAAGTCTTCCAACTCTCTAACAATCTTTTCCATCAATTCAAACTTCTTTAAAGTATCCATATCATTATTTTTTTAATTCCTAAATATTTACAGTACTGATCAACCAATTACCTTGCCAGTTATTTCTGGCACGCAGCGATTAAATGAACAGCGCAAAAGAAAAATGCAAATCAATTAGGAATAATAACCAATAACTAATATCTTAGTTATTATAAAATATTATTGATTGATGAAGAAGCTGATTTACCTATTTGCCGCCTTATGTATCTCCATTGCCACGCAGGCGCAGACCAGTACTGGTGTCGACAAAGAAAAACTACTGGAGTACTATCAGGGTCAGCGGTACGCAGAAGCTGCCGCCTACCTGCAATCCGTCTATGGTGCAGAGACAAACGACCCAAAAGAACTCTCGCAAATCGCCTATACCAATCTGATGGCGGCAAACCTGCCTGTAGCCGAAAAAGCTTATTTAAAATTATATGCGCAGCAGCCCGGCAGTCTGCCTGTACTTTTTAGTCTTGCCGGCATCAGTTTACGCCGGGGCGATGATGCAAAAGCGCTGGCCTTCTACAAAGAAGTGCTTAAAATTGACAGTACAAACTTCAATGCTTACAAACAGCTGGCGGCTTTCTATCTGAACCCGGTATCGCCAGAAAAGATCGCCTATCTGAAAAAAGCGAACACCATTAACCCTATCCATCCCGATGTAGCCTTCGACCTCGCAGCATCGCTCAGCACATTAAAAGAGAACGACTCTGCCTATCATGTGCTTAACATTGCACTGGCAGCCGATACAGCTAACCTTTCCCTGCTAAAAGCTCAAATGCCGGTTTGCATTGCGCTGTTAAAATATGATGAAACTGTGAAAACAGGCACAAAGCTGATGGCTTATGGCGACAGTTCTTCGTATGTGCTCAATAACATGGGAAAAGTATTTTATCTTAAAAAAGAATACCAGAAGGCAATAGATATGTACCTCGCCATTGAACGCATGCAACAGCCAACCGAGTCCACTTTTTACTACACCTCCTTATCTTACAGAGAACTGAAAAATTACAGCAAAGCGGCCGATTATATGAAACTTTCCATTAAAGAAGGTCTCTCTCCATATCTGTCAAATTACTACCAGATACTGGGCGAGATTTATGAACAGACGGGCTTGCTGAAAAATGCGAACCTCAGCTATCACAAAAGCCTGGATTTTAATAATGCGGGTGGTGTCTATTATAATCTGGGCCTGATTAACGACTTTAAAATGGATAATAAAAAGGCTGCTTTGAATTATTACAACCTGTATCTGGCCAGTAAACCCGATCCTGAAAAGAGAAAAGAAGTAATCGCTTATGTAAAAATGAGGATTACAGAACTGCAGAAGAAACCAGAGAAAAGTACAAAATAGCGGATAGCTATTTTGTACTCCTGAATATTATTTATGCAGCAGCCTGGCTACATATTTACCAATGATATCAAATTCGAGATTTACCGTATTCCCTTCTTCAACTTCCTGGAGATTGGTAAACTCGTAGGTGTAAGGAATGATAAAAACTGAGAATTCATCCGTATCAGAATTGACTACAGTAAGGCTGATGCCGTTTACACAGACCGATCCTTTTTCGACGGTTACATTACCGATGCTGCTGTCATACTTAAAACGGTATTCCCAGCTGCCATCCAACTCTTTTTTAAGCACACAAACAGCTGTCTGGTCTACATGTCCCTGAACAATATGTCCGTCAAGGCGACCGTTCATCTGCATACAACGCTCCAGGTTAACTTTCATACCTTCCTTAAGGTACAGCAGGTTAGACTTCTCCAGCGTCTCCTGGATAGCTGTTACTGTGTGCGTAGTATCAGATAGTGCAACAACGGTTAAACATACGCCATTATGGGCAACACTCTGATCGATCTTTAATTCATGACTTAGCGCAGAAGCGATAGTGAAATGCAGGTTAGTGCCTTCTTCAACTACGTTTTTAACTGTTCCAAATGTCTCAATAATACCTGTAAACATATTTTTTAATATTTCTTGCGGTTTTTAAACCAATTGTCCTGTTCCTGTCCCGATGCCACTGCAGCTGTGGCCTGTTTATTTTTCTTCAATTGCATTACCGCTGTCAGTGCCGCAATCAGCGACTCATCTTCATCAGCCTGCTGCTGATATTCAGGGTTAAAATAGCGGTTAACGAAGTTGGTATCAAAATTACCCGAGGTAAAAGCCTCATGGGACAATACAAACCTACCAAAATCCAAAGTGGTTTGAATGCCTGTAATGTCATATTCTGAAATCGCACGCAGCATCCTCGAAATTGCCTCCTGGCGGTCTGCCCCGAAGGTGATCAGTTTCGCAATCATCGGATCGTAATAAACCGGTATTTCCATCCCCTCTTCAAATCCATCATCTACCCTGACACCATTGCCTTTCGGCGTGCGGTATGTTTTTAAAGTTCCGATATCAGGAAGAAAGTTTTGTTGCGGATCTTCAGCATAAACACGCAGTTCTATCGCATGACCATTGATTTTAAGTTCATCTTGTGTGTAGGCCAATGCTTCTCCCCTTGCGATCCTTATCTGCTCCTTTACCAGGTCCAGCCCTGTAATAAATTCAGTTACCGGGTGCTCTACCTGCAAGCGGGTATTCATCTCGAGGAAAAAGAAATCAAGGTTTTCATCCAGTATAAATTCTACTGTGCCGGCACCGGTATAATTTACAGAACGGGCTACATCAACCGCACACTTTCCCATTCTGGCCCTGATTTCCGGAGTCAGGATACTGGAGGGAGCCTCTTCAATTACTTTTTGGTGCCTTCTCTGGATAGAACATTCACGCTCAAACAAATGCACGATATTTCCATGTGTATCACCTAATATCTGGATTTCTATATGCCTTGGCGATGTCACATAACGCTCAATGAATACGGCACCGTCGCCAAAAGCCGATTCGGCTTCGCTAACTGCAAGCTGCATCTGCTCTTCAAATACCGAGATGCTTTCTACAATCCGCATTCCTTTCCCACCACCACCAGCGGCGGCTTTAATTAAAATAGGAAAGCCCACTTCTTCAGCCCTTCTTTTGGCCTCTTCGATATCTGTGATCGCTTCTTCTGTTCCCGGAACCATAGGGATCTGGTATTTAAGGGCCGCAGCTTTTGCACTGAGTTTATTCCCCATGATTGCCATGGCCTCCGGCGTTGGCCCGATCAGGATCAAACCTGCATCCTTCACCATTTGTGCAAATGCGGCATTTTCAGAAAGAAATCCATAACCGGGATGGATAGCATCGGCACCGGTTACGCGGCAGGCTTCAATGATCTTTTCACCATCCAGGTAAGATTGGTTAGCAGGAGGCGGACCGATAAAAACGGCTTCATCTGCGTAACGCACATGAAGCGCGTCCCTGTCTGCGGCAGAAAATACAGCGACAGTACTGATTCCCATCTCACGTGCAGAGCGCATAATGCGCAGTGCAATCTCGCCCCTGTTGGCCACTAAGATTTTATTCATACACAAAAATTAATTAGGCAATTTAACTGGCTTTAATCCTTTTAAACTCGCAATAGCCTGATCTATCATTGCGGGAGTAATATTTAAATGGGTCACAAACCTGATCGTATCCGGCCCGGTAGTTCCGCAAAGGATACCTTCGGCGTTTAAACTATCCAGTACCGCAGCAGCAGTATAATCACTGGCAACTTTAAAGATTACAATATTAGTTTCAACCGGCATCACCGAATCTACATAATCCAATTCTTGCAAGGTATCTGATAAAAGTTGCGCATGCGCATGGTCTTCGGCTAAACGCGCTACATGGTTGTCCAGTGCATAAATCCCCGCAGCGGCAAGAAAACCTGCCTGCCTCATCCCGCCGCCAAAAGCTTTACGGATTTTCCTGGCTTTATTGATAGTTTCTGCAGAACCGAGCAGTACCGAACCTACCGGTGCGCCCAAACCCTTGGAAAGGCAAATAGATATCCCGTCAAAATACTGTCCGTAATCGCCTGCAAGGTCGCCGGTAGCGGTAAGCGCGTTAAATATCCGCGCCCCATCCAAATGCAGTTTCAATCCACGCTGCTTACACAATTCGTAAATCGGTGCAATTTGTTCCAGAGTGTAACAAGCCCCCCCGCCTTTGTTGACTGTATTTTCTAAAACTACCAGGCTTGAGTTTGGGTAATGTATATTATCCTCATTGATCTCCGGGGCAATCATTGCTGCGTTCAGGATACCTCTCGGGCCGTTAAGCAACCGTACCGATGCCTGTGAATGAAAAGCGATACCACCACCTTCATAACGGTAAACATGTGCAGTCTGGTCACAGATCACCTCATCCATCGGCTGGGTAAAGCACTTGATCGCAATTTGGTTGGTCATCGTACCGGACGGACAAAACAATCCGCTTTCCATTTTAAACAAGGATGCCAGTTTGGCTTCCAGAGCGGCTACCGTTTCATCCTCTCCATAAACATCATCACCAACTTTTGCGGTCATCATTTGCGCTATCATACCTGGTGTTGGTACGGTAACGGTATCACTTCTGAAATCTGTTTTTATCTGCATATCCTGTTTTGGGCCTTAGTATACAAATATTACATTTTTCCCTCTGTTTTCATGATTGCAGATAAAATTATTACATATTAACACCATATACCATATTAAATTCTTTAATACCTAGGTATGAGCATTTTAAAATCCAACAATTTGCTTATATTAAAGAATATAATGACATTTAGCTAGAAGCATAAAAGATAAAAATTTGGAAATTAAAATAACAAATGTAAATTTAGCTTAGTGTTAATTTAACAATATCCTGATCTTAACGATTTGAAGCCTGAATACTTGCATTTTAGCTCTACCGGAAGGGTTCAAAATAAAGACAGAATATGTGGCATTTATTACTATTAGAAAAATAAAAATGGAAAAAGATAGGCTTAAAGTGTCACGATTATTTACTTTTACCCCCCAAAAAACAAATTAAGATGATAGTTATTGCAGATGGTGGTTCAACCAAAACCAATTGGTGTTTAATTAATGAAGCTGGTAGAAAAATTCATTTTAATACCGAAGGTTATAATCCGTATTTTTCAGATACAGATTACATTGTTGGATCTTTAAAAAAGTCTTTACCAGACCATTTAGAGGCTGATAAGCTAACAGAAGTATATTATTACGGAGCTGGCTGTTCAACTGATGCGAAGAAAAAAATCGTCTCGGATGCTATGGCACAGGTTTTCCCAAATGCGGAAATTAATATTGGTCACGACTTACTGGCATCTTGCAGAGCTTTATTAGGGGACGAACCTGGTTTCGCAGCAATATTGGGAACAGGGACAAACTCGTGCCTGTATGATGGCAGCGACATCTCTTTAAACATTGATCCTTTAGGTTACTTTTTAGGTGATGAAGGAAGTGGTTGTTTTATTGGTAAACGCATTCTCAGCGACTATATGAAAGGTTATATGCCAAAAGGGCTGAGAGAAAGTTTCTACGACAATTTTGCCTTAACTAACGAAGATATATTCGATAATATTTATAATAAACCACTTCCAAACCGTTTTTGCGCCGGCTTCAGCAAGTTTCTTTATGATTTTAAAGACACGTATGAAGATTACACATTCTCTACAGTAGAATATGCTTTCACTGCGTTTTTCGAAAACCTGGTTATCCACTATCCAAATTATAAAGATTACAAGCTGAACTGTGTAGGTTCTGTTGGTTACAGCTTCAGGGACATTCTGAGCATAGTGGCCGACAGGTATGAGATGGGTGTTGGTAAAATTATCCGCTCGCCTATAGATGATCTTGTGGATTATCACATGCAGACAGCCGCAAAAAAATAAGTAAATTCTTTTACTGAAAAACCCCGTTAGTTTTTAAAGACCAACGGGGTTTTTATTTTAGATCTGATCGGGCAAAACCCGGTAAACAAACTTAAAAGGAAATCTCTTTTCCGAATAACTTCCCGTATTTCCGCTTGTCAAAACGATAAAGGGTAGCCGCCCGGAAAGACACCCCCTTTTGCTTCTCGTTCAGATCCTTAAGCACGTTAAAGCTCAGCATTTTCTTCCTGAAATTCCGCTTGTCCAGTTTCTTGCCCAGGATCACTTCATATACATTTTGCAGCTGTGTGAGTGTAAACTTTTCGGGCAGCAATTCAAATGCTATCGGCTGATGTTTGATTCGTCTTTTTATTTTTTCCAACCCCTGGTCAAAGATTTTCTGATGGTCAAATGCCAGTTTGGGCAGTTCTTTCACGTTTATCCAGTGCGCCTGCTTCGCATAATTGCTGATTGGTTTTAAGGCCTTATCACCGCCAAGTCTTAACATGGCGTAATAGGCTACGGATATAATTCTCCCCTGGGGGTGACGGCCTACGTCGCCAAAGGTATAGAACTGCTCCATGTAAACATTCTCTATTCCTGTAAGTTCATGCAGGATTCTGGCGGCCGACTGATCAAGACTTTCATTCTCGCTAACTAAGTTGCCGGGAAGCGCCCACCAGTCTTTAAATGGTTCTTCATTCCGTTCAATCAGCAGAATCTTTAATTCTCCTTCATCAAACCCGAACAAAATACAATCAATTGAAAAGGTGGAATTAAACTGTGGTAAGACTTCTATCAAAATAATAAATTTTTAAAAACTAAAGCAAATTAATATACTTGCCTGCTATTTACATAAAAAAAATCAAAATAAATTACTTAGTGTAATAATTACACCTTATATTCGTTCCTTAAATACATGAGACCAAATATCAAAAATATCGCTGTATTGACATCTGGGGGTGACGCTCCCGGTATGAACGCTTGCATAAGAGCAGTTGTACGCACCGGCATATACAATGGTATAAATATGTTTGGAGTTTTGCAAGGCTATCAAGGATTAATAACTAATAATATTATTCCGATGGATGCCCGTTCAGTGAGCAATATCATCCATTTAGGTGGAACGATCCTTAAAACAGCACGTTGCTTAGAATTTAAAACAGACGAAGGCATGGACCTTGCGTTTGAAAACCTTAAACTTCATGAGATAGACGCTTTGGTGGTTATTGGCGGAGACGGAACTTTTACTGGTGCCCGTCGTTTTGCTCAACGCCATCAAATCAATGTAATCGGTGTTCCCGGAACAATTGACAACGATCTTTATGGTTCAGATTTTACTTTAGGATACGATACGGCAATCAATACCGTAATTGAAGCTATCGATAAAATCAGGGACACTGCAGATTCTCACGACAGGCTTTTCTTTGTAGAAGTGATGGGCCGCGATTCCGGCTGTATAGCTTTAAGAAGTGCAATTGCCTGCGGTGCAGAAGCAGTATTACTTCCTGAAAAAGCAACAAGCACCGACGAACTGATCAAACAGCTCGAAATAGGTGCTTCTACTAAAAAGTCTTCCAGCATCGTAATCGTATCGGAAGGCCATAAACAAGGTGGTGCTTATGATATCGCTAAAAGTGTAAAAGAGAAATTTAATCATTACGATACCAAGGTAACTATCCTCGGCCATTTGCAACGCGGAGGAAGTCCGAGCAGCTTTGACAGGATTCTTGGGAGCCGCTTAGGTTATGCCGCAGTAAATGAATTGCTGAAAGGCAATACACAGATGATGGTGGGCTTAAGAGGGAACGATATACAGCTGACCAGCCTGGATGAGGCACTTACAGAACATAGCTTTAAGCTGGAAAGCGATCTATTGGAAATGACACACGTTTTATCTATATAATATGGTAGCGGTTGTATACAGCGGTACAAAAACAGCAATCTGGAAAATAGCGAAAGATGGCAAACCTTTTGCAGAATGCACTATGCCCGGTATCAACCCTTTTTTTGTAGACCAAAAAGCCCTTTTACAACAGCTCAATAAAAAAACAATCCTGATCAATAATGCAGAACAGATCAAGAAAATTTATGTTTTCGCAGCCGGGGCTACGTCCCAGGACCGGAAAGATGAATTGAAGGCTTCACTGTCATTGTTTTTCAAGTTCAGTAAAATCACCGTTCAGGATGACCTGCATGGTGCCGCAATTTCGGCTTGCTTTAATAAAGATGGCATTGTAGGTATCCTGGGCAGCGGCTCTAATTGCGCCTATTTTGACGGGCACACGCTAGAACCCAATAATTTTGGTTTAGGTTTTATCTTAGGTGATGAAGGCTCGGCAAACTACCTGGGCAAGATTATACTAAAACATTACCTTCAGGAAAAATTACCTGCAGACCTGCTGGAGAAATTCAGGAAGAAATATGACTTAAGCCGTTCCGAAGTACTGGACAGGGTTTATAAAAAAACATTGGCACAGCAATTCCTCAGTTCTTTTCTAGATTTTTATATAGAGAACAGGGAACATGAATATATACAACAATTGGTTGACAATGCTTTTGAACGTTATGTCTATATTTACATGCTGCCTACAATAAAGCTTCATCCCGAAAAGGAAATTCATTTTGTAGGTATTGTGGCAGGAAATTTTCAGGACCGCCTGCGCTTAATAGCAAAGAAAAGTGGTTTTGAAATCACTACGATTACCAAAGAACCAATATATAACTTACTTAATTACTATTCAAATTAATAATAATGACAAAGATTGGAATAAACGGTTTTGGCCGTATTGGCAGATTAGTTTTTAGAGCTGCATTAAAAAGAGGTTTAGACATCGTTGCAATTAATGATTTAGTTGAGCCGGATTACATGGCTTACATGTTAAAGTATGACTCTACGCATGGCCGTTTTGACGGTACTATTGAAGTAGTTGACGGAAACCTTGTAGTTAACGGAAAAACTATCCGCATCACTGCAGAAAGAGATCCTGCAAACTTAAAATGGAATGAAGTAGGTGTAGAAACTGTTATCGAATCTACTGGTTTATTCTTAACTCAGGCAGATGCTGAGAAACACATCACTGCAGGTGCGAAAAGAGTTGTTCTTTCAGCTCCGGCTAAAGATGATTCAATCCCTACTTATGTAATGGGTGTTAACCACCTTGATTTAACGGCAGATCAAACTGTTGTTTCTAATGCTTCTTGTACTACTAACTGCCTTGCTCCTATCGCTAAGGTATTAAATGATAACTGGGGTATTGCTGAAGGTTTAATGAGTACTGTACACGCGGTTACTGCTACGCAGAAAACTGTTGATGGTCCTTCTCATAAAGACTGGAGAGGCGGACGTGGTGGTTTCTCTAACATCATTCCTTCTGCTACAGGTGCTGCTAAAGCGGTAACTAAAGTTATTCCTGCATTAAAAGGTAAATTAACTGGTATGGCTTTCCGTGTACCGGTTGCGGATGTTTCTGTTGTAGATTTAACAGTACGTTTAGAAAAACCAGCTACTTACCAACAGATTAAAGATGCAATGAAAGCTGCTTCTGAAGGTGAATTAAAAGGTGTTTTAGGTTACACTGAGGATGAAGTTGTTTCATCTGACTTTATCGGTGATGATCACGCATCTATTTTTGATGCAAACGCAGGTATCGCATTGAATGATAACTTCGTGAAAGTTGTTTCATGGTATGATAACGAGTGGGGATATTCTTCTGCTCTCGCTAAATTTGTTGAGTACTACGGTAACTTGAAATAAGGTTTAGTTATTTTATTAAAAAGGGATGTTTCCGGTTGGGGACATCCCTTTTTTTATTTTCTTTTTTGCTGATAAATCGTTCAGGAGTGGCTATTTTGAGTACGAAATTAAACTGCTTAGAGATACTCTGCGCTTCGCCGAAAAATGATATACTATGTTCCAGCTGCATTATTGCCCTGAAGGGGGCAAGAACGCTAGGCTTGCACATTAGCATACCATTTTTCTTTTAGATAACCTGTAGCAGGATTTGTTATAGCGATCGCTTTCTTACTATTAC
>Ga0247810_10000311_pt1 | contig 66076 bp, 66 predicted proteins | sample UWRJL119311C1_FD_179918 | JGI IMG/M metagenome (GOLD analysis project Ga0247810, IMG submission 179918) | Plant litter microbial communities from Arlington Agricultural Research Station in Wisconsin, United States - UWRJ-L119-311C-1 | ecosystem: Environmental > Terrestrial > Plant litter >...
AAAAGAAAAAAAAAGAAAAAAAAAAGAAAAGGGGGGGGGTTAGGTATCTTACGTTGAAGAGCAAGGGCATGGCGAGAAAATTTATGCCCTGAGCGTATCCCACTCCTTCATCAAATAATGCATAGGCTTTGCAAACACCAAAAAGACCCTCCTGTAAGCCGGAGCTAGCAGCAAACTTCGAGAAGCTTGTTCTTGCCCCTAAATCTCGCTTAATCGCCTTTTCCAGCTTCCGCAATGCAACTTCATCCTCCTTTGCCTTTTTCTTCTTCTCGACTAATGAAGCGGCGTGAGCCTTCAAAGTACCTTCTGGATCTCGATCCTTCACTGGAGAAGGCGACCGTAGTCCGTTCGCGATAGTGGTAGCTGATGCAGATTGATCAGAATGCACAGAAGATGCCGAGGAAGTAGCTTCATCCTTATCCTTAGACAATGATCCAGTAGACCCAGCGGCGGTACTACTTCTGTCTACATCTTTCACGGTTCCACGCACTACCAAATCTTTATAAACACTCTCCAGATCCTCGTTCTTACTTTGTGCTAAAACCTGCCAGACAACTCCTCGTATAGCGTTGGGGATACCAGTAGCAATGGCTCTGTTTAATTCGTCTGCGCTGGTTCTGGCAACGACAGCGGGACCCTCATATACTACCGATTGCCACAAATCCCAGTCTACTGGCGAAGTGGGGTCAGCCATGGTCGAAGGGCCTGCGAATACCCCTTGTGCTGTGCCTGGAGTCAAAGTTGGATTTACTGATGGGTTCGGACTGGATGGCGGCAGCATAGGAGAGTGCTGTGCTGAGATTGACGTATTTTCGTCGGGGATAGGTGTCGGACTCGCAGCACCAAGCCCTAGTGTCGAACCGCGTCCAATGACCCCCGTCTTCTCTTCTTCGCCAAAGCCAGTTATTCCAGCCTCCTCGCGCATTCTCAGAAGCTTAAACCTATCCCGTAGACTGTTTCTTGCTGGTCTTCTGTTCCCGTTCGTGCTTTCACCTTCATGCCCTTCTTCTAATTTGCTCAACATCATTTCTGGATTGCTACTGAGTGTGTTGATAGAGGACGCGGTATTTCTTCTCTCATTGGTATTTGGGGAGGGCAATGATGGTGAAACAACGGTTTCTTTTGCCGAATTCCGTGAAAGCCATGAAAATGGACTCGTGAGTTTCCTAGTTGGGGGAGGAGGAACGAATAGTGGAGCAGCGGCGTGCGGAGCAGGAGCAGGAGGCGGAGGGGGAGCAAATGGTACAGCTGGTAGCGCGCCAGAGAGACCGGTCAACGGTTTCGCAGATCTTGGAGGAGGTACTGGCGTAGCTTCTGGCGTGGCCTCTGGAGTGGCTTCGGGCGCTTCTAGTTGTTAGCACTGAACATTGAAACCCCAAAGAAATATTGTTTTCCATGCAGAGAACCATTGATCTAGACAGGCGTGCAATGCCAATGTCTTCTAGAATCGTTTTGCACATCGCATGTATATCGACTCTCTTGCCAATCATCACAACCAAGACTTGAGCTTACTTTTTTCTACATCGCCTTTCAGCTCCACGCTATCGTCCAGGTTAACGTTGTCTAACGAGGTTGTAGAAAGACGTCGTTCCGAAATTAGGGGTGAACTTGGTTGCTTCGAATCGTGACCCTCATGGTTTGCACCTCCATTCGTTATGGGCTCAGGGCTCGTTGGTGCCGCATCGTGATCGGTGGTTGTTGTACGCTGTATAGAAGATGATCGCCGTTTGGTTAATGATCTTGTCCCTTGTGGTACCTCGTCCGGAGTCAAAGACTCTCCAGCCGCTGCTGTGTCATTGGCATCTTCAAATGCGTCCTATATATGCAATAAAAAGGTTAGCATGGTGGCTGGCAATTATCAAATAGTGCTCGAGGGGGTCGTGTGACTCCAGAGGACAAATATCAGGTAGGAGGGTACATGCCGTCTCGCGGTCGGAATTATCAGTGCTTGAGTTTCTCCTCGAGGATGGTGATTTGGCCGCTGGCACATCGTGATCTTCGTTTTCGGGCATGATCTATTGAGGGAAGGGGTATGCAGTTGTCGATCTTGGATAGTGAGAATGGTTATGAGGATGCCATCAAGGGGGGTGCGGTACGCCGCTTTACATGTAACGGATGGTGCTGCGGCAGTGTTTATTGTGAGCTCGTGGACTTGGAATAGATTCGATATTGAGACACTCAATGTGGTGTTTGCAGTTCGCTGTAGGTAAAATGCAGTTTGGGTGCGGATGTTGAAAATTGACAGGAGACGCGTCCCAAATGAAAGTTGTCGCTTATCCTGATAAAGAGATGAACAGGTATGTAGGGAGCTAACTTCTAATCGGACTTCAACAGCACGGTTGGACAAATCGATGGATGGTTAGGTCTCAGAGTGTGGTACGACAAGTTGTGTGCGTTCAAATAATCTAGCAATCAAATAAAGTTTCGGGACAGTTGAGAACAGGTTGTCGGTACGGAGTAATCAAAGTACCTTTTCTGTGGTGCAGTGCAACTTCAACCTGACTTTCTTCTTTTCAGCCACTCTCCACTCTCCGCGATATTTGCAAACAGGGGTGATTGTCCTGCGCCTCGATGGTATTCAAGTATAAAAGTATTCGTGGAAACATAGATCCTGGGCTGACCAATCGTCGCAGAGCTTCACAATGGCTGAAACATATCAATGTCGTTTATTAGGTACTGTACGCTCCAACCAGCTACAGATCCAATATCTCGGGTAACAGGCATTGATGTCGAAATAGGAGAAAGAAGTGGAAACGGGAAAGACGGGATCTGTTTGACAATGAAATCTTTCGCTGTTATTGCTAGCTCTCTTAATGCACTGCGAAGTGCTTTATTCACTCGCAAGACCATTTCGAAAGCAAAACCCTTGGAGATCGATAGCGAGAGTAGTTAACCTAGTAACGAGTGTCTGCCCCGGTGAATGGATTGTCAAGCAGGATTGCGACAAGCAAGAGCTGATACAAAGGTACGGAGACTTGCGTGGGTGTGTTTGAGAGAACGCGAAGAAAGAATGAAAGGTAGTAGAGACTGGACGGGATATTAATGTTGTTGGAGTGCTTGGATTTGGGCGGCTGGCAACAGGGGCATTATTGGGTCTACGAGCTCAATCAAGAGCGAGTTGGTACAGGGTAAAGTAAATACAAATGAACAAATCAGTAAACAGAGACAACTAGCTAAATGAATAAATCAAGACCATGTATCTAATCAATCATCCGCGGCAGCAAGTGAATATCCTCACCAAACAAGGCTGTAAGAACTCTCCGGTGGAGCTACGAATTGCCCTCAGGCTACGACTGCCTGATATCGTCATATGAGGCTAAGCGACTTCAAAGAAAGCTTCAACGTGGGTCCAACGCGACATTTCGAGCTTCTTTTCTATTACCAACCTCAACCTCCCTAAAGCCACACAACACCTCTCCCAATTCTAGATTACTGGCATACGACGGCTACACTGCTACGGTAAAAGAATCTTAGAGAGAAAGAGATACGAAAGGCGCCTGCACCGTTCCTTTCGTCACGCTCATTCATCTTGCCCCATCCAGCAGACACATTCCGCTTCAAACGCCTCGAACAGCTTATCGCAAGCCTCCTCTTTTACGCTTTCCTTTGGTACTAGATTTCCTGGTTACACTTCATCAGCGGGCAGATTTATAGTGACCTTTTTGCGGCGACCAGCCCGGCCAAATCCATCCGGCTGGACGTAGATTATCACTGGGCAATCCGCCTCCGACAAATCTTTGCACCTATTCGGGGGTTGTCCTCTTTTGGATGCTCCTACGATATCCCAGGCTGCCGACAGTTATCTGTGATACGGAGGTAGTGGAGGGGGTTGATAGTCGAGCACCGGCGGCTTCGCCGTATCCGCCATCAACATGGTTAAAATCACCAAGACCATGCAGCCAAAGCATGAGGAGACTTTGGTAAGTCCCATAGAGCCTATGAGTATGCGAGCTAGCTAACAGTGAATAGTCACCATGGCTTAAGGACTTTTGCCAGACTGCATGCAGAATACCTTTATCAAACCTAAATCAACATCTGGCAACCTTCCCTACGAGGTGGCCTTTCCCGCGGGGTGATTTATATCACTGGATAACACTCCTCAACCGCTTCGATAATATACTTGAGCGAATCGTCAAGGCATACAAATTAGATGATGGACCTCAGACTATGGACTTTGGTGTTTTGGTACTGATGGATAGTCACATCGATAAAGATGGAGAGTGTCCTCCGGTTGGCTTGGAACGAGAGCTAGATGGGGATTTGCAGCTTGTCGAGTCGGTTCTCTCATTTTCACGAATGCTTTTACGCAATTGTGGCAATCGGAGCCTATATGCAAGTAGCCCGTACCTCAACAGCCTACTCAACACCACTTATCTCTCCTTACTCGAAGCTACTCTCTTTCTCGGTTCAGAGCTAGCACAAAGATATCAGGCTGCCGTTAAACGCATGCATTCCGTTCATCCAAAGCACTCCCAAAACGCTTTGCTAAGTCACTACAACATCAACTTAGACAGAGTAACACAATTAGCTCTGCCATTCACCAAGACAGCGGTCACCTCTTCCGAACCTGCACAGCCGAATACCCCAGCTACTCCAAGTACAGGCAACAAAGGGAAGGAGAAGGAAAAGGCATACTTCAGCTTGGCACCTAGTCCGAATGGCGCATCATCTACTGTATACGCCACAGATCTTGTAGCTATGGTGAAGGCAAGCTCTGGACATACTGGTAGCACGTCAGAGACCAAGTGGGAGGATTGGGGAGATGTGAAACTCACATACTACCCTAAATCTACTCCAGATGGCGAATCGAGTGGGAACGATAGTGCTGCCCGGATGTCTTCGAGCGCGGCTCCTCCAGAGATCCCAGTTACACCAACGCCCGTTCGTCGATCATCAAATCTTGGACCACATGGCCACCGCCACGGTAGAAGCCTAGTTACGGACGATACTCAGACTACCCCTTCTCACCCAGTCGAGGAAGCTTCCCGTCCAAACTTCAAATCTATTGAGATCTCCTCTACCAAGTTTAAGAGTGATGGTATTCATGAAATATTGAATGAAAATACGACCGGCTTACCTCACGACTTGCAGTACCAGCTTCTGAATAAACTTAGAGTTGCGCGTGCACTGACAACATCTCTTGTAACTCGACAGCAACTTCTAGCTATTCGTTTACTTGCGATTACCAACCTCGCTTATATCTACCCAGAGCCTGCATTTCTGGAGAATGTTATGAAGCAAGACGGCGATGAGCCTCGTCGACTTCAACTGGCTTATCAACTGGCTGAGCTGGTTCATCCACCTGCAGAAGGAGATGTCCCTGTTCCAAGACATCTCCAGTCAATCGTTTTGACTACCCTCGATGCACTCGGTCAACACCAAAGCAAGTATCAAGATGTTTGCACAGCTCTCAATACCAATGTCAACCATGGGGTACTTTTGTATGTGGTGAGAACAGCTGTAGCAGAGTTGACTAGTGACAGCGAGATTGGTGGGGATCAACTTACTGAAGTTGACGAATGGCGTGACGCTTTGTTTTCACTCATTTCCAATATCTCTACGAATCCTCGAACGGGCGGTGATTTGATCACTGCTGGAATCATGCCCATCTTGGTGGAGGTATTAGCTTTACGCAATACGGCTGCTAAGAGATACCAGCCGAAAGTGTTGAACTTTCTCGACAACATCATGTATAGTGGACGAGATGCTTTCCAAACCCTTGCGGATGCTGATGGCCTCGACGTGATTTCGAATTTGATCGTATTTGAGGTTTCCACTTCCGCGGAGAACGCTGCTTCTGGAAAGGGAATAGTGGCGGAACATCAATCTATAACAGTAGACTACCAGATTCCTTACTTCCAGCAGCAGACTTTGAAGTGGCTTTTCAAGTTCATTCATCACATGATGAGCTCTGCTGGAACCTATGGAGCCAATACAGATAGACTACTCCGCAATCTCATTGATTCGACTCCACTGCTAAGTAGCCTTCGTCAAATCATCTCAAATTCATCATGCTTTGGGTCTATCGTATGGACAAACGCAGTCAGTATTTTGAACGACTTCATCAATAATGAGCCCACCAGCTTCGCTGTTATTGCGGAAGCCGGCCTTAGCAAAGCTCTTCTTGAGGCTGTTACAGGCAAAACAATCGTGGTCTCAGCTGAACCTGTAACCTCACCAGTACAGGCATCTGCGGCAGCATCAGCTACAGTCCCAGGGCCAGAGCCTGCCTCGAATTCTCCAGGCCCATCTTCCACAGACGATGATGATGACGATGACGATGATGATGATGATGACGACGACGATGATGACGACGATGAGGAGCAGGAGGACAATGAGCACGGGGGCGATGCTGCGATCATGCCACCCTCGCGTCCTTCTCTGTTGGAATTGCAGACTCCACGTCAGGGCCCGCTTGCTCGAGGCATTATGCCAACTGCGGAGACCATTAATATTGTGCCACAGGCATTTGGTGCTATATGTCTGAATAATGCTGGCATGACTATGTTCCAGCAATGCGGAGCACTGGAGAGCTTCTTCGAGATATTTGAGAGTCCAGAACATGTCAAATGCATGAACACCAATAAGGAACTGCCTAATACTCTTGGTAGTCTCTTCGACGAATTGGTACGCCATCACCCTCCACTTAAGAAAGCTATCCTCAACGCTGTCCTGAACATGGTTACTCGTGTCAGTTCACTCTGTAAAGTCAAAGGAGAGAAAGAGAAGATCGGGGCAAAGTTATGGACACGAACTGCTTCTGGAGTAGTCATTGCAGATCCGGATATCATCAATCCTGTCTCATTCAAGCTTAAAGGAAATACAGTAGATGTTACGACTGATGTTGAAATGCAAGATGCTGATATGGACAATACTAATCTACCGGTAAATTCCTCTTCGGTGGAAGTGGATCCTAATGCTACAATGACCCCATACATTACCGCTGTCTCTAGCTTCCTTGTCCATTTGTTCAACAACAATACAATTCGTTCTGAATTCTGCTCCTCGGAAGGCGCCATAGACTTTGTTCTTGACCTCGCCAACTCGCCTTGTCTAAGCTTTGATTTTGCAGAAGGTCCTGCAAGCCGAACCTTGCGAAATGTTATATCTCTCCTCACTGAGACAAAGCCCCATCTTACACTTCCCTCGTTACTCCGACGAGCGCAGACTGCAGTCAATCATCTCGCTCCACTTGCGGTTTACAACGGGAATGATCCGTTCTTTAAAGCGTTCATCAATAAAGAAGCACAAGCTGTAGCAGACCCCCAGTTTCTTGCTAAGGGTACCACTTTTGCGAAAGCGTTTGTAAATTTATACTCACTGGTATCAACTATCCATTCATGCTTCTTAGCATCAACTTATAGTGGGCATCGAAGTCCTGCATCGGGTATGAGTCAACTCAACCTAAGCGATTACTATGTGCAACTCGTACAAACCTTGGGACCATTGGTAGGAGCCCAATTTAGAGAGACATTCGAGTTCATCAAGATTGCACCTGGCTACTACAAGGTTGCTGCCGGTCCTCCCACAAAGGATTCTACCGGTGAAATTCTCCCAGATGCTATCCTTGATGTGGAGGCTGCTTCAAGTTCTCTCGAAGCACCCACCACCGATGTGTCCTCTATTGATGTGACCTCTACCGTGGCACCATCATCTATGGCACCTCCAGCGCCGCCTGCCGTCCTCACAAAGGCCGATAAGGAAACTCCGGAGTACAAGAATTTTCAAGTTCTGCATCATCTCCTTCGCAAGATGACGGGCACTCTCAACCCCTTTTTTCAAATCCTTGGGCGTAGTTTGGTCCAGAAGCGTACACACTCAGATGCTTTCCAAAAACAAGGTCACGTAGCTGTAGCAGATGCTCTAGCGGAAAGCATCCTTCGAGAGCTCTCTACCCGAGGGCCGATCGATAATACAACTCGTTGGATGGGAGCTATCAATGGCTTACAGGATATGCTGATCGATCATTCACCTCACAACGAACGCCCAGTCCAGACTATCACTCTTGTATTGCAGGCGTTCAAGGACCGAGGTGGGTTTGAAGTTGTGAACAAGATTCTGGAATCCATGGCGGAAAAATCTCAAACTGATGCTTCAGCCGAGGGTGAAAAAGATGCATCTCCTAGGAGCATTAATGCACAAGTGGCAGGAATCGCAACTCAGAACATCCTCAGTATCTACAATCAACTTGTCAATGGGAAGAATGTTACAGATGCCGTCCAGACGGTATCGATGACATCTCGTGAAAACAGAGACCGGTCTGGCTCCAAACCAACTCATTTCTCTGCGCCACAGTTTCTTGTTGAGTTGCGGATGGCTGTCTTACCTGTTGTTCGTCGGCTCTGGGAGTCTAAGCTTGTGGAAAGTCCAGGTTCCATTGAGGTCACAAGAAGTTTGATCGATGTCATTCGGACTATCGCCAATGCTGATAATGAGCAACATGCCTTCAAGCGTTCTGACAACCATGGGCCGATTGTCAAGGGTGCCCGCCATAAGTTCAAGATCAGCGGTACTCACTTAGATCACCTTCTAGGTCAACACATTGATCGAAAACTTGCCTTGGAGGCCCTCTACCGCTGTAACAATAACTTAGCATATGCGCTAGAGTACTGTGCCGATCTAAAGAGCGAGGGCCGGCCAAGATATTCTATCCCAGAAGCTGACCTGGACGACGCCATGGTTGATCGCCCTGTAACTGTTGAAGGTGCATCATCTAGACCAACAACTAGCAACTCCGCTAGGTCAGTAAGTTCAAGTGAGCCTTCAGAATCACCTAGTGTCCCTCCACTTGTGCCTGCCGACACTGTTCGAGAAGCAATTGTCAACTCGCTAGTCAATCAAACTATTCCAAGTAATGAAGCTGCTATTGCGCAGGAGAACCCTGAAGAAAAGGTGAGGCAGATCACTGTTGACGACTTGAATGAAGTACGTGATGCGATGAGAGACTCCCTGATTGACAAATGTCTCGATGTCATCAACGCCCACGGTGATGTCACCTTTGAAGTAGCAGATTTGATTCAAACCTTTGCCTCGAGGTTATCAGACAAAACAAGTTATCATAAAGTGGTGGCCGAAACTCTAGTATTGGCACTCATGTCATTCGCAGAAGAAGAAGATATCCGCACAAATGGCAAAAAGATTGCTGCGTATGCTCATCTTCTTGCTTTACTTCTTCGAGACAAATCTTTCTATGGTGCTGCTGTGGAAGAGCTCCAACAAAATCTTACAACACTGTTGGGGTTCATTAAATTGGCACCCGACCACTCTTCTGAGGAGCCATCCCCCTGGGTAGGACATATTTTGCTTATCGTCGAGATGCTTCTTAGCCAAGATTCCCGACCTCTCAAAACTAAATGGGTTGCCCCGAAGGATGATAACGAAGCTATCGCCCAGCCCATCCTTGAGTCTATTGATCCTGCTGTTCCTGAAGAAGAGCGTGGCCAGCTTTTAAATGCCATTATGGACATTCTTCCTCGAATTGGGAAAGACGAATCCTTGGCCTTGTCTGTGTTGCGAGTTTTGGTTATTTTAACACGAAACCGAAAGGTTGCTCAACTTATGGGTGAAAAGAAAAATCTTCAGCGCTTATTTGTAATGGCAAAGCAACTCGCCGGCGCCAGTGCTTCTCGCCATCAGCTAATCCACAGTCCCATGATGGCTATACTGCGCCATGTCATTGAAGATGAAGAAACAATCAAGCAGATGATGCGGTCAGACATCAAGATATGGTTTGAGACGATTCGTCCTGCTACTCAGCGACATATCAGTACTCAGCAGTATATTCAAGGTTTAACTCATGCTGTCATCCGGTCACCTGAATTATTCGTTGAGGTAACTAATGAGCTTGTAAAATACGGTCGGTGGTCATTCCACAATTCTGATAATCCGAATCGAGCAAATAATCTTATCTTGAAGGATCGATCTCCGCCCAGTTCCGATGCCGCCTCCAGGTCGTCTGATGACACAGTTCAGCCTACTGTGCAGGCAACCGAGGATCTTACATTACAAGACGTCAAACCATCAACTGAAAGTATAGATACTGAGATGCAAGATCCAGCTAAAGCTGTCCCAGAAAGCAAATTTCCTATTGTGGAAAACCCAGATGGTGTAATCCATTACCTGCTTTGTGAACTTCTCAACTTCAGAGATGTGCAAGAGACAGAGTCATCGCCAGCCGTTAACAGCCCAAATGTTTCTAACCCTACTGCACCAACAAATGGCGATACGGCTATGGCAGGAACTTCACCTGCCGTAGTGCCACCAACTCCATACGTACCACCGGTGAATCCATACGAAACATCGCCTCCTAAGCCTCCTAAGCCATCACCGAAACTTGATTTCAAGGCTGAAGAGCACCCTATCTTCGTTTATCGATGCCTACTTCTCCAGTGCTTGACCGAGTTACTTGGCTCTTATAATCGTACCAAACTAGAGTTCATCAATTTTAAACGAAGCGCTCCACCACAAGCTTTTACTCCTTCGAAGCCTCGCTCTAGTGTCATCAATTATCTGCTCTTTGACCTTGTGCCTATCGGAACCTTGGAGCAGGCAGATTCTGTTGGAATGCGAAAGAGGCTCATTACCTCCTTTTGGGCGGATTCTGTTCTTACAGCTCTTTTGTCCAAGACTGGTGAACACCAGCCCGATAAGGCGCGTGAGCAGTCTGATGGTGATGACGAGCCTGATCTTCTTTTTGTGCGCAAGTTTGTACTGGATCACATACTTAAGGCTTATAGAGAAGCAAGCTCATCCAGCGAGCCACTTGACTCCAAGTATGCGCGGATGTACTCCCTTGCAGAATTGATGTGTCATCTCATGAATGGGAAAGAAAATGTAGGGCCACAGCATCAGATTGTTGCCAATACCTCCCAAAAGCAGCTCAGACGCATGATGTTCGAGAAGGGCTTCATCCCTGCCTTGACTGCATCCATTGCCGACGTAGACCTCAACTTCCCAGGGGCCAAGCGTGCCGTCAAGCACATTTTGCGTCCCCTCAAGTCACTTACCAATACAGCCATCAATCTTAGCGAGCTCTCGCTCATCTCGGCAACTCCTGGCCAAAATGAAGAGGACGAAATTGAGTCAGCCACTTCTGTATCTGATGCCGAGGATGACCGAGAAGAAACTCCGGACCTCTTTCGTAATTCTACGCTTGGCATGTTCGAGCCAGGGCGTGAAGAAGACTCATCGTCAGATTCCGATGACGACGATGAGGAAATGTACGAAGAAGGGTACGAGGACGAAATGGACTACGACGAAGAGCCCGAGGATGCCGAAGATAACATCAGTGAAGATGAAGACATTGATGGCATGGGAGCAATAGAAGGCCTTGATGGTGATCACGGCGTTGATGTCGAAGTCATTATGAATGGTGAAGACGAGGATGAGGATGAAGATGGTGATCAATCTTCAGATGATGAGCACGACTCAGAAGACGATGATGCTCGTGTCGAAATCATTGATGAAACCGGTGATATCCAACAACTTGGCGAAGATGAAATGGAGATGGATGATTGGGGTACCGATGGCGAAGATGAGGAGTAAGTGAAGTTCACCTTGATCTAGCCAATCACATATTTTCATGGCCAGCCACTAACATAATGTGCTTGCAGGCATCACCATGATCACGATGAGGAAGAAGACTACGAGGGCGAAGGTGAGGATGAAGATGGTCCTCCTCACGGTCATTTTGGTGGTAATCTGAATCATATTGGAGACCTTATTGATGCTCTTGGCCCTCATGCAGGAGCAGACCCAATGGAAATTCTGCAACGCATTGACGCTAATATGGATGCTGATGAAGAAGCCGAAATGGCTGCAGCTGAACTCGAGGCCGAACTTGAGGCTGAACGGGAAGCAGAAGAAGCCGAGGATGAGGAAGGTGATATGCCTCAATACATGGAAGATGAAGGTGAATTTCGAATACCATGCCACATGTACTTTGCTAACTTGTATGTAGATGATGATGGCGGTGAGATGGACGAAGATGATGAAGATGAACAAATGTTCTTGGGCTTCGCTGGTCATTCGCGCCATCTTCCTTTTGGATGGGAAGGAGATATCGATTCCCCAGTGATTGTCAGTCGCGGTCATAACCGGTATGTGCTCTTCTGCCGAATTTCTCTTCAGCCGAATTTCTCTTCTGCCTGGTGCCATAGACCCTGTGGTTTGTGTGCTACTTCTCCCGCCATTCACGAGTTCCATAGACACTTGTTATGAACTTGCCAAAAGGTTTTTATTATTACTAACTTCACTAGGCCTCGTCATCCAGCAGGATTTCCTGTGTGGCCAAGAGATCCCAGAGATCCATTAGGTGGTATGTATTTCCCAATATCCACTCCATTTCACGGAGCTGATATTCGATCAGTCCCAGAATATCGTCCATATCGATCACACAGACCTGGTGAGTACTATAAGAAATACTTTAATTTCTTGAGAAAAATTCTTTCAGTTTTGCGTCTTTACTGACGCATTCGCTCATCTAATTTAGGTCAGCCAAATCCGCCTCGGTCAAATGACGATGGCACTAATCCACTACTTCAACGACACGCCAATCAGCCTCCCAGCCGTCCACAGGATAGTTCTCGTCGTATTGGACCTTTGGGTAGCTTTATCCAACCTGGTGGACCTTCTCCTTTGGACTTAATGGATCTTACCCGTGGACCTTTCGGTGCGAGCCCTGCTACCACTGCCCTATTTGATATGATTCGATCCTTACCAGACATGCCAGGTTCTATCGCTCGACATGGTGGTGCATTGCAATTTCATATCACCGCTGGACCTGGTGGCGACATGCCCCGAGAGTTCCAGGCTATGTTCGGTGGCTTAAGCCGTAGAGAGAGACCAGAACCTCGCCGTGAAACGAGTGAGCCTTTGAGCACAACCTTTTTCATACCACAGGCCACTGCTTTTAGATGGAACGAAGAAGCAAAGATGCTATTTGGCAACGAAGCTGTAATCGTTGCTGTTGATGTCAAGCCCGCTGTTGAGTCTCGACTTGTGCCTCCTGCTATAGAAGCCAATAAAGCTGCTAAGCTAGCAGAAGTTGAGCGACTCAAAAAGGTCGAGGAGGAGGCCAAGAAGCGACAAGAGGATGAGCGTTTGGCAAAAGAGGCCAGAGAATCTGAGGAAAAAGTTGAACGGGAGAAGAAGCAAGCTGAGGAGCGCGAAGCCGCTGAGCAAGCTGCTGCCGAAGCACTTGCTGCAAGAGGTGATGAGCCTGAAGCTATCGAAGAAGGTGGGGAGCGATCCGAGAATGCTCCGGAAGCCATGGAGGGTGTCGAAGGTGAAGACCGAACAGAAGGCAATACAACTCAACCAGATGAGCCACCAGCTGCAGATCGACCACGTGTTACCACAATCATTCGCGGCAATCCTTTCGATATCACGGATCTTGGTATCGATGCTGAATTCTTAGCAGAGCTTCCTGAGGAAATTCGGGAGGAGGTTATCATGTCTACTGTCGCAGAGCGACGATCTCAGGCTGCTGCTACTGGCGCACAACCGTCCGAAATTGATCAGGAGTTCTTAGACGCCTTACCTGATGATATCCGCGATGAAATTATACAGCAAGAGAGACAGGATCGCCGCCGTCGTGAACGAGATGAGCAACGTCGTGCAGCACCTACCGCTAATGGCGGCACTGGTGGACCTGCAGCCCCAGACATGGACGCAGCAAGTATCCTTGCAACCCTGCCCCCTGCTCTAAGACAACAAATCCTCATGGAACAAGACGAGGACATCTTGAACACGCTTCCTCGTGAGATGGCTGATCAAGCTCGTGCAGCTCAGCGAGATCAACCTCCACACCCCGGCCACCGAGTCCCACCAGTCAATATCGCTCGTAGAAATGCACCTTTCGATATTGGTGGTCAAGTTGTCCCTCCACCCAATGCTCAAAGGCCTCAACGAAGACCTATTGTGCAGATGCTTGACAAATCTGGCATCGCAACTCTACTTCGCATGATGTTTACATTCCAGCATCCTAGTCTTCGGACTGCTCTTAACTCCGTGCTGGAAAACGTCTCTTTGAACCGACAGAATCGTACCGAAGTACTAAGCACTTTACTTCATATCCTTCAAGACGGAAGTGTCGATATGTCTGCTGTTGAGCGTAGCTTTGCCCAACTTTCTCTAAGAGCTAAGCAACCGCCACTGAAGGATACTAACCTAAAAACTCCCCAGCCACTCAAGCGTACTTTCACCGGTATGAGCGGATCTGTATCTCTCACACAAACTAGCTCTGAAGCATCTCCTCTTATGGTTGTGCAGCAATGCTTGGCAACCCTATCTCATCTTACCAGAGGTAATCCTCATGTACCTCCATTCTTCTTAACGGAGCATGAAACATCCACTGCTTTGAGACGTACCTTGAGCAAAAAGGGTAAGGGCAGGGAGAATAAGGCATCCAAGTATGCCATTAACTCATTGCTCTGTCTCTTAGATCGGGATTTGATCATGGAAAGCTCGCCCGTCATGGAACTTCTTTCGACTCTGCTCAGTTCAATTACAGCACCTCTTCAGGCCTTGGCTCGAAAGCAAAAAGAAGCTGAAGAAACGAAAAAGGCTAAAGAAGCGCCAGTGGCACCGGAGACCACTACATCTACCACGTCGGCCGAAGTGCCAGCTTCATCTGAGCCTAGCACAAATGTATCCGTAGTCGATAGGACTATCTCAGATGCGACCGCTCCTACACTCGAGATTGATACATCTGTTTCAGAATCCTCTAAGCCACAGGAACTTCCGAAGGAAGCTGAAAAGAAGCAGATCAAGAAGGAAATGGTTCCTCCCGTAATTCCGGATTCGAATCTGAAGTTGGTCATCAATATTTTTGTTGCACGGGAGTGTAGCTCTAGAACTTTCCGCGAGACCTTATCGACTATCAAGAATCTATCAGCCATTCCCGGTGCAAAGACTGTATTTGGTCACGAGCTTATCACAAAGGCACAAGCACTTGGAGAAGTGATATTGGTTGATCTTGAGGAGTTGTTACCACAGATTCAGAAGGCAGCAACTGGCACCGAGATTCAAGGCGTTGCATTGGCTAAATTTTCTCCTGGTGGTTCAGATCAAAACAAGTTGTTGCGTGTACTTACCGCACTCGACCACTTATTCGACCCTAAGCGTGATAAGAAGGACCTACCACTTGTAGGTGACTTGGATGGCGAACAAATGGAAAAGCAAGATCTTCTTTCATCTTTATATGAGAATTCTACCTTTGGACCTATGTGGGAGAAGCTCAGTGCTTGCCTTAGCGCTATCAGACAACGCGAGCATATGCTCAATGTGGCCACAATTCTTCTACCGCTTATTGAAGCTCTCATGGTTGTTTGTAAAAATACAACTTCAAAGGATGCACCGGTCGAACTGTCGTCTAAGAAGATGATGTTGACGAGCCCAGATCCAGAATCACGCATGGATAATTTGTTTTTCACTTTTACCGAAGAACACCGAAAAATCCTCAACGACCTCGTCCGACATACTCCAAAGCTCATGTCCGGAACGTTTTCTCTCCTCGTCAAGAATCCAAAGGTGCTAGAGTTTGACAATAAGCGCAATTACTTCAGTCGTAGCATCCATAACAAGGCTTCAGCTACACGCCAGAGCTTCCCGCCTCTTCAGCTCAACGTCCGCAGAGAACACATATTCCATGACTCCTTCAGATCTCTTTATTTCCAAACTGCAGATCAAATGAAGTATGGAAAACTCAACATTCGATTCCACGGTGAAGAGGGTGTCGACGCAGGCGGTGTCACTCGTGAATGGTTCCAGGTTTTGTCTAGACAGATGTTCGATCCCGGCTATGCACTATTCATTCCTGTATCTTCCGACCGTACAACTTTCCACCCCAATCAACTGAGTAGTATCAACGATGAGCATCTCCGCTTCTTCAAATTCATCGGTCGCATCATTGGAAAAGCCCTTTACGAAAACCGTGTTCTAGACTGTCACTTCAGCAGAGCCGTGTATAAGCGTATTTTGGGCAAGTCCGTCTCGTTGAAGGACATGGAGTCCCTTGACCCAGACTACTATAAATCACTTGTTTGGATGCTCGAGAACGATATCACTGATATCATTACTGAGACGTTCTCTGTAGACAATGATAAATTCGGAGTTGTCGAGACTATTGACTTCAAGCCGAATGGTCGTGACATTGCAGTCACAGAGGAGAACAAGCACGAGTATGTGCAATTGATGGTGCAATGGAAGCTTACTGGGTCGGTCAAGGAACAATTGGATGAGTTCCTCAAAGGTATGGTCTTATTTTCTGCATTCCGGGTCACAACTAACAATTAAAATAGGCTTCCACGATATAATCCCAGCTGAACTTGTGGCAATCTTCAATGAACAAGAATTGGAATTATTAATTTCAGGTCTTCCTGAAATTGACGTAGACGACTGGAAGAGCAATACAGAGTATCAGAACTACTCGGCATCATCACCACAAATCCAATGGTTTTGGCGTGCACTTCGCTCATTTGACAAGGAAGAACGAGCTAAGCTGTTGCAATTCGTCACAGGTACAAGCAAAGTTCCCCTCAATGGCTTCAAGGAGCTTGAGGGTATGAATGGTTTCAGTCGATTTAATATCCATCGTGACTATGGTAGCAAAGAACGACTTCCAACCTCCCATACCTGCTTCAACCGTAAGTTTGCTTCAACTACCGCCCAGGTCAATTTTCTTATAACTAACCATGAACAGAACTTGATCTTCCTGAATACGATAGCTACGAATCCCTTCGTTCACAAATCCTAACCGCTATCACCGCCGGAAGCTCTTACTTTGGCTTCGCCTAATTCTTTCTTTCGATACCACAACCTCTCTATCTGTTGTATCAAACTCTTCATGATACCACGGCAAACAAATGCATCGCAGGTTCTACTTTGGGCATTTCACGGCGCACTCTTGTTCCTTTGCTACTTTCGCATTCATGGAATCTGTACTTTTTTCCGCTGACCTTGCATTGGGGTGTTATTACGACGGGAATAAGACATGGAAATTACTTTTAAAAATTTACCTTCTGGAAGGGTCATCAAATACCCTAATTTTTCACATCTCGCAGGCTCCTCTTTGAAACATTTGGTGGCTATCACGACGAAGTGCAGGTCGATCGTGTATATTTGTCAGTGCTTCAGGGCAAGTGGGATGTGATTGACAGTGCAATGTGTGTGCTTTTGCTAGGGGCAAAAGGATGGGTTAATGAACTGTATGATAGATAGACAATACGTCATTAAGTGATGATGGGTAGTTTTAGCAATACAGATATCTACAATGACTTTACTTTCAGTGCTGGGATGTCTGACCGTGAGATACTAGTGGCAAGACAAAGGCGATGTCCATTCCTGGGCTTCTAGGATATCTACTGTTATGGACTTCTGGTCCCAGATCTTGTGTCTAGATTCTTTATCCCAAGTCACAGGAGAATGTTTGAAATTAGCCTCATTTTCTAATGTGAGATGAAATCTTCAACTGGACTCCCTTGCTAAGTTTGAAGCATTCCATAAGTTCCATTCTTTATAGCATCTCAATACGTGCCAAGATAAGGCTGAGATTTTCACATGTGTGAGGTTACCCCACATCTGGCAAGGCTTTGGGTTCAAAATTTCTGAACTTCAATCATCCGAATCATAACCACCACTAACCTAATATTTCGCCCTCTCTACCCACTGAGTAACAACCGAATCTGTTATTGCAATACAAGCTTCTAGCGGATTTCAGGATTGTCCGAATAAGCTTTTCACTAGGGTTATAATTGCACTTAGCAGACAGAAGCAAAAATGGCAACCAATTCCATCAAGCTCCTCACTGGGAGCAGCCATCCCGAGCTAGCAAAGCTGGTTGCAGACCGTTTAGGCATTGAACTAGCAAAGACGATGTCCTTGAATTACTCAAATCAAGAGACGAGTGTGACGGTTGGTGAAAGTGTCAGAGATGAAGATGGTATTCCCCTCCTCGGTTACCCAGCATATGTACAACTACTAACAGCCCGAAGTATTCATTCTCCAATCTACTGCCCCTGGCGACATCAATGACGGTCTTATGGAGCTCCTCATCATGATCAACGCCTGCAAGACTGCCTCCGCACGGCGCATCACAGCTGTCCTCCCCAACTTCCCCTATGCGCGGCAGGACAAAAAAGACAAATCCCGTGCCCCTATCTCTGCGAAACTGATAGCAAATATGCTGCAAACGGCAGGATGTAACCATGTTATTACGATGGACTTACACGCAAGCCAGATTCAGGGGTTCTTTAATGTGCCTGTGGACAATCTATATGCGGAACCAAGTACTTTGAGATGGATCGAGGATAATTTGGGTAGAGAAGGGGGTGAGGGTTTGGTAATTGTTAGTCCAGATGCTGGAGGGGCGAAGAGGTTTGTTGTCCCTTTCTTTCCTACTTTACAGACGCGAAGAGCCTGCGGCATTTCTATAGAAATAAAACTAACAGTGAACAGAGCAACGTCGATAGCAGATCGTCTCGATCTCCCGTTCGCCCTTATTCACAAAGAACGAGCCCGTCCTAACGAGGTCTCACGTATGGTCCTTGTAGGAGACGTCAGAGGCAAAACCTGTGTTCTCGTAGACGATATGGCAGATACCTGCGGCACTCTTGCGAAGGCTGCATCCACGCTAACCGAAAACGGTGCCAAAGATGTTGTTGCCATAGTCACCCATGGTATACTGAGTGGTAATGCGATCGACATCATACTGAAAAGTTGTCTAAGGACGGTGGTTGTAACGAACACAGTACCGTTGGGAGATAAGTTTGAAAAGTTGGGAGGGGAGAAGAAGGACGGGAAACTGAGAGTTATGGACATTAGTCCTACTCTGGCGGAGGCCATTAGGAGGACGCATAATGGGGAGAGTGTGAGCTTTCTGTTCACTCATGTTCCCAGCGCGTAGACGTAAGTAGCACGTGTTTGGAAGAGAGGGCAATCGGATGCGTAGTAAGAGATCCGAGGGAGGTGTACGGTGTTCGGTTTGGGTATCTGTTTGTTGTACAATGGAAGCTGGAATGTGTGTGATTTACCGGATGGTATTTTCACTGCGTATATAGGAAACAAAATGTTCCAAGACTTACCTTATAGCAATTATACGTTGTATTCGTTGATCAGCCTTTCTTCGATGCATATTGCTTGTACATTTGTATGCTGAGCAGACTATATATCTCTACAAAATAAACTTATGCCACATACCTCGAAGGTACTGCGAATTAATTAAACGAAAGTAAGCTTGTAATCTTCGAAAAGCAGAAGATTACGAGCGCAAATAGATTCCGAAAGTGTCACTTTGTAGCAAATCCTGACAATGCTCTGTTAAAACAAATGGTTATAGCATTCTTCAATTTTCACAAACTACGCGCACAAATGTCTCAGAGCTGTGGAACATCCAATTTGATCTAGAAGTGCATTTTCTAATATCGTACATCATTATCTGTCTCCAAATTCTAAAAATCCGTCACACGTCCATTGTAACTCCAGTCGCTCTTCTCACCCCATCTCAGCGGCTCATTCTTTGGTCCTCCAACCTCCCCGGTTTTCGGATTCGTATCACCCTCAAATTCTGGCTTCGCACCTCTTCTGACATCCGGATGTAGTTCTGCTCCTTTTCCTTGTGCCTCTATTCTTGCCTCTAATATCCCATCTGCATCTTCACCGTCTACTTGTACCGTTGAAGCATCTGTCGTAGTTCCCTGTACATGGGAAGCGGGCGATTGATTTATTTGTGGTCGAGTACTGGAGGGAGTTCTAGGGGTAGAGAAGGCTCCTGTAGAGTTCTTTTGGAGACGTTCGAATTCTTCTTGTTCTTTACCTGGGAGGCGAGGTGGAGATGGACCGGTTGCGAAAGCTGGGCGGAAAGAAGAGGTAGTGAAGGTACGGGAGTATTGAGCCACTCGACGGGCGAGAAGTCGTGACATCTTAGGGCGGTTAGAACCAATTGTACGAAAGAGAGATAGAATTGTTGAGGCAGTAAGTTGTTGTAGCGTAAGGTAAAGTGAAGTGATGCTATCTTATGTTTGACATACAACGGCGAAAGTTGCCGAGCCGAAAGTCTTCCAGGGATGATTCTGCCAAGGTGTGTTAGAATTAATATGGAGTGGTTTTAGTAAAGTCTTACTACGCTCTGTGTGGCTGTATCAACATACAGACGGAGGTATGCACTCCGAGCGGTGAGAAAAGTGTCAGTGCTTCCATTATCGGCGATAAAGTTTTTGGAGGGGCAATAAAACCGTATGAATATCACATAAATTGGTTGACTCATTCTTGGGCACTTCTACTTCTTCCTCTCTTCTCAATTGTCACTTCAACTTCATAATCTAAGCATCCGTAATCATGGAGGGACTCAAAAACACTTTTGCACAATGCAAGAAGGAAGGCAGAGTATGCTACTAGTGCAAATAACTTTTCCTCTGGTGCATTTACTGATGGAGTCATAGTCTGCGTTGGTGACTTATGTCACTGCGGGATTCCCAACCGCTACGGAGACTGTCGATATTTTACTGGGCATGGAAGCAGGTGGTGCTGGTTAGCTTCACTGCTTCAATTATTGAGTTATACTGACTATTTGCAGATATCCTTGAACTCGGACTTCCCTTTACAGATCCAATTGGAGATGGGCCTACAATCCAGAAATCAAATACTGTTGGTGTTACCTTACGATTGCTGGTGTCATACGCTTACAATTACAATAGCAAGCACTGTTAAATGGAGTTACGGTCACCTCTGTGCTACAAATGGTACGAGATGCTCGGAAAAGGGGACTTAGAGCACCTGTATTATTCATGGGCTACTACAATCCCATCCTGAGGTATGGCGAGGAGAAATTGATCATGGACTGCAAAGAAGCAGGTGTCAATGGCTTCATTGTCGTCGATTTACCACCCGAGGAGGCTGTATCATTCCGTAACCATTGTGCGAAACAAGGGTAAGTCATAATCATAGACAGGAAAACTATATGAGTTAGTACTGACTTTGGCCTACAGTTTATCATACGTCCCACTTATAGCTCCATCGACCACCGAATCACGCATGAAGCTTCTTTGCAAACTTGCCGACTCTTTCTTATATGTTGTCTCGCGCATGGGAGTTACAGGTGCAACAGGGACAATGAATGCTGGTCTACCGGATTTACTCAAACGTGTTAAGGAATACTCAGGTGACAAGCCAGCCGCCGTTGGCTTTGGTGTTAGTACTCGGGATCACTTCTTGAGTGTATCCAAAATTGCAGATGGGGTGGTTATTGGTAGTCAGATTGTCGTAACCTTAACAGACGCACCAGCAGGACAAGGGGCTAAGGCTGTTGAGGAATATTGTGCAAAAGTATGTGGGCGAAGGAACGCTCCAAACGGTGGGCTTACAAGGGAAGTTGGAATAGTGGAGACGTTAAGCAATGCAGCAGAGCCCACGGATGTCCATGTTAACGGTGTTATTCGTGAAAGTTCGGGTCCCAACTTGGTTGACCAAATTGAAGCTCTGAACACTGAAGATAATCCAGCCAAGGTTACAACTCAATTTGGTCAATTTGGAGGTCAATATGTACCTGAAGCATTAATGGACTGTCTATCGGAGCTCGAAGAAGGTTTCAACAAGATCAAAGACGACCCAGAGTTCTGGGCGGAGTACAGAACTTACTACCCATGGATGGGACGCCCAGGCCATCTACATCTTGCAGAACGCTTGACTGAACATGCTGGTGGAGCCAATATCTGGCTAAAGCGGGAAGATTTGAACCATACTGGAAGTCATAAGATCAACAATGCGTTGGGTCAAGTTCTTCTTGCGCGTCGATTAGGAAAGACGCAAATCATCGCTGAAACTGGAGCTGGGCAACACGGTGTCGCAACTGCTACTGTTTGTGCTAAGTTTGGCATGAAGTGTACCATCTACATGGGAGCTGTAAGAAACCTATTATTCCGTGCGAATTACCACTAATTAGAATTTAGGAAGATGTAAGAAGACAAGCCCTTAATGTCTTCCGCATCAAACTCTTGGGTGCCCAAGTCATTGCCGTAGAAGCTGGAACTAAAACACTTCGTGATGCTGTCAATGAAGCTATGCGTTCCTGGGTTGTCGATCTTGACACCACACATTATGTGATCGGATCAGCAATTGGACCACATCCTTTCCCAACCATAGTTCGCACTTTCCAGTCAGTAATCGGCAATGAGACAAAGGCCCAAATGCTAGAGAAACGTGGTAAACTTCCAGATGCAGTGGTTGCCTGTGTAGGAGGCGGAAGTAATGCTACTGGCATGTTCTATCCCTTCTCAAAAGACCTCAGCGTCAAGCTCCTTGGTGTTGAAGCCGGTGGAGACGGAATTGATACCGATCGCCATGCCGCTACTTTATCAGGAGGCACTAAAGGCGTCTTCCATGGTGTGCATACCTACGTCTTACAAAACCAACACGGTCAGATCTCTGATACGCATTCTGTGTCCGCTGGTCTCGATTATCCCGGTGTAGGTCCGGAGCTTGCCTCTTGGAAAGACAATGAGCGTGCTAAATTCATCGCCGCCTCGGATGCAGATGCATTCTTGGGTTTCAAGATGATTAGCGAGATGGAGGGTATTATTCCAGCTTTGGAGACTGCACATGCTGTATTTGGTGCTGTTGAGTTGGCGAAGACAATGAAGAAGGGTGACGATATCGTGATTTGTCTGAGTGGGCGTGGTGACAAGGATGTTCAGAGTGTAGCTGAGGAGTTACCTAAGCTCGGTCCTAAGATAGGATGGGATTTGAGGTTTTAGGTCTCTCATTAATCGAAGATGGGATATGTTTGGTTCATTATCATGGATAGAGCCTTAGCAGTTCTGACATGCCGAAATCGATGGTAGAATAAAAGAAATAATAAAAGGTCATGATCATACGCTCTACATTTACTACAATTTGGCTTAGGCATGACTTTGGGTACTCCACAATGCATCTACCATGCGCTTTTTTGGAACAGAAAAAGGACAAGTGAATTCCTTGATTCGGTAGCTTTGTCACACTGCTCATATTCTTTCAGACCACATGCCTCAATTATAATGAGGCTCGTATAAGCTGACTACTGCGCACATCCGTGCATCTGTAGAATGATTCTTTTTTTCTGTTGCGTTATATCTTGAACCTTTCTTTGAATAACTTTCATTCTCCTACTAGGTATCCAGGGAGCCAGCTTCCTTTTGGGACGCCGATAATTCTAGAGTCAAGCTTAGATTTGATGCAGGACACTCCATCCCAGTTTGTAGAATGACTGGAGCAGACCAGACCAAACCAATAATCGTGATAGTCCCCAAACAGTAAGTTACCGGCTTTGAGAGACAACTGAGCCACGCCCTTATGTTTCCTACAACTACTCAATATAGTCCAAATAAAGCTAGCATTGCCGAGGCCGGGTATGTAGGCACGACCAGATCGCTGAGATCCCGAAAGCTTATTGTAGCAGCACATCAACATCAAGCACAGATGATGGGGAAGCTATCGTAATAAAATGGTACGTGTTGAAGATCTGCGGGGTTTAGTGTAGGCGAATACGAGGTTGGCGAGAGGAGAGAGTTGAAGAATGTCAATTTGCTGCATTAGATTATGTGGTAACAATGACGATGCTGTCACCTGCATGAGTTTGAATACGAGATGAAAACTTCGCAAAAATAGACGCATTATTTTATATAAAGCTTCGATGTTTTCGAGGTGAGAACTCTCCTATACAAGTAAAGCAATTCACTTGGATACAGAATAGTATCACTCAAATACCGGTCCCCATATCATATTGGCCAGAAATAGTCCATCTTTTTGAAAACCCCCAATCATGTATCTTTCCTCCTCCATTTTGGCTCTTTTTTTCTCAACTCTCACCTCCGCTGCCAGCTCAGCCTGCCCCTTCAATTATCCCTCTACACTAAACACCACAACCTCCCATAATGGCCTAGTCTTCACCATTATCTCCAACAACCCAATCACGAACAACCGTGCTGTCCAACTTCGACCCAACATATTCTTTGAAGGTGGCTATTTTACCGCCATCGACAATTCCTCGCCAGTCTTACTCGGCAACCTCAAAAACGGAGGACTATATTCTCAATCACGCAATCTCTTCAACCAACTCTTTGATCTTGGTCCAACCGGGTACCTCAACCTCCGTCGTGAAGTTGAAGGGACCTCCCAGTGGACTGTTGGCTTTGCAAACGCCACGCTTTGGCCCGGGGCGATAGAAGAGCAGTGGAGTGTTGATGCGCCGACCAATGATGGAACGTACTCGCTCTTTCATGACGAGCCGCTCGAGGTGGCGCATGGATTTTTGTTATGTGAAGCCGAAATTGATTTGAGCAATGGGCCATGGTTTCAGTTGTTCTATCAGACTTATACGGAAAGTCCGACGAACTTTGAAGGTTGCGAGAGTGTAGGGGTTAGAACTAGTGTTGGTGCTAGTATTTCTAACGGCGAATGCGATATTGGAGGGGTCACTGCTTAGGAAGGAAGAGAAAGTATTGAAGAAGTGGTGAAGGATTGAAGACCGTAATCTGCTGAATCACGGCGAATTTAATTAATTAATTGATGGTGAAGGTATAGAGTAGTCAATCTACGTAAATTCAGTGTTGGTAGTCATTCTACATTCTTGTAATCACGCCATCTGAGATCCGTGCTTTGAAATGAATGTGTCTCAAAACAAGCCATTAAGATTGTTGCTCTTAAACTTGAAAGGTATCTCCGAACTTTGCCATCATTGCTTCGACAATTCTGCATATACTTCCTCGCTATTATGGAGTAAATATTGCTAGTTTGCTAATTAGCAAAAGTTTATCAGAATAGAGAAAGCGTCAGAACTTACAAGAATATGATAGGCAGCCAGATATAGCTCTGCAACATCGTCGGGTTTTGAGTTCTCCCAAAGTCCACTCTCAAGTCTCTCCAAGCCAACTACATGGATAACAAATAGTGTGAAGTGTTCATTGATACTCCATCCATATGCCTCCTTCCATTCAGCTCCATTGCAGACCAACAAGCTATTAACTTGTTTCGAGTTATTCGCAATTTGCAGAATAGTTTCTTGGCTGGGTCTTTGGATCTGATTTCCGTTGTTTCCGAGTCTCTGAAGGAAGTCTCGTTTGAAGGTCCTCCATGCCCAGCCGATTTTCATGTTTCGTAGAAAATCATGGAGACGAGTTTTGTCGTCGAAGTCGAAACCCAGGATCTGTCCTAGCTCTTCCGCAGTGATATGATTGCCTGCAGTTGTAACATCCATTCTGACCAATTCTACTCATTTGAATACCGTTTTTTAGCCATGGAATCTGTACGAACTTACCTACTATCAAGGTCAAGGGCCAGTAAGCCGTAGCTTTTTTATAAAGATGATTTCAACACTATGAGCCGGTGAGATAGTAGTTAGAGAGGAACTTTTCTACCCTATGATGATCTTCGCTGATTGAGATTGGCATGATGATATCGCTAGAATGATAAGGAACTATAGCTACCTCGGTTGCGCAGCCTATCTTATAATTCAAGCTAACTACAAAACTTGTCGATTTAATTCTGTACTTTTTCTGGATGAGACACTTGCTTATATTGGTGACCGCGTTACAGAGTACAATATTCCGGTGTTACCAATCTTTAAGAGGGGTTGCACTGCATCGCCCTTCAGCCAGTGCTCAAATAGGGTAGATGGAATGGCTTCTTATCTAGCCCGAGAACTCAAAGATTGATTCGGGAGCGAGAGGGGATTTGAAAATGAATGGTATAGCCTAATAACCCAATGTTCCCACAAAATTGAAAAAAGATCTCTTGACATTTCACAACGTTCAGTTTTGGGTATGTATCTTTCAGAGCTAATATCCGAGACCTGAACCCAGTTGGTGTCACATCTGTCATACCTTAGCGAAATATTAATGATATACGAGACTCAAAATTATCACGTCTATAATTCCCGTTCAGGCCAATCACTAGTCGTTCCAGTACAGTTCATCTCATGACGTCCGCCTAGGTAGGCCCATTATCTACACCTGCCTTGGCTCAGGGGCTCGCTTGAGTTTTTGGTCACGTGAGTATGCTAACAATCCAAGGAGAATAGATTTGAGCGTCCCATCTATCTGTTCAGAAAAATGTTGTGCGCGTTAGATCAAATACGGGTGAGCTTTTGTAGGTCGTAGTCGAGGAACCGTATTCCTGATGCTAAATGGAGTAGAATGGTGGCTAGTATGATCTGCATGATGATTGCATGAGACTTCCATCACAGTTTACAACCAAATGACATGGTACTTCGCGCCATTACCAGAGGTTTTCACCGCCGGAATCATGTCCTCGAGCTCTTATATCGTAAAAATAATGCTCCATTCAAAAGACCTACAGTATACCGATATCTATCTGACCCGCCTTTCGATTATAACATATAATCCACAACCCCCATAGCTCATGCCACGGCAACCGCCTCAACCACGTTCTCCTTCAAGTGACCATTCACATTCTCAATCATCTTTTCTGCCACACTTTGTATCTCCATCTCCTCGTCTCTCTTTTCGTCTATTATCTGGGCCTCGGCCCCTGTCTCTTCCTTCGTTTTGATCGGTTTAACCCACCAACTCTTTCCTCCAATCCCTTTCAAATCTCCAAAATTCCCCACACCGCCACGCTCAAAACTTTCTTCTACTACAACATTATCGTGTTTTCTAGTCCCATTTAATAGGGACTCGCCCCATTCTCTTTCTGCTTCGATCTCCCACTGCTCCAAAACTACAGGTCTCAACTTTTTAGTTTCCTTAGCTGAACGACTTGTGCTCAGCTCATCCCCATCTACCCACCTTACACTCAAGATCATAAAACTCAATCCATCGTGTTGGCCTTTATATCCCTCACGTTTGGCGCCCCATTCGCGACTTCGTATGCCAAAACGAGTAACTGAGGAATATTTCTCTAACTTTGGGAGTATAAGGACTGTAATATGCAAATCGCGATCTTTGGGGATCTCCATCGGTCCATGCTTGGGCGGCTCCACAAGATAGTCTACCGATGGGGAAGTAAGACCATCGTTGAGTTCTAAGCCGAGTAAACTGATATCAACATCATCCGCCCAACATCCACGGAACCATCCATGGTGGATACATGCTGCGATAACGTCCGAATCGTCGGTATACACGTCCGTTCCCCATACTGCTCTACGAGCTGTAATTTCTCTTCTGCTTTGATCCATGAGATGTATACGAGGGACACGGATGGTGAAGGTACAATTTTCAGAACCCTCAAAGAGAGGCAGGGGTTGGGGTGTGCTCGCGAATCCAAGTCTCGATCTTGGGGAGTTCATTGTTTTGCCGACAGGGCTCAGATCAGATTGATAATATGAGTGACCAAGATGGTTGCGAGGAAGGTGGGCAACGGACTCTAGGACTGCTTTGGAGCGGATTGTGATTTTGGGTATGGGAATTGGAATGTTCTTGGGAGGATCTGGTTTCGAGGGTGTAGCTTGATGGTGGTGGTGATGTCGAACAGTGTGATGGTGATGACCTTGGGCAGCTTTAGCATCTGGTGGTGAGGCTACGGCAGCACCTCTGACGATCTTGAACGGACTGTGACTAGGTTGTAAAGGGGACGACACACTCTCTATTTGATCTACACGATGGTGGTGTTGACTCAATCAAAGTTACGTTAGCATGGTAGGCCAAATCTAGGAATGAACATGCTTACTGGTGGTGTTGTCCATGACGATGATTGTGGTGATGTTTAAGTCTTTTGCCTCTCCCACTGCCACTAGGAGTGCGACGGCCTGTACTGCTGTCGCTATAAAATGTCAGTACTACTCTAAAATTCTTTTTCGACCAGAAACAGAGTGCTTCACGGAATAGATCTTAAGATCAAACATACTCGTCGCCTCTGCCATCTTCATCCTTTAGCTTTCTTCGCCTGCCACCTCGAGATGAGCTACGGGCAATATTGTATCCACCGTTTTCAATTGGTGAGTCTTGTCCTGGGAAGCCCTCAAGATCCTCCCGCCTCAATTGTCCAACCGAGAGACCTTGAGGGCCAGCAGTTGCGGGACTTCGCCCTTCCATTGCACCAACTCCAGTACCAATACCCGAAAACATCCTACCGAACTCATGCTTGATTCCGGGCTAAATTTCAGATCAGTATTTCTTTTCTCAGAGAATAATTAGACTTGGGGCTCGAGTGAGATAAATAGGTTGAAATAACTTACTTCTCCACCGGGACCTCCAATCTGACCTTGAGCACCCTGAACAGCTTGTGGTAGTGGAGAGACGCGACCTTTACGATTCATCTCATGTACTCCTAAGAATGATCTTTGGACTTGTTGTTGGAGCTGCTGGGCCTCTTCGAGTCTCCGCGTGGCATCTTCAAGTCTCTTTGTTGGGGATTCCTGCTGATAAGCGGTGTTTTGTGGTGGGCCACCATATATGACTCTCTGCTGATCCTCCTGATGCTGCTGTGCAATTCTTTGGCGCTCTTGCTGTAGTGCAGCTTCGAATGGTGATGCTACATTAGCACTCTGCTGTATTGGTATTGCTGTTGGTTGGGATACTGGAGGAAAGCGTTGCTCATTATTTGAGTAAGCAGGAGGACCTCCATACGACGGTGCAGTTGTTCTAGGATAATTATGCATGGGTTCTCGTTGGTGAGGCTGTTGCTCTGGGATAGGTTCATATTCGGGGCGTGGTGGTTCATAACCATGTCTTAACCAAGCCGGTTGCTCCCGAGGTTCTGGAGCTCGAGTGTAGGTTTGTGCTCTTTGTGCTGCCATCTTATTCGCATAGTCTTGGTGCAGAGCTTGATGTTCGCTCATGAGTCTCGCCTGTTCATATCATTAGTGCAATATTTCAATGGGGTCTAACACTCAATGATCTTATATACCCGATGTTCTCTTTCCTTCTGCTCGTTCATTTCTCGCCTCTCTTGTTGCTCACGTTGTTCCCGTTGATCTCGTTGCTCGTGGAGTTCTCGCTGCTCTCGTTGTTCCCTTTCCCTCAGTAAAGCTGCTTCCCTCTCTTGCCTGGCTCTTTCAGCATAGGCAAACGCCGCGTTGTGTCTTTCCTCGTAGTCACTTCGGTATGCATCTCGATTTAGGGACTCGGAACGGGCTTGACGTCCAAAAATGCTATCATTAACGGCCGGTGGTGCTCTAGGGTCGATAGCTCTTTGCACAGGATTATAGCTACCTGGCTGGCTACTAGGCCTCGGCGGAATGGGAGCGCTTGCGCTTGTATTTCGACCTGCAGTTGGACCATAGTTAGATAAACACAACCTTCGTGATATTCCGTCCAGGGGTTCTGTTCTTGAAGGTGAAAATCACTTACCGGGAGGCTCTCGTCTTTCTTCCGGCAGGGGCCGTTGTCCATAAGTTTGTGGAGTACCGTACCTCCTGGAATCAGGGGAGTATAAGTTCGGCCTTGGGGGTGAACCTGCAGAATTCGCTCTGTGATCTCGCGGCTCATAAGATCTTGCGTGCTCTGGGCGTGCATGCTCAGGAGTCGTCGGTCTTCGAAACGGAGCATAATCAGGCGCTGTAGTCATTCGGGGGGACGCATGTGCAGCCCCTGCATATGTTGGGTTCTGGGGGGGTGCCGTAGAAGCCTACCAAATTAGCTTTTTGTCCTTCTCGTTATGATCATTGAAATTCTAAATTACTCACAGGAGCATAATTTTGGCTTCCTTGTTCCCGGCCTGCGGATGACGGGCCGCCCAGAAGATCCGCAATAGAAACTCTTGAAGTGTGACCTTGAGCTGCTCCCAGGGCAGGCAGTTCACGACCCGATCCAAAGTTTGGTGGACCGGCAGCAGGTGCTCTCGTCGGTGGTAGTTGGCCGTAACGATGTCCCGAATTCTGCTGTGGAGAAGATGGCGGTGGCATACCCCTATTCACGGGTGTATGACCAACGGAGGAGGAACTTTGATGCCTCGAGTGACCGCTCATTGGGCTATCTCTCAAAGGTCCTTCTCTCATAGGTCCCTCTCTAATGGATGTATCTCTATTAGGCACCTCCCGCGGAGGTCCGTCTCTCGAAGGTCCATCCCTTATGCCACCATCTCTGTGCACTTCGTTCCTCACAGGCCCGTCGCGCATTGGTCCATCTCTCATTTGATTCTCACCGCTGTACGTCCGGTGTTGGCCATAACTTGTATAAGAGGGTTCTGAAGGTCTTCGATGACTATGAATTACAAAAGTTAGTGGTAGTTATATGTATTTGTGAAGAGTAGTAGTGAGAGCTGATATTTTGAAGCTTGGTGATGCTTAGCACACTTTTACATACTGGTCAGGATAGGACGAAGCTGTATTTGGAGCGTGCGAGGATGGAGGATAAGGCTGGCCTGCCGGGGCATATGGAGGATTACGAGCATAAGGGGATGTAGCTGTTCGGGAGAAGGGGTGCTGTGGTGTCTGTCTGGGATCCATTGTGTTGTTGAACTCCGTAGCTAAGTATCATCCGCCCTTTTGTTTCCAAAGATCACGAGCCAGTCTTGAAGCTGAACGACAGAGTTAACATCCACTCCCTAGGGATTTCAGGTGGGCTTTAGTCAACAGAAAATCGTACCTGGTTATGGTATTCGCGAAACGCGGATGTAGTGACGGCACGAGGAAGGTGAGGTTGCGGATCATGCAGCGTCAGGAGAGAGTTAGTCGAGATTTGATTGCATCGCAGACAAGAAACTGTGTCGCATAGGACAATAGAGGCGGAGAAAGGTATAGTGAGGCTATTCGGAACGTCCTGTGGTGCGGTAACAGAAGTTGTTTGCTCTCAGGGCAAACTTCATTTGATCTTGATCAACACATCCGGCTGCAAGGTTCTGTCACCTTTCTGCGCTAAGCCCAAGCTAAGTGGCTGGGTGTGGACCAAAAATGGTGATAGCGGGTCCCGCCAAGGACAGCCAAACAAACAGGGGAGGGGCCACACTTTGATCCGATCCGGTCCTCAGAAGCCGAGCCGAAGACAACATCGACACTGGTACAGTGAGGATTCGGGTGGTGCGGATAACCTCAAGATCACCTAAAGAGGCTATCTCGGCGCCCTTTTCCGTACATTTTCTATGGGCTTTGTCTGCGCCCATTGCTCTATATTGTGTGAATCATTCAGATAAGCTGGCTGCGTGAGCTGGTACATGTGACAGCCTCTACCCACCAACTTGCTCATTCCCATATTTCGTGCGCAATCATCAACCACCACCATGAGTCGTTCTCCATCTTCCTCTGGCCTGTTACCATTACCAGGCAGTCCAGGCTCGTCATGGGCAGCATACAAAGCGCGATTTGCTGGTCTGTTCCATGGAGCAGACCGCTCTGTTTTAGTCGCATTCTGGTTGTTCGGTATTATCCATGATCCACGTAAATGCCTCGATACTAACATAGTTAGGCCTGATTAATAATGTTCTATACGTAATAATCCTGTCTGCTGCTGTTGATCTTGTCGGCTCAGATGTTCCAAAGGCCGTCGTTCTCCTTGCAGACGTTCTGCCTTCCTTTTTTACGAAACTTATAGCTCCATACTTCATTCACAAAGTACCATACTCAATCCGAATCATACTATTCTGTGCATTGTCGTCGTCTGGCATGCTTCTGATTGCCTTAACACCCACTACCCAGTCTGGAGGCTCAATATCTACAAAGCTGGTTGGAGTTGTGATGGCTAGCTTGAGTTCAGGAGGTGGAGAGTTATCGTTCCTAGGCCTCACCCACTACTACGGCCCGTTCAGTCTGGCAGCATGGGGGAGCGGTACTGGAGGTGCAGGGCTTATTGGGGCTGGGCTCTACGTGCTGTTGACCAGTACCATCGGGTTGACTGTCAAAACCTCACTTCTAGCATCAGCCTTCCTGCCGTGCTTCATGCTGCTGTCCTTTTTCATCATCCTACCTCCTGGCCCACTGCGTCGCGCGCACACAAAAGGCTACAGCGGCATCCCAACTATCGACATTGATTCTGACGACATCGATACCATTCCCGCATATGCCTCGTCCCAGTCGCTAATGGTCCCCGGCCCCTCGATCACCTCTGAAGCCTTCCACTCCCACTCTCCACGCGCAGCATCCCCAGCCTTCCCTAATTCTTCTCGGTCTTCGAGCTTTCCAATCAAGCCGTCGTTCCAGCAAAATCTGCATCGAACTAGCAGTCTTTTCTTCCCATACATGCTTCCACTCCTCCTCGTCTACGTCGCTGAATACACTGTCAACCAAGGTGTCTCGCCAACTCTTTACTTCCCGATCTCCTCATCCTCCCCACACAATCCACCATTTGCGGCATACAGAGAATTCTACCCGTTTTACAATTTCCTGTACCAAGTTGGCGTTTTCATCTCCCGCTCCTCGACACCTTTCATTCGGATCCATAATCTCTACCTCCCATCATTCCTCCAAGTGGCCAATCTTGCCATCCTGGTATCTCAAAGTCTCTGGAACTGGATGCCCACTGTTTATCTGGTATTCATAATAGTATTCTGGGAAGGGCTGCTAGGTGGAGCTGTATATGTGAATACATTTGCGGAGATCATGGATAAAGTGCCAGAGAGTGATCGAGAGTTCAGTTTGGGTGCAACTAGTGTAAGTGACAGCGGGGGTATTTGTGTAGCCGGCTTTGTAGGAATGTTGTTGGAGCCGGCGCTTTGTGGATGGAATGTAAGGCATGGGAGGAGAATGTGTAAGATGACTTGAAATACATATGGAAAGTGTAATGACAGTAATGCGGCTTGGTTTCTGCATTTAGCGTGGTGTTTGGAGTATGGTAGATTACGGATTAGAAATCAATAGGCTTAAAGTAATTACTGGACAATCATGGCATATTCGATCAACCAGAAGCCTAGGTCGATGGCTCCTTTGCATTTAAGCTTCAATAAACTCTTGCAGTTGGTACTTAAGGGCAAATTTGGTGCTGGCTGAAGCTGAAGTGCTATTTTACGCCCTCTAGTAGACCACTTTTTAATGAGCCAGTTTCCGAGTCTACGCCGAATAACAATGTAACCATGAATTACACAGATGATGTCTCTTCTAGCACAGCTCGAAAGCCAACCCTGACGCTAAGTGTCAAATGTACTCTCGTACCCAAAGAGACTTCACAAGATGCTTGTCTAAACAGCTCACTCATTGCTTAACTCTTCCATCCCAAATCTTAGCTTCGATCTCAATCTCTGCGACGCTGTCACTCCTACAGAAAGTTTGAAGCATATGTTAAGAAATCAATCATGGCGTGTGGTTCAATATTGTTCCGTTGTGGGAGGTGCTGAATTCAGCGCGTTGTAGGAAAAGACTGTGTAAACAGGGGAATACCGGCCATGGAGCTGGCATGCGTTATGGAGCTGTAGCTTGGTGGAGATTATGAAGGACTTTTCTACTGAAGAAGAACCCTGCATATACAGCGAATAGAACCAGAAGTTCAGGGGATATCTTGTTCACAATCCCAATAACGGATATAACTCAATCCACCTCCACTCAATCTTAGATTGAGTTTGTGAGCCCCCTCAATCCATATTTAGGGAATAATAAATACTGTAAGCGAGCCCCTTTATTACCAAGTGGGGAACAGCGGGGTAATGTTACCAACAAGTTTAAAACGAGCCATTAGATTAAATCACCCATTTACATATTGCTATACTCATTGAACAAAATAAACTAAGATGGCTAGTGCATAAACCGAAGCTAACCAGTGAGAAACTCAAGCTGGTTGCGGCAGATTCAAACAGGAAGGCGATTGCGAAAGAGTTTCGTCAGCACCAATCGTGTGCGAATTTAGGCACCAAGTTTGATGTCTTCTAATACACCACACACCCGTTGCATCGATCTATGACTTGAAACCTCAGCGCTTTCTTCTATCTTGTGCTTGCATGCTTTTCGGGCTAATTTGACATAACTCCATCATGCGCGACCAATTCAATCCCTTCGTCGGCGATTTGAGTCCTCAAGACTCGCCAGGAATCCTACCTCAAAATGTGAAAGCCAAACACTATGAAGTCGAATTAGAACCAGATCTAGAAATTGGCACGTTCAAAGCCTCGTCCACGGTTCATCTCTCTGTGCTTGAGCCTAGCACTTTCATTCTATTCAATTGCGTTGATATTGAGATTCTCTCAACAGAAATTGTAGAAGCATCTGGGAATGTAATCAAGATCCCAAGAGTACACTATGATGAAGAAAAGGAAACGATGGTGGTCCCGCTCGGTGATGAAATATCTGCTGGAGTAGAGGTGAAATTGAAGCAGAGATTCAAGGGACGAATTAATAATGCAAAGACGATGGCAGGATTTAACAGGAGTCGATATAGGAATGCTGATGGAGAGGAGAAATGGATGGGATCAACTCAAGGTCAACCAACTGGATGTCGAAGAATCTTCCCGTGTGTAGATGAGCCTGCTGCGAAAGCAATTTTTTCATTCACTGTCCTTGTTGACGAAAATCTTACCTGTCTAGGGAATATGGATATTACAGAAGACAAGCTTGTTTATTCCTCGGGGCTTGCTACACTCAAGAGGAAAGTTAAGTTCAACAAAACTCCACTGATGTCGCCATATCTAGTCGCCTTTATCGTAGGAGAGCTCAACTATATTGAATCAACCGAGTATCGGGTGCCACTTAGAGTCTACGCAGCACCAGATCAAGATATCAACCAAGCACGTCGTGCCTTGGAGTTTGGTGTTTGTGCCATGATGCATCATGAGGAAACTTTTGGGTCTCCATATCCATTACCAAAACTTGATATGATAGCTGTTCCTGGTCATGGTGGTGCAATGGAAAACTGGGGATGCGTTATCTATGATGATAAGTTGTTGCTGAGGGATGAATCTAATGCTTCAGCTCAAGAAGTCTACTTGACAGCTTCGGTTATTACTCATGAACTAGCCCATCAGTGGTTTGGAAATCTAGTTACTACCGCCTGGTGGGACTCAACCTGGCTGAATGAGGTGAGTTTGGCCGTGCACGTGGGTAATCGAGAGCCTCTACATTTATCTCTAGTTATTGTGCTCTCATTTATTACTTTTGAATCCATCTTGATGTGGCTCCTCGTTTCTACGAGTCAATACACTAATAAATTGCGCAGTCGTTTGCTGACTGGGCGACTTGTAACGCTCTCGAGTCAATGCACCCACGATGGGACGTCTGGTCGCACTTTGTTGTAGAAGGCTATCAGAAGGCTTTGTATCTTGACTCCAATCGAGGAAGTCATCCAATCGAGGTACCCGTCAGCAGTCCTTCCCAAATTAGACAAATTTTCGATGACATTACCTACAATAAGGGCTGCTCGGTGTTAAGAATGATTGCAGACTATCTTGGTTTAAAAGTATTTGTGAAAGGTATAAGACTGCATCTCAAGCGGCACGCATTTGGCAATGCTACAACGGACGATCTGTGGATCTCACTTAGCGCAGCTAGCGGCAAGGATATCAAAATAATCATGGAGGCATGGACTAAGAAGGTTGGGTATCCTGTGCTCTTTGTAACCGAACATGAAGCATCCAGTACCATCGAAGTTACCCAACGACGATTCTTGCAATCAGGGAAGAGTCCTCCCGAGGACGAAGAGTTATTGTATCCCGTATACTTGAGGATCAAGACTCCAAAAGGTATTAGCAAAGAGACAAAGCTTTCCAGTCGCACAAAGAGGTTTCCCATCGGCCGTACATATAAACTCAACGCAGGTCAAACCGGATTGTACAGAGTTTCTTACCCATTAGACAGACTTCATAAATTGAGTAACCAACTCTATACCGGGTTACTGACTCCTGATGACAGGGTTGGGTTAATTTCCGATCTTTGTGCCCTAGTCAAATCACCAGGAGGCACGAAAGCTAGAACCTCCGACTTTCTTCGCTTTTTACTAAAATTTGAAGATGAAATGGATTTTTTTGTGTGGAGCCAAATTCTTGAATCCCTCCGCAGCATCAAGAAAGCATGGATGTTCGAAGATGTAGCTACGCGACGTGCTTTAGATCGGTTCCAGTTACGCCTTATGACAAAACTACTACATAGCTTAGATGAGAAGATTTGGAACTTCAAACCTACTGACGGTTATAACAAGCAAAGTTTTAAGGCATTGCTATTTGAGAACGCGGCTGGCTATGATCCTGTCTTGGCAATTTCATCATTCTTCTTTGACAGATTTATGGATGGTGACTTTAGGTTCCTCAACCCAAATATTCGAAAAGCAGTATTCTCGCATGTTCTTGGTAGCGAGAAGTCAAACGAAGCTCAGGTTAGCCCGACCTATAGTGATATCATGTCAAATAAGTTTGCTAACACTTCACAGTACGATAAAGTCCTCGCCATATACCGAAATCCTAACCACAGTCTTCAAGTACGCTCCGATGCAGTATCCTCACTTGGCAGCGCAGATCATCCTTCCTTGATCGACCGCACTCTCAAAATCGCCCTTGATGGCGAGCTGCTCGGCGGAAGTGAAAGATTCGCTATCTTCAAGAAACTTCTAGAACATCCAAATGGAGTATACGCGTCTTGGCAATGGCTACAGACAAACTTGGAGAAATTAATAAATAATTCAGCTTCTATTAGTCCCGGTAGGATTGTCTCGATATGTATAGTGAACTTGAGTACAGCATCTCAACTCGATGAGGTGGAGACATTCTTTGAGAAGAAGGATACGAGCGTAAGTGCTGGCATTCATAACCCTAATAGATAGTACAGAAATAATGGGTCTTAAATCTAGAGCTTCGATAAATTCTTTGAGCAGGGTCTTGATGAGATCCGCGGGAAAATTGATTGGGTAAAGAGAGATGGAGAAAATGTTGCCGAATGGCTGGACGCAAATGGTTACTATGAAAACATCTCATGATGCAATTCCTTCACTCAATCGGTATCCAAACTAGGTATTACCCAATGACAGGCTAAAGTCCCACTTGAAAGTACAAGTGTTATCCCACTGAACCTAAGTAACAGGAAGATGTCTTCGTCACTAGATGATGCTCCTAGGGTCCAGACGAAGGTATAAGAACTCGGTGTTTAATAAAGTAAATCGAAGATTCCTCCACAATACTCTCACTTTCTTGCCAAGATCACAGACCAACATGTTACTAATATTACCACTCCCAAATTCGATTTAAAGTCTCTCATCACTTCTAGATGAGGGGTTAGAGACGTGAGAAGGACATACAGGAAAGTAGACGGGAATGACTAGATGAATTTCCAAACAGTAATCAAATTGCAACAAAGCCCTAATTAAGTGAACGGACAGCTATTAGTGTCTAACCCAGTGACTTATATACAGAGACAGCAGGAAGTACGCAGGTATCTCTTGTAGTGTCGGATCACCGCCTATAGCAACGAATTGAAAGGCCAACCGCAGACAAGCCTAGGCGTACTTGAAGCTGGGATAAAATTCACCAAACAGAAATTTTATATTAGGGTACTATATTTGGTTAGCAATTAGCTTCTTGTATCATTAAGCAACAAGATTATATGCCTACGTAAATCCTCAAATTTTTAGTAGCCACACGGCCCTGCGAAAACACTGCCATACTCGTTAACAGGTCCGAATTCAATGTTCCTAGACCCCAATGGACAATTTTCCACGGTAGCTGCACCAAGGAGGGTTTGTGTCTGAACCAGATATGTGCATGTGGTGGAAGTGGCAGGTTCTGCTCCAAAAGGTGAGCCGTTTAAATATAGATCGAAGTATGTAGCGGGCCCATAAGATGCTGCAATACAGTTATCAGTCTTAGCACAGAGCTGGCAACACTCCCAGGCACTTCTGACGTTTTTGACAACGATGGGTTTTGTGTCGATACCAGATATAGGTTGTGTTGGTTTATACCGTCTGAAGCAATTTACCGAATTTCTTATGTGAAGTGGGCGCTAAACCTGTAAGTAACTTACAAATATTATCAAAATGTTTGACCTACAGCAATAGTCTTTGTTTCCACTTTCACCACAGTTGTATCCACGAACGCCTTCTTAACTATATATTCTACACAACTCTTGTCAGTTACGTTCATTAGGCGTCAGCAATGCAATGGGGATTAAGAGTTTGTTGGCTACATCTACCAGGTTTCAAAAGAATCGGATAGCCACTTACTTGTCTTGGTCACTGTCTTAATGACAATTTTCGGGACGCGTTTAAAATCGAGAAAACAACCACACGCTTGCTTTAATTCGTCGATTGTTCTACACGCACGGAAAGATGGGTCTCGACCTGCAAAAATGGCTTCGTCTGGGATTGTGGCTGGCTCAGTATCCAAAGCAATTGCCTTAGCAGTCACTGCTACGTCTGTTGCCTCGGATACATCAGCACTAGCGGTATCTACAGATGATAGCTCAGCTGTGGTTGGTGGAGACTCGGGAATTTCAGCACGCCTTTTGTTGACAATTGGGTGTAGGTACTTTGTGACGGGCTTGTATATTCTATTGAAAATCAGGGAGGCTTCAATTTTTGATACATGGCTGGAACCAACGTCTTTGTGGATACAGAGTATTTGGTGAGAGTGAATGTTTTTGTTGTCTACGTCACCGTCAGCAATGCGTAGAAGTGATATGACCAAAGATCTTAATTTACCAGAACTGGAATGTACTTGGTTGTTTTGACAATCTTGGGGCGATGGAGGAGCTTCTTGCAGATGTACTCTGCCTTGAGAGGCTCATCAAAAAGTGATCGGAAACAAGCGTTGGTCAACTTGCAATCACCAGGATACCGAGCAGCAATTACTGGAGCAGATTCCTCTCTTGGGGCAACTGCACCTTTACACGAGCCGATCAGGCTTAGTGCAGCACTGAGTAAGTTTATAAGATGCATTCTAATGACTTAATTAGGATGAAAGATGGTGTCAGTGATAAAAGAATGGACGACTAGAGTCAGATTAAAGAATGTAGTAGAAAAGGCTCTCTCCAGCTGAAGGAAGATGAAGGCTGGTGGAAAGGAACCTTCCAAGTCTTATAGCCCTGATAGATTGCTACTCTAACAAGTCTACATTCTTGCCAAGCAGACTAAAAAGCTAAGAAATTACTGGCATCTCCTGTTACCCAGGAATGTAATGAGTAAGTGCCGCTATCATTTATCTCTGCCAATATAAATTATTAGAGGAATCTACACATATGCTCTTTACATATAATTGGGTCAGGTCCTGTCTGATTGCAAGTTCCAATTGAACTCTTCAGACATTTGTTTCATAGCAAATGATCCAAATAAAGTCCCGCGATTTGCTGAAACACCGACGAAGTGGTCCGAGAAATGGGGAATGTCCTTAACATTCCACCAACGAATGATTACAGTAGAAAGTGGAGAATTCTGAAATCTCGAAGCATATATCCCGCAAAACTTTCGACAATAAAAACCTACGAACGAAGACTGAGGGACTTAAAATTTCGCCTATAACGTCGGACTCGATCCTATCTCCCTGGCGAAACCTGTTGCGAAGAACCTTTTCTTTCAGTGAGAAGAAAACAACTCAATCTTTACCCACAAGTATGGCGAGTTAGGAAGAGAAAGCGTGTTACAGTAATAGATCTAGTAAGGTTACCCAGAACAACAAGTGTTGAATTTCGTGCAATCTGCTAAATAAGCGTTCATGAGCCACGCTCGAAATCACAACATCTCCCTATCTCAAAATATCTGAGCCGTCCAGACACGATTAGATACGCCTGAATCAAGCTCTATCACCCCCGATTACCTTCCTCAATACCTCGTCGGCAACATTCTGCACTGCTGTCTCACCATTCCAGCATTCCTGAAATTTGCACAAAATTTCTGTCCTCTCCCTCGCAAGCTTCTTCCCAGGAGCCGTCTTCATCATGCTCTCCAGCCCAAGCAGCTTCTCATGAAAGTTCATTACACTCCCCTCCATACCTCTGGTCGTCATGGCACCTCCATAAGTAAAAGCCCGTCCGATACCTACTGCTCCTATGGCATCTAAGCGATCCGCATCCTGAACCACTGCAAGTTCAGGGTTCTCTGCTACCAATTTGAGCACCCTCGACGGATTTTTCACCTCCCCTGTATAGCTTACTGCTGTGCAAATGGTCTGCACGCGTGCAGCAAGACTGTCTTCAGCTCCAAATGAAAGCAATAAATTGTGGACAAGGGTATTTGAGTCTTCGCCAGGCTTGAGGTATTTGCGATCTCAAACATCATGGAGTAGAGCCGCGAGGATAATAAAATTGAGATATAGTATGGTTTCGGGATTGGACTCGAGAAGAGAAGAGTATAGTGTGTGAGAGAGGCCAAGGACACGTTTGATGTGAGAGAAATCGTGTCTACCATCAAAATTGCCCATATAAGACTCTACATAGGCAGCGACCTTCTGTATGAGATTATCAATTTGTGCCATGGTGACATAGTAGACAACTTGTCGTTCTGGGGTTGTTGAAATTTTTAGTTGATGCTTTGAATACTGAATGAGGCCAGAGGAAAAAAAGTGAGCTTGGGTAATGGCAAACAAGATAGATGCGTTAAAAAATGCACAAAAAAGCCACAAACACTAACAAACACTAAGGTATTAGTTCGCTTATCCGTGAGTCACCTACAGCGAGAAGGATGTAGTTGTTAAAACAAAGCCATACAATCGATTTTGCCAGGTGAGCTATTGTAGAACAACAGTAATGCCTAAGTATAAATAAGCGTGATCAGCCTCACCAGGATAAATCAATAAGTAAGATTGACAATTCATCTTCTAGATCTTGTTATCAAGTAATAATCTTGAATGCGAGATTTCAGACAGTTACTTTAGCGTGCATAGAAGCCTCTATAAAGGCTGCCGCTAAAATATTAATTATTGGCAATGTCTCACGTGACGAAACTCGGAGTGTAGTGAGAGGAGATCAATTTAGGTCAAAGGAAGGATGTATCTTTCTAAGTTTATTAGTAGCAGCTTCAGTCAATCTATTCACCGGTCAACCCTTTCTAAATAACCTATTGTTCGGTGACAGCACCATCACTCTTAGAGCCTCCAGGCGCGTATACTGCCCAATTACGTATTTGACTTTCATGCCCAGACTAAGTCTTTAGCAGTATCATCCACTAATGGATGATATCTCCCTCTTTGTCTATGCCTTCTAGTCCTTCTAGGATATCACTACCGCCTAGCAGTCCTGGTTCACAGGCGGTAGTTAGAACTGACTTCTGAGTTCCACACCAGACCTCATGAAATTTGACACTTTCATCACTAGATGCAACCACAATGCAACCTTCCTTAGACGTTCGGCTTAAACTTCTACTTCCTTCCTTGCTGGTCCTACTTTCGTTAGGACCGCCAGGATATGCGATGGCATATAAGGCTCGATGCTCGCCTTCCCACGCAATAGCAGCAACTTGCTTACAGTCCGGCCAAGAGAACACAGCGATTCGGTATGGATGATCTGGTTGGGCGAATCCAAAGGTCGCACAGATCTCTCTCCGAGTTGTCGACCACATCAGGGATGTGACTTGAGCAGCTACACTGATTGTTGCCAGGCATGCTCCGGATGAAGTATGGTAGAAGTGAATACACTTGTCATTGCTACCACCACCCGTCGCAAGTAGTCCATCTCTCCATGGACAAAATGCGATGGCTTTGACCTGGAAAATCCATTAGTATGAACTACAAAAGAGACACCACAATTATGAACCAAATCGTACATACAGCAGCACCGTGGACCCATTTCCTTTTTTCAGATCCAGAAACAAGTTCTTTGATGTGTCCTTCTCCTGCTATCGCACGAACGCGACGTACTCCATCAGAGTCAATTGGTACCTCTTGATCGTAACTTGGATCATACTTTATATCACCAAGCACCTTGCCAGTCTCAAATAGACAACATAGATTGTCATTGCCTCCCGTCGCAAAAATTGTACCGTCATTAGAAAATGAGAGGCCACAGATCTGCTGCGTATGAACCGAGATACGTAAAAGTAGAGTTGTGGACTGGAAAGACCAACAATGTCAGCAAAAGGAACTATATAATTAAGCATCCGAGGGGGATTTCAAGATCTGTGACCTTTTAAAACAATCATATAAGACATTGGTGGAGAACTATACGGTCGCCCATCACGTATAGTATCTGAAACTTACTCCAGACCAATGATCACGAGCAACTTCCCAGCCCTCTGGCCACTCTACTGCATAATAATAGATATTTCCGACCTCATCCCCGACAAGAAGATCCTCTGTCTTGACAAGAAGATTATTTGTGTGTGGATTTCTTGACTTGCGAAGCTCTACCATTGGCCGCCAGGTGATACATGCAATTGGGGATGGCTGTTGAAGCTGGAAGCGTGGTATTGGACCCTCGTAAAGCGACATCAGGGTGACAGATCCATCAGATCTACCGAACGCAAGGATGGCTTTGCATCCTTGAGTAGATGAGAATGCAAGAGAAGTGAGGCTTTGGACAGAGATTGTCAACGATGAATTTAATTACCAGAGTATGGTAGGTAGTAGTGCAAAGCGGAGAGGTAAACGTATATGTACTGGGCAAAGAACTTACTGCGGACCAGACTTGTCACCTTGAGCCAGTAGCCTGACCCCTTGTAATTCAGACCAACCATAGAGTAAGGATCCAAGACCAACAGCGAGAGTATGGCAAGTATGCGAATAAGCAAGGACCGAGCAGTAAAAGTCGTCACGGAGACCCGGAGCATCCAGGACTTTGAAAGGTGCGAATGGTAGTGTTCGTGTCTCTGGAGGAAGAAGTGTAACATCTGTGCATTATCAGCTGCTGCGCTTAGTTCGGACACAGATCAATATATTTTGCGAAGCGAACCTGGTCATCTGGAAATATCTGCGCGTAAAGACACGATTATAACTCACTTGCTTCTAGCTTACCCGATACCCACTCTGTTCCGTTCCAAAAGGTTCGGGCATTTGCCTCCAAGTCATCTGATCTGTTCGGTGTTTGTAGTTTTCCTGGCGACGAAGACCGATCTCGGAATTCAAAGACTCTTGAGATACGATCCAAGTCTAAAGCCTGTGCTAGGCGTCCCTCGAGCTGTTCTATCTCTTGGTCGATTTTTGAAATTGGTTTCGGATTCGCAAAAGATGAGGCATACAATCTAGCATTTGTCCCACTCCCTAAAATCCTGCCACGGCCATCTGGAACTCCAGCTATAACGGGTGCCAAACCTCCCACCGCCCATACGGTACCAACGCTCACCTACGATACCTACGTCAGTATGTAAAACGAAGAAAATCCAACAGCGTTTAAGATCATTCCATTTCCCCGCTTTCAAGCTTAATTACGATCCTTAGAAAGTAATCTCAGCAAAAAAGACTCCGTGACAGGCTCATGTAAAAAAATAAAAGAGGAACAATGCACAGCTCACTTGTCTTTCTCCATTCAAGCCACTGGGTACTCTTTGGAAGGAGAGCACACTCGCACCTAGCCTTAAGTTAGTGTTTATCAGATGAAATCCAATGTTGACTTGCCCCCTTCACCTCCACTTCGTCTGCTGCTAGGTCGAACATGTGATTGTTTTGTCTTCGGGGTGCTTCCTCCAGAAGCCAAATTAATTCGCGGATTGAAAGCATCTAAACTGGCACTAGGATCACGACGCAATCTTTCCTCGAAGGATAGGCTGTTTGGATCTTTGTTGGACTGAAAACTTGAAGATGATGGTTCAAGAGCTGGTCTCCTGGGGGCAAGAAATCTGTCGGGAGACCTCGAGGTGTTTATGGTGGGAGTGGATCCTAAGCTTATATCTAATGCTCTAACAGATAACCTGCGCCGCGCGGTAGAGTGTGCAGGTCGCTTCTTTACTCTAGGTAAGGTCTTGGCTCCTTGAAACAAAATGAGGTCAGTAAAAGGACAGACTATTTATACGAAGACCTGCTGGGAAGGGTACCAAACATGGGCTTCGAATCATCCAAGGGACCATCCAATTGGCTTTTCAGGGAAGTGAACCATTCGTATCGATCCGTCGGAAAACAAGAGTCTAATCGGTTAATGAACTATTGCCTTACCGCTAGCTACCTAATTGGACTTACCAAAATGATAAGTACTGGCTGATCTTCTTTTGTGTATGGCTGTCAGACTCGAGATGTCTGAGAAGTACCCATCATCGTTAGCCTCTGACTTCTTCGACCTTGGTCGCCAGAAATTGAGTTCGTGAATGAGCTGATCTCGATACTGCATCGACATGCTGATGTAAGGAGAGGGGCTCGGTAATTCCTGGAAACTTTGGAGTGTATCCCCGGTATCCGTCACTTTCATTGAAATACGGAACGGTCAGAGTGACTGTGGGAGGCACCGTATCAAAGCTCAAAGCCCGAAATGTTTCGCTGTGTGGAGTCCTGGGAAAGTGTCTATCAAATATTGAAATATGTATTATAAAGAACGGGGATTTATTGTGGACGTGACTTCGCAAATTAGCAACGGTATACACTAACGCAGTCTTGCTGTATACTTTTGGGATATAGCAATATTGATTTTTGGAGTGTTGATAATCGTGTATTGATTGTCGATCTGGCAATCAACAAAAGAGAGAAAAGATCGAGAAACGTTAATTTGAATATCTACAGGCGAGCTTGCCTTCGCATTCTAAAATACCAGAAAGAGCGCCACCATAAGTGCTCGGTACTCAAGGTAGATGCTACCTTCGCGGCTTCCCAACCAGACAGCTATGAAATCACCAAAAGCAGTCACATCTATAACCCTTTAATCTCACTATTAGTAGACTATTATATCAAACCGGATCTTAAAAACATTTGTGAGTATGCAACCAGATTTGCTTTGCTTTTTGCTTCCCCTACCAAGAATCATGAAGATTTTCCTAGAATCTCCACCTACTCTTATGTATAAAATCATTAGTAATATATGCCTAGCATTGGAGAAGAATACAAGTATAGAAGAAGCTAGCATTTCGCGTACAAATATCATGATGGATTGGGTTGACATTAGTAAAACATTACTTGACTCAACTTAAAAGTTCGCTTGTGAAGTCCTGACTCGCAACTTTCCGAACGTCAATCGCTTCACCAGGCTGACAAGCAAAATGCTTTGACTAGGCGTCAATTGTCCCTCACTTCAATGCTATGCTGACAAGGCAAGAGCTCCCCATTTCTCAACTATGGCAAGCGTATGGTACCCGCGCATCTGCTGAATCCGTGGGCTGATCAAATAATCTAGCACAATGTGCCGCGACCCGCCACCACCGAAGTTAAGACAGAACAATCCCGCTTGAAGGAGCGGAAGCAAATCGATGAGTACAAAGACTTGGTGAACCTGATTGAAGTTAAGGTACAACACCAGCTTTTCTAACAGCAGCATTGACTAATTATTCCAGGTTGCAGAGCGTCAATACACTGTCGAAGTCCTCGAACTCACCTCGAAACTACTCTCTAAAAATCCCGAATATTACACAATATGGAACGTCCGCAGACGTTTGCTAACATATGGACTATTCTCCAAATCATTGGATTCGTTATCGCCATTGACGGTGTCGCAGAATATTTTTCGGACCGCCACTACCACAACATCTTCCGCCGATTTATCATCCTCTACTATCAACTCGTCCGTGGAGTCGAAGGAGACCCCGCACAACCCCGGCTCCCAGAATCCTGGGAAGAGTGGTACAACTCTTGAAATCATAAGAGGTGATCTCGAATTCATTTTCCCACTGATGATTCAATATCCCAAATGCTATTGGATATGGAACTATCGATTATGGTTACTAAAGGAAGGTAATGCTAGGCTCGAACCCAATATTGCTAGAGAGCTATGGAACCGAGAGCTGGTTTTGGTGGGAAAGATGTTGATAAGGGATAGCCGGAACTTTCATGGATGGGGCTATAGAAGAACAGTGGTGTCAGAGTTGGAGAGTTCCAAGCTCAATGGCTCCAGCATGGTCGAACCAGAGTTTGAATATACGACTAAGATGATAAAGGCCAATCTGTCTAATTTTTCTGCTTGGCATAGACGAAGCAAACTTATACCTCGGCTATTGAATGAGCGCAATGCGGATGATGCTACAAGGCGGAAATTCCTTGATTCTGGTAGGATCTTCTGACTGGGCATAAACCTTACTAATGATTCTAGAATTTGAGCTCATAACGGAAGCAATATATACCGATGCTTACCCATACGCTCAGTCAGTTTGGTTCTATCATCAATTCCTTATGACCACTCTTATTGAACCAATTGGGCACTTAGTCATTACTCCGAACTTCACTTACAGAGACCGCATTGATTATGTTTCAGAGCAGTTGGTTAGTCTAAGGGATATGCTTGATGGGGCAGAAGACTGCAAGTGGATATACAACGCACTATTAGAATACACATTGGTGGTATGCCAGATGGAAGAGCGTGAACCGCGCGGCGAGGAGAAGCAGGATTGCATATCTTGGATGTCTGAGCTTCGGAAATTGGATTCCCTACGGAATGGGAGGTGGGCGGGTCTTGAGAAGTCTCTTATTTGGGCTACGACTATATGACTGAACGTCTAGCATAGGTTTATATGCTGAATGAAGTATGAAATTATGTATAATACTCGCTAATAGGTTGATCTCCTGCAATTGCGATTATTGAGTAATCTGCTCCTCGCATTTTCTTCATTCATTACCCCTTACTTAGCAGATATAGCTCAAAGAGGTGCCGGTCGAAATTTGGTAGTTGAGGCTTCACATTATTCGAGATGAGCACTCGGAACTATCCATCAAAGTGCTCTACCATTGAATTTCCTCGTTATCAAATAGCAGAATACATACAGCACATTTTCGCTGCCACCTCGTTCATTTAAGGCGCGCTCAGTACTGTTCCTTTCTAGGTTCCCATCTCCCATGAATTGTGCAAGTTAGCTTGCTCTGTTGGAGGCAACAATCTCGGTAATGATGAATTTTTGGGTTCTTCTGTCCTGTGAGAAACTTGACATATCTCGCTTGAATCAAAGTCAGTGAGGGTGAATAACACATGATAAACTCCGTATTTGCACCCTTGTATGTTCTATACCAGATGTAGACGTACTCATTGATTGATGTGCTTCACGTTCTAGATCTCTTATGAGTTGGGAATGATATGAAACTCAACTTCTCGTTTCTCTTAGCATCATGTCAACTTATTTTAGAGTCGCTGTAAGAAATTCTTATCATATCCGTAGTCCTTATTTTATGCATCCGATTTTCGGTGTCGTACATAGCTGCTAGCTTCAAGGAATTTCGTTAAGCATTTTTATTTGATGCTCCTTAGAATATATGGCTTTCTAATCTCTGAGTTCTTCTTCATTATACAATTAAAACCTTTGGGTTGTATCGTTGGCCAAAACATACCTGGCCTTTGCCGTCCAATATCTTATAGAAACTCGCATGATTCAAAGTCTGTAAACTATGTATATAAGATGTGTTATGGCTCAAGGGACAAATTTGCACCAGTAACAGAGCTTCCAAACAGCTTCGGTAATCAAATTGGTAGAATGTATCATTGTATTGTATCCAAACCTCTATGGTACTCTAACCTGAATTCTCTGTCTGCGAAGTGCAGCTTTTCAAAGTCTCGTTATCTAACAGGGTCTAACCAAGATCTATCTCTACTCTTGTCTTGTTGTTTGTGACTGGTGTCGCGCTCCATCGTCGATTTCCCAACGGCGACTTGGCGGGGTTCGGAAGCGCCACCGTCTGTAACCAATATATTCTTTTTCCAAATTGCCATATGAGTTCCTTCAATCGTCGTCATCGTCCTCTTCAGCATCATCGTCATAATCCGAGTCAGCTGCTGTAGTACAAAGTACCAGAGGCTCGGTGCAAACCTCCACCAGCTTATGGGGAAGTAGTTTCGTTCCTTCAGGAACAATCAGTCGTCTCAAATTCCTAGCGAAAATATCTTTCCTCTCTAAAGTATAACACAGCAGCTCAGTCAAAGCCTCATCATCACCAATCTCGTTGAGAAAGATCAAGGTCTCGAGATTCGGTGGGAAAGCAACAGATGAGAGCCCAGATGTACCAAAAAGTTGATAATCACGAAGCTCGAGCGAAGTAACCGCTTCAAAGTCGCGAAGTTTCAGCGGATTCTTGCAATGCAAGGTAGGAAAATCAATGGATATGGATTCTAAAGAATGAATGGCCGAATGAAGTGCAAAAATGTACTCTTCTATGTCTTCAGGGGTCTCCTCTAGTGGTGGGTTGGGAGTTTCTAGTTGTTTCATGGTAATCTCTTTCAATGCTTCTGGAAAGAGAAGCAACTCGGTTAAGCCATCGTCGTTAAGATCACATTCTATAAGATGCAATTCTTTCAAGGGTGTTTCTGAAGGGAGTTCAAGACTCTCAAACCCCCTCTGGTCGAGCTTTGCTCTTCGGATGGTCAAGCTTTCGACCGTTGGGTGGCTGAATATATGAATGTTGTCCTGAAGGTCCCAATATCCATCATCGTCGCACTGATAGAACAAAGTGCCTGCTCAACATATCAATAAGCAAGATGAAACACCGGGATCTGATTGAAAAACTCACATGTTCTTAGACAAGCAAGAGCAAACGGATCATTGAGAAGAACACCAATTCCCTTGCACAATGTTTCGGGAACAGAGAGGACCAAACTTTCTAAATTGGACATGGCAGCTAAAGCATGGGAAAAGTTGTCGATGCGCGACGGACTATCTATCGAATGTAAAACATCGGAAAGCTCTTCACTCGGGTACTCCAGACGAACATTTTGAATCAAAGAGCCTCGTCGAGGACGAGTAATAAGGGACGCAGAGAATGCCACGTGATGCTTGGGCTGTGCGAATGATATTGATTTATATAACACAGGATCGGCGACGGTATTGATGCGGCGGCTAACGAGGCACATGTGGTAAACATCCCGCTGGGTTTGGAGGCAGTCGAGTATCCGGACGAGAACGGTATCTGGGAGACCCTCCAAACCCTGTGCAGATGAGATCTCGACAATCATCTGTATTAATACTGGTACAAATACAGGACAGTTTTTGAGTTTCGAGTGGATGGGGAATGTAAGTAAAGGCTCCTAAGACGAGAGAAGGAAAGTCTCCCCGCGCCACATCTTCCTGTGCCTGGGCTATGCTTTGGCGCTAAATAGTAATGATCACGTGGCTACACCATTGGGGTGAAATATAAGATCAGGTTCTACTCGAAAGCACGAAAGACATTATTCTTGCTGGAGAGATCACATAGCTGCCTTTAATTCTTTGTATTTCAGTATGAATATACGCATATCAGATCCTGACGGTCAAGATGATTTTGTATACGGGGTAATAAGCGACCCCGCAATCTGGGGGATCGACAAGTATTAATACTGTAAGGCAGTACCGTGTACAGATACATCCATCACGGTTAGGGCATATTTCACTCGACAAACAATAGATTAGACTCGTTAGTATTAAAACACTTTGATTTCTCAAGTAGAATAAGGGTGATAGAAATAGCCTTTGAAAAGTATGAGCATCACAATTATAAAGGAGTAGATAGGGCAATAGGGCTAGCCTCAGAACAGGCATTAACACAGGCTGGATTTTACATTTGGGTAGCAGGTATCTGAGTTTTAGGTGTATCTATGCTATGTGTTCTTTCCACAGATGATTCCAGGTCTCGCTTCCCGGCACGCTTGCAAGAGCAGGACGATAGCATCATTCCTCTGATCTCTCTCCTAAATCTCCAGCCATACAAAACAGACTATCAACGTGCAACCTATCACCCTCCAACTGCTAACTATCTTGTCATGGAGTTAAATGGGTCATCTCGTCGCCACAGTACACCATACACCAAGAAATCACCAATTATAATCTCCCAAGTTGCGCACAATGATTTCACCAAACTTTTCGTTAAAGAAGTAGATATACAAGCCTACGATTCTCCGCCAACTCTAGTTTTCATACTCTGAAAACGTTTGGCCTGTCGATAGCTTTCTTGATACCACTTGTTTGTTCGGAACTTCGAAAGCTGTGCCCATTTTTAAGACGGCAGTTTCAGAACATGATCAACAGGACCAAGCATATATATAATTAATGAGGTGAAATAGAAATGGTACTTCTTGCCCAGTCTAATAGAGGCGTGGATATTTCAGTAGCATGCCGCCTTAGATGAGTATGTGTTTGGTGGTCCACCGTTCAATATGACTTGAATCTTTGCTGCGCTCCATTTTCCCACACACATCAAGGTCTTTTATCATGCTTAGCAATGTATACAGGAAAAGCAACTTGAAATTTGTCAAGAATATTCTATCAATTATGAACAGGCTCGGCTTCCATAAATAACTATTATGACTCACCCTGATCCCCATCTTTGCAATCTTGGTATGATTTGTTGGAGCGTTATTGTTGAGCAATTAGTGGACTACCATGTAATCTTCTGTTGGTGAACTGACAGAGCATTTGCCGTCTGTGTACAACAGAAAATGTATCCTACATTTCTCTATTTACTAAAAGGGGAGAAGGGAAGACGGAGTCTGATTCGAATGTCCGTAAAGCATGAACACTTTTTGGGTAGAGGATAGCTGTCGTAAGAATCCTATGCTTTGGATGGTAGAAAATCAAGCGACTAGGTATAGAGGATGAAAAGTAGGTGGGACTACTTTGACAAATCACGACTGTGGTCATTGATTGAATGAATTCGATAAGTAAGACTACCAACAGCGAGTGAGGACTTTCACTTTAAGTGCACATGGATCTGTTCGTTGATCTCGGGGTTTTGCTACAGCACTTAAGCTTCTCCGTATGACACAAGAGTGGTGGTAGAGCAAAGAGGCAAGGATTGCTGTAGATGATTGAGCCATCTAAAAAAAAGGACCGTATGACGCTAACACTTAGACGTTATTTCGCTCACGTACATTTTGATAATCAGGCTTATGCGTACTCCTAAGCGTGTGCAAACTAAAGGAAAAGTTGAGAAATAGAGCAAGGTAAGAAGAGGCAGGCAAACAAGCTTTCTAGTCAGGGGCATACACCAAGGTGGGGGAAATACAGTACATAAGGTTGGAGCCACACGCATCCGTCGTTTACACAACGTGCTTCATTTCATTAACCACTACCACAATACATTGCTAACAACCTTGGTCCATAACGTAGATTTACAGTAGTTCGGAACTCGGAAAGAGTCGTGGTCTCACCAGACTAGTGCTTTATCCTGGGTTCCCCCCAAAAACGTGGGCTTCAAACCCATCTACTACTATTCCTCACCACCCCGCTATCCAGGATCGGTTCCTGTAGCGGTTAGAGCTCTACGGAGCCTCAATTAGAAACATAAATATGAATGCCGCCCCGTGGGTTCTTGTCGCACTGTAGCGGCTGTACCATAGCTAAATACCTGGTCGTTCCTGTATTTGTCGTTGTCGCATTCGTTCTTGATCAGGAGCTCCTCTCATCAACCATGCGATCGCAACACAGCACACTAGTGGCTCTCATTGTTTCGTGGGCCGAATACACTCTAGCAGCCACTACTGTTGATTTAAGCTGGCATGCACCTAATTCCACCGAAATCAATGACTTGTCTAAAGTTATTGCGGGTTCTGGCGTGTATGGCTTCATCTACAACAGCTCCAAAGTGCCTACAGAAGCATATGGCACTTACAATTGGTGCAACATGCCACATGTTCGTGCGACAGAATACAGGAAGGCTCCTTCGGAGTACAAGCTGCAATATGTGGAGGTAGTAAGTTGATCAATAGTCCATTAACAATTCGTGTTCTAAATTACAATATCAGATCCAACGCCACCACAAGCGCACTGTCTATGCCTCGAACTCCTTCCCAGTTGAGTCATATGGTTGGGATTGCGATGACCAAGGCCTGTTCTATTATGGGCAGCCGAAAAGTGGACAGAAATCAGCCCATACATACTGGCAGGGCTATAATTCCCCCGTCAATCCATTCGTACCTTCTGGGTTCATTGGTAGCTGTCAATTCCCTCAAATCACCGCCGAAGGTCTCGATGATTCATGGCAGCATGGCAAAGACTTGTATGGTGTTTACCATGATTTGCTTGGCTTTCTACCTGAGAATGTGGCCGACAAAGTGAGCTTTCGGGTCACCCAAAATGTCATAACAAGCCAGGTGGCAGGCATGCTTATCAATGGCATGCTTGGGTCAGAGGCAAATTATCCGCTGAAGATCCAGGTAAGCAGGGTTTGTCCACATTCTGGATAATACTAATTAAACTAGCCGAGCGGCTTTGATTCTCTAGAGCCAACATACAGCTGTCCCGTTGCATCGAATCTCTTCAACGCTATCAAGTCGGGTGGAAATTGGACAAAGCATCTCAATGCTGCATCAGTCTTGTACTCAACCCTAGATGACATATCAGGCGTCCCAGCCAACGATGCAGGCTTTCACGCGAGTTTTGATCATTATTACGATAATCTCTCTGCTAGACAGTGTCACGCGAAGCCTCTCCCATGTAAACTCGTTAATGGAGTCAACTCGACTACATGTGTTACACAACCCTCCGTCGATGAAGTCTACCGTCTTGGGAATTATGAATACTCTTATATCTACCGAGACGATTTCAGAAGTCTTGCTGCTAGTGCCGCAAGTCTTGGTGTGTGGATCGCGGAAATCGCAGCTCATATACGGGAGATCATCGAGGGACGGGCCACTGTCATCTATCGTCATAATGTGGCACATGATGGAACTATGTCTAGACTTCTTTCAATTCTTCAGCTTGATGTAATGGTCTGGCCAGGGATGGGATCTGAGGTCGTATTTGAAGTGTACAAGAAGGAAATAGATCAACCTACACCAACCACGATGACAACGGTCACTGCAGTTCCTACGAAGAACTGCAACCGCGACAACTGCCTGCGACAAATGATCAATCAAGCCTCGGCGGTAGCGCAATTCTGCCCAGCTTTTACTGCCAGCTCCGTAACCGCATCGCTTCCGACTTTTGTTTCAAACTGCGGTGGCGATGCATCTCGAGTGTCGTCGGCATGTTCTTGCCTTGTTACCCCTGTAGCAGCCTCATCTACGTCACCCATATCTTCTACCCAAACCTCAACCCCGGGGACCAGTGAGAGTAATCACTTTATCCGAGTTTTGTGGAAAGGTCAAGTTCTCCGTAGCTCTAACCCAACTTTGGGCCTCATGGACATGTTGCCTCTCGAGACTTTACTTTCATACTTTGACGGTTTGGTTGGAGTCAATGCTAGCTTGGTGAAGGGCAAGTGCAGTGGAGCAATTGCAGTGTAAACATGTTTATGATTCATGCCTTAGAAATAGGTGCAAACAAAATTCAGAGTATTTCATTACTTGAAATATCAATCCCATTAGAGCGATGCTCCATATTGGCACTATAATGTTGACGACACGTAGAATAGGAGCTAATTTAACTGCGATCTTAGTTGTGATCACTTACTTAAATCTTCTTAAAAGAATAGAAGATTTCTCGCAAATCTAATTTATAGGATAAGACCCATAAATTGTGACCGTGGCCCGATGTTTCAAAAGAAGTATAATCATAGCTACTGTTGACCTAGTCTATATACAAACGTCGTTCTTCACTCAATCGATTATCGAATTTGAGTCGCGATAATGGTGCGGAAGGGAAGCTTGCACTATCCTAAAACTTCATACATGGAAGAGGCCCTGTGATACCTGCCTATACTTTCGGATTCATTTCAAAATCTCAGTGACGATATGTGTATCATACACTACTCAAATAGCACATTTTGTCCCAACACACATGTATACGTTTATCACTTGTGGAATGCATAGAGTTCAAAAGCCCTGTTGATGATTGCTTGCTTGTCTAATTTCCATCTATCAAATTTCAAAAACGCCAAAACGCTCAACCAGATATCTCATGCATAATTCCGTGGATGTTTCATGACATCTGGTCTCCATCAATCGGTCTCAAGAAACTAGTGAAGACCGGATTGCTCAGGCTGGTCCTCGACGGCAGTAATACTACGAGCCTCGGAGAGTCCTCTGATCATCTTTACAGATGGGGTGTTGCAAGAATCGTCTGTATTCTTACCACCACCACCGCGGCAGCCAGCAGAGCACAAGGAAACAAACTTTATATCGCCCTGTGGCATGCAAGTCCAGAGAGAAGTACGGATGGTGGTGTCGTTATTACTCTGGCCAATTTGATCCAGACGATTTTGGATGAAGCTGTAATAATCACCTGAGGCACATTGTATTAGTTGATTGTCAGATGAGAAGAATAAGTTATTATACCGTAGGCAATCAAGCTGGAGCCACACCAGGTATTGGTGCCGTAGCAGTCATCAGCAACGGCCGAGCTAAGAAGGCCAGATGTGGCAGCGAGAAAGAGAGTAAGAGTGTTGAACTGCATATTGATGGTTATGAATTAACGGTTTGAAAAGTGAGTGGAAGGTATTTAGTGGTGATTGATTGAAGTGAAGATTGTTATGATGTGTTTGAGATGTGACTGTGATACTGTTAGATGATGCTTTGATATAGTGCAAATTCACAGTGCTTTATAGGAAAACTTCGCAGCAGAGTGTACTAATCACGATATATTCAAAGGATTAATCCTAGAGAGCTCGGATTGCTACAACTGTCTGAAAAGCTGCTTGAATAGACATGGTGGCTGGTGAATATGCTAAAAATCTTGGATTAGAGCCTTCAGGAAGCAACTCTCCGTCCATATTCAGTAATCTGATCTAAAACTAAGCCCGGCAGGATTCCACTAACGTTCAGTTCTCGAGCCTGCACATAATAGTACTTTACAGTAATGGATACTAATCCGCGACATCTAACGATGTATCTAGGATCATTTCTTAAATTGGCCTACACTAGGTAAACAATCGTTAACACTGGTCCTTTCGTAAGTCGTGCCGCTTAAGCGAACGGGATGGCTGTTAGATCCGCCACTCAGCCACTATTAGTCTCACCAATCATTGACACAAATGATTCCGGGTACTCCACACTTATAAGCACGCTATATAGCTGATAGGTACAAACGGTGTCCCATTTTCCCGCTGTACAGTAACCACGGTAATTATTAGTACACCTACTTCCTCAAAGCATATCTCAGAAAGCACTTCTTTTCAACATATTGGAGAAATATGTTCATGGTAATTTTGATGAAGCCTAAGCTGAGACTATAATTGGTTCTTAAAGAATTCAATCAAATTGAGATTAGACTTTGGTGAACCAAAGAAGGTCCTCGTTTGGGTGGCCGGAATTCGTTCACTACGTAGCATCAAATTCTCGCACATCAGGAGGCACAGCAGACTCGTAACTTGAAGCTACCAAAATAAACCTGATCCGCCTCAAATACTAGTTATTGTCAAACAACGTAAGCCTATTTCTGTATCTCGAAAGCTTGATACATTGGTATCAGTGAGGGAATGGAACTCAACCTGTGTTGAATATTCCTCGCTGAATTACTTCCTACCGTGCTAATCTCATCACAGCAGCGTACACGCTCAGTATAAAACAAGAAAGCTGGCTGATTTATTTGTTGAAATTTCCGGCATCATCTAGGTATTGATAGTAAGGACGAGTAGCAGTGTTCAATAAACCTCGGCCTTGTGCACAGATAATTATTGCGTATCGGAACGCGCTCCTGCTTCAGATTCACGAAGTTTTACAAATCAAGGTCACCTGAGTAGGAATTTCCCAACAGCAGCAGATTTGATACAGTTCTATATTTGTTACAGCTCGTATGTCATTGTCATTATCTTGTGCAAAGAATGCTATAAGAAGTCTGCAAGCGTATATGCACGATGTTGTACTTGCGTTCTCCAATGGGATGACTTTTGCGGCCTAACTCCCCCTCCCCAGATCCCTTTTAGCTCTACTCTATCCCCACATCATTGGGGTTCTTCTGTCATCGCTTGAATTACGACAGGCCTGGCAAATTATCATCTGAGGCTAGGCAGTGCGCTGTGATTCCTCCCCACGCTTTCTGGTCACAGCTGTTGGAAAACCACAGAGCATTTCTATGGCTACTTTTTTTTAAAAAAAAAAAATTTACACACCCAAATCCAAATCAGTGCCATAATTTCTTCTCTGGAAGGTCAATAAGTGGTAAGGCGCTTGTACAAAGATAATACCTATACAAAGCACATGATGTCTTCCTACAAGAAGATTCAATATTTTACAAATTTCCCGAAATTGCTCGATTAGTCCTCTGGGTTTTGTTACATGAGGCCTATAAGCCTCCAATCAACTTTAACAAATATGCAAAGTCGTACTTCAACCTAGATCGTATTGTCGAGCTTAAATGTTTCTTCATAATTCTACATGCTAATGGTCTGCAAGGCAAACTACCCGCCACAGCACAGGGTATTGTTGTACCATACTAATATCGGCTGGATATTGTTTCCTCCTGTGCACCGGTCTTAGGTTACGGAACGCCAACACAAGTGCCGAAGGGCTGCACAAGAGTCCACATACCGATACCCCGCAGAGACAATTCGAGAGGTGCATCCTTATTACATCTGTGGGTGATTTAATCACGGGTTATTGACTTCAAGCTCCGTAAGTCTCGTGTCTAATGGTAAGTACCCTCGGGTAACACGTAGGAGTCTTGCTTCATCCCACTGATGGACTTGATGCTTTACCTTTGGATCTTTAGCCATTTCAAAGGGATTCGCATAATCAAAAAGCATAATACTTGGTGATAAAATCATTGACCGATTGTCCTCCACAAGGCTAAAAATTCAACATGCTGATACCTTTCATATTATCACTAGCAGTCACGGTAGTTGCAGTTGACTATGGATACATGCTATACCTAAGATCCAAGATGCCTCCGGGTCCGTTTCCACTTCCAATAATTGGTAACACCTTCTCACTCCCTGACAACAAGCCCTGGATATATTTCGAGGAGCTGTCCAAGAGATATAAGGCACCTATGATCACATTTTGGATTGGAAGGTCAGTGATAGTTGTCCAGAGTCACAACTTATCTTTTGATTGAAATAGGAAGAGGCACAAGAAGAAGCTGACTCTCAATTTTTCCAGAAATCCTACTATCTGGATTAATGATGCCTGGGCCGCACATGAACTGTTCGAAAAAAGAGCTCAGATTTACTCATCTCGACCCCGAATGGTGGTCTTTGGCGACCTTGGTCCAGGACAGACTAACTTAGTCTCGATGCGAAGTAAGTAAATTTTATGGGTCATCGAATGTGGTTAGTGACCTATTGGGACCAAGTTTCTCATAGCAAAGAGCACAATTGCAGCGTTCCTCAGTTTTACTGACTGTGATTTTAAGCACGAAATGATGCAGAACGAAACAAATGGCGTACCCATCGGAAGTTAATGCATTTGGGGGTAGGTGTGCAAGTAGTGCGAAAGTACCGCGACGCTCAGAATAATGAAAGCAAGGTCGTGGCTTTGGACTTCCTCAGCGAGCCCACGCAATATGTTAAACATTTGGAACGATATGCTACCAGTGTGGTTTCAATTATTGCTTTTGGAAGGAGAGTTGCAAGCTACAACGACCCAATTATCACAGAAGTTATTGCCATCATGCAACTCGCTGCCGAACTCAATGTACCTGGGAAATCATTTCCAATGCTAATGGAAACATTTCCAAGTATGTACCTCTATGCCAAATAGTGCACTCCACCGTTTCTACTAGTATATCATATTGATTAGTTATGACTAGTACTAGCCAAATTTCCCCGTTGGGTCCCGTGGATGAAAGGTATTGGGAGCAGAGGCCAAAAAGGAGGCCATTATTTCTTTTATACTCTCGCTGAAGAAGCAGTGGCACAACAAGCAGCGAAGACTGAGTCGGAAAGGTCCCAAATACCAACACCTTACGCGCAGACCCTTTTCGCAGAAGGGCCAAAATTCGGTCTTCCTAAGGAAGAGCTTTCTTCCTTAGCAGGTAATTTGTTTGGTGCTGGATCAGATACATCTTCTAGCACATTAATCACCTTTATTTTAGCATGTTGCATGTTCCCGGAGGCGGTTGCTAGCGCGCAAGCCGAGCTAGATAGGGTCATTGGGCCTAAGCGTTCCCCCCACTGGGACGATGCACCAGAATTGCCTTACATCAACGCTTTCGTCAAAGAAGTTTTTCGATGGCGAAGTGTAGCTATTAGTGAGTTACTGCTTTAAGTACTTTTGTCTCCTGGTTTTTCATATTATGTAGAATATGAATCTGAACCCTAATCAATCTAAGGAAGCCATATCAAACTTCTTTGTTTCTGAAATAGGATTCCTCATTTCGCTGACAATTGAACTATCGCTTAGTTGGTGGACAACCGCACTCACCCACACGATCGGATACCTATGAGAGCTGGCTTATCCCAGAGGGTGCCTGGATACAGGGCAACGTATGGGCAATCCACCATCATGACCGCGAATTTCCCAACCCAGATCACTTCTTTCCCGAACGTTATTTGAAAGGTAACGAGTTCAACAGGCCGTTTCCAAATGAAAGGGGATATATGACCTTCGGCTGGGGCCGCCGTGTATGCAGTGGTCAAGCTTTGGCTGAACAAGGGACCTGGATTACTATAGCAAGGTTGTTGTGGGGCTTTGACATCCGAAAACCCATAGATCCTATCACTGGGGAGGTCTTGGACTTGAATGTATTCGCCTTTACTAATGGGCTCAACATGAGACCTCAACCTTTCAACTGTGAAATCACCCCACGGGGCGAAGCTATCAAAGATACGATAGTACAAGAGGGAAAAGATGCTTTGAGAGACCTTGGAGTTTTGGATGGCGAGAGTATGTATAGGATGAGTACATTCTATCAGAATCAGAAAAAGATTTCTCGGGAAGAACCAGTCTTAGGTGAGAATGGTGAAGTCAGGATCAAGCGAGTAGAATAAGCTGGCTAGGAATCAATCTTCTTCTATATGTCAGGATAATTTGTATGCCTAGAGATATTACAGATAGATCTTGGATGAATGATTTCTCTTCCACTTTAATAACCATCGAGGGCCATGGTCCTCACTTGTTCGCCTTCTGCCCTACTCACAATGCGAACTGCTTCCCTTGGATATCAACTAGAAGCTGTAAATATGTGAGGATTCCTGTCTATCGTTGATACCATATTATCCAAGTACAGACTTCAGCCCTAGCATTCTCTCACTTTCACGCCATAGCCTCGCTGCGGCAACAGTGTCCTTCGCCCATAACGCCACGAGATCATCAGCCAGCTGACAATCACTCAAATACCCGCAAAAACTATCGCCTAGGTTCACTTCGGCTAGGCTTGGATCGAAAGCTGCGACGAGAGTTGTAGCTGCGCCTTGATCCAGAGTCTTAAAAGACCCACCCGGAGCAGTCCCATCAATGATCTTCTTCCCCGTGTGATCAAGAGAGCGAGACAACTCTGTTTTGATTGATCCTGGATGAACAGACAATGCTACAATCCCCGTTTGCTTGTCCCTGAATCGTCGTGATAACTCCGAGGCATGTAAAATGTTTGCAGTTTTGCTCTGTGCATATCCCAAAAATCCCGGGTAGCCATCTACTGTTCTGAGAAAACCTTCAGACACCTTTGCTAATGGTCGTTCATCCTCTGCGACACCATCAAATATACCATGTAAGAACTGGTAGTCACTAAATCGAATTGGAGAGAGACGATGGCCGTGGCTGCTCAAATTCACAATGCGAGTCACTCCTTTTGCTGAACGAGCCCCAGATATGAGGAGTTTCGGCATGAGAAGCTCCGTAAGGAGGAAAGGACCAAGATAATTAATAAAGAACTGGAGATCAACAGTCGAGTTATCTGGAGTGGTGACTGGGTCTCTATGAGAAAGGCTCACTCCTGCATTATTGATTAAGATATCAATCTGCTCGGCATAGATGTCGATTTCCGAAGCAGCAAATTCCACAGAATCAACAGATGCGAGATTAAGAATGACTGTTTTAAGGCGGATCGAAGGATAAGCTGTGCTGATTTCGCACGCTACGGCATCGAGTTTTGAGGCCGTGCGAGATGCAAGTATAAGAGTAGCCGGTTCCTGTGATGCTATTTCACGGGCGGTAGATGACCCAATACTGGATGGGCTGATACCAGTAATCACAACTGGAAGGCTAAGCCATCAGTGGATGAAATGAAAGATAGTCGGGAAATATGCTTACCAGTTTTGTCTTTGATATGCTGACCAAATTTCCTCGCAACTTCTGCGGCGGTGGTAAATGCACCAAATTCGGAATGAGACGCCATATCGACTACGCCTTTCAAAGATCCCAAATTTCTCGATCAAGTGATTTACGTTCTTCGTTCTCGCATGCCTTGAAAGCACACAACTCTAAAGGGGGATTGTGGCGTGTGTCTATTAAAACGCAGTGTGTCCGAATAACTCAACTACCTATTCCACCCGCACCTCTCCCTCTTCCGTCGGCAGATGATCTGGTAAAGGATGGAGGGGTGTTGTAGCCTTGTATTGCCTAATTTTACGTGCTTCAAGTGAGCTCTTACCAATGACTGGACAGAACTAAATTGTCTTGGATTGCAGTGTACCCTTTCATTCCTTCGGCTCAATTTAAAGGCTATAACTATTACCGATTCAAATATGAGAAAGGATGACGCAAGCTGTCTTAGTCTCACCCAATATCACATAAACCTCTGAATTTTGTTTCATTTCTATAAAAGCGAAACAAAGCAATATGAGCTTTCCCAGAGAGAAAAAGGCTTCTACGGTGGACCTTTTGAGCTCCAACGCCAGAACAGGTATCAAAGTAATAATTGTTGGGGCAGGTTTTGGTGGTCTGACGGCAGCGATAGAGTGCTTTCATCAGGGCCACGATGTCGAAATCTATGAGTCATTTCCAGTGCTTAAAACTTTGGGTGACATTATATCGTTTGGTGCTAATGGGGGACGAATCTTCTATCGCTGGTCTAATGGCAAAATTGCAGCGAAGCTCAAGTCTCTTTGTATTGACTTAAGAGATTATGGGTTTCGAATTCATAAATGGGATACAGGAGAAGTTGTGTACCATCAGAAATCGCCAATCCCTACCGTCGAGGCTCCTGTTCTTAATGGCCATAGAGGCGAACTACACAAAGTTGTGTTCGAGTACGCACGGGACGAGTTGAAGATACCTATACACGTATGAGTAATTTTCTTTCTATATCTTGATCATATAGCACATAGATGGACTAACGGGAAGTAACATCTAGCTTGGTCAGACAATAACAGAGTATTTTGAAGACGGGAAAAATGCTGGAATAGTGCTAGCTAGTGGTGAGAGGGTGATTCTTCATGTTCTGCGCCTCTCCATCTAATTTGACTAATCACCTTCAAAGATCGTTTGCGACGTTGTATTAGGAGCAGATGGGGTTCGGTCTAAAGCAAGAGAGCTTGTTCTTGGATACGTGGATAGGCCCAAAAGCAGTGGATATGCTGTATGGCGAGCATGGTAAAGACAATATGCCATTTTGGAAAAACAAGAGCTCTGACTCTAAATCAGGTTTCCAAATACAGAAATGGTTGTAGACCCACGGACTAAAGAGTTCTGTGAAAATGGGGATACTTTCAACGGCTGGATCGGACCAGATGTGCATTTCCTCTTTTCCACAATAAAAGGAGGGAAGGACTGCTGCTGGGTCTTGACACACAGAGATGACCATAACATCGAAGAATCGTGGTCGTTCCCTGGCAAGATTAAGGAAGTTTTCCAAGTTCTTGAAGGCTGGGACCCCACCTGTAAGGCAATAGTTGAGAAAACTCCATCACTAGTTGACTGGAAACTGGTCTATCGTGATCCCTTACCTACTTGGGTCAGTAGACATGGTAGGATTGCTTTGTTGGGAGACGCGGCACACCCATTTCTACCCACGAGTGCACAAGGAGCGACCCAAGCCATGGAAGATGGTGTTGTTGTTGCCATTTGCTTGTAAGTGACTTTCACATCAGAAACTCCTATCATGTAAGGCAAAGTGGTTGGATTTTATTTCAGATCATCATCTTTGAAAAACTAACACATTTACGCACAGAAAAAAAGCAGGGGTGTATAATATATCCACAGCTCTACGAACATATCAAGACATAAGGTACTACTGTTCACTACTACAAAGATCCCTTTCCTACATATTTCCAGCATTTATCTCCGACAAATAACTAACTGCTGAATGTACTAAATAGATACGAAAGAGTGAGAGAAGTACAGAAGACAGGGGAAACTGCAAGGGATAAGTGGCACAAGACGGACTGGGCAATGGTTGAGAAAGACCCATCCAGTGTCAGCTTTGCTAGAGAAGACTGGATACATACATATGATGCAGCAAAAGAAGCAGCGGACAGATTCTATGAGATTTCAATGAAATATGTTGCCTAAAATGGAACATGTCAAGGACCTGTACTCACGATGTAACGAGAAGGAGAGGTTCCTTAGAGAAAACGTGTGTTAAAGGTTCTTGGTTTGATAAGTCTAGGGAAGGAAGCTCTCCGTACGGGAGAGGTCTAGGTATACTAGCCAATGACGGTGTGTGCCTGAGGCCACGACAGAACATGACAAAGTTAGCAATTTGTAGATACATATATTGAGATTTAGACGAAAGGCACTCAAACCAGACCATGCTATCCTTCTCTAGAAGGGATAACGATTCTAGTGCTAAATATGTCGGAATTAATAATCCTGCCCCTAGGCTTTATTAAATAATAGTTGAGGAAGGGTTTTATGTAAGGATATAATATAGAAAGTCAGAAGCTAACGGGAAGCCTCGGAAAGCATTTGGAGTATCTTTGGAAATGCTGGTAACTCCGCTGACCCCGTCTGTTAGCGGCTTTAAGGGTTCTCCGAATAATTTCGATATGACCGCATGGTCTTTCAGATTTGGTTGGTAAACCCTACACAGATTCCCGGTGTGGGTTTTCTACGTACTGATTGTGTCACCCTCAAGAGACCACCAAGTCATGTGGAATTTCATATTTAACTATAAGTATTTATACGAGACCCAGGTCCATCAATCGTTACATTTCTGGTTTATTTGTTGCCATTATAAACCATTCGTATTGCAACAGTGTACGAAGTGGTTGAACCTGCAAAATGACAGCCACAACATACAAGGAGTTCAATGAAAACACAGAAGGGTTTGAAGTCGCCAAAGCATTTGCCGGAGCTATTCATGGAAGGACTATTATAATCACGGGCGTAAATCTCCATGGAATTGGATTTACGACTGCGGAGGCTTTCGTAAGCTTTTGAATTACCAATGGTACTTAGTAATTTTAAATTGCACATACTGATGGTACTACAGGCGTCACAGTCCCCAGCTCACCTAATCATTACAGGTCGAAATGAATCAAAATTAGATGAGATCATAGAGGTATTGCGGAATCAATATCCCGCAGTAGACTATCGCCCCTTAAAGCTCGATCTTTCAAGCCAGCTAGCCGTGGAAGGCGCTGCTGCCGAAATCCTTTCGTGGCAAGATATTCAAATGATTGACATTGTTGTTAATAATGCGGGTGTGATGTACTTACCCGAGCGTGTTTTGAGTGAAGATGGAATTGAGTTGCATTTCGCAACGAATCATATTGGACACTTCCTCTTCACCTGCTCAATCATGCCAAAGCTTCTCAAAGCAGCATCTAGCAACCCTACCAAAGGCTCTACACGTGTTATTAACGTCACTTCTCTTTCTCCTACCATGGCACGTATGCGCTGGAGCGACATCAATTTCAACAAGAAGAACAAAGAACTTCCCAAAGAGGAGCAACCTCTGTACGACATCCATCGTGCCTGGGGAGTAGAGGGTGATTTGGAAGAGAAGGCATATTTGCCACTCGAAGGATACAACCAGAGCAAAGTTGCGAATGTATTATTTGGCATTGAGATGAATAAGAGGCTATATCGCAAATATGGGATATTGAGCCTAGCAGTCCATCCCGGTATCATAATGACTACTGAGCTGGGAAGACACTTGGGACCAGAAGCCCTAATTTCCTTACAAGTCATGTCAGAGAAGGGCCTCATATCATATAAAACAGCAAGAGCAGGAGCTGCAACAAGCATTGTTGCTGCATTAGATCCGAAACTGGGGGCCGGGGAAATGCTTATGGGCAGAGAAAACTACGGAGCTTACCTCATTGATTGTCAGATTAGTGATAGAGCCAATTCTGGCGCGGTATCAAGCAAAGAGGCGGAAAGATTGTGGACCCTCTCTGAGAAACTAGTCAAGGAAAGTTTTGCTTGGTAAACTAAGTGCTCCGTAGGTGCCCAACTCCCGTGAGTTGACTCATAGTCAACTCGCTAACTCAGAGTTGAAGTAAGACCGCCATACCCATGGGGTATGCATAAGGCTCCGAGGGCTAAGTACTTAGTACTCTGAGTTGACTCAGACGAGTTAGTAATAATTAAGTTTTTATTTTATTTTACTATACGTCCGGACTCTTACTACTTAACTTATTACTTAATGGTCTATCCTAATATATATTAATAAGCATAAATTATGCTCTGTAGCAGCTTTTTTATATAATATATTAATATTGAAATCTTGACTCACTTTTATCTATAATTGTATAATCACTTATTACTTGGTATGCTAGAATTACTGGTTCAGTATGACGACTACTGATCTAAGTAGGGAGAAGTCTCTCCTTATATACATGCTTCAGTAAAGAGTGCCAAGTAGTTCCATGAACTTTATCAGTTAGGTGATGCACCTAGATCTTATCATATATTACGTGGATCTTACCTAAACTCAGCAGCTCCGAGTAAGTTTAAATCGGCTTGGACTTAACTCAGAATCAACTCACTTGACTTGAATGGCTAAGCGCTAGTTGAATCACATGTAAAATTTACTCTTTACTTAATTGAGTAAGAACTTAGTATTTATTTACCAGCCTAAGTCCTTAATACTGGTAATATTTCACATAATCAAATAGCTATAGTATTAAAGCGTGCTTGGATCATAGAAAGACTCTAGTGTTACAACAAGCAACTATGGAAATTTATAAAATACTATTTTACTATTACTTGGTAGAATTTTCGATTTCAAAATATGTAACAGAGTGGGCACAAGCAAAAACGCTAGGCTTTGTGCAAGTTATTTCAGTACTATAATTGTTTTATAAGTACACTGTGCTTACTTAGCAGTATTAAGCATTTATCTTTCAATAAATTAGCGCGTTGAGGTAAGTTATGTGTATTGGGTCTAAATTATCATTAGGTTAACGAGAATACTAGTATAGGGAGCTACTATAGCTACAGCTAACTGCTGATAGGGACTAGATATTTTGATATAAGGCTTTTTGTAATGCTTTCTTTTTTGGGTAGACTCAGTAACTCCGTTGCAGAGTGACACTGCCGAAGTTAGGCGAAATCTACGTGATCTGTGAGATTTACACGGATCACTTGACTAACAAAGGTCAAGGGACTACTTGCAACACTACTGAAGCATGTATATATAAGTATACTTAAGGAGAGACTTCTCGCTACTTAGACCAGTAGTCAATATAATCATACCAAACCAGTAATTCTAGCAGACAATTATCCAATTCAGACTAGATTTAGGAAGAGTTTACTACTATAGGTGGTACTACATGTAAAAGACATGTACAATCTTCAAAAGTGACTAAGGAATGTTTTATCTGTTGAATTAAAATGCTGAATGAACTTGAGCCAAGTCCACATATTTTATGTGACATATAACTTGGGCTCTGAATGCCTTAGGTATAACCAGAGTCTCCCTTTCATTGCCGAATGTCACATAGGATATCACATAAGTATAGACTAGTAGGCATTTGACAGCTTTCTCTATTATACTGTGATATCTTCACTTTCTTCTAGGTAAACTATTAGTAAGCATAACTTATAAGTACTATTTATTTACACTTCGATCCTGTCGATTAAGTAGCTTTTAACTCACCACATGCTATAGTTCATGTTGTGAATAGTAGTACTTATTAGCAGTTCGTAATATTTGAAAATGTCTTGAGTTATCACTAACAAGGATCGAGACGTTCTTAAGTACTACTAAGTTATGTAGCAACATATTCTGTAAATAGTACTAAGTAGATCGTACTTCGCCCGCTTCAGATCAGTACCGTAGAGGGGATATACTAATAGGAACGGTACTAATATAAAGAGAGGCAGTTCACTATTACTTTCTACTACAAGTAGTAGTACTTATTAATGGTAGTAACTATGAGTTGAGAGCAAGTAAATATGTGGTAGAAAGCGATTTATAGTAAGCTTAGTAAATATGGGACCCGTCCCATTTGGCCCGGTATTTGAAACCTCTGCTGGTTTAAACCCTTGACTAAAACCCCTAGCTGGCTTCAACTGACTTAGGCCATAACGCCTCGATCTTGCCCTCAGATCAGGCATTTAGGCACCTATACTCATTTAGTTATAAGGAGAATTCTATTCCCT
>Ga0247810_10000312_pt1 | contig 65710 bp, 46 predicted proteins | sample UWRJL119311C1_FD_179918 | JGI IMG/M metagenome (GOLD analysis project Ga0247810, IMG submission 179918) | Plant litter microbial communities from Arlington Agricultural Research Station in Wisconsin, United States - UWRJ-L119-311C-1 | ecosystem: Environmental > Terrestrial > Plant litter >...
TACGACTATCAAGCCCGGCAAACTCGCGCACCTGCACGAAGACGATATTGGCAAGCTCGAAACCGCGGTATTCAACATGATTCGCAAGCGAAGCCTGACGAGGAAAGGCGAAGAAAGCCCGGAAGGTAAATTGCACGAGTTCATTCGTAAACTCCCCAAATACCTGGGAAATAAAGAAGCGCTTTCCCATATTCTGAAAATTGCTGATGTCCCAAGCACCATCCCGGAAGAAATGATACAGGATAAACGGGGGAATAAAAGCACCGAGCGCGAAATCGACGGCAAATGGGGAGCCCACCATGAAGAGAAAATTTTGCAAAATGTTTTTCTGGCCCAACGCTGCCTGAACAACCAGGAAATACGGGATAAGCCTCTTGATTTGCTTGAGGATGCCCTAAAAAAGCTGAACCACAATAATCTGCAGATCACAAATATGGGACCCGAGTATTATGATAAGGGTCTCGACCTTACAGAACGCATTAGCAACAAAACCAATGAAATCCACAAAGCAATAGATCATGCACGCGACAATCACACACGTTCCGGAAAGCAAGACTGAAAGCGTGGTCATCGATCTGTTCGGAACCTCCATCCGGCTTTCGAAAATTGCTATGCTGAAAAGTTATCAGCAATCGCAGATTGGCTACTACGGATTCCGCAGAGCTGACGATGGCTTCTGCAAAGAAAGCGACACGCCGGTAGGCGAGATCGTACGCCTGCTTGCATACCTCGACCGCGAAAAGGTCGGCTACAGACTTTCGGGATCTCTTACGTCAGTAGTGGACCGTTTTCAGGAAAGGCGCCGTGAACTACGGCAGGTGATTGATCGTGTAAGGACCATCAAGGAAGAAGGTGAGCTTGGCGAACAGTTCGACCATTTCCGGAAATTCACAATGGGTCTTCCGCGCAAGCTGCGACCGCACCAGCTAAAGTCGGCGTATCACTTCTATACGCTGAAAAATGGCGCGAATTTCTCGGTTCCGGGAAGCGGTAAAACGTCGACGGTACTCGCTGTTTATGAAAAGTTCAGAGCCGAAGGACGCTGTAACATGCTGTTCATTGTCGGTCCACCATCCTGTTTTCAGCCCTGGAAAAATGAGTTTCGGGAGACACTGGGCCGCTCACCGGAGACACGTATCCTTTCAGGAGGCAATAAATCTTTCCGCCGCAGCGAATACGAAAGACCAAACGGCAGCGTCGCAGAACTCTATCTGAGTACCTTTCACACAGCGCTGAATGATACCAAAGATATCGTGCGATTTCTGTCTCAAAACGGCATACACGCGTTCCTGATTGTAGACGAAGCACATTACATGAAGCAACTAGGCGGATCTTGGGCCAGTGCACTGCTGGAGATCGGAAGACACGCCGCCTGCAAAGGTGTTCTCACCGGAACACCGATACCAAAAAGCTACAAAGACTTGTTCAACCTGTTCGATTTTCTGTGGGAAGGGGAAAGCACTCTGACACAGAGTGATAAATCACAGATCGAAGCCTGGGAAAAACAGAAAAAAACCGAGGCGGTCCGCGACCTGCTCAGAGAAAAGGTTGGTCCGCTGTTCTACCGGGTGCGCAAAAAGGACCTCGGACTCATGCCGGCGCTATTCCATGCTCCGATAGTCGTTAAAATGAATATCACGGAACGCGCGATTTATGACAGTATCACCACAAAAGTTCAAGACTTAAGCAGCCGTGAGTATTCCCTGAATGAGGCGGTACTGAACAGGTTGTGGCGTGGCCGTATGATTCGCCTGCGTCAAGCGGTGTCTTATCCTGGACTGCTGACTTCGGTGATAGAGGATTATAACGAATCACTGGTAGATGATCTGAGCCTTCAAGGGAAAATCGGTCATTACGATCAACTGGAAGCTCCTGGAAAGCTACAGGCACTCTTGGCACTTGTTGAACAAATCCGGCAGACGGACCGCAAGATACTGATCTGGTCCAACTTCGTCGGCACGCTCGAAATGATCTGTCGACAGTTCCGATCATGCGGCTATAGTGCGAACATGATCTATGGCAAGACACCTATCCGGAAGGATGATATTGTCGCCATCGGCGAAGAGAAAACGCGTGAGGACATCCGCGATGAATTCTTGGACCTGAACAGTGATCTGGACATCCTCATTGCCAACCCGGCAGCTTGTGCTGAATCCATCTCGTTACACAAAACCTGTTACCACGCCATTTATTACGACCTATCCTACAACTGCTCTCAGTACCTGCAATCGTTGGACCGCATCCATCGTGTCGGCGGATCCGAAAATCACCAGGCGAATTACTATTTCCTGCAGTACGAGAATTCCATTGACCAGGATATCAAACAGAACCTCGAAATAAAGGCTCAGCGGATGTATGACATCATCGAACAGGACTACGAAATCTACGACCTCGATCTTGAAGACAATGACGACGACGATATCCGTGCCTACAAACAACTCATTAACCCTCACTGAATATGGAAACTCTAATTAGACATTCGACAGCAATGGCGAAAAAAATCAATACGCCGTTTGGCTATTTCGGATCTAAAAATAAGATTGCTCTGCAACTTTGTTCAGATTTGCCACCACACACCTGTTGGGTGGAGGCCTTTTGCGGTTCAGCTGCGCTCACACTTCGCAAGGAAAGAGCGTCAATCGAAGTTATAAATGATATAGATAATGAAGTATTTAACTTCTTCCAACAGCTACGCGAACACCCTGACGCATTGATAGAACTGGTGAGCCTCACTCCCTATGCGGAGCGAGAACTAGTTAATGCCAGAATCCCGGTTGAAGGTTTAAGCGACCTAGAGCGGGCCCGGCGCTTTCTTGTGCAGTCCATGATGGCCATTAATGGAATATTTGGTAAGGAAAAAGGCGGTTTTTCATATTCAGATTCGTTTTCCAGGAACGGCCAGGATGCTCGGGTTAGCAGGTGGAACAATTTGCCCGACCGTCTGGCTCTGGTAGTAGAACGTCTGAAAAAGGTTCGTGTAGAAAACAAAGATGCATTGAAAGTGTTGAAGCGTTATATCAATCGCCCAAATACATTGGTCTATTTAGACCCACCTTATTTAGGGAACCGTACAAATGGATATACCAAGGATGCCAACGATATAGAATTTCATACAAAGCTTTTGCACCTTGCCAATCAAGCGAAGTGTATGATTTTCATAAGCGCATACGAACATCCCCTCTATGAAGCTATGTTGACGGATGGCTGGTGGTGTAAGAGAACTATAGCAACATCAACAAAAGGATCAAATGGTATCGTGAAAGAACGTTTGGAGGTTGTATGGATGAATAAACATTATGTGAATGCTTTGCAGCGGGAACAGCTCCCGATGATCTTAACAGCGAAAGAAAAAAGTGAAGGAAGGTGTAATCCGGAGCAAGTCTCAATTTCATAATTAGCCATGCTATCCAATCATTTGAAATCGTTATTGACCTTACTAAACTTCACTCCTATACTGTTCATATTGGGGGTGGTAGATCTCTCCCGTAAATTACTGGCTAATGTGGATCGAGGTCGAAGCTGCAAATTATCTTTCCATGATTTTTTTTGGCTTGTCGTATTTGCTGTTTGTGTTGCGATTTGCTGGTTATTGTTGAAACTTGCCATTAAACATTTGCCCATTTATACAATTCAAATAAAATCCATCAAAAGCTCAGACCTCAATTTTACACCAATGCTTCTAAGTTATTTTCTTCCAGTTGCCAAACTGCAGTTTAAGACTTGGAACGATAACATTTTCCTTGTTGTCACCCTATTACTATTCTTTCTATTAGCGAGGATTGCTCAAAGTACGTATCATTTCAATCCGATATTGCGACTGATATTCGGTTACAAATACTACGAAGTTCAGACAAAAAAAGAAGTCACATTTCTTATGCTTTCCAAGGAAACGCTGGTGAACCCTGATCACATACACAGTTATATTGTTCTTACGGACTCCGTAGTCCTAAATTTAAAAGGTACTCATGAAAATTCAAAATAATTTCTTTGCCATTCTTAGTGATGGTGAGGTCAAAAAAATAAATCTTGCTCAAAATGTTGTGCCTAGGATTAGGGACGTATTCATTAGTAATAGTGTGTATCTGTTTCAGGATAATTTTGAACAAATCGAATTCGACGGGAATTACACTATACAGGATGAAGAAGTTCTTTTTGTTAGGCTTACACTCCCAAATGATCTTCTGGAAGCACCCAACAACCCAATCGGATTAAGAGATTTAGACCTTGTGAAAGATCAAATCAAGACATTATTCTGGTATGAGAATTCTACCTATTACTTTCAAAGTTTCGATAGAAGAAAACTTCTTAAAAATAAAAATGTGCTCTTTTTTGATAAGAACACCTTCGACCAATTGAAACAGGACGCGTTCATCCTTGATAACACTGTCAGTGCTATATACAAGGATGAAAAATTCTTTTTCAAATCATACGCAAACGCAAATAAAATATTTAGTCTTTTAGACTTTTTCGAAGAAGCAACAAACGAAGTTTTAGGAGAATTCTGTAATGCAGAGAAAGTACTGGTTGACCGGAACTGGCTTTTGGCAAACTCTAATACTTTGATAAGAAAGCATATTGCACTAATACAAAACAGCAAGATTCTAACCACAGCTAATACCACTAAAATTCAAAAATCCGCAAAAAAATTCAATCTTAGTATTGAACTCGAGGATGGGAAAATAAAGTTCCCTGAAAACATTCAAATGTGCAAATCGATTTTATACTATTTGAATGAACATTACTACTTAGGTATAATAACGGGTAATAAGTATAGAACTAATTCGAAGAAGAGTGCGTAGTAATCGTTCACTTGCAATTTTTCTTAGTGTAAAACGGATAAAACATGAGATGGGTGCAACCTGTACATCACATGCACACCACCTGCCGAAAGCTGAACATCACCTGCGCACTACCTGGCGCAACATGGGATTTTACTGGGTTTCTTAATTTTCTACTGATTTCTCATGCAAATTTTCACTACCTTCTCGTAAGATTTATAGCTAACCAACGTTAGTAGATTATGGACAAGAATCAACCACCTCAAGATCGATTCGTAGCAGCTCGGACGTATTATTACGACGCACTGAAAAAGACATACCTAGAATTAGTTGAAATAGCAGAAGATAAAGACTATTCGGCTAACTTTCACCAGCGGTTGCTCTTCTCGAACAACGCAAAACTGCCTCGATGGTCCATTTATTTCGACAACCTGGTCGCAGCGTTAAATCACTGCCGGAAACTTGATTCTTCCACAGAGATAGAACAGGTCATTTTGCTGATCCCGTCAATCAGGAAGATAGCGACGAAGTATCTGAACCAAGCTGCGGAAGCGCATTTGTTCGCTCACGGCGATTTTTATGTTCATGCAACTTATGCCGAGGCAATCGAGCGCGGGATACTTACGCTGGAAGAGATAATTCAGAATGAGCAGTCTGTACTGGACTTGGATGAGACTGTAGTAATTGAAACATTGGCATTGTACGATGCAACTCAACTGTTGTTACAAGAGTTTTCAGACGATACTACGGAGGGACCGTCCTGTGACCTGGATTTCGTCACCGGGCAAGAATCATTCGATGGAATGAAATTATCGCGGCCACAAATAGCACTCGTCACGTTTTACATTGGGCAATTGCTGGGTGTTAAACACGATAAAAATGTGAGCAATTGTGCGAAGGCACTACATGTTTTCCTGGGACTGTCGTATGTCAATATCACGCACCAGGATCTTTATAAAATGTTACTTGACCCAATGCCCAAAAAGAAACCGTCAACAATCAAAAACCTGAGGATTGTTCGAACCTTCTTTCAAATTCTTCAGGTTGAAGCAGCGTTGAAGTTGATCGATGAGCATATTGAGCAACTTTCACAAAAGTAAGAAAGCACTGTTTCCGGGCCTTTCAAACAGCCAAATGTTAAATTTCAAATTTTCTTTGAAGTTTGGGGTACCCCAATATTTTTTCGTAGCAACGCAATTTCATACCATTGTACCATGAACTGATTGAAAGGCTTTGGTGACCTGGAAAAAGGTTCGTGCAGATGTGCCACCAACGCAACTGCGCAAAGATGAAAGAACACGATTATTAATTGGTTCACCCGGGAACTTAATTTCTTTGAGTGAACCTGAACAAATGTTGCTATGCAATAGCCGTAGGTGGTCTGTGAACTCTGGAGAAACTTTTCTTCCGAATTTACAACCCCAACATTCGCCTTCGTCGCGATTGGCAGAGAAGAAGTTTCGGTACAGCGGGTTGTCATACTGATGAAGTACAGCGTCAGGAATCCCACTGCTAGCCACTATGAAACGCTCCGCCCCGCTGATAAATATCAGCCACCGGCATTGCAATAAGTAATATGCACACTCGCGAATCCCTTAAATCGCGAACAGGGATAATCGTAGCAGTGCAAATTATGAGTGCAATGAACTGTGAGCTTGCGATCCGCTGGATTGCGTTTGCATCAATAGCACTCGATCTCGTGTTCATAGTTGTTACAAGTTTCTGCTGCGGTATCTTTTACCCGCCGCTGCGGAAGCCGTATTACTGAAAGGCGATGTGATCATGGGAGTGACTTTAGTAGTCACCCCATGATTGCGATTGCTTTTACTAAGAATGATCAATGACACTTAACACCTAAAATCAAAATGGAAACAATGGTAAAGCTCGCAATTGAGCGAATGCATGAAGAACTGGAACGCCTGAAAGGAGTTGTTCAAAGACAGCAGGAGGAAATCGAGGAGTTGAAGAAGGCAGCACCAATTATTGTTCAGGAAACAACTTCCTCGAAGGAAGATGAGTATCTGGATTCACGAGATGTTCAGAAGATTCTGGGAGTGTGCTATAATACACTTCAGAAGATCGTGAAGCAAGGACTGATCAGGCCGATTCGGATTAATCAGAGAAGGTTTAGATATTCACGGTTAGCGGTTGCATCTTATCTGGAGCAATGTAGATGATCATTAAGCCGGCAGGTCTGGATCTGCTGGCTTAATTGTTTATCTTTGATATTATTCACTTAAAAACAACTGCTTACTTATGTTTGAATCCGTAGCATCAGGCGTTATTTCTTCCATAGTAATAGGATTATTAACGCTAATGGCAGTGTGGATTTTTTTAAAAACAACTGCTTTCAATGGCGAATGGCTACTAGTATCAACAGTAGAGAAATCTGAATACACGCCATTCAAAGATCTCAGGATGGAATTTCAAGTTCACCTTATTACACAAGGGAATGCTATATCTGGTCACGGTGAAGGTAAAGGAAATCAATGGTGACGGACGAACAATCGAATATTTATCGAAAGACCGCACTCACTTTAAAGTTCTGGGTAGTTACTCGGGGTTCAGATTTACTCGATTTAGGATAAAATTGCAATTGGAGGAAACCGGAACTGAAAGAGTCAGCTCTGTATACTGCGAGTTAAAGATGACGGACAAAAATTCAATGATTGGCACGTTTCGCTGACAGTAGCAAACTCAATTGGACAATCTAAATGGATAAAAATTGGATAAGGCTGTCAATTTTTCGTCTCACCTTCTGGTAAGAATTCTCTTTAAAATCGTATACTTTATTTCTCCTCGGTTCCGCATATGGGTGAAAATGATTGCTGATAAATTAGAACAACTTAAAAACCAAGAGCTAGTGTGTAATCTAATGCTTGAAGATCTTACAATCAAATGCGAGGATCGCAGATTTTTCAAGCACTACGGACACGAGCCACGATCCATACTTAGAGCTGCTATTCATAATCATCCAGTAAAACAAAGCATGGTGCCAGCACGATTGAGCAACAACTTATAAGAATTCTCACCAATGAAAGGGAAGTTACTATTCATAGAAAATTAAGAGAAATCCTTCTGGCTTCGATGCTATATAGGTGCTATAAAAAACGGCAAATTATTCAAATTTATTTGAGCATTTATCCTTTTTATAACTCGAGTGGAGTTTTAGAGTTCTGTAATAAGCTGAACTTGGATATTGATAGACTATCGAACTTAGAAGCTTGTGAAATCGTTGCAAGAATTAAGTATCCTAGACTATCCCATAATAATAAGAATAGATATGAAGGCAGAGTCTCCAGACTAATAAGAGAGATTTAGGAGCTGTACTTCTTTTTGGCTAAAAGAAAATTCCCCAGGTTTGAAAATCCCCGTACCGTTGGGTTGCCGTGGGTTAAATTGTTACAAATCATTGTTTGTTTATCATCCGCCCCGAGCACGTAACGGGAGGTTCCAGAATTGATGCCTCCTTTTTATTTCCAGATTTCTTGAAAGTATTTCCAGACTTAGAGGTAACGAGATCGGTTTACCGAATACTTATCTGGTAAATATTCCGAGTTCCATACCAATATCTTGATACAATTTTGCTAGCGGTCTTTTATGAATTTGATCTTCCTTCGAATAATTTCCCAAAATCATTCGATCAACTTCATCTTCGGACAAGCGAAGTCCCTTTAATTTCATCAAAAATTTTACATAACGTTTTGAATACTTAAGTTTACGTTTGAGTATTAATTCAACAACGTGATCATTATGCTTCTCGTACAGATCTTCCAGTTTGAAAAGATCAGAATTAGTCTGAATTTTCTTAGAAAAACATACTTTAACCTGATTTTTCGAAAGAGAGTTAACAGGTTGCAATACAAGATGTCGATAGCTAAAAGTAAAATCGGAATTTGATATCTTGTAAGGCGAGACTAATCCCACGATAAAAGGATCTGTTTTACATTTTCCTCCAAAACCATTACAGGTTTCGCAGCTTGGGATTAAATTATAATAAGATATCGCTAAAAATGGATATCTTGAAGTCGGATAAAAGTGATCAATTTGCGGTTTTATTTTTCGAGTTTTTGATAGCGTAAATGTGTAATTGCGATTACAGTACGGACAAGTATCTAAACCTATGTTATCAATGAATTGTTTTTTACAGAACAAGTCATTTTTGTATGAGTGAGTGGCGAAAATGTTATATAAAATCATGTAATCAGACTCCTTTGAATCAGTAAAGTTAGGATTTGATCGGATGACATTCGAGATATATTTTTCAAGTCTATCTGGTTTTCCAGTAATTAGGGTCTCCAGGCCTTGGTTATTTGAAAGGAGTCCTAAGAACCTTTCTAGCGAAGGTGAGGGAGCAATGAGTGTTCGGGAAGATCCTTTCCCTTTATAGATGCCACCATCCAGTAGAACCCGATCAATTGATTGAATTACCAAACCTTTAACTAGATCAAAATGATCAGAAGCTAGCTTTTCGTTATACTGCAGGACTATCATTGCATCAAACTATTTAATCGTGTTGTCAATTCTTGAATTTCTCTCTCTTTAGCATATGTATCAGGATACTTTTCGTAATACATTGATTTAAGTTTATCCCTTAAAAGCGGCTCTCCGATTATTTCAATTAATAGTAGCGTTTTTGCACCCTCTTCTTCATTTATGCTTGGTTTAGCGTTTAGTTTCTCAAGAATTGAATTTATAACCTTTATTGAGAAACCACCTATGAATCCATTGTTCATGTAAAAGCTGTCTTCTAATAGATCGTAAATATTTGCACCGAAAGTTTCGTTTCCTTTTTCCATCGGAAATCCTTCCTCAATTCTTAAAGTATTTGATGATGGTATGTCTGACAATATAAACGGCGAATGCGTTGCAAAAAGCATATTTATTCCTTCTATTTTGTCGGTGTGAAGCGGATTTATTCTATTCAATGTTTCCAATAAATCGGAAATAAACGTACGCTGCAGATCAGGATGAAAATACTGTTCAACTTCATCAAAGAGGATATTTACGTACCTGTATTGACAAAACGACGCTTCACTCTTATCTCGTCCATTTTTGGAAGCGGAATTAAGATTAATCAAATGGTAAACAATCGACCCTATACTGTGAATTTTCTGTTTTTCTCCTGAACTCATTCTATCGAAAAAACTTCCATCCTCCAATTGTATTCTCAAGTCGAATGTTGGTGGTGGCAGAAATTCAATTGTCATTTTATGTCGATCATTGTCTATTTCGTCTGTAATATGTGACTCAATTGTACTGGATAATTGTTCAATATCGACTTCAAATTCTACGAAGCCGGATGGCGCAGTAAACTGATTGAACCGAATGAAGTTCATTGCTTGTTTCAGTTTGAAAGTGATATGACTTCTGTCGTTTAACACCTTATTCACGAGGGTTGGTATCTCGACAAACTTATTCTGTTTGATAAAATCCTTGTAACGTTCGTAGACAGAGCAAATGCGAATAATTTTATTATTCAGGTAAAGCATAGTCCCTACCAGTGTAGGTTCGTTATAAGTCATCAATTCGATTCCTGTGTAGGCCGAATATATCCGAGAAATACAGTCATCTGTATTCGTGATTTTACTTAGATTATGTCTTTCCCGATAGCGTTCGAATTTTTGCTCATTGAATCTTAGAATAAGTCTTGTCGCTTTTTTGCCAAGTGCGAGGTATCGAAGATTCGATTTATCGGAGGGATCAACTGGTTCCAACAAATTCGAAAGCAGCCGCTGATGCGCAAGGTTATTTTCTTTGTTGATATCAATATTGCCTTCGGTTCGCATCGGATTAATGACTAGTGGAGTCTGATAACTATCATTTTTATGAAACAAATCATTTAACCAATCTCCCTCGTCATTTACATTCAGTCCGTAGTGTGAATAAGAAATTGCAATTGTATAGAAGAAATGTCTAGATAGCTCCGTAAGACTATCGAATAGGTTGTCTGTTGACAAATCTCTAAGATTAGCAAGCGTCGATTCAGTTTTCGGAATGTTTGATGTGATTATTTCGAACCGGACTTCTCTTCCAATTTGATCATCGAGAAACATAACGTAGCAATTACCATCTAGTTCGTAGTATATTTCTAAGTCTACCGATCTAACTCGACGTTCTATTTCTCTTCTGTAATCTGTGAGCCAACGTCCCTGTCTGGTCGTATAAGTTTCCTCGCGAATTTCTTCTTCCAAACGTTCATATTGATTGAGTTTTTTTTTGAGTTCAATATATCCTGGAAAAAACTTAAGTTCTTCCTGAGGAATTTTCGCCAGCTGTTTTTTTAGCCGATCAAACAATCGAGAAATTTCGGTCTGTTGCTTATCGAACTTTGCTTTTTTTTCCTCATATTCAATTTTTTCGAAATTCAAATTGACTTCCCATTCGTCGAGTTGTCTAATATTATGTTCCAGTTGTTCGTATTTGAGCGAAAGCAAATAAATGGAAACAAAGAACAATTCGAGCAAAGTACTTTTACCCGAGCCATTCTTTCCAACAACCGCGGATACATTTACCTTTAATTTCTCTTGGTTAAACAAATCGAGTGGGACACTTTCTTTGTACACTATGCTCGTTACCTTTTCCTCGTTTGTAACTTCTTTCTCTTTATGAAAAAAAGTGTAGTCATGGTAGAATTTATAAAATTGATACGGCTTTAATATCTTGAGAAAATCAATGTTTTCACTTTCATCATCGTACGCTGTGCCTGTTCGTATCGCCAATAGCTTAAATCCTGACATAATTAATCTTTTACTTAAATTCCTTTTCAATTTAAAATCGTATCGTATTTTCGGAAGCAACTACTATATGAGTTGCATACCAGTTTTGCATTCAACTATTCACTTTATTGTTTTCAGTTTTCAACTGAAAATATGCCTTGGCTGCAGCTGGATGGTAATCTTGTTGCAAGGCATTTTCCAACCCAACCATAAAATCATCAGACTTAAGAAGAATGTCTAGAAAGACTTTATCTGAGAAATTAATTAGCCATTCGCTACGAAATTCGGAATAGTCAAATCCTTCTGGATCAAGTATCCATTTAAACATTTTCGAGTCAACCGAATCACAGATTTTTTTTACGGTTTTATTTTGAAATAAATCGTAGGAATAGACCATGTCGGTAAGATTTATTAGTCTATTCCATATAGTGAAGTCATTGATTTTTATTGGTAGACCATCATCTCTCAAATCAAAATCTGGAAATTGATTAGCGGAGTTCAAAATGATCTTGGAGAATGCTTCGAATATTGTAGGGTTATCCTTGGGATTCCATAACCCCCAACGGTATGATTTAACGAACAATCTATCCTTTTCGTCTGATTTATTAAAGATTTCACGTTCGACAAGGCTATAAAAATCCTGCCTATCTCCCTCCGTCAATAAAGCGTACATAGATACCAAATTAAATTTGTCCTGATCTCTGCGCATAGTATCATACTTTTGCCTCAGCTTTAGGTAGTTGTCGTGAGTCACAAATGATTCTGTTCTTTTAGTATTGACAATGGCGTGAGTAATCTGCTCAACTTCTCCGGTAAATCTATCTTTTGCTATTAATATTGCAAGTATTCGCTCCAAGTGGTTTGCACTTATTACCGATACCTTTTGGATGACAAAATGTGTCAGTGAATTGAACGCGCCATGGCCCGCCGAATATTTCTCGTTTACATCAATATAGTTCAACGTCTTTTCAAGACAGTCATTGAGCTCTGTTTCTGGCAAGGGTATGTAAGCAAAGAGTAACAGGTAATTACTTAGAGTTCTGATATTTAGGTCGCTGAATAAATCGGAAACACTATTGGCATTAGTATACTGTTCGTTTTTATTAATTGTGGTACCAAAAAAATTATTTTCCTTATAACCACTCTTAATAAAGCAATCAAATTCCTTCAAAAAGTCATTCTTGGTAAATAAATCGTTATCCAAGTCAATATTTTCAATTCCATACTTCTTCAACAATGCGCGATTAGTCTTCGGGCTAGAATACAAAATAAACGTACTGACGAAAAATCCGTTGAACTGCTGTACTTTGCCATCGTATTCGTCAGAAGTAGCTAGCGATGCTAGCATACCTTCGATAAATCTTTCGGCCAGCTGGCGGAAGCGCCATAAAGAATCATTGAACATCCTGTTTTTGTGGTAGAAATTCCAGAGGATAAAAAATTCGAATTGAATTATATGCCAGTAATATGGTCCTGAGTGCCTATATCCTCCATTTTGATACGAATTATAAATCTCTAAAATCTTTTCGACGTTCTCATCAATTATCTGCTTAGCTGTATCGAATATAGAGTCGTCTCGAATTACTCTTAATGCCAATCTAACATCCTTATCAATAGGCATCTCATAAAGAATTTTATCTAAGTCGACGGTTTCAATTTGTTCTAGGATTCGTTCAAACTCACCTTCGTCAGTAAATCTAGAGTTTGAAAACCAAAGGAAATACTTTAAGGTTATCTGATTGTAGCACGCTAGAAAATGGGTTACATAGTCATTTTGTTTTATAGATTGATTTTTAGCTTCTTCAAGTGTGTAGTAAGCTTGAACTACTTGCCCTGTTTTCATATACCCGTAAGCTAAGTCAAGACTTGAGCTAAAGAAACTGTCTTTGCAAATGAGCTTATTAGATGAGTTGGAAAGGTCCATTAATAAGTTGGCCCATTCAAACCTGTCGAAGCGACACTTTGAGCAACTGCAATGTTCTTCTGTAACGTCAGATATATTTATTGGATGTAACTTGAAATGTTCTGGGCTAGTGTCATTTTTTCTTATTATACACCTGACTCCACTCGAGTAAAGAACCCTCCAAACCTTGTCCATCTCCTGTTCATGAAATGACCTCTTTGTATTTTTGAAAGTATAGTAATCAATGGCCGATTTTTTACCCATCTCTTTTTTAAGGAACTTGAGAAGTTCTTCATTAGGAGTTTTAAGATGGAAATTGCGATCACTTCGTATTTCGGAATGAGTCGACATTTCATTACTAATCTTCCCCTTGATCTTAAATGGTGTAATTTGTTCTATCACTTGTCTAGGAATTGCGCCGAATTTGGCAAATCTGGATAGCGAACTAATCAACTGTCGGTCTATCGATTTGCCATCGAAAGTAGTGAGTATCAAATCAAATTTATCGATTACTGAAAGTAACTTGTATAAATCCTTTCCTTTCTCACTTAACAAATTCATCTTCGATTCTTCCTCTTCATTAGCCACCTGAGAAAAGTAACTGTTAACGGCGCTTTTACTTTTTGTATCTAATTCCAGTATTTTGAACTTGTATTCGCCCTCTAGTTTTTTCCTAGCAGCATCTTTTATTGATGTAGTGACAAAATAAGGTGGTTGAATATTTTCACCCAGGATCTGCTTGGTTGCTTTATAAATTTCCTCCAGATTGGGGTCGTTAAATGAGTATCCAATGAATAGGACTAGTTTGGATGCAAAAATCCCATTAATAGCACCACTTATTAGTGGAAACTTTTCAGAATATGATTTGAAATCGTTTGCAGTAAGTACGATATTTCTTTCGGAGAAATCACCATGCATTTTTATAAAAAGAGAATTACCTGTTGAGTAAGGTAAGTCAGAATCCTTTTTTATAATGGAATATGCTCCGTTTTCTGTTTCAAGAACTTGTTCAAAATGCTCGTCAAAATTTGTTGTTATGATATGACATGGCGCAATCCTAATAACTTTTTGATGTATAGGATTAAATTGGGTTTGTCGATATTTTAAAATCTCCTGGACTCGCTCCTGATATTCCTTGGTTCCTCTGGCATTAAAATACAGCTGAGCTAGCTCCAAGCTGTCATTCGTATTCGATGCCCTACCGTCCAGATCTCCCTTTAGTTCTTCAGTCAGCTCATGCCACATGGGAACCAGCGAATCTACAGACACGCCAGCTCCAGCAAATATCACTAATTTACCATTATTGCGTGCCTTAACAATATTCCGAAGACTTACTCTCAATTCATTAGGAAAAGGAGGCATTTTAAAGGAGTCTTCTCTTTTAAAGATGAACTTTTGCTCCGGTATCCATTTGCCCTTATGTTTGGGTAAATCTTTCTCAGCTATCCATTTGAGAGATTTCCACTTTTCATCTGCACTCTCGTGTATTAATTTCTCAATAACTTGAACTTGGATTCCAGATAATGTGATCATACAAGGAGTGGCATACGGTGCATGCCGATTTGCCTCCATCACATTAACGTTAAGAAATTCAGTTAAGTCTTCATAGTTACTAGCAGGGTTTTTTCCTAATCTTATGGCATTATTACGCAGTTCCAAATATTTTAAAACATATCGTCTAAGCTTTGAAAAATCAAACCCTCCACCAATAGCGGATTCTATAACATTTAAATATTGATGTGCCCCAGAACCTAAGGATTGGACTAAGTAAGAGTATTCCGCGTGCTCATCACGTTCCTGATCTCTTTTTCGAATAATGGCTATGCTGGTATGTGACATGATCTCAAGTAATTTAGACCCAATGTACTAACTAAGTCGCGTACATTGTACTCTTAGTCCAATGGTGTTTAAATCTTTATGCAAATTATTATCCACGCTAATGTACCATCTATAAATATTCTATTCCATACACGAGGCTGATGTTCACACCAAACCCACCACAAAATGCTCTGGGTTCTCCCTCGTAACCCGCTGCAATTCCCGGACGAACATAGCCGCATTATCAATCAACGAAACCTTGTTATACCCGAAAATAATACTCTTGTCCTTCAGCGTATGTCCAGTAATCTTCGTCAGAATGGTCACCGGCACAAAGTTGATAAGATTAGTAACAAACGACCGTCGTCCAATGTGCGAAGACACAAACTGATAAAGTAGCTTTGTCTCAAACTTCTTCTGACCATGCGTATCGGTGTAAGTAAGCGTTACTTCTTCATCCAAGCCACTGAGCAGCGCTAGCTCTTTTACATACTCATTAAAATTCTGCGAGGATATCTTGTAAGCCGGTTGCCAGTCGTTCGCTTCGAAGGCATCGAGCAGCGGCTTCAGGATAGGAACAATGATCTCAGAGTTGGTTTTCAAGCTAACATAGCGTGACCATCGAAAGGTCAGATCGTTCTTGCTGTAAACATTGTCTGGAAGTATTTTGTAAACATCAGACTCCCGGCAGCCAGTAAACAACAACGTCATAAGCACGAGCTTTACGTTCCGCAGTTTTTCTGTTTCCGGTTGATAATCGATGATCTTCTGGATCTGCTCGAAGTTAAGATAAACCTTTTCTTCTGTTGAAGCCGGAATGCGATCTTTTGCAGCCAGTTCTTTTGCCGGATCGAATACTTCCAGCTTGTAGCGCCTGGCAATCTCGTGAAGCACAGCTTTGAATGATTTGTCAACGGACCAGACAGCGTTAATGCGATTCAGCCGAACTTTCATATCATCCATAAACTGCTTATAGAGCGTTTCATTGACATCGTTGCTGTAGAGCTGTTTTCCAATCTTCTGTTCGAAATCCTTAATCTTGTTCGCCAAGCCCTGATAGGATTTTCTGGTTCCCAGTTTGAAGGAGCTGTTTTCACCGGCGAGCTCGAGTTCTATAAAGTCGACAATGCGAACGCGCTTCACAATCTTTGTCGGATTCTTCCCTTTCAGCTTTTCGTCGAGGTGCTGTTTCAGATTGTCGTTACTTACTTCTCCCTGGAATTTAAGGTAGTTGAAGATCTCTTCAATCTTAGCCTTGATCTGGAGCAATTCCGAAATCTTGGCGGTATTGAATGGAAGCTTGTTTTTGTTGTCCCACTGATGCGCCTCGACTTTCACGCCCGTGTAATAGCGCAGCGGCTTGTAAATGGTCTCATCTTTCAGGATGTCGACTTCCTTGTAACCGAAATTCAATTGAGCGATTATCGGAGCTTCGCCTTTTACTCCCGACTTTAGATGGAAACTGATACGTAATTTCATGGTGGTGATTTAATGTCCTATCCAAAGCTAACGCAGAAATCTCCTATTTAGGTTACCAAAAGGGTGACGAAAATTGCATTTCAATAGATGGTTACTGATGAACTCAACGCTAACCACGAAAATCGTTACATCCGCTGAATCGCTTGACACCACTGCGATAGCGTGGTTACAAATGTTAGTTAATGGTTTTAGAAGATGCGCCCGCTCCGGGTACAATTAAGAACCCTTTGACACATTTAGCATCTGTCTAAACATACCTTCCTAAACATACTCTAGCAACAAGGTGTTCAGATGAGTAATCTCCTGCTTCAACGTTTTTTCTTCTTCTCGCAGCTTCTGAAGTTCCGTGAAGGTGTGGATGTGTTTTTTGCGGAGGATGCGGATGATTTTGTCTTTCATGGATGATGTCAGTCTTGCGGTGGTGCCATAGAGGATGTAGGCGGGAAGTCCGTATAAGATCAGGATCAGACCGTTGAAGTTGACCACGTGGTCTATGAAATCGGGTTTGAGCAGGGATCTGTGAAGTGATGGAAAGGTGATGTCACGTAATAAGCCGTTTGATTTCAGAAAATAGAAGTTTGCTCCTATAAGCAGGCATGCCACGATCAATCTGGATGTGAACAGGACCCGTTTCTCTGTTTTCCTGATCTTATGGATGATCGGTTCCAGCTCACGGATTGTTTTCGAAACTTCGGTAAACCGGTTTTTCTTTCGTTGCAGGCTAACCCGCAGGCGTTCTTCGCGACTGGCTATTTTTGTCGCAGATTGCTTTTTAGGCTCATTATCGTCGGGAAGAAAAATTCCGAGGGTGAGAATGGTCAATACGATGAATAGTATCGCCAGGATCACCCCCAGGATAAAACCGATAGCCTGAACTAAAAATGGTGCGTCGTCTTCGTCTTCTTGTTGCATGAATAGTGTTTGTGCCAGTGGAGGTTAAATTTAAAAGAATTTGGAATGTAATCGATCGTACAGGACCAGGGAACGAAATTTTTTGCAAACGACTCTGCTAACTATTCTATTGATAGACATCGGTCCATCAATGAATTCAATTATCTTTCTCTCTTAATTATCAGAGATGAAAAAACGTGAAGCAGTTGCCGCAGTTATCGTGCATGAAGATCGAATCTTTTGCGCGCGTAAAGGCGTGGGGAAACACGCCTACGATTCTCTTAAATACGAGTTTCCCGGTGGAAAAATAGAGAAAGGTGAAACCGGAGATGAGGCAGTGATCCGTGAAGTCATGGAAGAGATTGGAATGGCGGTGACTATTGATAAAAAGTTAATAATTATAGATCACAATTATCCCGGGTTGCAGCTCAGGATGCATGTTTACTTGTGCTCCTGCGAAAATCCACAAGTGAGACTGACAGAACATGTAGAATACAGATGGCTTGTGGGGGATGAGCTCACAGAGCTGGATTGGGCAGATGCAGAATGGAAGGTGGTGAATGCTCTTAACGGGAGTTTTTAATTTCCAATCACCGGCATTCGTCGTGTCGTTATAACCGGATCGGAGACTATTTTCTTTTCGTAGCGGGGAGTAACCACCTGTTCTGTGTATGTTTTGTCCTCGTAGGTGTTGGTTTCTATGATTGCGATGATTTTTACATTGACTTCAATGGCATCCATGTAATTATCATTGGACAGCAGGATATAGTAGGCACCGCGACACATGGATGCATCAACAAATTGTTTGTATCCTGCGGGGCCATCTCCGTGATCCCACGCCTGATAAGCGTATCCTGCCGCAAACAATTCTTTATTGGCCAGATCGGTTACTGCATAATAAACATTGTCTCCGCCCTTCGGGATTACCAGGCTCGTAATGAGTCCAATTGCCATTGCGCCAAGCGGAGTTGTGAATGTAGCGGCTATTCCCTTCGCCAGTCCCGAAATGTTTGCTGTGTTTTGCTCCCACGCATTTGTTCCATCAGTCCCAACACCGACCCAGTAAGCCCATGCAACTACTTTTGATGTTTTATACGTCCCGGATTCCGGAGCCGGCAGCGTGAAAAATACCGATCTCTTGTTTCCTGCCGAGTTCAGTTCAGTGTGTACGAGCTCTGTTTTTTCGAGCAGAAACACTTCTTTTTTCTCCGTTTTAGACAATTCCTTTTTCGTTACCTGCCGGTACGTGGTGTCGTAGGCTGCGATCACATCTTTTGTGTAAGTGTTCCAGGTGGTGTCCTGCTTTTTTACCCAGTTTACATTCGTATTGAATGCTTTGGCCTGATCGTTTGCGGGGATTCGCTGGATCCTGATCTTACAGATCCGGCCACCGACCGCGCCATTGGAAAACCGGAACTGGTAAATGCCTTTACTAGTAACGGTAAGCGTTTTGTTTTCGATCCTGGCGGTTTTGAAATCGGCATATTTTGACGTGGAGGGATATTCCGAAATGTCGATTTCCTTGAGCTCTTTACCGTCGATTTCCGTGAAGTTGAAAACAATCTGGTCTCCCTCAGCGAAGCCGAAGTAAAGCAGCTCTTCTTTCATGCCGCCTATTTTGATGGTTTGTTCGGTGACGTCGATGGGTTGTTGTGAATAGGAGAAGGGGGTGAGTGAGAGGAGGAGGGATGTTAGTAGTGTTTTCATGGGGATTGAGTATTGTGACTATTCAGTATTTAAATTCCGGTAAATTTCTCAGTGAACTGCACGACATGATTGCAGCGATCCATAAAGTGAGGTGAATACTATCCACCCCACTTCTTTTACTTTTTAAGCTGTTTTTCTACAGCATCAGCATCAATTCCAACCGCTTTAACAGCAGCTTTTAATTCTGCTTTCGTGCAATCAAACTTATCACACCAGTAATTAACTTCATAAGGTTCATTAACATTCACCTTTGATGCATCCTGGGGTGCTTTCTTCGTCAAATCATCTGACATATTTCAAAGTTTTGTTCAGTTCCAATTAATACAGTTGAAACAATTCCTGCCGGAAATTTTCTTGGATTCCTTAGTACGCGTTATTACGTTTGGCTTGCAGCCGAAAACTAATCGCATACATCAGTGCAGGTTGAAAATAACCCTCAACAATCCTGTTAGTTAAATTTTATTACGGTACCGTAGGCGAAGATTTCCAACACTTGTCTTTTGGTGAGGAGACCATCGTGAACGGCATTTCGGTACTCAAACTGACAGTTCTGAATAGCGTCTCCTCCGAGTTGCTCACATTTCTTTATAAGTTGTTGCTTCACGCCATCGAAGGCTTTGTTCGGGTCGGCTGCTCCTGACCAGAATCCTTCTTTGTGCGAGTCGATTGCGAAAACGGTATCGATTACTTCAAAGGAATGTGAAACTCTGCCTGTACTAATTTTTGTGTTCATGAGGGGATTTGGTGTTTTGATCATTTTAGACAATTTGAATCTTCGTGATTTCAAAACCGCAGTCATATTGAGTGCGGAGTTCATTCTCACATTGTATAATTGACAACTTCGCAATATTGGACCGTGATGAAATTATCTGAGAATTTCTGTCGACATTATTCTCCGATCCGAATACAAGGACAAAAGTTACTTTGTTTTTCAAAAGCCGATTTCTAAACAGTGTCCACGTGATAGGTATTTGTGTGTTTTGATAGTGCCGCTGTTTAATCGAATTGTAATATGTTCTTAATTGAATTTCGATTTGCGGATCGTCATTATTCCTAATTTCAGAAAAGAATCTAATTCCGTTCATAATTTGACTATAGACTATACGTATTGATTGCCCCCAACCTTTTTTGACATGATAGAGTTTGATAGAATCGTTTTCCATTTTCATAAAATCACAGATTTCGATTCCCTTATACTGAACCTTATCGCATACTAGAAAGTCACTTTTTATTCGAAACCCTTCATTGTAGATTCCCTCATTATCAGAAGCAATCCAGTTTGGCAAATCTTCTTGATTTCCAATTCTATTTAATACATTTTCGACACGTAATTCTATTTCTTGAATAAAATCATTTAGATATTTGTACCAAGCTCCATCAAATTTAAAATACCGTTTTCCATCATATTCAATTTCTCCGGTTAGCCACTTAAGTAAGTTTGTTCGGTACAATCCTCTTTCATCGTCGTCATAAACAAGTCGACATTCTATAGCTCTACATTCATGAGTAAATTGATCAAAAGAAGGATTAGATATTTGGAAAGCGTCGAAAATAGCTTCAAGTGTGATGAAAGACGAATATTCTAAATTTTTATTTTCTTGACCTCTAGAAAATCGAATTGTTTCAGCACGTACATACTCAAAAATGTCAGGATGATATATATCGAGTGTATTGGTTCCAAATTCATTATAATAGAAAGAGAGGAGTTCATTGTCCATCAATTCTTCTTGAGTAACACTCCCTACCACTCGTTGCAGCATACTTTTATTAAGTCTTACAAATTTATTAATCGATTTCCCCTCGTTATTACCTCCAAGTAAATTATGAACTCTCGTTACCCGGTCTACGATATCGTCGAGTTTAAGGCTGCTTGCTATTTTTAAAGTGTTCTCTCCACTAACAGTTAAGCTTGATCGAGTTGTTTCCAAACCTAGTTTTTCTGAAAGGGCCTCTCGAGATATCATAGCTTGAACGGACTTATAATATTCTCCGAACGATTGTTCGTCAGACAACTTGTAATTTCGCTTAAAATATTTATCGGAGGCGAGGGTTGTGCCGATCACCCCACGCTTTCTGACTCCTTTAATATCGGATTCATTATGATCTATTAATCTTTCAAGCACTTCCACTCCAAAATGTTCCACTATATACTCCGCAATAACGTGCCTTCCTCCACCTTTGGCTACGACATAAATCACCTCATCGTTAAAGACAAACAACAGAAGAGAAGGATATTTGCTTGTTACACCATTTAAAGTGCTTTGTCCTTCAGGAGTGGCAATTTCATGCGCAAAGTCAAGCCAGTCTGGTGTCCGATCATTAACTTCACTAACAAAAAGTTGAAGTTCAAAATCTTTGATTTGTTTAGCTTCAGGAATTAGTTCTATTTCGTTATAAGAAGAATGACGCGGATTGTTTATGTGATTTTGAATAAATGAAGCAATTGTGTTCGCTGTTGAACCTATATGTGTATCAGAATCAATTCTGTACAAATCAGCTTGGATTTTGTGAACAAATGGCATAGCTTGTTATTTAAAGCTGGTTTATTTAATTGAATTTTCAGAATCTCGCCTATGAATGATTGAACCATTTAGTACAGATAAAATAGTCGTCAGTAAACTACTAGGGGTAGAAATATTCTTGAAATTGTTGATTATGCGTTTGTACTGAAATGAACTCTACGGGGCCTAATTTTGAGAATTACAGTTTTTTAAACTTATATGCAGCCTTTTTCACGTGCAGATCAAAATATTCTCCATGAGAACTGGCATTCATTAACCCATAATGTACCGAAGCAGGAACTGCTAGGTATTGATAGATTCCTCCATTGTTAAATTCGATTTCCAATGTTTGTGATTGAACATCATAGCCAACGGAGGCTAGATTAGATGAACTTACTGATTTTCTTAACATAATGATGTTTTTTCCTCAAACATCCAAATCACAAACAACCCCGCCAAAAAATCTTTCCGAACGAAGGGTTTTGGTTTCCGAAATGAGAAAAAGAAGATGGAACAGGTAACTATCAGTGAGTAGTGAGCCGTGAAGCGGAGGGCATCAAATCTTGTTTATGAAGCTGTTGAAGGCTTCTTTAAACGGTTTGGTGATGTTTAGGAATGGTCCGACGGTTAGCTTCACCTTGCTTCCCTGGATTTGCAGGATGTGGTTTCGGTTGATCATATAGGAACGATGAATTTTGAGCAGATCCGGATGGTTAAGGTCTTCTGCTACATTTACCATCGCCGCAGACAATGTCCATTTGGTGTTATCCGCGAAAAACACATCACAATAGCTCCTGCCGGCCTTCATGTAAACTACCTGGTCTGCTTCTATGCGCTTCTTGATCCCGTTCTTATCGTGAAAAAAATGCATCCTTCTGCTCTTCGCAGTGGCGATCGCAGCTTTCAGTTCCACCAATGCATTCCGGAGACTCAGGGAGTTGACCGGCTTAGGAAGGTATTCCGCCGGGCCCGTTGTTTTTGCCTTGTAGTAAACAGCGAGGTCTTCCAGGCTCGAAATGTATATAAAGTGAATTCCCTGGCGGTTCAGCTGCTCCGACAAATCGATCCCTGTAAGCTTTCCTTTTAATTCAATGTCCAGTAAAGCAAGGTCGGGCTTCATGGCCCCAATTGCTTCCAGAGCGGTTTCATAACTTTCAGCAACGCCGGTAATCTCAACCTCCATTTCTTGCGGAAGCTTGTCCAGCTTGTCCATTAAATCTTCTGCCACAAAAGGGTCGTCCTCCACAATTAGAATTTTCATACTGCAATTTTGGTGCTGCTGAGCCGAAAGTAAGGAAAATCGAATCACGCCCCCTTTCCTTTTTAGCTGCCGAACTTTTTCTGTCCCACACTATCGAATCAGATCGAACAATTATAAACTATTATTTCTTTGATCTTCAATAATTTACTCTAATTCCGTGCGCGGTTCTACGTAGTTTTTTTTTGTCCTTTGAATGCTTCCTGCTGTTTATCAACCTTTGTCTTGTCAGTCGCCGATAGGTCTTCCCAATAGCTAACAGAAGACAGGTGCACTACCGGGCCCCGGAACCCGGATTGGCTGCTGACAAATGCCTGCGATGCTTTTCCTTATCGGGAGAAGAGGCAAGAGCGGAGCAGGCATATTCTCCCAACAGAACAGTCGTGGAGCATCCGCATGTGCGGACCATGCTCACGGCAATTACAAACAGATTTAAAGCAAATAATCATGAAAACGAATAAGTTAATGATTGCTTCCCTGTTGATTCTTGTTGCAATGGGAGCGATAACAGTGTCATGCGAAAAAGCAAAGACTAGTGTAAACAAAGCGGCCCTCCTGGTCGATGACAGTTGTGAAAAAGACGGTGGCGACGAAGACCCGATCATACGGGTAAGGGTGAAAAAGAAAAACACGTTTGTGCCGGTCAACAATGCGTACGTTGAAACCATGAGCTATGCAACCGGTTTGAGCGTTAACACTGGCTTCACCAATACGCTGGGGCACTACGATAACAGTGTTGCAGCGGGGATTTATTACTTCAAGGTGACTCCTTCGGGAGGCTCTACGTCTATAACTGATACTGTTCATGTGAACAAAGACATCGTGGCGACTATCCTTGTTGACTAACATCCTGTTCAACCGAAAGCAGCCCGGGAATCCTGATCATCATCGGGAGCCCCGGGCTTTTTCATTTGAGCTGAACAGTTACTGCTGCTACACAACCATTATCATTGCGGTAAGTGATTGTTCCATCGATCGGACGCAGGAGCTTCACTACCAGGTCACGTCCTTTTACAGACTTCGAGTGCAAAAGCTCCTCCGGTAATCCGGAACCATTATCACGAACGGTTAACACCAATTCGTTCCCTCTACGCTTCAGCGATACTTCCAGACCGGGTTTTTCCACACCAGCTAATCCGTGCTCAATGGCGTTGCAGATCAATTCATTCAATACGATGGCGATACGCATTGCTTTGTCGTAGTCGATGAAAATGGCATCGAAATCACGTTCTACCTGCAGGGCGGTCTCATTCGGGAACAAGTTTGCCAGCAGGTTACCGATGAGGTGATCGAGGTAGGCATCCAGCTGTACTTTCTTGCCTGATTCCAGCGGATTGCCGAGTAAATACTTCTGTACTTGCGACATGGCATCGAGCCGGTTAATATTGACGTCCAATACGCGTTCGACTTCTTCGTTGCGCGCTTTTTTTCTGTCCGATACCAAAATGCCTGAGAGTAAGCTGAAGTAGTTTTTAGTGCGATGGCTCAGTTCGTGATGGAGGTGAAGGATTTCGTCTTTTTGCGCTTCCACCTGCTTTTTCCGACGGCGCATCTGGTAAAATGCAATAGCTGCAATGACGGCAATTCCCGTAACTGCCACCAGCCAGACAGCTAGCCGCTCCTTACTGAGGTGATCTATGCGGGCCTGTTTTCTCCGAAGCCTGAGCTCCGTATTCTTCCGTTCTACGTCGTACAAAATTTCCAGCCTCGTTAGCTCTTTGCTATTGAGCTCCTTTGTTACCTTCTCTTTTGCGTCCAGCAACTCGTGGTACTTCTGAATAATTTCGGAAGCAGGGATTTCTTTCTCCATAAGGGTTATTTCTCCCTGCAATGCATCCCGCAATAAGGACCAGTCGGAGGAAGATCGTGCAGCGGCCTGTGCCTGGTGGAATAATTCAATCGCCCTTGCCTGCCCGCCAATAGAACCGTAATAGGTTGCGAGATAACACATGCTTTCTGCGACTTTCGGGGAATTACCGATGGTATGCGCCATTTCATACCCCTGCATCAAATAGGTATAGGCTCTTTTTGGATCATCGACGGCAATGTATAGTTTTCCCAGTGACGCTAAAGTGTTGATTACATTTGATTGATTGTCCAATTGTTTTTTCTGCCGCAAAGCTTCCAGTAAATAGACTTCGGCTTTGGAATACTGTTTCGAGGCCAGGTAAACGTCACCGATATTGTGATAAGAATCGGCGATGCCTTTTGTGTAGCGAATTGTTTCCCGAAGGTGGAGCGCCCGTTCATGATAGAGCAGCGCTTTACTGAAATCGCCCAGCTCAAGCTGCATATTGCCTATCGCGTTCCAGGCTGCCGAGAGCTCTTTCACATTCTCGAGCTTTTCGAAAACGCGGGCAGCATGAATCAGCTCCTCCATCGCTTCTTTGTGCAGGCCGATCTCTTTATAGATGAGCCCCAGGTTGTACAAAGCTCCTGCAACTAAACTGTCGTTGCCGGTCTTCCTGTAAATTTCCAGCTCCTGCTGATACCAATCGATTCCCTTTTTGTATTCCCCGGTTTGGTAGTAAACGACCCCGAGATTGTTGTAAAAAACCGATTGTTCTTCCAGGCTGAGGTCAGGAGGCATGATCTTCAGGGCCCGCTCCAGCGATCGTTTTGCTCCCGGAATATTTCCATCCAGCAATGCTTGTCCGCCCTGGTCTAATAATCGGTAAAACTGCTTCTGGCTATAGGCTGTAAGAGTGAAGACAAGCACAAACAGTAAGAGTGGATAGCGCAACATATTTTCGGATTTGCGTACTTTGGTCTCAAATGTATTAAACTTTCACCGATGAAAATCCTTATAGTTGAAGATGACCCGTTTGTTGCGGACGATTTGCGTGCTAAACTGGAACACCTTCAACACCACGTAACGGCTGTAACGGAGGATTACGACGGCGCTGTGAAAGCTATTGAAACAGAGCTTCCGGACCTTGTGCTGGTTGATATCGAGCTGAAAGGAAAGCTTACAGGAATTGACCTGGGGGAAAAGCTCGTTCGCATGAACATCCCGCATATGTACCTTTCCGGCATACAGGATATGACTACTTACATGCAGGCAAAAAGCACGGCCCCGCTGCGCAACCTGGCTAAGCCGATCGACCTGATGAATTTGCGAAATGCATTGGATGTGGACTTACGGGGTGAAAAACCTTCCTCCAGCACCATTTATCTGATTGCCGACGGAACCAAAAGCAAGCAGCGCATTGATCCGAACCAAATTGTGTGCATAGAAGCCGATGGAAGTTATTGCGATGTTCACTTAAAAGGTAAAAAGTACAAGCTGACGATGAATCTTAAAACAGCTCTTGAGAAATTGGAGTGGCGGGATATTATCCGTGTGAGCAAGTCACATGCGATCAATCTCCAGTATGTCAAAAGTAAGCTTGGCAATCTTATTGAAATGGAAGACGGCACAAAGATCGACATAGATCCCCGGTACAGGGACAGGGTCAGCCTATACCTGAAATCGATCTGACCTCACAAAAGATTTTCCGCCACACACAAAATAAACAGGGCGTCCCGGAAAATAAATTTCTTTTTCCGGTTCTGTTACCGTTTTCTTTGAAGCCAGATTACATAACAACTGTTTTATGGCCCATCATTACGAACCGGACAAGATCATACAGCTCGTGCAGCTTTGTTGCTGGAAAGGGCGAACCGAAACCACTCAAAGCGGCCTTATCGAACTGGCTGCAAAACTTGGTCCCGTTCAGCAAAGCGAAGAAGAGATCAGGCAAAGAAAAAAAGAGCAGGAGCTCAACGATCGCTACATCGTGGACCTGTTAAGCGATGCGCGCAAAGGTCTGAAAGCAGGCACTACTATTCCAAAGCGTGAATCTTACATTCGAATGCTGCTGAATTACGTTGGATTCAATCATTGGGATGACTGGAAAGAAGCGCTGCGCAAACCGGGAAATTTCCTCTCCCCGGAAAAAGCAGGCTTTGAACTGAGCGGTGAGAAACCCCTAACGATCATTGTTCCCCAGGTATTGGAGAAGCAGCTGTCTCCGACCTTATCGTTTGTCAAAAAGTCGTCACCGATCGTCCTGCTTTCCTCTCGGGAAGAAACGCTTATCGAACTGGCAAAACACGCATTGGCACAACTCGAGAAATCTGATATGATCATTTGTGCGCTTCCGTTATCCTGGAAGGACCAGGTTACAAAAATGCGCCAGCCGGTATGGGGTAAATTTTCCGGAACGGAGCGCATTCTTCCTGTGTGGATCGATACAGCGAATGAATGGAATCCTGCTACTTCTTTTATTCAAGTGAAACAAGAGCAATCAGCGACTGGCCTCCCGGGATTGCTGATCGGGTTACTATTCCTGGAAAATTACACCAGGATGCAGTTTGCAGAAGAAGGTAAACAGCCACCTCGCGAAAATGCTCCCCATTTTAACAATTCCGCCGTTGGTTTTTACATGCAGGGAGGCACTGTTCACCACCTCAACACGGGAGGCGATCAAACGATCAATAACTATTTCGATTAAGAGACATTTGTTCACTCATCAATTTTTCGCCTGGCTACTGATCAGTAATTCCCGATATTATGCAGCAATTGAATCCCGCTTCGAATGAATCCCGCCCGTTTGAACAAAACAACGTAACGCAAGTCATTAATAATCATTACCCGTCGCTTCCGGTTGAAACAGTGGATATCGCAGATGCACGACCAGTTAGCGAAACACTAAAAAAAATCATTGAAACGGTAAAAAGGCCCGCGGGTGAGCCTTCCACGGACGTGATCAATTTTATGAACGAATTGCGTGACCGCATTCCACGAAAGATCTACCTGATTCCCACGAAACATTTGCGGTTTCGCAAGAACAATGGCCGCATTATCTCCGATGTTGAAAGCTATGAACGCGAACTGGGGTATACACCCGGCGAAGAGACGGAGGAAATGCAGGATCTGTTACGCACGTTCCTTGCCGGCAATGACCGGGAAAGCAACGACGAGTTAAAGCGGCTGCTTGCGCAAATTGGCCAGCAGCGTCCGGCTATAGCAACCTGTGACGGTTTCCTGATCAATGGTAACCGGCGTAAAATGGCCCTCGAGGAGCTCTACGAGGAAAGCAATGAAGACCCAAGGTTCCAAACAATGCGTGTTATCCTGCTGCCGGAAGGCGTTAGTGAGCTGGAGATCCAGAAAGTGGAGAACCGTTACCAGCTGCAAAGCGAAGGAAAATCGGAATACCAGGTCCTGAACCGGGCTATCAAGTATAAGCGGAACATGGAGAGTGGCTTTTCGCTGGAGGCGCAGTTGAGAGACGATCCAAACTACCACGAATTTCCGGCTGCAGCATTCAGGCGCGTTGTGAAGGATTTCGAAAAGAAGTTCATCCATCCGCTGGCGTGCATTGACCGGTACCTGGAAACCCTTGGCCGGGAGGGAATGTACACTACTATTTCAGAAAGTATGAACGATCGTGAAGGGCGCTGGCAGGCTTTCGTACACTACAGCAACTTTTACTACAGCACGCTGATCAACCCGGAAAAAACCGCCCAGATGCAGCTCAATGAAGCAGATGCTGAAAGACTCGAAAAAGCCGTTTTCCGGATTATTCGCAAACGAAGCTTCAACAGCCGTTCGGGAGACAGTCCGGCAGGCAACCTCAGTGGATTCATCCGCAAGCTGCCGAAATACCTCGATAATCCTGAAGCCCGGAATTGTATTCTGAAGATCGCTGAAATCCCTATCGATGTTCCTTTGGCAATGATCAAGGACGAGTATGGAAAAAAATGCACGGAGCGGGAGATCGACAGCAAATGGGGAGCGCTCCACGAAGAAGCATTGCTGGGAAGCCTTTCCATAGCACAGCGTTGTGTGAGCCAGCAGGAATTACGTAACAAACCGTTGGAACTGCTTGAAGATGCATTGAAAATCCTCAATCACAATAACCTCAGGATCGGGAATATGGGCCCGCAGTACTATGAAAAAGGCATGGAGCTGATGCAGACTATCAGCCAGAAAGCCGATGAAATTTATAAAACTATCAATCATGCACGTTACGATTACAAACGCTCAGGAAAAGGCTAGAAGCCTTCAAATGAAACTGTCTCTGCTTATCTGCATTTTCTGTACGATGAGCTACGCACTGTCGCCCCGGCAAACGATCACTGAAATCAAAGGGGCCAATGGAAGTCCAGGGCAGTTATCCCAGGATTTATTCAGTCAGAAAGAGAAATCTGTGGGGAAATTTGAGCTCTTCCACAATACTGCAGACAAGCACTATTATTTCCGGCTGAAGGCTGCCAACGGAGAAGTGATCCTAGCAAGCCAGCAATATGCCAGCAAACAGTCATGTACGAACGGAATAAGATCCGTGCAGACCAACGCCTCACTCGATGAACGGTATGAACGGGTAAATGGTGAAATCCAATGGTCATTTAACCTGAAGGCTGCTAATGGCGAAGTGATCGGTAAAGGTCAGGAATATACGTCTTCGGGCGCGCGTGAACACGGAATACAATCAGTCAAACACAATGCAGCGACCGCTAAGATTGAAGACGTGACAAATGAATGAGCCGCACATTGAAAAGCATACGAAGCACTATTCTAGCATTATTAATCACTATATCATAAAATGAGCTCGAAACGTTATTATCCCGGCCTCTTGTCTGCCGAACACCGTGTGCTGGCTGATTATTTCCAGGGCAGCGCCTATTTGTCAACCGAACAAAACCGTTCGAAAGAATTAGCTGTTGCTGCAGGAATACTGTTGCTGGTTGGCAGCCTGTTTACACTAGCTTATCTACCCTTTTTTCTGGTGTTGGCAGTAACGGGCTTGATACTGCTCCCGGGAATTGGTCGGATGGTTGCGCATGCATTCCGGATTCGTTTGACTTCACCTGTACGGAAGATTACAGTGATCGCTTTGCTGGCGCTGAACCTTCCTTTTGCAGTTGCCTTTGGCGGGGTAAAATCACGCCTGGCAGCAGTCAATCGCGCCGAGCTGCTGCGGGAACAAAAGGTTGCTGAACAAATTAAGCGCGCCGAACGGCAACGCAAAGACAGTCTCGATGTCTGTCTGCAGCGTATCACTGTTTTCCATGAGCAGGGTGAAACCAATAAGGCATTAGTGGCATTGGACAAAGCCGATCTGCTTACAAAAACTTCCTGGGAAAGCGCTGATGTGAACCAAAAAAGAATCGAGGTTTCGAGGACGAAGGTAGCGGAGCTGATAACTAAGCGCCAGTACAATATGGCCATCGATCTGCTGAATGACTTACATGAACTGGATACCAATGATGCCGGAATACTGTATCAGCGCGCGCTTTGTTTTGCCGAAACCGATCGTATTCCAAATGCTGTCCGTGATGCGAAGCGTGCGATGGCTCGCGGGCACAAAGATGCCGGTGAATTGTATGAAAAGATCAACCCGGTTCGGCAGCGCCTGGCTTACCGTACCACGCTCTGTAACGATGGCACATTTTCCGGTGCGACCGGGCGCGGTGCCTGCTCCCATCATGGAGGTGTGGATACGTGGAATTATCCTGTTTACGAAGATTACCGCCAATACGAATAATGATGGAAAAGATGATTTTCAAAACAGTAGCGCTGAAGACGCAGAGTTTCGCTCAGCGGATCTTTCGCCAGCAGGTCGAAGAAAATGCGATTATTTCGGTTAACAACCTGCTTGCAGTCAGGCGATTTCAGGACATCAGCCGTAAAGACATCAGTTTGATCGACGCCTATTACGGAACGCAGGTGCTGTCCGATTTTAAGCTAAACCTTGAAGAGTTCTATGCGGCTTACCTGAACCATTGTTTAAAAGACCGGCGGCTTGATCTGCAGGAGCTGGCGGAGCTGCGGCACCTCAAACAGCTCTTCGGGCTTTCGGACCAGGCGGTTGATCATTTGCATCAGCGCATTGGTGGTGTCGTTTACCAGCAAACATTCGCAGAAGCAGTGTCGGATGGAAAGCTTACGCATGAGGAAAAAGCTTTTCTGCATGAGCTTGAGGATACGCTGTGTTTGCCGAAAACGCTTTCAGAAAAGATATCGTACGAAGTAAGCTCCGGGTTCCTGCAGGAAAAACTGTCGCTGGTCTCGGAAGATCAGCGCTTGTCTCCGGAAGAAGAAAGAGAGCTTCGCGCTATTTCCAATAGTCTGGGTATTTCTCTTTCTGCACAGTCAGTCTCAGGCAAGCACCTGCAACGCATGAAGTTGTACTGGGCCTTGGAAAATCTTGATTTGCCCATTGCCACTTCCGGCGTTCCGCTACAAAAGGGAGAAGTTTGCCACTGTAAATCGGAGTCGGTGGAATGGAAAAAAGTAAGTGGCAGGAACTGGTCTCCGCCGCATTCCACTCAACGCCTCTTCGACGGAAGTGAAGTACCCGTAACAACAGCGTATGGAGGTCATTACCTGGAGCCTGTTGATAATGGTGCCATTTATATTACTGATAGGCGGATCATCTTCGACGGCGTTGAAAAAAGAACTTCCGTTAAGCTCGAAAAGATCCAGCGGGTAAAAGCTTACGTGGGTGCCTTGGAGATTGTTCGCGAAAGCGGAAAGAATCCGATTTTTCACTGCAAAGAGCCGGGAGAACTCGGGGTTTTACTGGATCGGCTGCTGCGGGAAAGTCGTTTGTAAACCGAACGTCATTTTGATTTCGACCAATGCGGTGTGTTTAAGAAGAAGACTTTAAATGAGGTTTTCCAGCTCCAATGTCTTCAAGTCTTTATGTCTTGAACGCTTACTGTTCCAAATCCAAAGTCTCCATACCCAAAATCTTCGACAACCAACCCGCTTTGTTCATCTATCCCCTCCCCGGAGAACAGAATGCCCTTTTTTTACGTTAATACTACAAGGAACATCTGTTACCTTACAAGAAAGCAGCAAAGGGGATTCATTCCCCTTTTTTGTTGTACTTCATTTTTGAGCTCAAATTCAGCGACCCTTGCTTCTCCCGGCGGATGTACCTATAAATCCCGTTCTTCTGTGTTCTTTTGTCCCTTTTGTGGTAAAAAACACAGGGAATCCTTACTTTGCACCCTTAAATCGATGAACATATGAAACCTTCCAGGCTGATCTTCCTGCTGCTGGCCTTTTTGGCAACCATCTCCCCGGCACTGGCCGATTCTCCGCTCACAAGCACCAACTTCGCCGTGGCCTACATGGATCAGCCCATGGTCGTAAAAGCTTCGGAATCCGGGGGCGGCATCATCACCAAACAAATGATGGACTACCTGCTGGATAAAGACAATCCCGTAGATGTAAAGATGGCCGTGATCAATGCCCTTAGTTTCGACGGAACGGGCAGAACGAACTGGAAAACCTTCCTCGATTACGCGCTGAAGAAAAAGAAATACGGCAAAACAGAACAGGATTTCATCTTAAAGGCAACACCCGAAGAAATGATCTGCATGGCCTACCTGAGAGCAATGGACGATTACTTCGATGTGAGCATTCCCGTCTCGTATACCGAAAGGGTCTGGGAAAGCCAAAGCTACGCATTGCACCTGGTAAGCGCGCTGATCATGGCACAAAGCATGTTCGATTACGACTGGTGCTCCGTATACACAATTACCGACAACGTGCGGAATAGGTCTGAACTCCTGGTAAACGACCTCCGCCCCGAAGCCAATGACCTTATTTTCGAATACATGGACCTCTACAAACAAAGCTGTGATGAGGTGGTCGAAGCAACATACGGCAATTATTACGACGAGCCGGTTAGCTATTACGTTTCCGGACCTTTGTTGGATATCAACTTCGCCGCCGCCTATGCAAATGAGCCGGTGGTAGTGAAAGCGCTTGAAACCGCAGGCTACATGAGCGAAGAACAGTTCCGTTACCTGGGCGAACCGGCAAATCCGCTGGCTGTTAAGCTCGCTGTGATCTATGCAAGCGGCCGCAGATCCGATAAGGCAAACAATGCAAGTCTTTTTGTAGACTACCTCGTCAATAAAAAAGCCTATCAGCAGGAAGAGGATTTCCAGCAGCGTGGAACCGGTGACGAGCTGATCTGTATGGCCTTCCTGGCGGCGATGGATTCCCCGGACGACCTGTCGCGCGCTGTCGGCTACATCGACCTGAGCAGGCGCCTGGTGAGTTCTTCCGGTAATGTGCTGCTCGCGAGAGGAATCATCTACGGGCAGTCAGTTCGTTACGACAATCTCTGCGAAATGTACAACTACATAAATGAAATAGCTGTCAATAAATCGCTTACGGAAAGCCTGGGTGCTGCTGTTTCGAAAGCCGTGAACGAATTCGTAACCGCTTATTCGGGAAGCTGCAACGAACTCGATGAGGTGATCGAGGCTCCGGTGGAAATAGATCCTTACGGCTACTACGATGAAGAAGTGCCCGTATATTCCGATGAAGAAAACACAGACGGATCAGCACTTCCCACCCCGCCTGCCTACGTCGCAGGTCCGATGGCCGATATTCGTTTCTATGCCGCCTATGCAGAAGAGCCGATAGTAAAAAAAGCCTACGAAGGAAACGCGATGCTCAGCGATGAGCTCTTGAAATACCTGGCCGATGAAAAGAACCTGCTGGCTGTGAAGCTGGCGGTGATCGACGCACTGGGAGTGCCCGCCGATGGGATAGACCACACGGAAACGCTGATGGCCTACCTGCTTAAAAAGAAGCGCTACAAAACCGAGGAGGTCCTGCTGGAAAAAGGTACTACGGATGAATTGGCCCTGCTGGCTTATGCCTCTTCAGCCAAGCTGGAGGGCGACCTGGACCGGACAATCCGACTGGTTACACCACTGGCGACGCGAAACGTTGATAGCTATTCCGCACAACTGGTCTGGAGAATGATCGTGGGGCAGATGGCGAAAGACACGGATTACTGCGGGATGTACGGTTTACTGTATCAAATGAAATCCGAAGGCTCGACCTACACGCTGGATGTAAACGAAGAAGTGCAGCGCATGGTGTACGATTTCCTGGTAGTGTCTTCCCAATACTGTGACTAGCAGGAATAAATCTGCCGGCCGGCTCACAATTGCGAAATAACCGCTTTAACGAACACATCTCTTCTCCGGGGAGGCGGGATGAAGATCGAAGAAATAGTGATGGCTGCGCGAACCTGCAGCTCGGAAGCAGAAGTGTGTGACATGATCTTCCGGATGAGGTAATTGAATTCCCACGGTTCTTCCGAACAGAAGATCTCGGCATCGTATTCCTTTTTGTGGGTATAATCCGCCCAGTCCGAATCGAGTATAGTTGTAGACATAGCCTCGGGTTTAAAGTGTTGCTTAACTACGCCGGTAACCGGTGATTGGATTTTTTCTGCAGCATACTTTTATAACAGATCTGCCAACGCTTTCCTGGCAGCGCACGTTCTTCCTGCTGAACAAACCATTTTACTATGAAAAAGATCCTTGCACTTTCAGTGTCCCTGTTTTCGGCAGCGCTGTTCTTCGCACAACAACCCGTTCTGACGGTTTACGATACCTGGCAGGGCGATATCTGGGACTGGGCGCCAACCAGCAGAACCATCTCTTATTACAATACCGGCGGCACGTTGAATGCAGAAAACTTCCAGACACTTAACAGCTCCATGGTTTGGGAAAATACCGGGAGAAACGAATATGGTTACAACGCTTCCGGTGCTGTTCTGCATATTGCCGAACTGACCTGGCAGGAAACTCCCCAGCAATGGGCCGATTTCTCAAGAACCGATTTCACCTACAACTCCGAAGGAAAGGTCGAAACGATTATTCATGATGAGTTCTATGACGGTTCCTGGCATATCCTCTCGCGGCGGACCTACACTTATACTTCCGGGGGTTCCGAAGAGCTGCTGGAGCTTACCAACCTGGATGGAACAGCTTATATTGCCACCCGGCTCACAACTACAACCAGTAACGGCGCCGGAGATCCGGTAGAAGAGATCATCGCTGAGTGGAATAACCTGGCTTGGGAAGCTTCCGAACGCAGGCAGTACAGCTATACCGGGAACGGAGATGTAAGTGCCATTTCCTCCGACAGCTGGCTCAATTCCTTTTGGAACCCCTTACAGGAAGAGATCAATAGTTACACTTCCGGAAATAAGCTGTCCGTGAAGACCATCATGCATCCCAACGGAGATACCCTCAAGCGAACCGATTACGCCTACAATAACGATGGAACACTCCGCGAGGAAATTATGAAAGTCAGGGAGATGGTGAATCTCGGGCTTGAAAACAGCTCCAGGATACGCTATTACTACCAGGATCCGCTCACCACAGAAGAGCTGGCCGGAGCTTCCTTCGCTGCTTATCCGAATCCGGCGGCAGAAACAGTCAGCCTTGTTTTCGGACAGGAGATAAACGGGCAACTGTCCATTGCAGACCTCGGTGGCAGGATCGTGCGAACGGAATCCGTTTCGGGTAGCACACACCAGCTAGATGTCCGGGATCTTCCCCGTGGAACCTATGTTCTGAAGGGCGAAACAACCGGAGGTGTAGTTCAACAGGTAATTTTAGTGGGGGAGTAAAATCTCCGTAGTTCAGATAGCCGGAGGTTTGTCAGGGGAGTTACAGGCAGATCTTCGGCTTTTAATCGTTCAGCCGTTCCGGAACCAATCTGGCACCTGAATTACTTCGTCTGAACAAGAAGTTCCCGGATGTCAATATCCAGGATGAAAGCGATCTTTTTTAAATCCTTCAGGTGCGGCTGAGTCTTGTTATTGCACATAGCAGCTACCGAAGTAGTGCTCTTCCCCAGTTTCTCCGCTAACCAATTCTGATACTTGCCTTGAATCACAAGTACCTCTTTGATACGATTGATCCGTTCCATGAAGTGAAGGTAAGTCAAAGACGCCCACTAATCACACCGTAAACAGCACATTGATAAGGAAGTTCCTGTTTACGCGCCATAAAGGTCTTGTATTTGTGCAACTTTAACTTGTACAACGATAAGCAGCATCGTAACAATACCTGTTAATAAAAAAACAAGAGGGAAGTTGCGCTAACCGGTTCCTTGGTTCACGGATGAAGAACACTCCTGCTGCGATTGATCTGGTCATCTCATTCCTGTTTTCGGTAGAATCAAAAAATCCATGGAAATCGCTGAAATCTGCGGGAGAATCATCCGGTGATCTTATATTTGTCCGCAATTAAAACGAAACCTCATGAAAGCATACGTATTTCCCGGTCAGGGCGCACAATTCTCCGGAATGGGGAAAGATCTTTACGAAGCATCGGACGTCGCTAAAGACCTTTTTCATAAAGCAAACGAGATCCTGGGATTCAATATTCAGCAGATTATGTTCGAAGGAACAGACGAAGAGCTGAAACAGACAAAAGTTACACAGCCTGCCATTTTCCTGCATTCGACCATTCTTGCAGCTTGCCTGGGCGATGCCTTTCAGCCGGATATGGTTGCAGGCCATTCACTGGGAGAAATTTCCTCCCTGGTAGCCAATAAAACCTTGTCGTTCGAAGACGGTCTGAGACTCGTCTATAAAAGAGCGCTTGCCATGCAGGAAGCCTGTGAAAAAGAACCTTCCACGATGGCGGCGATCCTGGGACTGGAAGACACTGTAGTGGAAGATATCTGTGCAACCATCGATGGAATTGTGGTTCCGGCAAATTACAACTGCCCGGGACAGCTGGTAATTTCAGGAAGTATTGCGGCAGTAGAAGAAGCATGCGCTATGTTAACCGAAGCCGGCGCGAAAAGAGCATTGGTATTGCCTGTCGGAGGAGCCTTCCACTCACCGCTGATGGAGCCTGCGCGCGAAGAGCTGGCCGCAGCTATCGAAGCAACAACTTTTAACACGCCGATCTGCCCGGTTTACCAGAATGTAACGGCGGCTGCGGTAACAGATCCGAACGAGATCAAAAAGAACCTCGTAGCACAATTAACGGCGCCGGTTCGCTGGACCCAGACGATGAACCAGATGATAGCCGACGGCTGCACGGAAGTAGTGGAAGTTGGCCCGGGTAAAGTGTTGCAGGGATTGTTCAAAAAGGTCGATCGCGCATTTCCTACAAGCAGCGCAGAGATTTAAACGCGAAGAGAAACAGCATAAACAAAAAAACAGCATTAAAAAAGAAGGCTCGGGATGCATCCCGAGCCTTCTTTTTTAATTGAAACCTATTTATTAATTCCTTGAAAGTGTCGCTTTAATCGCTTTGATCAGTTTTTCCTTGTTAGGAAGCGCTGCTTCGATCAGTGTAGGCGAGAATGCGAACGGTGTATCTGTTTGTGTAACGCGCATTACCGGCGCATCCAGGTAATCGAATGCATAACGCTGTAAGTGATAAGCCATTTCCGAAGAGATCGATGCCAGTGGGAACGATTCTTCGAGGATTACGCAGCGGTTTGTTTTCTTAACCGACTCGATAACCGTAGCGTAATCGATAGGACGCACAGTTCTCAGATCGATCACTTCAACAGAGATGCCTTCTTTTTCGAGAGTCTCGGCCGCTTCGTAAGCTACTTTGATGATCTTTCCGAAAGAAACCACGGTAACGTCAGTTCCTTTGCGTTTCACATCTGCCACCCCGATCGGAATGATGTATTCTCCTTCTGGAATTTCTCCTTTGTCTCCGTACATTTTCTCCGATTCGAAGAAAACAACCGGATCGTTATCGCGGATAGCTGATTTCAGCAAGCCTTTTGCGTCGTATGGATTGGAAGGAGTGATCACTTTCAATCCCGGGAAGTGCGCGTAAAATGCTTCGAAGCTTTGAGAGTGCGTTGCGCCCAGCTGGCCTGCAGTACCATTTCCTCCACGGAAAACGATCGGACAGCCGTATTGTCCGCCTGACATCTGCATCATTTTCGCAGCCGAGTTAATGATCTGGTCGGCGGCAAGAATAGCGAAGTTCCATGTCATGAACTCCACGATCGGACGAAGCCCGTTCATGGAAGCACCAACAGCGATACCTGCAAATCCAAGCTCGGCGATCGGTGTGTCAATCACACGTTTTGCACCGAATTCATCCAGCATTCCCTGGGAAACTTTGTAGGCGCCATTGTATTCGGCAACTTCTTCACCCATTAAGAACACACCTTCATCACGGCGCATCTCTTCCTGCATTGCTTCGCGGAGTGCCTCTCTAAATTGAACTGTTTTCATGCTTTTCGTGTCTGTTTAACTTCTTAACGAAGGTCGCCAAAATTACAAAAAATACTATTCGGCACCTCCTAATCCGACAAGAACTCTGCACCTTCTTTCTTTTATGTTGAAAAAAAGTGAAAATCCGCCAGTATTATATGCATGCATAGTATTTTTTTGCCATTGGAATTGTTTACATTTGTGGCCGTTAATAATGATTGCCGGTTGAGCCTGCGAACTGCATCTCGGCCACAGTCACGAACTAAACCGAAAAAATGAAAATTCTTGTTTGTATAAGTAAATCTCCGGATACAACGTCGAAAATTGCTTTCACTGACGGCAATAAGAAATTCGATGAAAATGGTGTTCAATACATCGTCAATCCTTACGATGAGTGGTATGCGCTCGTTCGCGGACTCGAACTGAAAGAAACGCTGGGTGGAAACCTGACGATCATAACAGTTGGGAATGCTGCCGACGAAGCCGTGATCCGCAAAGCGCTGGCAATTGGTGCTGACGATGCGGTTCGTATCGACGCGGAAGCTTCCGATGCTTATTTCGTGGCTGCACAGATCGCAGAATATGCAAAAGCAAACAGCTTCGACCTGGTGCTTACAGGAAAAGAAACGATCAACTACAACGGTTCACAGGTTGGAGGAATGATCGCCGAAGCACTCGATATTCCTTTTATTTCCCTTGCTGAAAAGCTGGAGATCAACGGAACTACTGCACGTTTGGAGCGTGAGATCGCCGGAGGAGTTCAGGTAGTTGAAGCAACGCTTCCGCTGGTTGTTTCCTGTGCAAAAGGAATGGCTGAGCAGCGTATTCCGAACATGCGCGGCATCATGGCAGCAAGAACGAAGCCTTTGCAGGTAGTTGCGCCGATCGCAGTGGAAGAATTGACAGCTTACGTTGAATACGGGCTTCCGGCTCCGAAGTCGGCAGTGAAGCTCATCGATCCGAACAATATGGACGAGCTGGTTGCATTGCTGCACAACGAAGCAAAAGTTATTTAAGTTAATTAGCAGGAAGACATGAATATTCTCGTATATATCAATGCAGAAAACGGTGTTGCAAAAAGCGCACTGGAAGTCGTAACATACGCTAAGAAAATTGGCGGAACAGTTACAGTTGTAAGTTCAGGAAAAGCAGACGAATCGGTTCTCGCAAGCTTGGGAGAATACGGTGCTGAAAAAGTACTCGTAGACCACAACGCATTTGCTGACGACGCACAGCAGATTACACGCCTGGTAGCAAAAGCTGCCGAGACAACAGGAGCAGAGCTCATCATTTTCTCTCACGACCTTGTTGCGAAAGCAGTGGCTCCGCGCCTGGCGGTTCGCTTAAAAGCAGGACTGGTTTCAGGAGCTGTTTCCATTCCCGATACATCGAACGGCTTTACGGTTAAAGTAAATGTATTCTCAGGAAAAGCGTTCGGATTCGTTTCCGTGAAGTCAGCTAAGAAGATCATTTCGTTATTGCCGAATTCCATTCAGCCGGAGCAAACAGGGGCAGCTTGCGCTGTTGAGGCATTTGACGGTGGAGTAGGAGCTGCAGCTATCAAAGTGATCGAAACGAAAAAACCGGAAGGTGAAATTCCGTTGCCGGAAGCTGAGATCGTTGTTTCTGCAGGCCGCGGAATGAAAGGCCCGGAGAACTGGGGAATTGTTGAAGACCTGGCGAAAGCGCTCGGAGCTGCAACAGCCTGTTCACGCCCGGTTGCCGATATCGGCTGGAGACCTCACCATGAGCACGTAGGGCAAACAGGAGTTGCTATCCGTCCGAACCTATACATCGCTGCCGGAATTTCCGGGGCTATCCAGCACCTTGCCGGAGTAAACGGATCGAAAGTGATCGTTGTTATCAATACCGATGCGGAAGCGCCTTTTTTCAAGGCTGCGGACTACGGAGTTGTCGGTGACGTTTTCGAGGTTTTGCCTAAGTTAACAGAAGCCGTTAAAAAATTCCGTGCGGGACATTAAGCGAGATCAATCATTTTGGTTACTTTTACCGTGATATAATTAGAGGGAAGCACATAACAACTGCTTCCCTCATTGTTTAAACCCCTCGCAACGTTAGCGGCCGGATGGATAAAATTAAATTGGAAATAGTAGGCCTGTCCTACAGTCAGACTCAGTCTGGAGCGTATGCGCTAGTGTTGTCGGAAACCGGTGGTAAGCGTCGCCTTCCCATCATAATCGGTGGTTTTGAAGCCCAGGCAATTGCTATCGAGCTCGAAAAAATGGTTCCTACGCGTCCGTTGACTCATGATCTGTTTAAAACATTTGCCACTTCTTTTTCCATTTCCGTGAAAGAAGTAGTGATCTACAACCTGCAGGAAGGCATTTTCTTCGCCAAGCTGGTTTGTGAAAAAGAAGGTCATATTTCCGATATCGACGCAAGAACTTCCGATGCCATTGCGCTTGCCGTTCGGTTCGACTGCCCAATCTACACGTTTGAATCCATTCTTTCTTCAGCAGGAATCCTGTCTGATGAGTTCATGGACGATGACGACGATGAGGATGACGACCACGAAGCGGAAGAAGGTGAATTCGGTAAAATGTCAGTCGAAGAGCTCGAAACAGCGATACAGGAAGCCATCGAAAATGAAGATTACGAGCGTGCATCACTTTTGCGCGACGAGATCAATAAGCGAACAAGCTAAAAACGCCTTAACATACTACTATGCAGCTTTCTATCAAGAATCGTCTGATCTTCATGAGCTTTATGCAGTTCTATGTATGGGGAGCGTGGCTGATCACAATCGGGAACTACTGTTCCACTACTAAAGGCTGGACGTTCAGTGAATTCGGGGCGATCTTTTCCACGATGGGATTTGCATCTTTATTCATGCCAACAATTACCGGGATCGTTGCTGACCGCTGGATCAATGCGGAACGCTTATACGGGATCCTACATCTCCTGGGCGGCGCTGCCCTTGCTTACATTCCATTTGTAGATGATCCTGCTTTATTCTTCTGGGTGATCTTCTTCGCTATGATCTGCTACATGCCAACGATCTCGCTTTCCAATTCCATTGCTTACCACGTGCTGAAAGCAAATGAGTGCGACCTGGTGAAGGTATTTCCACCGATTCGCGTCTGGGGTACGGTCGGGTTCATTGCAGCCATGTGGACAACCAATCTGACGGGGAGCAAAGCTACGGCCAACCAGTTTTACATTGCCGCAATTGCCGCGATCGTGCTTGCTATTTATGCATTTACTTTGCCGAAATGCCCGCCGCAGGGAAAAACAACCCACACAGCATCCTGGCGGCAAACACTTGGATTGAATGCTTTTAAGCTGTTCGGGCAATACAAGATGCTGCTTTTCTTCCTGTTTTCCATGTTGCTGGGAGCTTCTTTGCAGCTCACGAATATGTATGGCGACGTTTACTTTTCCGAGTTCGAAAAAGTGCCTGAATATTCTAAACTTTGGGTGGTTGAGCATTCAACGCTTATTATGTCTATTTCGCAGATCTCGGAGACCTTATTCATCCTGGCGATTCCTTTTTTTCTCAGAAGATTCGGTATCAAACAGGTCATGCTGATCAGTATGGTGGCATGGGTGCTTCGCTTTGGCTTGCTGGCATACGGAAATCCAGCCGACGGTCTCTGGATGATCGTAATGTCGTGTATCGTTTACGGAATGGCTTTCGACTTTTTCAATATCTCGGGATCGCTTTTCGTGGAAACGAGCGTTTCGCCTAAGATCCGTTCAAGTGCGCAGGGATTGTTCATGATGATGACCAACGGGATCGGTGCGGTATTGGGAAGCTACATCAGCGGAATTGTGATTGATAAGTATTTTCTCCTTGAAAACGGTGACAAGAACTGGCAGCCGATCTGGCTTTCCTTTGCTGTTTACGCGCTGATAATAGCTGTTCTCTTTGCGATCCTGTTCCGCCACAAGCACGAACCGGAGAAACTGGAGAACATTCAGCATTGATTTGCTAAGCTAACGGTTTTTTGTATATTTATTTCAGACCAGCAACCGGGAAACTGATCGTTCACCATTTTAACATTTACGGGATATCTATAGCGCATCTATACCTGATCCTTACTACATCCATACTGTATCCCTATTTCATCTGTACTGTATCCTTTCTTCTCTATAGCTGAAAGAGGTTGCTACGCTACACTGTGGTATCGTGTATCTGTGTGTCTGATCGCCAGCTACATGTTAGTGTTCATTCCTGAATCTTTTTTGTTTTATCCTGTCGAATCTCCTATCTTGCTTTCATGAAAACAACCGGTATCTTCCTGGCTGCTGCGCTTTTACTCGTTTTTGCCGGAAATTCATCCTGCAACAAGATCAAAAAAGACAAGGGAATTATTGGTTCAGAGATAGCCTTTCCAATCTGCTTCCAGCCGGAAAATTCTTCCAATGAATGGGTGATCACCTCCCAGGATGATTACTGCTACTCACAAATGAGTTCCTGAACTGCAGTTCCCAAGGCTTCGCGGCAATAGATTTCGAAAACTATTCTTTACTTGGGAAATACACGACGGCGGGTTGTAATGTGAAGTTCTGGCGACAGGTTTTAAGGAATGACGCCGGCAAAATGATCGAGTACAATATCCTTGTAAAAACCCATGGATTGTGCAGCAAATCCGGTTACAGCTATAACTGGGTGATTGTTCCGAAAATACCGGAAGATTATACCGTGAAGTTCAACGTTCAACGAAAGTAAACATGATCACCGGTCGTTACTGTTTTAGCAACAGCGCCTCCGGCTGAGGATAAATCCCTTCGCGGATCATGCGTTTTCCTTTTTTGTAAAGCACGATGCGCTCCTCGACAAGGCTGTTCTCCGGGTGAAAACTGATCAGGATCCTATCGTCGCCCGAATCTTCCATCGTCCAGGTTCCTTTCTGAACAACATTTCCTATTGTTTGTGTCATTGCAGCGCTTTCGATGTCGATGATGATGACGGCGGGTTTCACGTCCACGACATCCGATCCGAGGTCGAGTGCATAACCTGCGATCTCGCCTTTGTAAACGCCCAGGTATTTCTTTTTAAGCGACTGGCCAAAGCCGGAAATGCTTAAGACTACAAAACAGATCAGCAGGATTTTTTTCATTTTTCCGAAGGGTGAACGGGATAAAAGTAGCGAAATCGATGAACAAATCGCACTACTTATTAACCGTGCTTGCCGAAGGTTTTGAAAAGTCGTAATTTCACTATCGAATTCGCAAATCCATGAAACAGTATCACCAGTTATTAAAGCACATCCTCGATAACGGAACGCAAAAAGGCGACAGAACCGGTACGGGAACATTATCGACTTTCGGTTACCAGTCGCGCTACGACCTTGCCGAAGGCTTTCCTGTTCTCACGACCAAGAAGCTGCATTTACGCTCCATCATCCATGAATTGCTCTGGTTCCTGAAAGGCGATACGAATATTCAGTACCTGAAAGACAACAATGTCAGCATTTGGGACGAATGGGCGGATGAGAACGGAGATCTCGGCCCGGTTTACGGCTATCAATGGCGTTCCTGGCCAACTCCCGACGGAAAGCAGATCGACCAGATCACCAACCTGGTAGAAATGATTAAAAAGAACCCGGATTCGAGAAGACTGATCGTTAGTGCCTGGAATGTGGCTTATGTTGACCAGATGGCACTTCCGCCTTGCCACACGATGTTCCAGTTCTATGTAGCGGATGGTAAATTGAGCTGTCAGCTTTACCAACGGTCCGCCGATACTTTTCTCGGGGTTCCTTTCAACATTGCATCCTATGCATTGCTAACCATGATGATAGCACAGGTTTGCGACCTTCAGCCGGGCGAATTTATCCATACGCTCGGTGATGCGCATTTGTATACGAATCACCTGGAGCAAGCCGAATTGCAGCTTACCAGGGAGATCAGGACGCTTCCGCAAATGAAGATCAACCCGGAAGTAAAAGATATTTTCGGATTTACCATTGATGATTTTGAGCTGGTGAATTATGATCCGCATCCGCATATCAAGGCTGCCGTAGCAGTTTAACTGATTTTCTTACAGAATGGCTTGCTAACCACGAGAATACGAAGCCACAAAGTTCTATTTACTGAATGTTAGTGTATTGCTGTACTACTGCTGCTTATTCGCGAAAGCGCAGGTTTAGCCACATACAGCACTGATTTTCATAGAAGTTGGGTGACTTTTTGTTTAACCGAGAAGACACGGTTAACAAAACGTGTTTTATAACCAGCTCAACTATAGGAACTATTCTATCATTTCTCTGTTTTATGTGGTTCAAAAAATCGTTTATCCCAACCCTAAATCGTTTTCACTCGTTCAGATGGTTAATTTGCTCATTCATAGTAGCAAAGTTCAATTAACATGATTTTTTTAGGGTTTTTTAACTATTTTTATCACGCCAAACACTGCGCTTGCCCCGGTTACTCCACATATTATTCACTTGCACACTTGTGTTTCAACTTTCTGCCCAGGATGTAGAAAAGCTCATTCCGGATGCGAAGGAGCTGCTGAATCAGGATCCCGTTAGTATACAGGGCGGCATAGGAACAAGCTTTGTTTTCTACAGTGCCCAAGGTATTCAAAGCCGTCGCGATCCTTTTTACTGGGCGTTGAACGGAAATCTCAACATCACGGTCCTCAATAAACTGTCCTGTCCGTTCTCCTTTACGCTGACCCAGCAGGATAAGAATTTTTCAAACGGTTTGGATAAATTCAGTCAGCCATTTAACCAGTTTGGGATCAGTCCGACCTATAAATGGTTGACCGTTCATGCCGGTTACCGCTCCATGGAATTCAGCGAATATTCCCTGAGCGGTGCTCTTTTCCTGGGTGGTGGCGTAGAAGTGAAACCAACCAAAGGCATTATTTCCGGCAGTGTTGCGTATGGCCGGTTCCTGAAAGCGATCCCGGTGGGTGGTGAGCAGGGAGTAACGGTTAGTTTACCGGCTTATGCGCGCTGGGGCGGAGCAGGAAAACTGAGGATCGGGAAAGAAGAGAACAATGCAGAGCTTATTTATTTCCGGGCTGCGGACGACGAAAATTCGATTCCTTTCGATACGTCAACACATATTCTTCCCGGCAGTAACCAAATCCTTGGTATTACCACCAAACAAAAGATCGGGGAGAAGCTGACCTTCGACGGAAGCTACCATTACAGCATGTTCAATCCAAATACTTTCCTGCCGGTAGCCAAGCTGGAACGCTTCACCTATATCAATAAGATCTTCGACCCACGGGCCAATGCGCGTTTCAATTCTGCTTATGCCTTCAGTATCAATTACGATCTTGCCGGCTATAAAATAGGTGCGAAATTCAAGCGTGTAGATCCTGATTACAACAGCCTGGGATCTGTTTTTATTGTGAACGATGTCCAGGAAATATCAGGGAACATCGGCAAGCAATTCCTGAAAAATAAGCTGGGAGTTACCATCAGTCTCGGCGTGCAGGAAAATAACCTCGACCGGAAACAGCTGGCTACCCAGCGCCGCATTGCCGGTTCGGGAACGATAACAGTGAGCCTGATCAAGAACGCGAATATCAACCTGAGCTACAACAGTTTCAGCAGTAATGTAGTTGCACTCAGAGACGTTTTCTACGATTCCATCCGCCTGACGCAGGTGAACGAGACCGGAACACTGAGCTCAAATTACACGCTGGGAGGCAAGATCAAGCATGTTTTTACTGTGAATGCAACCTACCAGGAAAGCGGCGGCAATAAGCAGTCTTCCATGTACACTTTCCTTCTGAATCCGGGATATGCCGTGAATATCACCAAATACAGCCTGGGATTCGTGCTCAACCTGTCTTACACAGAAGTAAACTCGATAACAGGGGAAACAACGAACCTGGGACCAACGGCAGGGATCAATCACAGTCTGTTCAAGCAAAAACTGAAATCCGGTTTCAACCTGAGCTTTCAGCAGTCGCGCATGAATGCCGTTCTGACAAATCAGAATTATGCCGCTACCGTGTTCCTGCAGTTTTCGCCTTCCAAATCGCACAATTTTAAAGTCAACTACGCTTACGTGAAAAAGAATGCAGTAGTAGCGGGAGCGCAGAATTTTGCAGAAAACCGCATGACGGTCAATTATAACTATACGTTCGGGCTAAGCTACAGAAGTATCCGAACGAAATTAAAATCAGATAAACAATGAGATTAACGCTCCTCCTCTTCACGCTGCTGTTTTCGGGTACGTTCGCCTTCGCCCAGAAGTATGAGCTGGTGTACCGTGCTTCGGAAGCAGGCATTGAGCTGAAGTGGTACAACCAGGACCTGGTTTCGGGGAAAGAATTTTTTGTCATGCGCCGCGAGAACGGTGGAGAGTGGAAGCAGCTCAATCAAACCGGAATCCGACTTGGAGCTTACAAGGTTTCCGCTGCGGATCTCCAGGCTGATAAGGAGCTAAAAGATTACCAGAAAATTGCCGACTCACCAAAAAAACTGGAAGGTTTCGGCTTACTGCTCACCACATTGAAATCCTTCAAAAGCACTCCTTTCAGCAATTATTTGGGAATTTATTACCGGGATGCGGCTGTTTCACCGAACACGACTTATGATTACAAGCTTGTGGAGCGAAAAGGATCCGAACTGATTGAGCTGGCTGTCCTGAACGGTATCAACGCTTCTTCGCAAAGCGATATGCTTCCCGTAGACAGCCTGGAATTCAAACTGGTTAAGCGGGGAGCGGCCTTTCGCTGGAAACCCGAATCAAACCGTTTTTACGGAGTGAGCATTTACCGCTCGCTGACACCCGGTAATATCGGAGAATTGATCACTAAAGATCCTGTTCTCCTTTCGACCATTAAAGATGAAGCGGGAAATGCGGTATTGCCGGAGAGCTTTTACACGGACGAAAAGCTCAGCGAGAAAGAAACCTATTATTACACCTTTGTCGGGTTGAATTTCTTCGGAGAATCGTTAGCCCCCTCTGTTCAGCTGAAGGTGAGAATAAAAGACGAAACGCCGCCTATTCCACCAACCGATGTAACCAAACAGATCTTCGACAAGAAAGTTATCCTGAACTGGAACCAGCCGGAAGCTTCGGATGATATGGCAGGCTATCACATTTATGCCAGCGCTCCGAACGATACCATTCTTGTGAGGGTAACTTCTACACCTGTGCCTGCCGGAACAACCACTTACGAGTTCACCGCCGGCCGCTATGCTCTGTACACGATGTGTGTTGCTTCGGTCGATTCGGAGGACAACGAAGGATTCAGCGCCGAAATATTCGCGGAAACGCTGGATAAAATTGCGCCGGAAGCTCCTGTATTGGTGACCATTATTCCCGATACCGCGCGCCTGATCGTGCAATGGAAGCCCAATTCCGAAGCCGATATCATGGGCTACAAGATCTACCGGAGTGTGAAAGGTGATGTTTCAGCCATGGCGCTTCAGACGTCAACGGCTTTCAGCCACGCTGAGTATACAGACAGTCTTCCGGCGAATGCGATCAATTCCTTCAGTTATGCTGTTATCGCTTTGGATTCCAGTGGAAATGAAAGTGTGCTTTCCGAGCTGGCAACGAACGTGCTGATAGATATTACGCCGCCGAAATCGCCTTTCCTGAAATCAGTGGAGCTTGTTAATGAAAAAGAAGTTATGATCAGCTGGGTAAGAAATACCGAGCTGGATCACAAAGGCTACAGCGTTTACAGGAAAAATGACAGCGATTCCCTGGCTGTTTTCCGCCAGATCAACATTCAGCCGGTTCCCGCCGATGTGACGCAATTCACCGACCGTTCGGTTGACAGGAAAAACACTTACAGTTACTATGTGGAAGCCGCCGACGAACGGGGGAATGTTTCCGCTCCGTCTAATATTGTGCGCTTCCGGATGGCCCCGGTAAAAGAGGAGAACACGCTTCAGATCACGCTAAGCAAAGCAAAATATGACAAAGTAACCGGAAGCATTCGCCTGCGCTGGAAATCGAAGCCTTATTCCGAAACGGCCAGGTACATGGTTTTCCGGAAAAACAGCTCCGGAGCTTTCGTTCCGGTATCTGCACTGCTGGAGCTTCCGCGTTATACCGACACCGGCTTTGAAAAAGGATCGATTGCCGAATACCAGGTCCGGATCTACGATAATGGCGGACAAAGCCAGAAAAGCGATACACTTCAAGTGAAAATACCTACTAAAAATAAAACCAAGTAATATGAAAAAAGGAGCCCTTCTAATTTTACTAGCCGTTAGCCTTACCTTCTCGCTGAATGCCCAGGTGGGGATCAATACCGCACTGCCGGATTCGTCTGCGGCGCTGGATATTAAATCACCTTCAGGGAGCGATATTCGCGGGGTTCTGTTTCCGAGAATGACATCTACCGAGCGGAAAAACATTCACAATCCTGCAAAGTCGCTGATGGTTTTCGATACTGACAGAAACGCTTTTTTCTATTTTGACGGAAGATTCTGGCTTTCCTTCGTTCCGGCAGAAGGACCGGCTGCTTCTTACACCGGCTATCCGACTGATTTTACTCCGAAAATGCGAGGGAAAATTCAACTTGACAGCGGTTCCGTCGATGTGCCGGTAGTCAATGCTCCTGTTGTAAACGGAACAACGGTCAACGCTACATTAGTCGATGCTGACCAGGTGACAACAGACGCTCTGAATGTTCCCACCTTTTCAACCAATGCATTGGTTCCTACCGGTGCCATCATCATGTGGAGCGGTTCACCGACGGCTATACCTTCTGGCTGGGCGGTTTGTGACGGAGCAGGTGGAAGACCGGATCTTCGCGGGCGATTCATAGTCGGCTACGGGCAAAACGGCTCTCCTGCACCAGGCGATTCGAATCCGAATTATACCTATCAGCAAACGGGAGGAGAAAATCAACACTTGCTATCAGGGGCTGAGTCCGGAACTTCCTCTCATACGCACACATCCAATCCTCACCAGCACCAGCAAATGGTATCTACCTCCACTAGCAGTGGTGTTCAGATAGAAGGAAACAACACAAAAGATGGATCCGACAGAGGCTGGTACGTAGGATGGAACAGTGATTATGGTGGTTACCACTACACAGCCAATACGACTGTTACGGTAAATCCCAGTGCGGCACAGAATGCTACGAATGCTCACGAAAACCGTCCGCCGTTCTACACGCTTGTTTACCTGATCAAACTGTAATGAGAGCGGATCGAAAAGCAGTATTCCGTTTGGCGTTCCTGTTCGGGATAATGCTCCTGGCTTTCCAGTCAAGTGCCCAGCGCGGACTGTTTGTCAACGACAGCTCAGGAGGTTTCTGCGTTTTTCCAAAAGGCAGCATCTATGTGGATGGCGACTTCCAGGTGCTCAATATTACCGAGATACAGACATTGAGACTCGTCAACGGACATATTTACGTGACCGGAGACTTTGTGACCGATAAAGTAGTTCGTTTTGACAGGAGGACTAACCTGAACGGAACCTCGGCAGGCTTGCACTTTGTGGGAAACGGCGATTCTCATATCAGGGGATTCGTATCGCCAATCCTGTACCAGCTCCACATTGCTAAAACGTCCGGGGATGTTTACATAGACAACGATCTGACGATTGTGGATACCATTTCGTTTACTTCCGGAAATGCGATCATTGATCCATCGAAGATCGTAACGCTGGATTACCGTCAGGGATCGATCACCTCTCCGTCAAATCCATGGATCGCGGGTGAAAGCGCCCAGCACCGGTTCAAAGGCGGGATACTGGAAACCTACCTGGAGCTGACAGCCTATCACCCGGCTAATATTGCCAACACAGGATTCTATTTGTACAATCACCAGTCGGATACGATGAAGCTTATCCGCGGCCACGATAAACAATTGTATGCCGGTAACGGAGGGGTTGACTGGTACTTTGATTTCGATTTGTGGGGCGACGATGCCGATTCTCGCGATACGTTAGGGATGAGCTACCTGCACGATGTGAACTTTGCCATTGCGGGAGTTGATACTTCGAGACTGGGGCTTTACGTCAGCCAGCAGTTTGCCGATGTCGATTTTCGTTTGCTTAAGACGGAACGCACTATCATGGGCGTGGATTACTCCGTGATAGATACCGCTGCTTTTTCGGATCCTACGCTGAATGTTTCCTCCAAGCATTTCCGGATCACGGCCGGAGATACCGCCTGCATTCTACCTCCGCTTTCCAATCTTCCTCCGACTGAAATCCATTTATGTGCAGGCGACAGCTTACTGGTTACCGCAGAAAATACGGTTGCCTACAGCTTCCCTAACAGCGTGCGCTATTTCTGGAAAAGCGACAGCCTGAATGTTCCTTCAAGGTATGTAAGCGCTACCGGATCCCAGCAGACACTGATCGTTAAGCTCACAGATTCCCGCGGTTGCTATTCTTACGATACATTGGTCGTGGCACCAGTGGCTCCGGATCCGATTGTTTCTTTTACCTGGGCAGATGCCTGTCTCGGCGATTCTGTTTATGTGAGCGACCAGACCACGATCGCTTCCGGCAGCTTTACTTCGACCTGGAATTTCGGTAATGGCGCAACTTCAGCACTTGCAGCCGATACGCTTGGAATTCTCTATGCTGCAAGCGGTTCTTATACCGTAACACTCACTTCGGTTTCCAACTACGGATGCGAAGCCGCTGTGAGCAATGTGATAGATGTTTTCAATCTGCCAGTTGCTAATATCCAAACTTCAGTTGATTGTTTTAATCATTCTGTGTTCGTTAACGGAGCCGGATCAACAGGCACAACGAGCCCGGCTTCTTATGCAATCACCAGTTACAACTGGCGGATAGACGGATCTCCGGCAAGCACTGCTTCTTCCTTTTACGCTCCCGTTCTTGCGCCGGGAACCCACCAGTTCGAGCTGGTAGTTGTTTCGGGTGTTTTCTGCCACGATACGCTGGTAGCACCTTTCATCATCGATGTGTCCGATACGGCCGGATTTACCGTTTCCAGCGCCTGTGCAGGAAGCCCGGTAGCATTGGTCAACACTTCATTTATTGCTAATGCGAATCCGCAGTTTCACTGGAACTTTGGCGACGGAACGACTTCTAACGCTATGAACCCGGTCAAAACTTACGCTACAGCCGGCTTATTTCCTATAGAGCTGATCGTGGAAACAGACGCTGCCTGTGCCGATACTTTTTCAACCAGTATCCTGGTAACGGCACTTCCTGATGCGGCTTTCACCACTACCGGCTTCTGCCAGGGATCGGCCTATACATTCCAGGCCGCCACGCTTTCGGGAACCAGCAATTACAGCTGGAACCTGAGTGATGGTGCAACACTTACAGGGCCGCTGGTGATGCACACATTCGCTTCTTCCGGTCCTCAAAGCGCTGTATTAACCGTTCAGAATGCACAGGGCTGCACAGCGCAATCTACTCAGAGTTTTACGGTTAATCCGGCTCCAGCCGCTTCATTTTTGGCAGCAGCTGTCTGCCAGGGAACAGCTTCTACGCTCATTTCGACCAGCTCCGGACCGGGCTTAACCAGTTCCTGGAACTTCGGTGATTTTAGCGCTGCAGGCTCGGGAGCAACTGTTCAGCATATTTATCCGGCAAGCGGAACTTACAACGCTGTGCTCACGGTAACGAGCTCGGCAGGTTGTTCGGGGACAATAACACAACCGGTAACTGTTCACCAGCTTCCGCAATTAAACCTGGGAACCTTGCCGACTTGCGGCAGCAGTTACCAGCTCGATGCTGAGAATCCTGGTTCCACGTATTTGTGGTCACCGTCGAATGAGTCAACGCAAACGATTACTGTTTCATCGTCCGGAACCTACACGGTCTCAGTTACGAATTCAAACGGTTGCCAGTCTACAGGCCAGGCAAATGTGACGCTCAATTCCATTGTTCAGCCGAATCTCGGGCCCGATACAGCCGTTTGTGGAGAGATCACTTTCTCGGCTGGTTACCAGGGAGCTGATTTCGTTTGGCAGGATAGCTCTTCGTTGCAGACTTTTACAGCTTCAACGGCGGGAACTTACTGGGTAGAAGTTACCGATCAGAATAACTGCGTAGGTACTGATACGGTGGTGGTCATCCTTGTTTCTCCGTTCGTTCATCCCGACCTGGGAGCAGCTATGAATGTCTGTTCGGCCGATTTCCCCGTTGTTGTCAATGCCGGATCTTATAATTCGTATCTCTGGAGCAACGGCTCAACCAATAGTTCTGTCAGTCTGCCTTCCCAAACGTCGGTGTGGCTGGAAGTAGTTGATGCAAATGGCTGCTCGGGAAGAGATACACTTACTGTAAACTCACTGGAATCTCCGGTTTCCACGCTCGTGAGCACTGTTTCTTCCTGCGATGATGCTGTGCTGGCTGCTACTTCCGATCCCGGAAATACGTTCCTGTGGAATACAACTGAGACAACAAATCTGATCAATGTTACGGCTTCCGGAAATTATTCGGTGATCCTGACAGACATTGTGTCGGGCTGCCAGACATTTGATACGGTAGCGGTGATTGTTCAGCCTTCGCCGGTTGTGAATCTCGGCCCGGATATTTCCGTTTGCTCCAATTCACCGGTTACGCTGAATGCTGCCAACCCGGGATCTACTTACCAGTGGACATCCTCGTCGAATGCATTGCTGAGTACAGCTCCTACTTACGTTCCGATCAGCTCGGGAACTTACCTCGTGACCGTTTCTAACGGATCGTGTTCAACAAGCGATGCAGTTACACTTTCGATGCTTCCTTCCCCGGTAATTCCAGCGCAGGCGCCAACCTTCTACATCTGCGGAACAACTCCTGTGAATCTGACCGGCTGTGCTTTCGCTGTGAACAACTGGTCGGGACCTAATGGCTTCACTTCACAGGCTCCGGTTATTTCCTCTTTTGAAACGGGAAGCTATTCGGTGATCGCCAACGTAGGTGCGTGCATGGCTTCGAACAGTTTCATCCTGGAAACATCGCCTAGCCAGCTGGAATCGTTCTACCTGGTAGACAGCGATACGACGAAAAATCTTGCGCTGAAATTCATCGATCTGTCAACACCGCAGCCCACAACTTACCTGTGGGATTTCGGTGACGGAACTTCTGACACGACGGCAAGTCCGGTTCACCAGTATTCGGTTGTGAGCATTTATTACACTTCCCTCACTGTTTCCAACGGGATCTGCATCAGCCGGTTCGAGAAGGCGATCAATCAGAAGAACTTCAACCCCGGAACACCGGAGAGCTCAGCGCCGAACCTGGAATTAGTGGATGACGCCGTTTACCCGAATCCGTCTGTTGATCTCGTGCATTTCGAAGTGTTGCTGAGCGATGAGGCCAGCAGTGAAATCGTGCTTTACGATGTGATGGGGCAGATCCTCTACCGCCGGAACATTGCTGATTCGAAAGAGATCAAGCTGGAAATTCCGCTGGATGAGCTGTCGACGGGAAGTTATTTCATTCGCCTGAATGCCGAAAGCCTGAAAGGAAACGTTGTTCGCAATTATAAAATTATCAAGTCCAATTAACATGAAATTTACCCTCCGCGGAATTATCGCGTTTCAGTTTTTCCTGTGCTGTTCCTTCGGATTGTCCGGTCAGCAGTTGAATACGCCTGTTGCCGTTCACCAGAATTTTTCGCTGATCAATCCGGCCTTTCTTGGTTTCGCTTCGGCTCCGAACGTTTTGCTGAGCTACCGCAGGCAATGGTCGGGAATTCCCAATTCTCCTGAGCAGATCAACGGAATTGCTGATCTGAGATTTCTTGGCGGCAAGTCGGGAATCGGCCTGGAAGGAAGCGCTAATAATGTCGGGATGATCCGGAGAAGCGCTTTCGGACTTGGTTATGCCTACCGGGTGAAATTTAATGAGAACAACCAGCTCGGTTTCGGACTTTCTGCCGGAATGGAAAAAACGAGCATTGATTTTTCAAGGATCATCGCCCTGTCGCCGGAAGAAATTACCGGGCTTCAGCAGGCACAGGGAACTACGATCGGAAAATTTTCCATCGGGGTTATGTACCGACTCAAAAACTGGCAGATCGGACTGAATGCGCAGCTTTATACCGGCAACCGGATGAATTTTTCGAACCCGGTGAACCAGGCTTCACTTTCCGTTAACAAAGTCCCGAATTATTCACTGGTAACGCGGCTGCCGATCCGGATGTCGGAACGCTGGATCTATACTCCGTCTGTAATCCTGCTTTCGACGCAGGGACTTCCGATTTACGTGGATAACCTTCACCAGTTTACGTTTGATGAGAACATTCAGCTTGGACTGGGTTATCGACAGGCTACCAATCTTTACCTGCAGGCGGGCTACACGTTCTATTCCCAGATCTATGTGAGCTACGTTTACCAGCGCAATTTTTCCGGTATCGGTAACCTGCTTCAGAACAGTCACGAGCTGATGCTGAAGTTCACGATCAACCGGAACAGCGGTTCAGCCATTCCCCAGAGTTCAGGAAAAGTGAATCAGGCAGAAGCATTGCAGGAGCAGATCGATAACAATCAGGCCCGCGTGCGTGAGCTCAATTCACGCCTGGATTCGCTCGAAGCGAGTATGAGCTCCCAGAAAAAAGAGATCGAAGACCTGAAAAACGAGCAGGTAACGATGGAAGAACTCCGTCAGATCGTGAAACAAACCGTTCCGCCCGAAGACAGCCTGGGAACGAATATCAAGCTGACTTCTTACGAAGTGCTCAATGTAAATAACGAGCAGGACATGGACCTGCTGATCGACGAGCTGAATACGAGCTATTACATCGTTCTCGGAGCATTCCGCAATATGGATAAGGCCAGGGAACTGAAAAAAGTACTGAAACGGGACCTGAATATGGACCTGAGACTGGTTTCCATGGAAAGTCGTGGGAAGACAATGTACCTGGTGACACAACCAAAAGAATACACGGTTGTCAGGGAAGCTTCGGGAGATTTGCTGAAGCTGCGAAAAAACAGGAAAAAAGAATACGAGCCTTACCTGAACGGTGAACCATGGCTGCTGAAAATGAAGAAATGATGCGGAAGATAAGAACGATATTACATACCCTATTGCTGCTGTTGCTCACAGGAACAGCTTATGGCCAGGCTTCGGTCGGTGGAAATCTTACAAGTTCTGACACGGCGAAATGTACGGCTGTGAATGCCGGTACGATCTCACTTGGTGGAGAGAACGGAAACGTGATCCGCTGGGAATATTCGTATTCGGGTGGTGATCCGTGGACGCCGATAGCTCTGACATCGGATTCCTACAATTACAGCAATCTTTCCCAGAACACGACGTTTCGGGCTGTTGTTCAGGTTCCCGCGAATCTTCCTGCAACATCGTCGCCAATTACGATACGCATTTATGCAGCATCCAATGGCGGACTGATTACTGCTCCGGCTGAAGTATGCACCGGGCAGCCGGCATTGCTGCAACTGAGCGGAATGAAAGGAAGCGTCCTGCAATGGGAAGAAAGCATTACAAACGGTTCCACCTGGAGTACTATATCGGGAAGCGCTTTGGCGAGTCAGCTGACAAGAACGATCAGCCAGGACGTCGACTACCGCGTTTCGGTGAAGAACGGTGCCTGCCCGGCGGTGTATTCGACAATTTCTTCCGTAGACGTATCTGCTTTATCGGTCGCGGGAACGATTTCGGGAACCGACAGTGTTTGCGTTTCTTCGAATACCGTCAATCTTTCCCTTTCCGGATTTAACGGAAATATGCTGAGCTGGGAGCAATCCTTCGCTGCCAGCGGTCCCTGGAATCCTGCTGCCGAAACAACTTCGGGGCTGGTACGGAACAATATCAGCCAGACGACTTTTTACAGGGTAAAAGTTACGAATGAAGCCTGTCCGACAGTCTATACAGCGATCCGTAAAGTACATGTTTCAACGGCAACACTTTCCGGAAATCTCACCGGGCCGACCAGTTTGTGTGAGGACGAGGCAATTGCTCTCAACCTGGTGAATAAATCTGGAAGCGTTACGAATTGGGAGATCTCTTCGAATGCAGGAGGATCCTGGACTTCACTTGCACAATCCGGTGATCTGCTCACTGCTTTGCAGCCTTCCGGAGCTTATTTATTCCGAACTTCCGTGAAAAATGAAGTTTGCCCGGTTGTTGTTACCCCAAATTTCCAGGTAACTGTTCACGCATTGCCAACCGTGCAGTTCGGGTTCTCGCCCGTTTGTGAAGATCAGTCGCTGGCGTTTACCAATACTACAGCCGGTTCCAATGTTTACAACTGGGATTTTGGCGACAATACCAGTTCTGCTTCGGCTCAGCCGGCGCATTTCTATCAAAGCTTCGGGGATTACAATGTTCGCCTGATCGCTACCAGTACGTTTGGTTGCACAGATTCCATTACACAGCTCGTTCATGTAAAAGCGCGGCCGGTTGCCGATTTCCAGATCCTGAACGATACGGTCTGCGGTGGCGATATCGTTGACTTTCTCAACAGCTCACAGCTCAGCGAAGGATCCATCACAAGCTACCAGTGGAAACACGTAACTACAGTCTTTTCAACGGCTAATGCAGCCCAGATTCAGCTCGTTCAGCCCGGGGCAACTTCCATTCAGCTACTTGTAACCAGTAATCTCGGCTGTTCGGATTCTATCGTGAAGTCTGTAAACGTGCGACCAACACCGGTTGCTGCATTTACAGCCGACAATTCCTGCGAAGGAACAGTGACCAGCTTTCAGAACCTGTCGCAGATCGAAAATGGGACCACGGGCTACACCTGGTCGTTCGGCGACGGCACTACTTCTTACCTCACACAGGTGCAGCATCAGTACACATCGGCTAATTCCTATATCACTCAGCTCATCGTTCGCAGCGCTTATTTGTGTGCGGATACGGTTAGCCATACGGTTGTTATTCATCCTTCGCCGGTTATCGATTTCACTGTAAATACGACTTGCCTGGGCGATTCGGCTTACTATGTCTCTACTGTTACGAATGCAGCCTCGCCTGTGTATTCCTGGCAGTTCGGCGATGGCGCAACATCTTCGGTCGCCAATCCGACACACGTTTTCAACGGTTTTGGAACTTATCAGTCAACGCTCAATGTTATCAGTGATTCGGGATGCGTCGCTTCTCTTTCCAGGAATCCGGTAGTTCATGCCGTTCCAGCTACGAATTTTTCCATGGCGAATGCCTGCGTAAACACCCTGTCGCAGGTGATGAATTATTCGCAGATCGCCAGCGGAACACTGCATTACGAATGGGATTTCGGCGGCACATTCACCAGTACGGATATGAATCCCGATCCGGTTTTCAGCACTGCGGGCACTTTTGATGCGAGACTCATCTCCATTTCCGACATGGGGTGCCGCGACACGCTGATCCTGTCTTACACGGTTTTCGATCAGCCGCAGTCGGCGTTTACTTTCGACAATGTATGCTACGGAAGTACAACGCATTTTCACCAGACTTCTACGGTGAATTTCGGAACGATCACTGGTGTGAGCTGGGATTTTGGCGATAACAGCAACAGTACGCTGACAGATCCCGAAAAAACATACCTGAACGAAGGCGATTACAATGTGATCCTGATCGCGGTGTCTTCCAATGGCTGCTCGGATACGACCACTTCGCTTGTAAGCGTTTACGATGCTCCGATAGCTGATTTTTCAGCCAATAATACCTGTCTGGGAGATGAAGCTGCGTTTGTTAATACCTCCATTCTGAACCTTGGGGTTTATACATCTGCCTGGCAGTTCGGCGACGGAACGACTTCAGCACTATTCGCCCCCAATCACACGTATGCAGATCCGGGAAGCTTCCAGGTAAAGCTGGCTATCACTTCCGACCAGGGCTGTACGGATTCCATTTCGAAATTCGTGCAGGTTTATGCGCTGCCGATAGTTCATGCAGGAGAAGATGTTACCATTGATAAAGGCTACGATCAGCAATTACTGGCAACCGGAGCCGTTTCTTACACCTGGTCGCCTTCCACAGGGCTGGATGCGCCGCAAATTTCCAATCCGGTTGCAAGTCCGGTTACAACCCAGGAATATACACTTGTTGGAATCGACCAGCACGGTTGCATCGGCCTCGACACCTTAGTCGTTATCGTCAACGAAAGCTTCCGCCTTGTTCCCTACAATATCCTGACTCCCGACGGAAATAACCAGAACGACACCTGGATCGTGGGGAATTCAGAAACCTATCCGACGAATAAAATTTCCATTTTCAACGAGCTGGGCAATGAGGTCTATGCTGAAAAAGCGTATGCCAATACCTGGGACGGAAGGAATAAAACGGGTGAAATACTGCCCGATGGCACTTACTACTATGTGATCACTTTTTCAGATGCCGACAAGGTATACAAAGGTGATCTCTTACTAATCAGAAACATGCATTGATGCGACGATCTACCCATTACTTACTGGTTCTTTTCGCTGTTCTGCTTTCATTTGCACCGAAAGCTTACGGCCAGATCTATCCTGCAGCGGCATTTCCGTCGCAAATGGGGCCGTGCTCCATCTATTTCGACGATTTTTATGCTGCGATGAACCCGAAGCTCAGGGTAATGCTTCAGCTCAATGACCTTACAACGCCTACGCGTGATGTGTACCTGAAAGTGCGTATTACAGGCCCGGGCGTGAACATTATTTCCACACCGGGAGTGAGACCGCTTTCCCCGATAACATTGATTTCCGGTGTTCCCTCTGATTTGATCGGATCGGACCTGGCACCGGTTTTCGACTTCAATGCTTTGACGTTTGGCGGAATTTCGCGCGCTTCTCTGGAAGGGAATGGCCGTTTGCCCGAAGGCTCTTATGCTGTTTGCTTCACGATCATGGATTACGCGATGAACGTGCCTCTTTCCCAGGAATCCTGCATACAGATGCAGCTGGCACTGAGCGATCCGCCGCAGATCATCAGTCCGGCCTGCGGAAGTGTCGTTACCCAGATCGATCCGCCGAATTTCCTGTTCAACTGGATGCTCACCAATTCGAATTCACTGGTAGATCTCGGAAATATCAACTACCAGATCGATCTTTATGAAATAACTCCCAACAACACTTCTCCCCAGAATGCGATCCTGAATAACCAGGCACTTCCGGTGTGGCAGTCCGGGTTGCTGAACATGTACACGTATAATTACGGCATTACAGATCCGGTCCTGGAAGTCGGGAAACGCTATATCTATACCGTGCACGCGATTGAAAATTACGAACGGACACAGATCAAGAACAATGGCTATTCGGCCCCGTGCTGGTTCTATTACGGCTATCCCGAAGGCGGAACGATACAGCTATTCCGCCCCGACAGTAATTACCAGCTCAGGATCAGTGATATTGGTCTCTTTTCGTGGAAGCGCCCGTCGAATGCCATTCCCGATCAGTATGTTACCTATGATTATAAAGTTGCTAAAATAGAAGCCGGACAAACACCTGAGGCTGCTCTTTCAGACAATGTTCCTTTCGATGAGTATACTGTTCCGGCTACGAAAAATGTGAATGTTAACTACACGATGCCGCAGGAGGTACTGAACGACCTGGATAAGATGAAGCCATATGCCTGGCAGATCACAGGCAGGACGGGAAGTCAGACAGTTGCCCGGAGCAAAGTTTCCACTTTCATCGGACCTCCTTATCTGGATGAGTTTTATGCTGCCAATTTCCTGATCGAAGTGGTCAGTCTGACTTCTTTCGATACCACCGATTATACCATTTCGGGAATCGGGAGAGTGAAGCTGAAAGATAGTCCTGAAATGCCCGAATTTGCTTTTCATGATGTCAGGATAGAAACGGCGGGAAACAACCTGTGGATCATGGTTGAAGGATACATTGAAGATGATATCACACTCAGTAAATACGATATTTCGCCAAAGACTATTACAAGCAACGGACTACTCGGTTTCCAGCCGGAAAGGATCTTTATCGATAAAGACCACCTGAGACTGGGCGGACATTGCAGCTGGCAGGTTCCGGTCGTTGCTGCTACTACCGGTTTGCCGGTTATCCGGACGGAGTATGTTAAAATGGACCTGACCAGCTTAACTTACCAGCTGGCTTTCGAGCAGCCTATCAAGCTGGAAAACAACTACACGATCCCGTTGCTGGAACCTTATGGATTTAACCTGCTGATCGATCATACTTCCACGCTGGTTGTCTACCAGAGCAAGTATGAGCTTTCGCTGGAAGGATTTGCCGAGCTTCCCGAAATGGTTGCGGATATGCAGGGATCGACTGTTCTTGTGCCTTACCGCAATCAGAAACAGGTGAATTTCATGGAAGAACAGGGACTGGTGAACCGTCCTGAGAAAATAGACTTCCTCACAAACGCCGATTTCGCCCTGCGTGGTGAGCATTATTACATTGACCTTTCGGAATCGGTTTCGCCGGGGGATAAGAGCGAAGACTCGACCTGGAAAGGCGTTTACTACCAGACTGCCCGTTTAACGGTTCCGCAGGAAGGCGAGGAAAGCAATCAGCTGAGCTGTGACCAGGAGATCGAGCTGTTCCTGACGAATACCGCAACCGATTCTTCCATTGTCTACATCGATGGAACAGGACTGAACTTTAAAAGCCGCCTGTTGTTTTCCGGTTTGGATTCATTGAAATTCAACACATTTCCTTCAACGGAAGCTTACCTGAATGTTGACATTACAGAAAATTTCCTGAACAGCGGTAGTGTAAAAGGCGATATCACGATTCCACTGGTTGATACCGCACGTTTGTTCGCTTATACCGTTCCACTCACTTCGTTTGGCTTCCAGCTTGGAAATATCGACGAGTCGCTGGTGAATTTCAATTTCGTGTTCAACGCCGGCGGGACCGAAGAAGAGCGCGTGAACATGAAAATTACACGTGCCGTTTTCAAGGCGAACAATCACATCGAAATGGACATGGACGCCAACTGGCCGCATTTCCACGCCAGCCTTCAGAACCTTCAGAGTCTCTGTGCCTGGGGGAACGGAAACATCGGTTTCGACATTCCGAACGGTGCTGCCGCGCTGAACAGCCAGGCCGTTGCCAAAAGCGGAGATTACGCGATGGTGATCGATTACATAGGCTGCGGAAGAGACCGGAATGCTTATGCCTTCGGACTTTCAGCTAAAATGAATATGGCGGAAAACATAGCCGGAGAATCGGGTGCGCCAGTTGTGAACGCTTATTCGATGTATATCAATCCGCTGCTTTCAGGTGTTTTTAACGGAACAGGAACAGGTCCCGAAAGCATGCTGCCGGGCTTCAATGCAACAGGCGACAGCTCAGGTGTTTCCCAAGCCACCATTGCCAATGCCACGAATTTATCCAACGACCTGACCGATCTCAGCGATAACCTGGGGATCGACCCGATGGATACGCTCAGTCTTGGAAACGACAATCCGAATGTGCTGATCTCCGAGGGCACTTATGCGAAGCTGCAGTACATTATCGAAGTGGCCGAGATCTTTGTAAAATACATCGATTCGGCAAAAGCGCAGAAAGCCGTCGACTACATTACCGTTGCCAAGCAGGCACTCAATTCGGATATGGTGAAAGGAGCGGTGAACAAAGATCCGAAGGAATATTTGCAGGATATCATGATCTCCTGCCTCGACGATCTGATAAAGCGAACCACCCAGCCCATAACGAAAGCCACGCTCAAAGCGACCGGCAAATTCAGGGATCTGGTGGAAGACAATGTTACGGATCCCGTTAACAACAAGATCAATACAGTACTTACGAAAGTGTTTGATAAGATTTCCGAACAGGTGCTGGCTTCCATTGACGATCCGCAGGCGAAAGCGCTTGTTACGACCATTCTGAACGACACCAAACAATCGCTAAAAACGCAGATCAACAATTCTATCTCCAACTCGATAGAGGAGAACGTAACCAGTAAGATCACTGATTTTATCGAAATAGCGCTCGTCAAACAGGTAACGGATTACATAGCCGGTGAGATCCGCTATATGGGAATGGAGCTGATCCAGAACGGGGCAAATGCGAACATCAATATGGATCATGTTGTCAACAATGCAGAATCACTTTTTGAGAACATGGGCGATACGCTGGTTTCCGGTATCAAAAGTGTGAGCATGCAGAACATTGTGAAAACCGCTGAAAGTTTGGTCGACGATGCGCTCACCGGGATAGACTGGGACCAGATCCTGGACGATATCCTGACAAGTGCCGTTAATGGCGGAATCGGTCTTGCGGCCAGCGAATTGATGGGCAATGCCATGAATTCGCTTGGAGGAGAAGCTTTCGGGGCACTGATGAAAAACGTTTCGTTCGACTTCAGCAATCTCGGGGAGAAACTGCAGAGCGGCGATCTGTCGGGCATAGTGAAGTTCGATCCGACCAACATTACGATCAAAACCACGGCGTGTGAAGTTCACGGTCAGCTAAGCCATAAAAAAGACGATCCTGTTTACGGAGATCACTGGAGAGCCCAGGTCGATGTTCGCTTACTGAAACCCGAAAAACTGAAAGATGTTGCCATTTCAGCCTTGTTCATTACGGGTAAAACCAGCTTCTCGGCACCTTTGTCGGCCAACTTCATTCCGCCGATCGATACGACAGATCCGCAGGCTGTTGCCGATTACCAGGCTTCACTGGAAGCTTCTTATGCCGATACTTCGAAATACAGCTTCTGGTTTGCCAGCCTGGCAGTGAGCGGACTGCAGGTTCCGCTTTCGCCTATGCCGCTTTTCCTGACAGGTATCGAAGGATTCGCCTATCACCACATGCAGAAAGATTCCCCTACAGCTTTCCCGCAACCGTGCAGGCTCAACAAGCTCGGGTTGGGAGTTGGCTTTGACTTCATCGACAGTCCGGGAAGTGGTAAGTTCGTGAAGTTGCACCTTCAGCTCGAAGTCATTATCAATGAAGGTGCCTGGGCGATGGAAATGTATACCAAAGCCAATGTCGGCAACAAAGGCGGAGCATCTTCCATGTTGCCACCGCTTGCCACCGCGGTTGGGATCATTGGCTACTACAGCGCTATCAAGACCCTGAAAGGAGAGATCGTCGTTACCTTCAATACTTCGCCTGTTCTGTGTGCCGGCGGAACCATCAAGTTCAAATTCGACGGCTATGCCGGAACGTGGTATGTGAGCGCGGGAACACAGGAGAAACCGATTTTCGCCAAGCTGCTTTGCAAAGACTGGCTGTCGATCACGACATTCGTGGAGGCGCAAAATTCCGGGTTTAAAGCCGGACTTAACCTCAACATCGACATCCAGGCAAAATCACCCTGGGCGGATTTCGGTGTGGTCAAAGTCAGGGGGACCGCTGCCTTCTACATCAAGCTGGATGCTTATGTCGACCTGGCCTTCGAGCCTGAATTTAAGCTGATGGAAGCCTATGTGTATGTCGCAGTAGGCGCATCGATCGGAATAGATTACGACACCGAACTGGGCGACGAGCAGCATTTTACCATTGCCGGGATCGCGCTCGCCGGACACGTCCATTACAAGGCGGCGCCTGAAGGAAATATCAACGGAGGGCTGAGCGGTACGGTGACTGTTCTCGGGATCAGCTGCTCCATGAACATGAATGTAAATTACGACCTCGGAAACCAAAGCGATAATTCCTGATGAAAAAACGAACTGGTATGCTTAAGACACTACTTTCCGGATTGCTCCCGCTCCTGATCAGCGGTTACGGATTTTCCCAGTCAATGGTGAGGAGCGCTGTAGACAGCTACAGGACCACGCAGGATGCGGCTTCTCTTGACCTGTTAACCGCAAATGGAAAGCCAAAAGAAGTAGCAGCGGCGATTTATGCTTCTGCGATCGATACCACGATCAGTGATCACAAAGGAACTGTTCAGCTGATCAGGCTCCTGGAACGCAAAACCACTGATCCTGCTTCCCGGGAATCTTATGTGGTTTCACTCACAGAGATCCTGTGGAGATCTTCCGCTTCAGTTGGGGCTTCTTCGTTGAAGCTCATGGAGCAGTTTGAGCGTAAAAGCTTTAGTCAGTCGGTAAAAGACGACCTGATGACCTACATTTCAGAAAAGAGCGAGAACAGGAGTGAAGCCATCCTGCTGCTGGGATTTATCGGCAACCAGAACGACATCAGCTTCCTGAAAAACCTGGAACATTATGCTTCCATTTCCAAAAAGGACAAGTACAAAGTGAAGCTGGCGCTCGTTCGGCTGAATGATGCCGTTACAACGGAAGAATACCTGGCCGAGCTTGGGAGCCGCCGGATCAATGACGAGCTGGTAACGAACGTTCTTCCCGATCTTATTTACACGCACAACCAGGAAGTTTACAAAGTGCTGCTTGCCGAGCTGAATAACCAGACGCCGGCTTGCCTTTCGGCCAACAACGATTCTGACGAACAGATCCTCTGTGCCTATCGCATTCTCGAGCAGCTCTCGCCTGAGATCCGGGAGTTTCCCGTTGCGGTTGACAAATCCGGTGAGCTTGCCGGGGATTACGAGAAAGCACTGATAACCGCCAGGGAATGGTACGTGATCAACGCCGCTTCTTTTACCATTAACGCAGACCATTTCTAATTCTGACAAGATGTTCAAGTCTCTTTACATACTGCTTTTCTTCGCCCTGACTGTTGCTTTCGGCGCATATTCGCAGGACAGCACAAACGTTCCTTCGGGGCAGAATTACTTTCTGTCGTTCGTTAAGAAAGTGTACCTCAATCCGACAATACTTTTAAAAACCCAGGATTTCCGTTCGGCCCACAATGTGCGTGTCATGGTGCTTCCGGACATGAACGGGCAGACGACTAACACGATCACCGGCTTCGAGCGCGCTATGCAGAAGATCATTCGTTTCCTGATCGAAGGCGATGACGAAGGAACCGTGAGGCTGTATTTCGACATCAACGATGCGAATTCGCCGTTTACAGTGGTTTATAGCGAAGAGCTCTACTGCAAGTTTGAAAATCCTGCCAAAGATTCCATCGAAGCCAGGCTCAACGCACCCTTCAGCGGAAAAACTTTTACGATTAACAGTGCATCCCTGTTCGAAAAAGCGATCGGGGACGGCCTGGAATACATCGGTCAGTGTCTTGTTGCTACACCGTCGGAATGTGGTGAGCAACCTGATTTTCAAACGACACAGATCAATACGAAGCCCTTATCCATAGCGCTTTACAATACGACAGGCTCGTCCTACGATATAGACCGTAAACAGTATGCGCTGCTGGAATCCTATTATCCGAAAGCAAAAGACCTGAATACCCAGATGGACTGGTATGCGCCTGTTAAGTTCATGGCTGCTGGCATTGCGGAGCCGGTGGCAATTGTCGTAACGCCGAATCAGACCGGCTACAGGAAACAGAATCTTTCCTTCCGGATCGCTTCGAGCGGTGATGTGATCCCTGTTGCTCAATCGGGCCCGCAGGATACGGTGAAGCTAACGCTACCTTCAACGCTTCCTCCCGGTCAGCCGGTTGAGATCGTGGCCAGTTACAAGAGTACAATCGACAGCGTAAACTACACTGTAGGGTTCTTTATGGTTTACATTTACCAGCCGAAAACAATAGAATTGAATCTGGTTTCGGTAAATGGATACACCATTAACCAATCAGAAATAGAGAGCCAGCTCAAAAAGGTCTATGATCCTGTTGGCGTAAAATTCATCGTTTCGAAAACAACGATGTTGCGCGAATCCGACTGGGTAACTGCGGTAACCATAGAGAGCAGCGCCATGTTCTCCAATTATCCGTCCGATCTGAAGGATTATGTGGGCGGTGTAAAAGACCTGGACGATTACGACAGCGATGAGTATTACCTCGTTTACGGGCTTACAACAAACGCGTCATCCAGCGTAACCGGTTATATGCCGCGTGCGCGCAACATCGGGTTCATTTTTAATTC